>Ga0302278_10000143_pt1 | contig 89423 bp, 64 predicted proteins | sample III_Bog_N3_2_FD_194543 | JGI IMG/M metagenome (GOLD analysis project Ga0302278, IMG submission 194543) | Peat permafrost microbial communities from Stordalen Mire near Abisko, Sweden - III_Bog_N3_2 | ecosystem: Environmental > Terrestrial > Soil > Wetlands > Peat | place: Sweden: Abisko...
ATCAAGGCTGCCCTCAGACGCCGGGCGGGCGCATCCGCGCCCTTGGCTTCGCGCGCATGGGCGCGCGGGGCCGCCGTCGCGGCCCGAGGACCGGCGATGTGTCAGTATCAGGGCTCGCCGGTATTATACCAACGGCTCTAGACAATGATCCGTGCCGTTGGTATCGGCGGCGACCGCCGCCGCGCGCCCTATGGCTTCGCGCGCATGGGCGCGCAGGGTCGCCGTCGCAACCCGAGGACCGGCAACGTGTTATCGTTATGGCTTGCCGGCATAATCCGTTGGCTTCGTCACCGCTGCCAACAACGCCTTCAAGCCGTGGTCAACAATCCCGAGTTGGGAGAGATGTTCGACCGTGTTGGTCAAATAGTCGATATTGGGACCACGTCCTCCGATTCCCGCCCGGATCAGGGCCACCGACCGTTCCAAGTCAATATCCCGGCAGTATTGGGGATGGCTTCGATCCACCACAAAGGCACAGGCCGAAACCCGGCGACCGCTTTCCAAGAGCACCGGAAGCAGTTTGGGCCGGTAGACATGGGACGACATTTCTCGTCCCCAAAGATAGTCCAGAACCGGCGCAATCTCCTTGGCGGCGACTCGGAACACCATGCCCCGGCACGAACCGCCATGGTCGAGGCCGAACACGAGGCCCGGACGTTCTGGCGTGCCACGGTGGCGGGTCGAGTAAATGCAAAAGCGGCGATGATAGCCCCGCAAAATGCCGGTCTCGTGAGCCACAAACGGAAAGCCTGGATCCCACATCAACGAACCATAGCCGAATATCCAGAGATCCTGGTCGGGTGGCAGGGTTGAGGCGAGGGTTTCAGGGGTGATGGGGGTCAGCACAGCAGAATCGGACATGGGATCAGCGTCACAGCAAAGCGGAAGGCGGAAAGCGCGCTTCCTAGCATTTCGAACGTCTTCGCGCTACGGTCCCGCCGGGCCATTCAGGGAGTGATTCGATGCTGGGCAACCGCATGTCTCGACGGGGTTTGATCCTATTAGGGTTGATCACATTGGTTGCTGCCGGGTGGGTTTATTTGTGGTTTTTGGCGAGTCATACGCTCAAAAATACGCTGGACTCCTGGGTTGTGGCCGAACGGGCCCAAGGCAGCGAGCTTCACTTTACCGGCCCGCAGATAAGCGGCTTCCCGTTGCGGGTTCGTGCAACCATCGGCGATGTCACGGTGAGCCGACCGGACGGTTTAGTCTGGCACGGACCGGAGGTTAGTCTGGATATGCCGTTGTGGCGAGTCAAGACTCCGCATGTGCAGTTGGTTGGGCATCAGGACGGTCGATTGCCGGCGGCGTTAGGCGGAATGGCGATTTCGGTGGACGGTGCCGACGCTTGGCTGACGCTTGGTGGTATCCAGGGCTTTACGGAAGCCCGGATCGTGTTGTCGGGGCTCGGTCTGGAGCCTGTGACGGTGAAGCGGATCGAACTGAGCGCGAGTGTCCCGGCAGCGGTGGTGAGCAGTCATGCCGAGACCGGCTTGATGGTGACGGTGGCGGCAGACGGCGTTCACGTCCTGGAGGCCGGCTCGGCGGCTTTGGGAACGCTGATCGAGTCGCTCTCCGCCACGGCGCGCGTGACAGGAGCGCCGCCCCGTTTAGAGCATGAGAGCCTGTCGGCCTGGAGTCGCGAGGGGGGAACTCTGGAGCTGGACACCGCCAACCTGCGTTGGGGCGCCCTGACGCTGGGGGCTGAAGGGTCATTGGGGCTTGATCAGAGCCTCCAGCCCGCCGGAACCCTCGTCGCCGAAGTGGAAGGCTTTGATGTCGCCGTCGACGAATTGGCGGCCGCCGGTTGGATCAAGCCCAAAAACGTCAAAACCACCAAGGCGGTTCTGGCAGGTCTGACTCAAAAGACCGAAGGGGGTGTGCCATCAGACAACCCGATAGCGAAAATTCCCCTGTCTCTCCACGACCGATTCGTTCATGTCGGGCCTTTTCGTCTGATGCCGTTGCCACCAGTGGTTTGGCGATGACCGCCGGCTGGGTAAGGTCTGGAGTGGCGCCCGCCGTTAGGGCATAGTCACGAACCACACACTGTCGTAAACCACTTTAGGAGTAGGGCGCGATGCTGAAGGCAGGTTTATTGGCTCTTGGGTTCCTTACTGTGTGTCTGATGACGGGCGTGGTTCGTCCCGCCCAGGCGCAGATAGCCACTCCGACATCCGAAGTGTCGCCAGTTTGCGACCCTGATGTGAAGAAGTTCTGCCCAACAGTTCATCCCGGAGAGGGTAAACTAAGCGAATGCTTAAAGAAGAATCTTGATGCTCTGGCCCTGGACTGCAAGGTCAAAGTGGCTCAGGGTGTCTGTTGGAGCGATGTCGATAAGTTCTGTGCGACTGTCGAGCCAGGTCAAAATCATATTCATGACTGTTTACATACCAACAGCGTAATGCTTTCGGCCCAATGTCGGGTCTATTATCAATTCCGTATCAAGGATTGACGGACGGTGGATGATAAAGGCGGCAGGGCCGGGGGCTTGGGTTTGGTGATGTTTTCCGGTGGCTATGACCGGGTTCATTACGCCCTGGCCATGGCGGCGGCAGCGGCGGCGAGTGGGCGGCGTGTCTCGATTTTAATCACGGGCCGGGCGTTGCTGGCCCTGGGGGCCGAGTCTCAGTCCGAATCCGAATCGGGCCCCCCTTATGGTTGGCATGGCTTGGATGCCGCCGATGATGGCCGCTCTCCCGCCGATCGAGACGGTTGTTTAGCCAGTCGTGGCGTTGCCACCTTCGAGGAGCTGTTGGCCGCCTGTGTTGCGCTGGACGTTTCGGTCACAGTCTGCGAAATGGGGCTGCGGGCTCTCGATTGGCCAGCAACGACTCGGTTACGGAACGACGTTCCCACCACGCTTGGCGGGATCGTCGGCTTTCTTGCTGCCGTTGGCGACGGGGCACTGCTGTTCGTCTGATACCGGCGGCCCCGTATCGTTTTACGGGCGTTTCGGGGGCGGGCCGGATCTCCGCGCTCTCAGGGAGGACTTTTTTAACTACGCCGTCTTCAGGTCCATGGCATAACCGGCGGAACGGACGGTGCGGATCACGTCTTCGTCATTTTCATCATTGAGGGCCTTGCGCAGTCGGCGGATATGAACATCGACGGTGCGCAACTCAACGTAAACGTCATGGCCCCAGACCAGATCCAGCAATTGTTCGCGGGAAAACACCCGACCCGGATGCTGCATGAAATGGCGGAGCAGCCGGAATTCAGTGGGACCAAGATGGACATCCCGCCCATTGCGCCGGACCCGATGCCCGGCCAAGTCCATGACGATATCGCCAAAGCGCAAGACTTCTTCGCCCAGCGATGGGCTGGTGCGGCGCAACACGGCCCGGACCCGAGCGATCAATTCCGCCGGAGAGAAGGGTTTGACGATGTAGTCGTCGGCTCCTGAATTCAGGCCGCGCACACGATCTGCTTCTTCGCCTCTGGCCGTCAGCATGATGATCGGGATATCGCGGGATTTGGGGTTGCGGCGCAACTGCCGGCAGACTTCCAGGCCCGACATGAGCGGTAACATCCAGTCCAGCAGGATGAGATGCGGTGTCCGCTCGGCGGCCATCAATAGCGCCTCTTCGCCATTACCGGCGGTGGCTGTCTGGAAGCCTTCCCGCTCCAGGTTGTAGGCCAACATCTCGACGAGGCCGGGTTCGTCCTCGACGACCAATATCTGCGGCTTCAGCGCCGAACTCATGGCAACTCCTGGATCATGTGATATTCCGGGTATCCCGTTTTTCGGATCGCCGTTTTCTTTTCGTTCGATGGACCGGCGGGACGACTCTTCGTCCGAGACCTCCCGCCGGGCCTTGGATCAGGCCGGTTCATCGGCAGGGGCTGTCACCGGATCGGCGGGTGTTCCCCTGGACGGACCATCGTCTTCGGGGTTGATCACCGCAAAGCTTGTGGTATCCCCCTTGGGTCGGATCGCCTTGAGGGAATGACCGACCACCAGAAAGTGAATTGTCTCGGCAATGTTGGTGGCGTGATCGCCGATCCGCTCCAAATTCTTGGCAATAAACAACAGATGGGTACAAGGCGTTATATTCCGTGGGTCTTCCATCATGTAGGTCAAGACTTCCCGGAACAGGCTGGTATAAAGATCATCCAGTTCCTCGTCACGCCGCCAGACCGCAATTGCTTTAGTGACATCGCGGTCGATGAACGCATCCAACACCTCATTCATGATTTCCTGGACCATCCGGCCCATCCGGGGAATGCCCCCAGCAGGCCGAACCGGCGGCACCTGGGCCAACACCATGGCGCGCTTGGCGATGTTGGCGGCATAGTCGCCGATCCGCTCCAGATCAGCGCTGATCTTCAGCGCCGAGACAATCTCGCGCAGGTCTCCGCCCATGGGCTGGCGTAACGCCAGCATACGGATGGCTTCGGCGTCAATTTCCCGCTCATATTCGTCGAGACGCGCATCCGACTGAACGACGCTGGCCGCTAGAACGGCATCGCGCTTGGCCACCGCCCGCACCGCCGTCTCCACCTGGGCTTCGGCGACGCCTCCCATCTGGGTCAGGAGAGTGTTGAGGCGCCGCAGCTCTTCGGAAAAAGACCGAACGATATGTTCCCTGTTCATGAAATTCTGCCTTCCGATCAGCCGTAACGTCCAGTGATATAGCCTTGCGTCCGTTCATCCCGAGGATTGGTGAAGATCTCTTCGGTATCGTTGCACTCGACCATTTCGCCCAGATGGAAGAATGCGGTCTTTTGAGAGACCCGCGCCGCTTGCTGCATGTTGTGAGTCACGATGACGATGGTGTAGCTGGCCCTCAATTCGTCAATCAGCTCCTCGATGTGAGCCGTGGCGATGGGGTCTAGGGCCGAACAGGGCTCGTCCATCAGAATCACTTCGGGACTGACCGCGATGGCGCGGGCAATGCAAAGGCGCTGTTGCTGGCCGCCGGAAAGCCCGGTGCCTGGTTCTTTTAGCCGGTCTTTGACTTCGCCCCACAGGCCGGCCCGTTCCAGGGACGAGCGAACCACCTCGTCCATTTCCGGGCCGCGTTGGGCCAAGCCGTGAATGCGGGGGCCGTAGGCGATGTTGTCGTAGATCGACTTCGGGAACGGATTCGGCTTTTGAAACACCATGCCGACCCGCGCCCGAAGCTGGACCGTGTCAATCACCTTGGCGTAGATATCTTGACCATCGAGTTCAATCCGTCCCTCGATCCGGCAAATGTCGATGGTGTCATTCATCCGGTTGAGGCAACGGAGGAATGTCGACTTGCCGCAACCGCTGGGGCCAATCAAAGCGGTGACGCGATGGTCTTCGATGTCAAGATTGATGTCTTTCAGCGCCCGCTTGCTGCCGTAATAAACATTAACGTCGCGGGCTGTGATCTTATTGGTAACGTCGGGGGCGCTGCGGACCACCGGACTAGGCCGGCTAACCGTGGCTAACGTGATGCTATCCATATGCATTGTCCTACCACCGCCTCTCGAATTTCTTGCGCAGATAGACTGCAATGGCATTCATGATGATGAGAAATCCCAACAACAGCATGATGGCCGCCGAGGTGCGTTCAATCCACCCGCGCTCTGAACCATCGGACCACATGAAAATTTGAACCGGCAACACCGTTGCCGGGTCGGACAAGGTACCGGGAACGTCCACGACGAACGCCACCATGCCGATCAACAGGAGGGGAGCGGTTTCGCCAAGGGCTCGGGCCAGACCGAGAATGGTGCCGGTCAGAACGCCGGGCGCCGCCAGGGGCAGCACATGATGGATCACCACCTGAAGCGACGAGGCCCCGATACCCAGGGCGGCCTCGCGAATCGACGGCGGAACCGCTTTGAGAGCAGCCCGCGACGCGATGATGATCGTGGGCAAGGTCATCAGCGCCAGTACCACGCCCCCCACCAGGGCCGAAGACCGGGGCATGCCGAAAAAGTTAAGAAACATCGACAGTCCCAGCAGGCCGAACACGATGGACGGAACCGCCGCTAAGTTGTTGATGTTGACCTCGATGATGTCGGTCCAGCGGTTCCGGGGGGCGAATTCCTCCAGATAAACCGCCGCCGCAACCCCAACCGGCACCGATAGCCCCAACGTCACCAACATGGTCATGATCGAACCAATCACTGCGCCCCACATGCCGGCTTGCTCTGGCTGCCGGCTGTTGGATTGGGTCAACACGTCCATGCTGAAATGGGTTGCCAACAGACCCCGAGCGGTCAGTTGGTCGATCCAGGCGACCTGACGATCCGAAACCTTGCGCTTGTCTTCGGTCACAGTGCGCGGGATATGCCCTTTGATGAACTGGTCTGCCGTATCCGAAGCCAACAGGCTGACCTTTTGGCGGGTTCCGATGATTTCGGGGTGGGCCAGAACCATGTCGCGCAGCGCGTAGGCGGCGGCGGTGCTGACCAACTCCATTAACGCCCGACGTTCCTCGCGCCCGGTGGCATCGGGCAGTTCGGTCTGAAGCGCCTGTCGCACGAGGGCCGGATAATCCCCCACCGCCAGAACCGCCGGATCCCGGCTGCCCGACGGCGAGATGGCGTCTGGGTCGAATGTGACATCAATATCGAACCGGCTTTGCCAGAATGCGCTGTAGCCGTTCAGTGTGATTGTGCTCAACAGAACGACCAGCATCACCGCCGCAAAGGCGATAGAGGCGATGCCGGCAATCTGGAAGCGGCGTTCCGCTCGGTAGCGTTGCCGCAATCGAGCTTCGAAAGCCTCGGATTTATAGGCCGAGCGCCTCAAAACGGTGTCTTGGGCGATATCAGTCATATTTCTCTCGGTATTTGCGCACCACCCGGAGGGCGATGACGTTGAGTATCAGCGTCACGATGAACAGGACGAGCCCAAGTCCAAACACCGACAAGGTTTTCGGACTGTCGAACTCCTGGTCGCCCCGGATCGTGGAGGCGATTTGGACCGTGACTGTGGTGACTGCCGCCAGTGGGTTGGCGGTCAGGTTGGCGGCCAGGCCCGCCGCCATTGCGACGATCATGGTTTCGCCGATGGCGCGGCTGACGGCGAGCATCACCGCCCCAACAATGCCAGGCAAAGCCGCAGGCAGCACGATTTCGCGGATGGTTTCGGAACGGGTGGCGCCCAATCCGTAAGAACCATCGCGGAGGGACTGCGGAACGGCGTTGATGACATCGTCCGACAGCGAACTGACGAACGGGATAATCATCACACCCATCACGGCGCCCGCCGCCAGTGCCGATTGGGAACTCACGTCAAGCCCCAGGGCGTTGCCAGCATCTCGGATTGCTGGGGCCATGGTCAAGGCAGCAAAGAAGCCGTAGACCACCGTGGGAATACCGGCCAAAATCTCCAGCACCGGCTTCGCCACCGCCCGCACCGCCGGAGCGGCATATTCCGACATATAGACCGCCGCCATCAAACCGACGGGAACCGCAACCACCATGGCGATGCTGGTGATGAGCAGCGTGCCGGTGAAAAGCGGGACCGCTCCGAACGATCCTTTCACATCCCCGGAAAAGGCCGTTTGCGGGTTCCAGTGCAAGCCGAACAGAAAGTCGGTGAGCGGAACCTTGGTGAAAAACTGGATCGCCTCGAACAGCAGGGAGAGGACGATGCCCACCGTGGTCAAGATGGCCACCAGAGAGCACAGGATCAGTAGCACATTGAGAGTGGCTTCAACCCGATTCCGGGCCCGCAGTGCCGGGTGAATCCGTCGTTGGGCCAGGGTTAACCCTGCCACCGCCAGTGCCGCCCCCAAGGCCAGGAGGCAATTTTCGGCGATCGCGTGGAACCCGTTGTAGAGGCGAGCGGCATCGGCAATCGCCGGGTCGGGGTCGCGTCCGGTGCTGACTCCCGCCGCGAGGTTTAGAATGTCGGTTTGGAGCAGGGTCAGGGCTTGGGCGTCCTGAGGGACCAGTGCCTCGGGCAACTGGTTCAGAACCAGGGACATGATGACTTGTCCCTCACAGCTCACCCATCCGGCCAATAAAATCAGGGCCGGCACCCCCGCCCACAAGGCCACATAGAAGCCGTGATACGGGGGGACGGAATGCAAGGTCGATAGACGTCCGGCAGCGACAGTCACCGCTCGGCCACGACCGACAAAGTAACCGACCACCGACAAAGCCGCAATAACCGTCAGGAGGAGAGTGGTCTGCATGGGTTAGCCATGGTTTTTGATGAAAAAAGATCGGAGGGCAGCCGCCCTCCGATCCGTTAAACCGTACTTTACTTCAACAGAGCCGCCGCTGCTGCCTGTTGCTTCTTCAACTCTGCCGCCGGCAGTGGGATTAATCCCTTGTCAATCAAATAACCATCGGCGCCCGCAGCTTTGGTGCTGACGAATTCGTTGACATATTCGGCCATGCCAGGAATGGTTTTGACATGGGCGTTCTTGACATAGAAGAACAAAGGCCGTGCCAGCGGGTATTTCTTGGACGCGATATTTTCGAAGCTAGCCGGGATGCCGTTGATGGTCAACGGGTGAACCTTGTCCTTGTTCTGATCAACGAACGAGAAGCCGAACACGCCAACCGCCGTCGGGCTGGCCGCCAGCTTGCCGACCACCAGGGCGTAATCTTCGGACACATCAACCCACGCACCGTCTTCACGGATGGTCTGACAGGCCGCCGCCTTGGCCTCTCCCTGCAAGGCTGCGATCTCTGGGAAGCTTTTACAGCCGTCGTCCATTGCCAACTCGTTGAAGGCGTCGCGGGTGCCATGCACTTTGGCCGGCCCGTAGACTTCGATATCGGTGTTGGGAAGCGATTTGTCCACCTCGCTCCATTTGGTGTAGGGGTTCGGCACCAGCTTGCCGTCAACCGGCACTTGGGCGGCCAGGGCCAACCACAACTCCTTGGTGGTCAACGGGAAGGGCTGAGTCTTGGCATTGACCGACACCGTGATGCCGTCATAGCCGATGGTGAATTCGGTGATATCGGTTACGCCATTCTTGGCGCAGGTTTCCCGCTCGCTGTCCTTGATGGGCCGCGACGCATTGGAGATATCTGGATATTGCGGGCCGACGCCGACGCAGAAGGCTTTGAACCCGCCGCCGGTGCCCACCGATTCGACCACCGGAGTCTTGAACTTGCCGAGTTTACCGAAGTTTTCCGCCACCACGGTCGAAAACGGAAATACCGTCGATGAACCGACGATCCGAATTTGGTCGCGCGATTCGGCGTTCGCCGGACCGGCAGCCAACGTGATGCCCGTTGCGACCGCGACGGTCGCCAGGAGGACTTGTTTGGTGAACACGAGGAGGAGTCCTTTCGGTGGTTTTATCGGAGCTGCAAACGCCTTTAAGCCGCCCCGACGGGACAGGAACCGGCGATCTCCGATTCTCTGGAGCTGGCAGAACGTTACCGATGCACCGCGATGGTTATACGACGGGGCGGTGACAGTTTTGTGACTCTCGGGGCTGCGCGGCATTTTCAGAAAGGCTCTGGGCGTTGGCGGGTTTTGTTCGCTGAAATGAAATGGGGGGAGCGGCAAACTGTCACGGGGTGACTCCGGCGCGCAGTCCCATCTCTAAGAAGGGGGCGTGGTTCGCCGGTCACCGTCGGCTTGTTGCTTTGGCGGTGCGACGGATCGAGCCGAATCCCTCGGGGGGAACGCTCGGCGATACGACGGGCCGGCCTATTTCATTAAGGCGCTGGGCGGTCGTCGCCGTTTCGTGTCGGAACCGTCCGGGATCATGATTGGTAAGACGCGAGGGAGAACAGCCATGCCACATCGCCAAATTCAGGAAGTTCTCAGAAATCAACGCCTGCTGCATCTGGGGCCGACCGTCAGCGTTCGCGAAGCGGCTCGAGAGATGTCGGCTCGCCATGTCGCAGCGGTCCTGATCACCGGGCAGGATGATCGTCTGGAGGGGATTTTTACCGAGCGTGATTTGTTGGATCGGGTGGTTGTTCCCGGTCTTAATCCAGACGAAACCCCCTTGAGTAAAGTGATGACACTCGCTCCGGCGACAATTTCTTCAGAGCAGACCGTTCGCGAAGCCCTGGAGACTATGGATGCGAAGGGAATTCGGCATTTGCCGGTGGCAGCGGAGGGGCGTGTTGTGGGGGTGGTGTCCATGCGCGATTTCGTGGGTAACGAGGTGGCGGTTCTGGATAGCCTGCACGAGATGGAATCTCAGTACGCCGAACACATGCGGTGAAGATTTTACCCCGATGGTGCCGATGCCCATTTGGGGGTGTTTGTTTGACCCCGTCTGTTCGGGGGTGCCTGTCCCGTCGGATCGTTATCGCAGGGTTGTTTGTCGCTCGCGGTAGGTTATAGTTGGGTGACTACCCTGGCTGGGCGGGACGGGCACCATGGCGAAACAACCGGTAGTGAAAAACGCCGAAGGCAAGGCTGGCGGCGCGGCGGATTCAGAAGTCCGGAGCGACGGCTTTGGTCGTCGGGGAGGCAAGAAAGCCGCCAAAGGAGCCAAAAACGCCCGAGGGCGTGACGTTCAGGGCGGCCTTGACTCTGGAGAGCCCGTTGACTCCGGGGTGGGGGACGTCGACGCCTATCTGGACCTGCGAGTCACTATCGAGCAAATGACGGCGGCTTTGGCCCAGGCCAAGGACGAGGCTGTTCAGGCCAAAAACGAAGCCGCAGCGGCGGCGGTCGAGCGTGACGATCGGATTGCTGCGCTGGAGGCGGCGCTGGCTCGTCGGTCTGTTGCTCTCGAGGCGTCGACGATCGCTCCCGTCGGTGAAGCGGCGCCGGAATCGGTGCCGGAGGCCGGCGTTCAAGACGTCGACGCCTATCTGGATTTGCGGGCCACCATCGAGCAACTGACGGCGGCCTTGGCCCAGGCCAACGATGAGGCCGTTCAGGCCGGGGAGGCTCTCTCCGATCGTGATCGGCAGGTGGTGGCGCTTGAGGCCGCTTTATCCGACCGTGACCGGCGCGTCTCGAGCCTGGACTCCGTGTTGGCCGAACGCAACCTCCAGATTGGCGCGCTTGAGGCGAATCTCGGTGAGCGCGACTTGCGGGTTCTGGCGCTGGATGCCGTGCTGGCCGAGCGGGATCGGCAGGCTCGGGACGGAGAAGCCGCCCTGGTTGAGCGGGATCGTCGGATTCAAGAGTTAGATGCCGTGGTCGCGGAACGAGATCGGCAAGCGGAGGTCTCGCAAGCCGCCCTGGTTGAGCGGGACCGTCGGATTCAAGAGTTAGATGCCGTGGTCGCGGAACGAGATCGGCAAGCGGAGGTCTCGCAAGCGGCCCTGGTTGAGCGGGATCGTCGGATTCAAGAGTTGGATGCCGTTGTTGCCGAACAGGATCGGCAAGCGCATCTGTCGGAAGCGGCTTTGGCGGAACGGGATCGCCACGCTTTGGGGCTGGATGCGGTCCTGGCCGAGCGGGATTGCCGGATTGGTGCGCTGGAAGCGGCCTTGGCCGAACGGGATAACCGGGTTTCGGCGTTGGATGCTGATCTTGCGGCCCGCGCCCAGCGGGTCGGTGAGCTGGAACGAGCCTTGGCCGAGCGAGACAGCCGGGTTTTGGTGCTGGACGCCGATCTTGCGGCTCGCGCCCAGCGGGTTGGCGAGCTGGAAGCGGCCTTGGCCGAACGGGATAACCGGGTTTTGGTGCTGGACGCCGATCTTGCGGCTCGCGCCCAGCGGGTTGGCGAGCTGGAAACGGCCTTGGTCGAGCGGGATCGCCGAGTTTTGGCGCTGAATGCCGAGTTGGCGACGCGCGACCGTTTGGCCGGCGAGCTGGAGCTGGCTTTGGCCGAACGAGATCGCCGGGCTGCCGAATTCCAAGCTCTGCTCGATGAGCTTGGCGAACGGGTCAAAACCGCCCAGGCCGAGTTGGATGCCGTGAATGGTCGGATCGCCGACCTTGATGGCGCTTTGACGCAGACCCTCGAACGGCAGCAGGCCTTTGATGCTGACCTGGAGGAGACCCGACGCGGAGTCATTCGGGCCGGCGAGATACTGGCCGAACGCGAAGCCGAATTGATCCGGCTTCGCGCCGAGATTGCTCGCCGTGGTCCGCCCGGTACGCCGGTTGCGGTGCGGGTCGCCTTGACCGAATTGTTTCAAGTGGCTGGCGAACGTCGTCGGCAACGGCTGGCCGCCACTCAGCCTTGGCGTTTGCCTCCCCAACGAAGGGGATAGCTTCTCATCGCGTCGGATATCGCTTCATCCGAAGCGGGGGCGGTTCTGGTTTTCAGCCCCCGGTCTTTGGAGGGCCTCTTTAGTTTGTCTTCGGAATCGGCGATGGATATGGCATAGTGTGGCGGCGCACCATAGAATAAGCGTGTCTGGGTGGGTGTGGTGCCGAAGGGTGATGGCCGCAGCGTGAGGCGATCGCGGCGTCGGAATTGAGTGTGGATTGCGGGCGCCGACGGACACGGTGGTTGTTGTGCGGTGGTTCACGAAGGCGTGTGGTTCACGAGGGAGTTACGGTCGGATGGAGTTGCCGGTGCGTTCAGGTCTCTATGATCCCAGGAATGAGCATGACGCCTGCGGGGTCGGTTTCGTCGCCCACATCAAGGGCATCAAGAGTCATCGGATCGTCTCCCAGGGCCTGGAAATCCTGCTGAATCTGGACCATCGGGGCGCCGTCGGCGCCGATCCGCTGGCCAGTGACGGTGCCGGTATCCTGATCCAGCTTCCCGATGCCTTTTTGCGGGCAGAGATGGCGAATGTCGGGGTCACGTTGCCGCCGGCGGGTGAATATGGCGTCGGCATGGTCTTCCTGCCGCGATCCCCGCATGGTCGGGCTGTGTGCCAGGAATGGGTTGAACAGTACATTGCCGAAGAAGGCCAGACCGTGCTTGGTTGGCGCGATGTGCCGGTCGACAGCTCCGGGCTGGGCGAAAGCGTCAAGGCCGTAGAGCCGGTGATCCGCCAGGTCTTCATAGGTCGTGGCCCGGATACCCCGGATTCCGACACGTTCGAGCGTAAATTATTTGTCATCCGTAAGATGACAGGCAATCGGGTTCTGGCGACCCCATCAAGTGCGGTCGAGGGTATTCGGGATTTCTACATCCCGTCGATGTCGTCGCGCACTGTGGTCTACAAAGGGATGCTGATGGCCGGCCAGGTCGGTCAGTATTACTTGGACCTTCAAGATTCCCGGCTGGTTTCGGCGCTGGCGCTGGTCCATCAACGGTTTTCCACCAACACCTTCCCATCTTGGCGGTTGGCCCATCCTTACCGAATGATTTGCCACAACGGCGAAATCAATACGGTTCGGGGCAATGTCAACTGGATGGCCGCGCGTAAACACGCCATGTCGTCGGGGCTGCTGGCCGACGATCTGGCCAAGCTGTGGCCGTTGATCCCCGAAGGGCAGTCCGACACCGCGTGCTTTGATAACGCCTTGGAATTGCTGGTGGCTGCCGGTTATTCCATGGTTCACGCGATGATGATGCTGATTCCCGAAGCCTGGGCCGGCAACCCGCTGATGGATGACGATCGTCGCGCCTTTTACGAGTATCACGCGGCCCTGATGGAGCCGTGGGATGGGCCGGCGGCGATTGCGTTCACCGATGGTCGGCAGATCGGTGCGACCTTGGATCGTAACGGTCTGCGTCCGGCCCGCTATCTGGTCACCGACGACGATCTGGTGGTGATGGGCTCGGAAACCGGCGTGCTGCCGATTCCGGAAGAGCGGGTGGTCAAGCGGTGGCGCCTGCAACCAGGCAAGATGTTCCTGGTCGATATGCAGGAAGGCCGGATCATTGACGATGCCGAGTTGAAGGCCGGGCTGGCCACCGCCAAGCCCTATCGCGATTGGCTGAAGCAGTCCGAGTTTTTGCTGGAGGAATTGCCGTCCCGTCCGATGGTGGTGACGGCGACCCGGCTTCAGGCGGCATCGCTGCTCGATCGGCAGCAGGCGTTCGGCTACACCCAGGAAGACGTGGCCACCATCCTGGATGTCATGGGTACCAACGGCGAAGAGCCGATCGGGTCCATGGGCACCGACACGCCGCTGTCGGTTCTGTCTCAGCGGCCTAAGTCGTTGTACAGCTACTTCAAACAGTGTTTCGCCCAGGTCACCAACCCGCCGATCGACCCGATCCGCGAAGAGTTGGTGATGTCGCTGGTGACACTGATCGGGCCGCGACCGAATTTGCTGGCGGTGGATCGGACGGAGATCAATTGGCGGCTGAAGGCGTTGCAGCCGATTTTGACCGACGATGATCTGGCCAAAATCCGCAACATCGCCGAGCATGTTCAGGCGTTTGATACCTGCACCCTGGATATCACGTATCCTGCGGTTGATGAGGCGGCGGGGATGGGGCCGGCACTGGAGCGGCTCTGCCAGCAGGCGGTGGAAGCCGTCCGGGGGGGCCAAAACATCCTGGTTCTGTCCGATCGGATGGTGGCTGCCGAACGGATCGCGATTCCGGCTCTGCTGGCCACGGCAGCGGTTCATCATCATCTGATCCGCGAGGGGCTGCGGACGTCCACCGGGTTGGTGGTGGAAACCGGCGAGGCTCGGGAGGTCCATCACTTTGCGCTGCTGGCTGGTTTTGGAGCCGAGGCGATCAATCCCTATCTGGCGTTCGAGACTCTGCTTGACCGCCAGCCGCGCTTGGGCGTGGAGGTTGGGGCACTCAAGAAAAACTTCATCAAGGCGGTGGGCAAGGGGTTGCTCAAGGTGATGTCCAAGATGGGCATTTCCACCTATCAATCCTATTGCGGCGCTCAGATTTTCGACGCCATCGGCTTGGCAACCGCTTTTGTCGACCGTTATTTCACCGGGACGGCCTCCACCGTCGAAGGCATTGGCTTGGCCGAGGTGGCCGAAGAAACGGTGCGTCGTCACCGTCTGGCGTTCGGCAATGCGCCGATCTATCGTCATGCCCTGGATGTCGGCGGTCAGTATGGGTACCGGCTGCGCGGCGAAGACCATGTTTGGACGCCCGAGACCATCTCGGCTCTTCAGCATGCGGTGCGCGGCAATCAGGCCGAGAGCTATCAGGCTTTCGCGCGGGCGGTGAATGATCAGAGCGAGCGGTTGCTGTTGCTGCGGGGGCTGTTCTCGTTGAGCCCGGCAGGGGAGCCGGTGCCGTTGGACGAGGTGGAATCCGCCGCCGAAATCGTCAAGCGTTTTGCCACCGGGGCCATGTCGTTCGGCTCGATTTCCCGCGAAGCCCACGCAAATCTGGCCATCGCCATGAACCGGATCGGCGCCAAGTCGAATACCGGCGAAGGTGGCGAGGAACCGGAACGCTTTGTTCCGATGCCGAATGGAGACTCGGCACGGTCGGCCATCAAACAGGTGGCATCGGGGCGCTTTGGCGTCACCGCCGAGTATCTGGTTAATGCCGATGACATCCAGATTAAGATGGCCCAGGGTGCCAAACCCGGCGAAGGCGGCCAGTTGCCGGGCCATAAGGTGGCGGCGCCCATCGCCAGGGTCCGTCACTCGACGCCCGGCGTGACTCTGATCTCGCCGCCGCCGCACCATGACATTTATTCCATCGAGGACTTGGCCCAGCTGATTCACGACCTGAAAAACGTCAATCCGCAGGCCCGGATCAGCGTCAAGCTGGTCTCGGAAGTCGGCGTTGGGACCATCGCGGCGGGCGTGGCCAAGGCCAAGGCCGATCATGTCACCATCGCCGGTTTCGAAGGCGGCACCGGGGCCAGTCCGCTGAGTTCGATCACCCATGCCGGTTCGCCCTGGGAAATCGGGTTGGCCGAAACCCATCAAACCCTGGTGCGCAATCGGTTGAGAGGCCGGATCGCGGTTCAGGTCGATGGCGGCTTGCGCACAGGTCGGGATGTGGTGATCGGGGCGTTGTTGGGGGCCGATGAGTTTGGTTTCGCCACCGCGCCGTTGATCGCCTCAGGCTGTATCATGATGCGCAAATGCCATCTCAACACCTGTCCGGTGGGGATCGCCACTCAGAATCCCGAGTTGCGGCGCCGCTTCGCCGGCACGCCCGAGCATGTCATCAATTACTTCTTCTTTGTCGCCGAAGAGGTTCGGCAGTTGATGGCTGAACTGGGCTTCCGGCGCTTTGAAGAGATGGTTGGTCGGAGTGACCGCATTGACATGCGCCGTGCCCTTGACCATTGGAAGGCACGGGGGCTCGATTATACCCGCATGCTGTACCGGCCCGAAGTGGGGCCGGGGGTGGCCATTCACCACCTGGAGCAGCAAGATCACGGTTTGGATCGGGCGCTTGACCAACGCCTGATTGCCGAGGCCCGGCCCGCTCTGGATCACGGCAAGCCAGTGCAGATCGAGACCGAGGTGCGTAACGTTAACCGCACGGTTGGCGCCATGCTGTCAGGCGAAGTTGCCCGGCGCTACGGTCATGCCGGCCTGCCTGAAGACACCATTTCGATCAAGGCCACTGGGACCGGCGGTCAGAGCTTCGGCGCCTTTCTCGCTCGGGGGGTTAGCATCGAGTTGAAGGGCACCGCCAACGACTATGTCGGCAAGGGATTGAGCGGTGGCCGAATCGCCATCCGTTTCCCCAACGCGCGGTTGGAGCCGTTGGAAAATATTCTGATCGGCAACACCGTGCTGTACGGCGCGATCAGTGGGGAGTGCTACTTCAGTGGTGTTGCTGGTGAACGCTTCGCGGTGCGTAACTCCGGTGCGCTGGCGGTGGTCGAAGGCGTGGGTGACCATGGCTGCGAATACATGACCGGCGGCGTGGTGGTGGTGTTGGGCGGCACAGGCCGGAACTTCGCGGCGGGGATGAGTGGCGGTATCGCCTACATTCTTGACGAGCGTGGTGATTTCAAACGACGATGCAACATGGCAATGGTCGAGTTGGAGACCATTTCCGACCAGTCGGCCCCGTGGGACGGAGCCGATGGTGGGGCTATGGCCCAGTTGATGGCCGATCCGACCCAGCATGACGCGGCCCGACTGCGGGTGCTGATCGAGCGCCATTTGCACTACACCAACAGCGCCCGCGCCAAGGATATCCTGGCGCATTGGACCGACTACTTGCCAAAGTTCGTGAAGATCATGCCCACCGATTATCGCCGTGCTCTTAAGGAGTTGCAGGCCCAACCGGCAGCAGCATCCGTCGCCGCTCCGGCCCTTCGGTCGGACATTCGTGGGGAGACCGCTCATGGGTAAGCCCACGGGGTTCCTGGAGTTTCGGCGCCGCAATCGCGAGTCGTTGCCCGTTGCCGATCGGATCGAGGATTATCGCGAATTCATTCTGCCCCTGTCCGAGCCGGTGGTGCGCGAGCAGGGAGCCCGCTGCATGGCCTGCGGCATTCCGTTTTGTCACATGGGCTGTCCGGTCAACAATCTGATCCCGGACTGGAATGATCTGGTGTATCGGGGCCAGTGGCGCGAAGCGCTGCTGACTCTGCATTCCACCAACAATTTCCCGGAGTTCACGGGCCGTATCTGCCCCGCTCCCTGCGAGGCCGCCTGCACCCTGAACATCAATGATGACGCGGTGGGGATCAAAACCATCGAGTGCGCGATCGTTGATCGGGGCTGGGAAGAGGGCTGGATTCAACCCGAACCCGCCGCCCAGCCTACTGGCAAGCGGGTGGCGGTGGTTGGCTCGGGGCCAGCCGGGTTGGCCGCCGCTCAACAATTGGCGCGGGCCGGTCATGCCGTGACCGTGTTCGAAAAGGCCGATCGGGTGGGTGGGCTGCTGCGCTACGGCATTCCCGACTTTAAGCTGGAAAAGCCGTTGATTGACCGTCGGGTCGAGCAGATGACGGCGGAAGGAGTGGAATTCCGCACCGGCTGTCATGTCGGCGTGACTCTGCCGGGTAGCGACCTGCTGTCGGGTTTTGATGCCGTGGTGTTGGCGGCGGGGTCCGAGCATCCGCGTGATTTGCCGGTTCCCGGTCGGGAGTTGGCGGGCGTTCACTTTGCCATGGACTTCTTGGTCCAGCAAAACCGCCGCAATGCCGGTGCGGCTATGGGCGGGGAGCAAAAGATCAGCGCCCGGCGCAAGCATGTGGTGGTGATCGGCGGTGGTGATACCGGCTCTGACTGTATTGGCACCTCAATTCGTCAGGGCGCCTTGTCGGTGACCCAGCTCGAGATCATGCCTCGGCCTCCTGAAAAGGAAAATGGGCTGCTGACTTGGCCGCATTGGCCCAACAAGCTGCGGACCTCGTCCTCCCATGAGGAAGGGTGTCAACGCGATTGGAGCGTTGCAACCAAACGCTTCTCGGATGATGGTGCCGGAGCGGTTCGGACTCTGCACGGGGTTCGGTTGGACTGGCAAGCCGGCCCCGATGGTCGTCCCCGGATGACCGAGGTTCCCGGCAGCGCGTTCGAATTGCGCGCTGATTTGGTGTTGCTGGCCATGGGCTTTGTGCATCCGGTGCGCCAAGGCTTGCTTGAGGCGTTGGGGGTCACGCTGACAGCCCAGGGGAATGTTGCGGCCAACACCGAAACCTATCGGACTTCGGTGGATAAGGTGTTCGCGGCGGGTGACGTGCGGCGGGGCCAGTCTTTGGTGGTTTGGGCGATTCGCGAAGGCCGGCAGGCTGCTCGTGCCGTGGATGAGTATTTGATGGGCAGTTCTGACCTGCCGCGATGACAGAAGGGCTCTACGCCCCATGAGCGCTCAGGTCGATTGAGCTTTTCGTGGGCTTTGTCTACACCCACAAAGGGCCGGTCGGCCCTTTGTGGTCTTGGCGTTTTCTCTATAATGTCTTTGAGGTCAAGGAGGCTGTGCCTCCTTGCGGGTGCAGGGCGGAGCCCTGCGAAAGCCAGAGGAACGGCCTTATCCTAGCGTCCATGGGGGTGGTGCCGACGGTCTTTACTCAGGGCTCGCGTCGATGGACTCTTCTTCGTCTGCTGCGCCGGCAGTCCCGGCCATTACCGAATTCGACGACGATTACGCCTTTCTGTCGAATTTCGCGCCGAGTCCGTTGTTGTGGGAAGGACTCGCCTATCCCACCGTCGAGCATGCCTTTCAGGCCGCGAAGACTCTGGATCTGGAGAGCCGTCGTCGGATCGCCGCCCTCCCGCACCCTGCCGACGCCAAAGCGAACGGACGGCGCTTGGTTTTGCGCCCGGATTGGGAAGTGGCCAAGACCGATATTATGGCTGCCCTACTGACTCTGAAATTCGCTGATCCTGGACTGAGGGAACAGCTTTTGGCGACTGGAACCGCCGAATTGATCGAGGGCAACCATTGGTTCGATCGGATCTGGGGGCAATGTCCGCTTGGCGTTGGTGAAAACCGCCTGGGCCGTCTGTTGATGGCCGAGCGAGAGCGCCTTTCGCGGGCTTCGCTCGCCCCCGCAAAGGGCCCATCGGCCCTTTGATACCGGCGAGCTATAACAATGACACACTGCCGGTATCGGGCCGCGACGGCGGCCCCGCGTCCTCGTGGACGCGAAGCCAAGGGCGCGGATGCGCCCGCCCGGCGTCTGAGGGCAGCCTTGATGAGACACCATCAAGGTCCGATGGTATGAACCCATGACGGTTTCGCCGTAACGTCAACGTCCTGAGGTCAAGGAGGCTGTGCCTCCTTGTAGGTGCAAGGGCGAAGCCCTTCAAGGCTCGCCGATATCACAATTCCAAGCGCGGTGGCACCTGGGTTTTGCCCTTGGCATCGCCGCGTCCAGAAAGGCTAGGGTTGGTCATGAAATAACGGTGGGCCGAGAAGGGGGGCTCGCCGCCCTCGGTTGTAACCCGGTGGAACTGCCCTGAAGAGTCAAGCTCCCAACTGGAAGCGGCATCCTTGAGATTGGCCACCATCACCTGTTCCAAAATTTGTTGATGGACGGTGGTATTCTCGATGGGCACTAGGCTTTCGATGCGGCGATCAAGATTGCGGGGCATCCAGTCTGCCGACGAGATGAACACCAAGGCGTGCTTCGAGGGCAGGCGGTGGCCGTTGCCAAAGCAGACGATGCGGGCATGTTCCAAAAAGCGACCGACGATGCTTTTGACCCGAATGGTTTCGGACAACCCAGGGACACCCGGACGCAGGCAGCAAATACCGCGAATGACCAGATCAATGCGGACGCCCGCCTGGGACGCCTCGTACAGCTTATCGATCATGTCCGGGTCGACCAGAGAATTCAGCTTGGCCCAGATCGCGGCGGGTTTTCCCGCTCGGGCGTGGGCAATTTCCGTGTCGATATGGTGATAAAGCCGATCCCGCAGATTGATCGGTGCAAAGGCCAGCTTTTCCAAGGCTTCGGGGGTGGCATAGCCGGTCATATAGTTAAAAATCGCCGAGGCATCGCGGGTCAGAGCTGGATCGCAGGTAAAAAAGGATAAATCCGTGTACACACGGGCCGTCACCGGGTGATAGTTCCCAGTTCCAAAGTGAACATAGGAGCGCAAGTTGTTGTGCTCGCGCCGTACCACTAAAGAGACTTTCGCATGAGTCTTGAGATCAAAGAAGCCATAAACCACTTGGGCCCCAGCCCGCTCTAAATCTCTGGCCCATTGAATATTGGCTTCTTCGTCAAACCGAGCCTTGAGTTCGACCATCGCCGTGACGCTTTTCCCAGCCTCGGCGGCTTCCACCAAGGCCTGGACGATGGGGGAATTCTTCGAGGTTCGATATAGGGTTTGCTTGATTGCCACTACGGCCGGATCGCGAGCCGCTTGGCGTAAGAACTGGACCACCACATCGAAACTCTCGTAAGGGTGGTGAACTACGATGTCTTTATGGCCGATTGCGGCGAAGCAATCCCCGCCAAAATCCCGAATCCGCTCGGGAAACCGGGCATTATAGGGCTGAAAGAGCAAATCCGGGCGCTGATCCACGATCAATTGCTTAGTGTCGGCGAGTCCGATCAGGCCGTCGAACACAAAAACATCGTCAGGTAGGGCTTTTAAGCTTTGGCGCAGCAAATTCCGCATGCTGGACTTCATACCGGCATCCACCGCCAACCGAATCACGCCGCCGCGCCGCCGTCGCTTGAGGGCGCTTTCAAAGGTCAGAACCAGATCTTCGGCCTCTTCGTCGATTTCCAGCTCGCTGTCGCGCAGAATGCGGAACAGCCCATGATCCATTAAGGCAAAGGGCGGGAATAATTTTTGATAGAACATTAAGACAAGTTGTTCAATCAGAATAAATCGCAACGCATCACCCGGCAGTCGAATCACTCGCTCTAATTGAGCCGGCAGCGGCACCAGGGCGTTGATCTCCCGGTTTTTCGAGGCGTCGAACAGACGCAGCGCCAGAGCAAAACCCAGATTCGGGATGAAGGGAAAGGGATGGGCCGGATCGATGGCCAGTGGGGTGAGAATCGGGTAGACATCGTTGCGGAATTTGGCTTCGAGCCAGTCGCGTTCGGCGGTGCTGAGTTCGTCGATGTCGAGGACCGCAAGGCCAGCCTCCCGCAACTCGTCCCGCAGGCGGTGCCAGCAAACTTGCTGGTCGGCCATCAAATCCGCGACTCGTCGGTTGATGGCCTGCAATTGCTGAGTCGGTGTCAGGCCCTCGGGTGAGGTGGCCTGAACCCCCGATGCTACCTGAACCTTAATGCCGGCGACTCGGACCATAAAAAACTCGTCCAGATTGCTGGCCGAAATAGACAGGAACCGCAGCCGTTCAAGCAAAGGGTGAGCGGGGTTTTTGGTCTCGTCGAGCACGCGCTGATTGAAATCAAGCCATGATAGCTCGCGATTGATAAAGCGTTCGGGATTCGTGGTGACGGTCGTGGCGGGAGCAATCGTGGTGATGGGGGCGACCGCAGTCATCGGGGAGTCCTGATTTCGGGGTTTCGGTATCTAAACAGTTCGGTTTGGCCAGGAACGACAGGCACGAACGACGGTATGGGCGAATCGGTGACGCGAATTTGGCTGGATCGTGGATGTTTTGTGACGATTCCAAAGGTCGATGCTGCCCTGACGCCGGGCGGGTGCGTCCGCGCCTTTGGCTTTGCGCGCATGGCCGCGCGGGGGCGCCGTCGCGGTCCGAGGACCGGCGTTGTGTCATGGTTAGGGCTCGCCGGTATCTTGTCGCATTGAGACTCGCGCTTTTGGGCGAGCCCTTGTTTGGACATTGCGAATCCCCTAGACTGACTTCCAGAGCAGGGGGACCGTGTCTGCCCCACCGCTATGAAGAGGATTGTGCCCGATACTATCGGGTATGACCAACCGAAGACCATGTCATCACGTGAGGCTCTGCCCTTTCTGGCCGGACCTAGGGTGGGTGTTGTGTCGGTTTTGGCGTGCTTTACTCCCACGCGGCCCCCGATACTATTGGCGTGGATGTGGGGGCAGTGAAGAGAGCGGAGGGGGTGACGGTGGCGGACCCGAACGGGCGCAAGCTTGGCAAGTACCGCGTCTATTCACTCCTTGGCCGGGGGGCTGCTGGGACGGTCTATCGCGCCAGAGACACCGAGGCACGTCGGTCGGTGGCGTTCAAGGTGCTGCGGGCCGAAGCTTTTGGCAAGGGGAACCGCGAAGTCGCCATCCAACGGATGGTGATCGAGGCTCAAGCTGCCAGCGCATTGAACCACCCTAACATCGTTGCCGTTTATGACTACCGCATTCATGCGCCAGCGGCGACGACCGGCGATGACGTCTTGGGTTATATTGTCATGGAGCTGGTGGCAGGGCGTTCGCTGGCCCGGCACTTCCAGGTCAAGGACCGAGTCGGGCTGGCCTTTGCGCTTCAAGTTATGGCCGGTTTGTTGGCGGCGTTGGAGCATGCTCATGGTCGCGGCGTCATCCATCGCGACGTGAAACCGGGGAATATCCTGCTGAGTGTCGCGGGCAAGGTGAAACTTGCGGATTTTGGTCTGGCTCATGTCGAAGGGCGGCCTGATGTCGACGACGGCAGCCCCTTTGGAACCTTATGCTATCTTGCTCCCGAGCGGCTGCGTGGTGAGCCAGGGGATGCGCGCAGCGATTTATTCTCGGCGGGAGCGGTGTTTTATGAGGCCCTGACCGGGCAACGCGCTTTTCCGGGCTTGGCGGCGGCGGTGGCTCGCCGGATTTTGAATGATCATCCGGTTCCGCCCTCGGTCGGTCATCGCGAGGTGCCCAAGGCCCTTGATGCGGTGGTGGCCCAGGCCTTGGCCAAAGCCCCCGAAGCGCGCTTCGCTTCGGCCCGAGCCTTTGCCGACGCTATTCGCGCGGTGGTTGGCGAGTCTCGTTGGGCTGAAGCGGTGGCGGCTGCCGACGAAGGGTCCGGGAGTGTCGCGCCGCTATGGAATATCAGCCAACCCGAAGGCGGGACTCGGGACTGGAACGAGGAGCCGGAAGAACTCACCACCGCACCGTTACGGCGAATCCTGGAACAGGCCGGGTTGACGCCCACGCCGCTCTCTCCTCCCTCTGCCGAGCCTGAACCTGAGCCCGAACCCGCAGTCGAGCCTCCTCAATCCCTCCCCCCCCAGCCGTCCTCTGAACCGGCCCCCTCTGAGTCCGAGCCGGCCCCGCCCCCGGCGCCGGTTGCCGCCCCCAGTTTCCGGCGAGGTTTCGGTCGGCGTCTGGGGCGGGTGTTTGCGGTGGGAGTCAGTGTGGTGGTGGTCACCGTTGCTGTTGCGCTGGTGGCGCCGTCTGGGATTGCTCCCGACAGCGTGTTTCAACCGCCTGCCAAGCCGGTCCTGAAAGCCCTCTCATCCCCGAGTCCCGTTGTTGTCGAGGCATCCGCCATTAAACCGGAAGGGGCCAAACCAGACGGATCCAAACCGGAAGGGCCTAAGCCGGCGCCTTCGGAAACGGTTCAGCGGCCAGAATTCCCCCAATCCGTCGCCTCGCCTCCCGTGCCGCTGCCGGTCGCCCCGCCCCTGCCCCTGCCAAAGACGAACCCGGTCGGGATGCGTCATGATCAAGAGTTTGCGGCGGCGCTAGCGTTGTTTCGGCAGTCGAATTTGAGCGCGGCAGCCCAGGCATTCCAGGCGTTCGTAGCGGCGTGGCCGGAAGACCCGGCGGCCCCCGAGGCGCTGTTTCATTTGGGCGAGGCGCGGTTGGCGTTGGGCGATCCGGGCCAGGCTCGGGACAGCTTTGAACGGCTGACCGAGCATTATGCAACGTCGCCGCAGTTCGGTCCCGGCTGGGTGATGTTGGGAATCGCCGAAAGCCGTCTGGGGCGGCGGGATGCGGCGTGCGATGCCTTCACCCGCTCCCGGAGTCTGCCTTTGCCACCCTGGGCGGCGCAACGTTTGGCGGCAGAGCGGCGGGCTGCCGATTGCTCGTGATGCTGGCTCCTCGAGTCGGCTCCTTTTTGATGGAGACTTGAGAGTGATGATGCCGGCAAGCCATGACAGTGACAGATCGCCGGTCTCGGGTTGTAACGGTGCCCGTCCGGTGTCCAGGTTGCGCTGGTGGTGGGCGGTGGCGCTGTGGGCGGTGGTGTGGGCGTTGCCATTGGCCGGCGCGCGGGCAGAGCGGATCGAGCTGGACGACGGCAGTGTGCTGATGGGCAATGAGGTCAACACCAAAGGCGAGACCGTGACCATTCATCTGGATATCGGCCAGATGATCGCGGTACCTCGGGCGCATATCGTGCATCGGGGGGATCCTGCGACCTCGCCGTTGGTGACGGCGGCCCCATTGCGATTCCATGGCTCTAATACCATGGGCGAGCGTTTGGTGCCGGCCTTGGTGGATCATTTTGTGGCCGGTCATGGGGCGGCGGCCTCGCCGTGGTTGGTCGGCGAGTTGGCCGGTGAAAAGACACTGATCGTCAATGGCGGGGAGGCTGGCCTGCCGCACGAAATCGAGGTGCGGGCCTTTGGCTCTAACACCGCCTTTGCGGCGCTCCAAACTGGGGCTGCCGATATCGGTCTTTCGGCCCGGCCTATTCGGGACAGCGAAAGTGCTGTTTTGCGAGGGCTGACGGAACAGGGGGTGGCACTGGACGGAATCGCCGTGATCGTCAACCCGAGCAATCCGCTTCGGTCGGTGACGCTGGCCCAACTGGCGAAGATTCTGTCCGGTGAGATTGCCGATTGGAGCCTCGTCGGAGGGGCTCCGGGGCCCATCCATGTGCGGCTGCCCGATGATCGCTCGTCTTTGCCCGAAACCCTTCAAACCTTGGTGCTGGCTGGCCGCCGCCTGACTCCTGCTGCCGAACGGGTCGAATCGAGTCAGGCGTTGTCGGCACGGGTGGCCGCAGAGCCCGGAGCCATCGGGCTGGTCAGTCTTGCCTATGTCGATCAAACGCGGGCCTTGGATATTCGGGGCTGTTCCGGCGAAGTGGGGCCGACCGCGTTCTCGGTCAAAAGCGGGGATTATCCCCTGACCCGGCGTCTGTTCCTGTATGCCCGGCCCCAACCGCGACCGAAGGTGATCGACGATGTGTTGGCGTTTGCGGTCAGTCCTGCGGGTCAAAGCGCCATCGCCGCCGCTGGTTTCGTCAATCAGGAGATCGAGAGCGACGGCGGTGTGACCCGCCGGACTCGACGCCAGATGATGATTGATGACGCCAGCATCGACTTTGGGTTGGCGCGTAATTTCTTGAAAGTCACCGAAGGCGCCAGCCGGTTGTCACTGACCTTTCAGTTCGATGAAGGCGGCGTGGCTCCGGCGGGCTCTGCCGATGATGATATTCGGCGCCTGATCGCCTTCATGAAAGGCCCGGTGGGATCAGGGCATCAAGTGCTGGTTCTGGGCTTTTCGGGACCGACCGACGTGCTGCAACAAGGCACTGTATTGTCGGAGAACCGTGCCCGCGAAGTGGCGGTGCGTCTGACGAAAAGCGGCCTGAAAGTTGCCGTTGCCGCCGGTTTCGGCCCGATCACGGCCCCTTGTACCGAAACTCCCGACACACGGGAGCGGAGCCGGCGGGTGGAGGTTTGGATGCGGTGAAAGCCGCTCATACCATCGAGCCTTGATGGTGACTCATCAAGGCTGCCCTCAGACGCCGGGCGGGCGCCTCCGCGCCCCCTAGAGTCCACACACTGGGGCTTCGCGTCCACGAGGACGCGGGGCCGCCGTCGCGGCCCGATACCGGCGATGTGTCAGTATCAGGGCTCGCCGGTATCATACCATCGAACTTTGGTGTCGATCCATCAAGGCCCCGGCATGGGAGCCTTGAAATGGGCTGTTTCCCAGAGTCGTTCGTATCAAATAAAAGAACGTCCTATTAAAATATCGCTAGCAGATATGTGTTATGGCCTCGATTGTGAACAAGCGTAGATCGTGATACTACGTCGGCACAGAGGGGCGTGATAATTGGTTGATCCCGTTCCTGTCCGTGTTGTTCTCGTTCTTTGCAGGCAATGACTTTATACGACGCTACCGTTACGCCGGAGTGGTTGCGGAAACGCAATCAAGAGTTGGAAGCCGCGCTTGAAGAGGCGCGGCACGCTCGCGTTTTAGCGGAAATGGCCGAAGAACGGGCGCGAGAGCGAGAGGGACGGCTCCAGGATATCGTCGAGTTGGCCACCGATGGGTTTTGGGAGTTCGACGAGGATTTCTGCTTTCGTTACGATTCTCGACCCATGTCCAGCCCAGACGTGTTCGCGGTCTTTGGGGCAGCGCCCGGTGCGTTGGTAACCGAAGACCCGGCAGGAAAGGCCAATTACGACAAACTCCATCATGCGGTCTCCCATCGTTGGTCGTTTCGAGACTTGGAATTTCGCGTCAAGGGCGTGCTTGGAGACGTGCGGGTCATTTTAATCAGCGGCGTCCCAGTGTTCGACCAGGCAGGTGTGTGGCGCGGTTATCGTGGCGCGCTGTCGGATATCACCGATCGAAAAGCAGCAGAAAATAGTTTGCGCGAGGCTAAAGAGCAAGCTGAATCCGCCTCACGAGCTAAATCGGCTTTCCTGGCCATGATCAGCCATGAAATTCGAACGCCATTGACTGGCGTTATCGGCATGCTTGATCTCTTATTGACCACCCCTCTGGACGATGATCAGCAAGAGTATACACAAATTGCTCACGAATCAGGGCTCGGACTGCTGAATATTCTGAATGACATTTTGGACGTGACCCGCATGGAGGCGGGCCGGTTGCGCATCGAACCCGTGGTGTGCGAGCCGGTGCGAATCCTGAATGATGTGGTGCGCGCTATGCGACCGGAGGTCAGTAAAAAAAATATTACACTCAAGGTTGCGGTTGAATCGTCGGTTCCGGCCTATGTTTCGATGGATGGCGGGCGAATTCGTCAAATGTTATTCAATTTGATTGCTAATGCGGTTAAATTTACCGATATTGGCGATGTTTTGGTTACGGTTTCTTTCTCCCAGACGGGCGCGGGGCTTGGTGAAATGCTGCGGGTGGTTGTGGCCGATTCCGGGATCGGCATTCAGCCTGAAGCCATTCCTTATTTATTCTCTCGCTTTATGCAGGTTGATGATCGCCTTTCGCGTAAATATGGCGGCGTTGGTCTTGGTTTGGCCATCTGCAAAGAGCTGTGTGACTTGATGGGGGGCGAAATTGGGGTGAAAAGTACGCCGGGCGTGGGGAGCGACTTTTGGTTCGTCGTGCCGTGCCGAGCGGTTGGCCAAGTGGCGGTGCGGGATGAAAAGCCAGCGGCGCCGGAGACGTTGCCATTTTTGGGGGCGTCGACTCGCGAATATCGCCTCTTGGTGATGAATGCCGATGGCCGTGATCCGGCAACGCACGGAACGCTTTCGACTCTGGCGCAGGAGGCCGGCTTTGCGGTCGAGCCCACCACAGACAGGGAAGATGCGTTGGCAAGGGTGAGGGCCCGGCGCTTTGATGCTGTGCTGGTTGATATGCGTCAGGGAGAGCAAAGCGGATTTGATACCGTAGCCGCTGTCCGTCGGTTGCCGCCTCCGTCCTCGCAGATGCCGATCATCGCCATTATCGCCGCCGATATCGCGGGCAGTCGTGAAGGGGCGTTGGCCGCAGGGATGGATGATTGCATCCTGCATCCGTTTACGGCTTTAACCTTGCGAGATCGGGTGGCGCATGTCTTGACCCGAACCGTGTCGTCCCGCTTGGGTATGGATGAGACTCAGTACGAGTATTTCTGATGGTAATTTTCGGACTGCGACTGCGGCCCGAGGCGTGCACTGTGTCGTCATCATGATTCGCTCGTATTATTGTCATGGCCCGCCGGTATTATCTTGAAACTCTGAGCGTTCGTGGGGCCGCTTCATCATGCTGTCTGTCTATTCTCTCAGCCACCCCGGTCTTCAGTTGGTATCTTTTAGGTTGGCCGCCGGGGAAAGCCTCGTGGTCCGTGGGGCTTCGGGTTCGGGAAAAACCCTGTTACTCCGCGCCATCGCTGACCTTGACCCGAATCAGGGTTCAATTTTCCTCGAGTTCCAGGCTCGCGAATCGATGCCCGCACCCCAATGGCGCCGATTGGTCTGCTATCTGCCAGCAGAATCCGGGTGGTGGGCTGAAAGGGTGCGCGATCATTTTGTCGACTGGTCGCTGGCTTTGCCTTTGGTTGTAGAGCTTAATTTGCCGGAGGCTTGCGGCGAGTGGCCGATTCAGCGCCTATCCACGGGCGAGCGTCAGCGGTTGGCGCTGATTCGGGCGATGGTTCAAAAACCTAAGATCCTGTTGTTGGACGAGCCGACCTCGGGGTTGGATGCCGAGAGCACCAGCCGGGTCGAGGCTTTGGTTGAGCGTCACCGGAAAGCGGGGGGTGGTGTGGTGTGGGTCACTCACGATGCCGCCCAACTGAAACGAGTCGCTTCCCGTATTCTCGTGCTTGACGGCGGTAAGGCAACAATTTCAGACAACCATAACGTTTCAGATAACCGTAGCAATGATAATCGTGGTGCAGAGGTGGAATCGCCATGTCCTACATTCATTTAAATAATAGCGATCTGCTATTAGGTGCGCTGTTGGTGCTGTTGAATGGTGGATTATCACTGGCGCTTGATCTTCGATTAGAGCGCCGTTTATTTATTTCTGCTATGCGGATGGTGGTTCAACTGACCTTGGTTGGGCTTGTCCTTACAACTTTATTTGCTTTGGTTTCGCCATTTTGGACCGCTATTACAGCTTTAATTATGATTCTATTTGCTGGATATGAGATTCGAGCCCGACAAGATCGTCGTTTTATCGGATTTTGGGCCTATAGCCTTGGCACTGGGGCTATGCTGATCGCTTCGATGCTGGTTATGCTGTTCGCTTTGACAACTCAATTGGCGCCGACTCCGTGGTATGATCCGCGCTATGCCATTCCTTTATTGGGCATGGTGTTGGGCAATGCCATGACGGGGATCAGTTTAGGGTTGCAAACGCTAACCACTAACGCTGTTCGGGAGCGAGTCTCGATCGAAGCTCGTTTGACCCTCGGCGCAACGCGCGTTGAAGCCCTGCTGCCCGTGGTTCGGTTGGCTTTACGCAGTGCCTTTATGCCAATCATTAATACGATGGCGGCTACCGGAGTCGTTGCGTTGCCCGGCATGATGACCGGCCAGATTCTATCTGGGGTTGAGCCAGTTGAAGCTGTTAAATATCAAATCCTGGTCCTGTTTCTGATTTCGGGCGGAACCGGACTTGGGGCGATGATCGCCGTCCTCGCCGGTGCCTCCCGCCTGACCGACCACCGTCACCGGCTGCGGTTGGAGCGACTGCAAGCCCCTCAGCGTTGACGGCGGCCCCGCGTCCTCGTGGACGCGAAGCCCTTCTAGGGGGCGCGGATGCGCCCGCCCGGCGTCTGAGGGCAGCCTTGATGAGTCACCATCAAGGCCCGATGGTATAACAGGCTAAAACATCCGGGCTTTACCGGCCAAAGCACCGGCAGGGTCTTCGGTGCCAGCATAAGCGCCCCGATGGGCCTTATTGAAGCGGACCGTGATAATCAAGGTCAAGGCGTCATTGACCATATGAAGGTATTTTTCCGAGACCGCTGGCATGGGAATGCCTCGGCTCATGCAGTAATTAACCAGGGCTGCCGAAGCTTCACTTTCTGGAATCACCAGGATATTTTCCCGACCAATCCCATTAACCGCCCGAATCGTGACGGTCACACCATTTTCGATGTGATAAGAGACCTTTTGGATTGATCCTTCGGGCAGCGGCTCTCGTAATTTTCGCCGTCGCTCGATGATAGCTGCGGCAACCTCCTGTTCGCTGAAGGCCAAACAGCGAAGTTCTTTCATGAAAAACACCGTCGAACGAAGGAATCGCCGGACGACTTTACGCGGTTGACTCGTCTGCGGGCAAGACCCAAGCTACAACTGACGTTCTCTCGACCTTGAATTCGGTCTCGGGCGCGGCTATGATGCGACACTGTCCGAGTAACGCTCGCACCAGAGTTCTCCTCCCTTCCCCCTTACGATGGAGCTATCCGTGCGGTCTGCCGATCGAATTGTCGCGGAAGTGATGCGGACTGCCCCTATGCCGGATCGCGCCAGAAAAACCCATAAGTTGATGGAAAGCCCAATTCTTGGGCACACGTCGCAAATGTGGGAATTTTTTCTTCAGGAATTAAAAGACATTGCCGACGTTGCCGATTTATTTCCAGAAACGCGGACGGCGGTGGAGTTGGCTTTGGCCATGCGCCAAGATGCCGTCAACATGCTAGGACGCAACGAGACCGTCGACACCAAGATCACCACGCAGCTTCTCACGGCCCTGTATTTTCTGAATACCAAGCCCGGCACCGAGATTCCCGAGGATGCTTACGGCGATATCCTGGCTGACATTGCCCGGATCCGCGCCATCATCCAAGGCGTCCACGGTGCTTCGCCGGGGCTGCGGATGGTCGAAAAAACCGATTATTACGGCTGGCTGGTGATGTTCATGCTGGCTAATGCTGTCAATAGCGCTTTTTCGGAAATGTCTGATAAGTCATGGCTGGAAAGCAACCTGCTTTTGGATAGCGCCTTGCGGGTCTGTCGGAATGTTTATGGTCATATTTTTGATGATGTCGTTATCTTTATCAATGGCGGTGAGCTTGGTGGAGCAACTACGGCCTCGTGGCATGCCCATTTATTGGAACGCTTGAATGAGAGTTATATTCGTTCGTTGCCCGCAAGTGGTGATCAGCATTTAATCACTCAGGATGATTTCGCTCGTTTGCGCCGTAGGCGCTTGGATGGGGAGTTGGTGCAGGATTTTCTGTGCGATGTGGCGACCGAGAACTTTCTACACCTTGGCGCCAGTTTACCCAAAAGCGATCTCCCCAAAGGACACGCCCCCTTTATCGCACGGATCCGTCATTTAGCTCAGGAATTGGCCAGCCCCGACGTGGATTCCGATTTCGGACGGGTGTTAGCCAAGCTCTCCAAACGCGATATCCGTAATCCACTTGGGGGAACGCCTGGGGTTATCAGTGTTCTTGATTTCCTTAAGTCGAATGAGAGTGATTATCTCTATCCACCCCCGTCACCTCAGCCCGGTGCCAAGAAGAAAAGCAATGGCTTATCGTTGCTAGAGCGCAAAGGTCTGTTCTGCCGGCATGTTACGACCTATCTCAAAAAGTTGGATTTTTGGGAAAAACATAAACGAGAAGTGACGCTGTCTCCGGCAGCCGAAATATTCTCAGGAGCCTTACTGGCCAAATTGCGGGAGTATGGCTTAGAGCAAAAAATCAAGGCTGCACTTCAGGAAAGCCGGAATATTCCTGACAATGTGGAAATCACGGTCGATATTGTTTCGGATATTCGCTCTTTCGGAGGCGATCATATCGCGCCTCAAATTCGGTTCACATCCGCTCCGGAAGTCTGGTCGCTTTACGGCAAGGATGTGTTTGCTATTGCCGAAGGCGCGCTGAATCAATGGTGGGGGACGGTTTTTGATGTGGCTGCTGAGTATTTGGCACCCTGCCCGGAGACCAATCATCAAGAACGGATCCGGCAGTTGAATGTTCTATTCGGCCTTTCCGATTATTTTGCCAATCTTAAATGGCGGAACATTCCATTTGAGATTGAGCCAGGTGCTCTTAACTATGCCAGTGGGCGACAGGCCCGTTTAGACGATATTGATCGGGCGGTTGAAAATTATCTAAAGTATTTTGTCGCCTGTTTTGCTCGCTCGGCCAAGCATTCTAAAAAATCGGGGTTACATAAACGGACCCTGTGCCCACGAACCACCACCATCAAGCTTTCTAAAAAAGGAGGACAGGAAATCCGTGAGACGATTATCCGTCCAATGCCGGTTTATAAGCCCTTAATGGCGGCTAAAACCTTTGACACATTTCTAGGGCCGCTCAAATTATTAGCTGAGGCTAACGCTCGTTTCGAAATCGTCGAGCTTGAGGATAAGAAATGGGTTGTTCAGAAAATGGGTGGCGAAGATGTGCTGTTTCAGCGTGATAAACGCAGCCATCATTACAGTATCCGTTATCTGCGCCAACAGGGAGAACGCGATTTTATCAGCGGCATTAATCAGATTATGAAAACAGAGATCATGTATGACGCCCATTTGGGGGCGATTGATGATCTCTATCGGACTTATTATGTTCGGGAACATTGTAATAACAATGCTATTGATTTTCGTGCGGTGATGAAACCTTCCTTCGAGGAGGAAGCCGATCCGGCGGCGACTCGGGCTTTCGGTTACGCCGATGCCGAAATGGAAAAAGTGCGGCGTCGACACCAGGATCGGGAACATGGCTTCTTGCATTATCGGCGCGTTGAGCAGGTTCTTCGACCTTTGCGAGCAGATAAAGACTTTAACGTCTTATTAGATTCTGCCGGTTTGCCACAAAACAAGATTCTTCGTGACCACATTACCCAGATTATTGCCATTCGGGAATTGGAACGGGCGGACCTGTTAAAGCGCCATGATCTTGATCCTGACGAGGCAATGATTCAGGCCCGATCCGCATTGCTTCAGGACAATATTGATACAATCGCGTTCTTCAAGATCGCGGATAATATGGTCAGTTATGCTTTTGCTGATGTCAGTGCAGCTCGGGAGCGCAGTAAGCATAGTCCAAAAAGAAGTGCTGCATTGTTGCGAGATACCCGCAATAGCATCTTTCTGCTGGCTGATACTGTCGCCCGTTTGCTGTATCGCTGTGTTGTTTCCCATGAACAGCGAGACGAATTCCATAAGGCCATGCGCGAAGGGAGTCTCAGTGACGACTTCCTGGCTAACATGCTCGATTATGTGGCCAAAGGTTTGACCTATAACGGCTACAAGACCAAGGATTTTTGGGAGTTAGAAGGGGCCCCGGAAACCGAAGGCTATATTGAATTGATTTATGAAAAACAGATGCCTCGCGCCATCTTGAACAGCATTGTCAGTTTGGCGCCACGCCACAGTGAACCGATTGAGGCGGTGTCGTGCCAGCTCGGTCGGTCTTTGATCCGATAAGACTTTTTGCGGGTGTCGGGAGAGTCCCGAAGACGCAAAGGGAACGAGGCTTCTCGCCCCGCCCTTTGGTGTCATCGGGGGGCGTCTACGCCGTTGGCTGCCAACCCGGCGGCGCTAGTTCGAAGCCCGCGAATTCAAAGGCGGGCGCGACCGTGCAGCCTACCAAAGTCCAGGATCCCAGGGACTCTGCGGCTTGCCAAACCCCAGGCGGGACCACGCCTTGTGGTCTCTGCCCTGCCGTCAGGTCATTCCCCAGGGTCAGGTGACGGATCGGCTGGCCGGGTTCGGACAGGGATAACGTCAGCGGCCCCCCTGCATACCAATGCCAGATTTCCACGGCATCGACTCGGTGCCAATGGGATCGTTCCCCTTCCGGCAAGAGAAAGTAGATGGCGGTGCAGGCCCCTCGCCCGCCGTCCACTCCGGCGTGGCGGTAGGTTTCGACATAATAGCCGCCCTCGGGATGGGGGTGCATCCCGAGTCGGGCGATGATGTCGGCGGCGCTAGGCGTGGTGCTCATGACGCTGGCGGGCGGGTGGTTTGAAAGCTGGGGCGATCACTGACGCCAGCCAACCACGAGGCCAAATGCGGACGCCCTGCGCGCCAGTCAAGATCGGCAAAACGCAGATCCAGATATCCCAATGCCGCCGCTACAGCCAAAGTGCCAATTGTTACGGATCCGGAAAGATTGGCAACATCCTGTTCAAAATTGTTAAGGGTCCGAAATATTGCTCGTTTCTGACGCTCGATGGTTGTTGAGGTGCGTGTTTCTTCAGGCTTCATCAATTCTAGGCGCAGAATAACGGCAGCATCGCATAAGCCATCTCCTAACGCCTGAAAGCGTAAGGCTTGCCAGCGAGCGTTGCCAACAGGAGGAAACAGCGAACCATCGACCAAACTGTTTAGATATTCGCAAATAACGGGACTGTCGAACAGCGAGGTTCCATCTTCAAGCCGCAATGTTGGAACCTTGCAAAGCGGATTATCATCGGGCAAGCCCTCGGTGACGCTCCAGGCATCGGTCAAAACCAACTCAATCCGATCCGCTATCCCCAATTCCAGGGCGGTCATGCGGACTTTGCGGACATAGGGGGAGGCAAGGCTGTAATATAGTTTCATCATCGCGGGGTTCCTTTGGGATGGTTGTGGATAGGACCGTTCTTTTGGCTTCAAGATCTTATGGCGAAACCATCATGGGTTCAACAGGCCGAGCGACCCTTTGCGGGTATGATTGAGTCTGGAGCCTAGTTATCAGCTCTCTAGGCGACATGCAAATCAAGAAACTCTTGGGGCTATTTTTGATCTTGTTGACTAAGTCCAATTGTCTCGAGACCGGACACTATTGAGGTCGGGGGCGGTGCGGCGGGCTGGACTTTTGGCAGCAAATTTTCTTCCATCCGCCCTCGGGTTTCGCCTCGCCGATCCTTATATCGGTTCAGAAATGATCCTTACGATGCCGTAATTCGGCGAAGATTCGGGCGGGTGAGGCTCCGGTCATGCCCAGAACCTGAGCCATTGAGGGCTCGTCGGCCCGCAGGAACGGATTGGTGGCGCATTCCTCGGCTATGGTGGTGGGAACGGTGGGCGCACCGTGGTCACGTTGCCGTTGGGCGTGTTCGATCCGGGCCAGAAGGGCTGGATTCTCGGGTTCAAGGGTGAGAGCAAAACGGGCATTGGCCAACGTATATTCATGGGCGCAACACACTTGAGTTTCGCTAGGCAGCGCCCGTAACCGCAATAAAGAGGCCCACATTTGCTCGGCGGTGCCTTCAAACAATCGGCCACAACCTAATGAAAATAAGGTATCTCCACAAAAGACGACGCCGGTCTGTGGAAAATAAAAAGACAGATGGCTTCGTGTGTGGCCTGGGGTTCCGATCACCTCAATCATTTCGGATCCGAATTGAAAATGATCGCCCGGTTCCACGCCCCGATCAACCTCGGGCATGCGGGCACGGTCAGAGGTCGCCCCGACCACCGGGCAACGGTAGCGGCTTTTGATCTGGAGGTCGCCGGCGATGTGGTCGTCATGGTGATGGGTGTTGAGGACAACGCCGATCTGCCAGCCATGGCGTTCGACCTCACGAATCACCGGCCCGGCTTCGGTGGGATCGATCACCGCAACCCGATCGCTCTCGGGGTCACGAAGGGCGTAGATGTAATTATCCCGGCGTGCGGGAATGATCAGCATCTCCATGACGATCCGGTCTCCGTGGTGGATGGGCCGTGAAAGGTGGGCGCTTGGCCCCATCAACACCAGGATAAGGCTTTTTGTGGGCTCTGCCCACACACCTGCAAAGGGCTCGTCGGCCCTTTGCACCCGTCTTTCAAGCCCAGTCTGGCCGGGCCCTTTTTTTCGTGGGGCAGGTCGTCGGATTGGCTTGATTTCCTGTCGGCCATGCCCCCTATCAGGGGGGCTGGTCTTTGGTTCTCGGGGAGTCCCCGCGCCCGCATGTATACTGACATCACCACCCTTCGCGATTTTTACCAAACCAGCCTGGGCCAAGTGGCGCGGCGGTTGATTCGGCGCCGTTTGCGCGAGGTCTGGCCAAGCGCCAGAGGCCTGACTCTGGTGGGGATCGGCTATGCCAGCCCCTATCTGCGGCCCTATCGTGACGAAGCCGAGCGGGTGTTTGCGCTGATGCCAGCGTCCCAGGGGGTTGGCTATTGGCCTGCCGAGGGGCCAGGGTTGGTGGCGCTCACCGACGAGGCTGAATTGCCGTTGGCCGATTTGTCAGTGGATCGGGTGCTGTTGATCCATGGCCTGGAAGGCACCGAGCAGTTAAGGCCGATGCTGCGGGAAATCTGGCGCGTGTTGGCAGGGGACGGGCGGTTGCTGGCGGTGGTGCCCAACCGTCGGGGGCTGTGGGCACGGGCGGAGTGGACGCCGTTCGGTCATGGCTACCCCTATTCGGTCAGCCAGCTCAAGCAGGTGTTGCGCGACACCCTGTTTGTGCCGGAACGCACCGCCCACGCCTTGTTTATTCCCCCGGTGCGCTCGCGTTTTGCCTTGGCTTGGGCGCCAGCCTGGGAGCAAATCGGCCTGCGTTGGTTCAAAACCTTTGCCGGTGTGACGATGATCGAGGCGAGCAAACAACTGTTTGCGGGCGTCAGCCGCCGGGCCATGACCGCAGAGAGCCGCCGCCTGATTCTTCCCGTCCCCGGCGGCGCTACCCAGGTTCGGGGCTCTCGATAGTGTTCCCTGCCCGCTTCAGCAGCGTCGCAACATAAAGACCGCCTGTTCCGCAATCAGATTGGATACGGCCCCTGCCCCATGGCCGCGAATGCGGTCGGATCGGTCAAGGATCACAGTATCCTCAATGCGAATGCCCACTTCCCGGCACAGCGTCACAAAGTCGGTGATGGTGCAGAGATGGATATTGGGCGTGTTCCACCACTGATAGCCCAATCGCTGTGTTACCGGCATCCGTCCCATGGCCAGCAGCCACAGGCGAATCCGCCAGTTGCCGAAATTGGGCAATGAAACCACCGCTCGACGGCCAATTCGCACCAAATCCAGCAACACATCCCGAGGCGCCCGCATGGCCTGAAGGGTTTGGCTTAGGATGACATAATCAAAGGCGTCGCTGGGATAGTCCTTCAGGTCGGTGTCGGCGTCACCTTGAATCACCGACAGCCCATGATTGACGCAGAACTTCACGCCATCCATGGATAGCTCCAGCCCGCGCCCGTCCACGCCCTTGGTGTGCACCAGATGGGCCAACAACGTCCCGTCGCCGCACCCAACATCCAGCACCCGTGCGCCCGGCTCGATCATATCGGCGATCAATTTCAGATCGGCCCGAATCAACGACTCCCCGCTGCGAGCCGGTCGTGCCGGGTCGCGGACCGCGCCTGGGGTTGGTTCCCACCGCTGAGTCATCGGGGTGCCCATCGGCGTCGGGGCAAGCCCCGGTGTGCAGCACAACCGTCAAGAAATCCGTGCATCACTTGATGCAACTCCGGTTCATCCAGCAAAAAGGCATCATGGCCTTTGTCGGTGGTGACTTCAACAAAACTGACATTGGCCGCGACGGCGTTGAGCGCATGGACGATCTCTCGGGAGACCGTCGTCGGGAACAGCCAGTCGCTGGAAAAGCTGATCACGCAAAAGCGCACGGGCGTTGTTTGCCCCTTATGGAGAAAGGCCCGCGATAGCACTCCACCATGTTCGGCGGCCAAGTCGAAGTAATCCATCGCCCGCGTGATATACAGGTACGAATTGGCATCGAAACGGTCGACAAAGGCGCTGCCCTGATAGCGCAAATAGCTTTCCACTTGGAAATCGGCATCAAACCCATAGGTAAAGGCGGGCCGATCCTGAAGGTTGCGGCCAAATTTGCGATGCAGAGCGGTTTCCGACAGATAGGTGACGTGCGCCGCCATGCGGGCGACCGCCAAGCCGGCTTCTGGTCGTCGTCCAAGCGACACATAGTCGCCACCACACCATTCGGGATCGGCCATGATGGCCTGACGGCCAACCTCGCCAAACGCGATGTTTTGCGCGGAATGGCGTGGTGCGGTCGCAATGGGCATGGCCGCAAACACCGATTCAGGGTAGCTTGTTACCCATTGCAGGGCTTGCATACCGCCCATCGATCCGCCGATGACGCAAAATAGGCGCTCAATCCCAAGATGTTCAACCAATAGTTTTTGGGCCCGAACCATGTCGCCGATGGTGATGACCGGAAAGTGAATGCCGTAGGGGCGGCCTGTGGCGGGGTCGATATCCATCGGGCCGATGGTGCCCATGCAGCCGCCCAACACATTGGAACAGATCACGAAAAAGCGATCGGTGTCGATAGGGCGACCGGGGCCGACCATGATTTCCCACCAGCCCGGCTTTCCCGTCACCGGATTGCCGCCGATCACATACTGATCCCCGGTTAGCGCGTGGCATAACAGGATCGCGTTGGAGCGGTCGGCATTGAGGCTGCCGTAGGTTTGGTATGCGACCGGAAAGTCGCTCAATGTAACGCCGCAGTCGAGTGGCATGGGGCGGTCGGTGGCCAGCCGAACGCGCGGCTGGTGCCCGTGATCGGCGATGGACTCGGGAGCAAGCGGCTCTATGGCCATGGGGGACGTGCCGAGGGTTGGTGTTAGCGACTCCATAGCTATGAACCAAGCCTCGGAGGTGTCAATGTTTTCTTTGATTTTAGCAGGCGTGCAGACTACTACTAGGCGGCTTCATCCGCATTGGTTCCCTTCGCCATGATCACGCCCTTGCTGTCCCTCGAGGACCTGCGCACCCGAATCGACCGCATTGACGACGCGCTTCATGACCTGTTGATGGAGCGCACCGAGGTGGTCAAAGAGATCGGCGTCCTCAAGGGGGCCGGGCACCCCGTGCTGCGTCCCGCGCGCGAGGCGATGATCTTGCGTCGGTTATTGGCTCGCCATCAGGGTGACCTGCCCGCTGCGGTAGTCTTACGGATGTGGCGAGAGATGATTTCCGGCCTGACTCAGCTTCAGGGCCGATTTGGGGTGACAGTTTATGCTCCTGAAGATCGGCGCGGGTTCTGGGATGTGGCCCGCGACCACTTCGGCAGCCAGACCCCGATGACCGTGGTAAACTCGCCGGTGGCGGCGGTGCGGGCGGTGGCCGAAGGCACCGCCGGTGTTGGTGTTGTCCCTTTTCCGGCGGAAGATGACGCCGATCCCTGGTGGCGCTTTATCAATGGCGATGACGAGCGGACGCCCCACGTGGTGGCGCGCCTGCCGTATTTTGGCCGGGGGAATGGTCGGGGCGAGGATCGTGACGCCTTGGCCATCGCTTTGGTCCCCCATGAGCCCACCGCGTTTGGTGTGGAGTCGTTGTATGCCGATCGCTCTCTGATCCGCATCGAATTGGGAGAGGATATCAGTCGGGGGCGCCTGAAAGACGCGCTGGAAGCCGCCGGTTTGCCACCGATCAGCTTTTGCAGTTGGTTGGGGCGGGCCGGAGCCGGGCCGGTACATCTGGTCGAAATCGCGGGCTTTGTTGGAACCGGCGACCATCGTTTGGCGGCTTGCGCGGATCGAATGTCGTCGCCTCCGATCCGCATCAACACCATGGGCGGCTATGCGGTGCCGCTGGTTTTGGGATCCGATGGCCGTTAAAAACGGGTGCCGCAGAGTCTCGTAAGCCGTCGTTGCCCGAAGAGGACGTCTTCTGATGGAACAGACCCCGTTGTTCGGGCGTGTGGCTCTGATTGGCATGGGCCTGATCGGCGGGTCGCTGGCCTTGGCCTTGCGGCAGCATGGGCTTGTGGGCCGACTGGTGGGGGCCGACCATAATCCCGATCATGTGACTCAGGCGCTGGCCCTGGGGTTGGTGGACGAGGCCGGAACCGATCTGGGATTGGCGGTGCGCGGCTGTGATTTGGTGGTATTGGCGACGCCGGTCGGCACCTTTGCCGAGTTGGCCGCCACCATCGCCCCCCACTGTATGCCGGGTGCCATTGTTTCGGACGTGGGTTCGGTCAAGGAGCTGGTGCTGCGCGAGATCGCTCCCCGCCTGCCGCCCGGAGTCCATCTGGTTCCGGCCCATCCGATCGCCGGCACCGAACATTCCGGGCCGGCTGCCGGTTTTGCCACACTGTTCCAAGGCCGTTGGTGCATCCTGACCCCTGCCGCCGACACCGACCCGAGCGCGGTTGAGCGGGTCCGGGCGCTGTGGCTGCGGGTCGGCTCGATGGTTGAGGTGATGACCGCCGAACATCACGACCGGGTTCTGGCTATCACCTCTCACCTGCCGCACCTGATTGCCTACACCATCGTCGATACGGCGGTGGGTCTCGAGGAATCAACGCAATCCGAGGTGATCAAATTTTCGGCCAGCGGCTTTCGGGATTTTACCCGCATTGCGGCTTCGGACCCGATCATGTGGCGCGATATTTTCCTGAATAATCGTGAGGCGGTTCTGGAGATTCTGCAACGCTTCACCGAGGATCTGACGGCTTTGCAACGGGCGATTCGTCGTGGCGAGGGCGATACCCTTCAGGAGGTCTTTACCCGCACTCGTGGCATTCGTCGCGGCATCATTGATGCCAAGCAAGCCTGATACGATAGACTATCGTGATAGGGGATTGCGTCAGGCTAGAGGGGCCACCAGCACAGGACCGGAATGATGGACGCTTTGCGGGCACAGTATGAGGAATACCCCTACCCGTCCCGGAATCCCGCCGACGAGGACCGCCGTTTGTTGGTGGGCTCGCCCAGTCATCTGAGTCAGCTCAACCACTATGTCTTCGGCGGGAGGCTCGATCCCGCCGCGCCGTTACGGGTGTTGGTGGCCGGAGGCGGGACTGGCGACGCAGCGATCATGCTGGGGCAGCAATTGCGCGACGCTGGCACACCGGCCAGCCTCACCTATCTGGACCTGTCGCAAGCATCGCTGGCAATCGCCGAGTCGCGCGCCAAACGGCGCGGTTTGGAGTCTTTGACGTTTCATCAGGGCTCGCTTTTGGATCTGGAGCCAAGCCGTTGGGGGCTGTTCGACTATATCGACTGCTGCGGTGTGCTCCATCATTTGGACAAACCTACGGCGGGACTTGCGGCGCTGGTATCGGTTCTGGCGCCCGGCGGCGGCATCGGCTTGATGGTTTACGCGCCTTATGGTCGCAACGGGGTCTATCCGCTCCAGGATGCCTTACGCACCTTGGGGGACGGTTTGCCGGCCTCCGAGCGGTTGGCTTTGGCCCGGCGCTTGTTGAAACAATTGCCGCCTGGGAACGGGTTTCGAAACAATCCCCATCTTGCGGACCATGTGGCATCGGATGCCGGGCTTTATGACCTGCTGTTACACAGCCGGGACCGGGCCTTTACCGTTTCCGAGCTGGTGGCGATGGTGGGCTCCTGTGGCATGGCGGTGAGTGGCCTGATCGAACCGGCTCTTTACGAACCTGCGACCTATGTCAGAGATCCGCGTCTGCTTAAACGGTTGGAGGGGCGGCCTTGGCTCGAGCGGGCGGCATGGGCCGAACAGGTGGGGGGTGTGCTGGCCAAGCATATCGCCTATCTGGTTCGGCCCGAACAGCTGGCGACGGCAGTCGCCCAACCCTCAACGCCCGAGATGGTGCCGGTTCCGCACGAGCTGGATGGTCCGGTGTTGGCGGCAGCTTCTCTGCCTGGTGCTACTCTGGACGTGTTTTTGTCCGGTGTGTCCCTGGAGCTTCCCCTGCCCCGGCTGGCGGGGCCGTTGTTGGCCAGAATTGATGGCCAAACCAGCCTAGGGGCGCTGCATCAGCATCTTTTGGCTCTGGATCGCACCTTGGATTGGGAGGCTTTCAAGCGCCAGTTCGATCAGCTTTATCGGCAGCTTAACGGGATAGGGAAGCTGTATCTGAAAGCGCCAACCGTTCCTTAATCGCCAAGCGGGGGCGTTGCAGCCGCAGATTCAAGCGGAACCAAGCGGATTCGGGTTCCGGAAATCGCCAGAGCCAGCCGCCCTCGTTTCAGGGCCAAGGCGTCTTTGCCAAACAAATCGCGCCGCCAGCCTGACAGAGCCGGAACGTCGGCGTGGTCGTCGGCGGCGATGGCGTCCAAATCGGCAGCCGAAGCCACCAGCTTGCTGGCCACATGATGGTCTTCGCATTTCATTTTCAGCAGAACCCGCAGCAGCTCGACCACCGAAGCCGCGCCGGGGGGAAGGTCGACCGTGGGCTCTTCTCGAGGGCACTGGTCATCGGGAAGGGCTAGGCCTCGCGCGACCGCCGCCAGCAGGTCCGTCCCCATCCGGCTTTCGGCCAGACTGCGTCCCAAGCCTCGCACCCGCCCGAGATCGTCGACACTGGTCGGAGCGTGGGCGGCGATTTCCAACAGCGCCTCATCTCGCAAAACCCGTCCGCGCGGCAGATCGCGGGTCTGGGCTTCGCGTTCGCGCCAAGCCGCAATTTCACGTAGGATCGCCCGGAATCGGGGCTTGGCTGAACGGATCTTGAATCGCAGCCAAGAGGTTTCAGGATCAACGGCATAAGTGGCGGCGTTGGTGAGTATCGCCATTTCCTGATCAAGCCAATTGGCCCGTCCGCTCTTAGTCAAACGGCGGTGCAGCTTGTCATAAACTGGGCGAAGATGAATCACGTCAGAGAGCGCATAAGCCAGTTGTCGCTCGGTCAGAGGCCGCAAGGACCAGTCGGTAAAGCGACTCGATTTATCAACGCGAACACCGGCCAGCTTCGAAACCAGCGTTTCGTAGCTAACACTGTCGCCAAAGCCGCAGACCATCGCCGCAACCTGGGTATCAAAGAGCGGTGCCGGCACTCGTCCCGCGAGATGAAAAAAAATTTCAATGTCTTGGCGCGCGGCATGAAAGACCTTAAGCACCGACGGCGCCGCCATCAGGTCATACAATGGGCGCAAATCGATATCGGGCGCCAGAGGGTCGATGGCCACCGCCTCCCCTGGCCCGGCCACCTGGACCAGACACAATTGCGGCCAATAGGTTTTTTCGCGCATGAACTCGGTATCGACGGTGACAAAATCTGCCGTTGCCTGCCGGGCGCAAAACGCTGCCAAGGAATCGGTTGTGGTGATCAAGCTCATGGGCTCACTCATACACCACCGGGAGCCCTAGGGAAAGCGGAGCAATCGCTGAACACGGGGGTTTTGGGGGCATAGGGGCCTGCCTCCGAGGGTGGCCTTGATGTGTGTCAACATCAACATGAAACTCTGTGGGGGCTCAAAAGGTCGGCCCTTTGAGCCCCCACAGAGCGGAGGAATGATCCAGGCTGGCTATGCGGCAGCCTAGCCTCCAGAAACCGCCGATGAACGGACTCCGGCAATGAAGTGATCGGCCTTGGCCGAGAGTAAACCGGATTGTTGGGTCAATTGGATGGTATTGTTCAGCAGGTCTGATGCTGCTTGTCCCGTGAAACCAGCCGATTGTTCCAGTTCGCCAATGGAGCGCGTGATTTCTTGATTGTGATTTGCCACATCATGCACGCTTCGTGAGATTTCTTTCGTGACGGCGTCCTGTTCCTCGATGGCTGCCGCCACGGCTGTCGTGACGCCGTCAATTTCCGTAATTGTTTCGGAAATGGCGTGAACGTCGGCCACGGCCACGGCGCTGGCCTGCTGCATTTCTTTGATTTGTCTGGTGATCTTCTCTGTTGCGTGGGCGGTTTGAGTGGCCAGAGTCTTGACCTCGCCCGCCACGACGGCAAAGCCTTTTCCGGCATCACCGGCCCGTGCCGCCTCGATGGTGGCGTTAAGGGCGAGTAAATTGGTCTGACTGGCAATTTGTGTGATCAGTTCGACCACCTCGCCAATGCTGTTGGTTTGGCCTTCCAAAGACCGAATGGTTTTGGAAGCGGCTTCCGCACGACCGACAGCATTTCGGGCAACATCGGCGGAGCGGCTGACTTGTCGGGTGATTTCAGCAATGGAGCCCGATAGCTCTTCGGTGGCCGAAGCCACGGTCTGAATATGTTCCGAGGCTTGCCGACTGGTTGCCAAGACCGAAGCCGCCCGTGACAGACCTTGGGCGGCCGTTTCGGAGAGTCGGTTGGCTCCATGCTGCACTTCGGACGTCACGCCCGAGATACTGGCCACGACTGCCGCTAAAGAACCCTCGAATTCCTGTGCCATGGCTTCCATATTGGCGCGATTTTTGGCGTCATTGAGTCGTTTCGTAATCTCTTGTTCTTCTCGTAAATGCTCAACAGCCAGCGCATGTTCTTTGAAAATCACCACAGCTTGGCTCATTTTACCGATTTCATCGGTGCGCGTGCTGGTTTCAATATGAACCGCCATGTTACCGTTGGCCAAAGCCCGCATAATATCGATGATTTTTGTGAGGGGCGCCACGATCCTTCGTCCGACAAACCAGAACGAAATAAAAAACGCCAATAAAATCGTTAGAGCGCCGCCAATGAGGAGAACATTAATGCTTTGGTCCAGAATCTTATGAGATTGAGTTGAAGCTGTGCCGATATCTTGCTGAGTCTGTTGACTCAAGGCTTCAATCTGATGAGATATTTCTTCAGTTTCTTTCTTGTTTTCCTCAATCAGAGCAATGGACTGATCTTGGAGCGTCAATCGTCGTGCGCGTAAAGCTGGGAGTCCAGTCTCCACGTTACCGATTCGGGTCAGTTCGGCATAAAGTCCCTGAATCCGTCCCCCCAGCACATCGGGCAGAGTCTTAAGCGCAGAGTGCGTGGTTCTCATCGTTCCTTTAAATTTTTGTGATTGTTGTTTTACACCCTCTTGGCTGCGGGCAGAATAAATGTCCATCAGGGTTCCGATGGCCATTTGCATATCCATTTGCACGGCTAATAAAGGGCGATTTTCTGCCAGAGCGTGGGCTAAATCTGATGAGAGGGTGGCTAAATCTTGGTTGGAAGAATCATCTTTCGTTGTGATCGCCTTGCTTGCCAAAGTAATCTGCATGGTCGAGGCGGTGATGGCGGGGCCGATTTCTGCCTGTACGGCGTCCCGTACTTTCGCCATATCACTGAGTGCCGTCTGTGCCGCCTGTTCGGTTTGCAACCCATCACTGACTAACGTATTGATATGAGCTAGATTTTGCATCAAACGGCGGACACTGGCTTCAATGGCGTCAATTTCCGCCGAGTCGAGGTTCGAGTGGCGCAGGGCCTCTAGGCTCGTCTTCAGGGCCGTCATCTGGCTATTGACGGCTTCAAATCGCTGCATCCGTTCCTGGTCGCTGGTCGAAGCCACCAAAGCCGGCGCACTGACGTTGAGCCTTTCACCATCGCGGGCCAAGGTTAGCGCGGCTGTCATGACTGGGATGCGTTGGTCAATGATGCTGTTCAGAACATCATCCAGATGTTCAAACGACACGATAGCCAGGGCAAAACCGCCGGTGGTCAACCCGACGATCAGCATTTGCGCCCCGATTAATCGTCCGCCGATCCCCTGAAGACTGGATTTGATTGACGCCATCTTGCGCAAAAAAGACGACATAAGCCTGACCATGAGCCTTTACCTTTCCTGATAAAGACGAAGATGGCCGCTGGTGGCGACAGTTGGAAAATCCGAGAAGACGGTTTCTTTGACCCAACGTTGGCTTTGGCCATCCAATCGCCATTGGCCAGTGACAATAGGGGTGACTGAGACATTATGTTCGTCAAACGCGATTTTGCCGGCGACGGTTTCAATGTTGGTGGCTTTGAGAGCTTTGACCAACGCATCTGGCGAGGTGTCTCCGGCCCGTTCCAGGGCTGAGAATAAAATATCATAACTCGCGTCATCCAATCCCAGTAACGGTGAGTAATATTTGCCTGGATTGGCCGACTCATAGGTTTTGATCAAAGTGGCGCTGTCATAACCGCCGTAGGCAGCGTGTCCGGGAAAAGTTCCAGACCAAAAATCGGCACCGGCCACATCTTCAGCCCCTGCCCCAACCGCGCTCATCGCTTCAGCAAAGCCGGTAGCCTTATCGATCAAAACAAATTTCGGCTTGAATGCAGCCTTGGCAGCAGCGGCTAAGAAATTAGCAAGATCTGGAGGCGGCAACACTCCGGCAACCACTTCGACGCCAGCGTTTTTAAAACTGGCAACAATGGCAGAATAATCAGTCAGCCCCTCTTCGATCCGCCCAGGATCAACAGCTTGCCATTTTTCATGGGAAAAAGCCGTGCTGAACAGAGCATGAAAAACCACACCATCGGGATCATTGGGGTAAAGATAACCGATTTTACCATTAAATCCGCCGGGGATGGCTTTTAATGTGTCAATATGATTGCGAACCAAATCGCCGACTTGAAGGAAAAAGTGAAATCCGTATTCCGTGTCGCGGGGGCTACCGTCCGGTCCCAACAGCCAGGCCTCAACCGGAGCGGCTGTGGTGATACAGGGAACTTCGTACTTCTCGCACATCTCGGTCGGTTGATTGGTCGTATCGGGAGTAAAGGCCGCCATTACCACAGTGACCTTATCTTCAACAATGGCTTTGGTTGCAGCCTCACCAGAACCTGCCGGAGTTGATTTGGAGTCATAGTATTTAATTTCGATGGAACAATGCTGACCGCCAATAACCAACCCTCCCTTCTTATTCAATTGATCAATTTTAAAGGTATCGATCCAAGGGTTGACCAAGGAGGCCACTTGCAAAGCGCCGGTCATGGGCAGAACCCGACCGATTTTGACGGTACAGTCGGCACTCATGGCCGTTCCCGTCGTTAGACAAGCCCAAAGCAGAGCCCAAACCGTAACACGGGCGTGAAACCATCGAGTGGTAACCATGAGACTCCCCTTGATTCGTCCTTGCCTCTTTTTAAAACCAGATACGCAAAGACTGCCAAAGCCGACGACCAAGCAAGCATCAGTGGGTGCAAGCGATGTGGTCAGCGAACTGTTGCTGTGCCGTGCTTTCCCTTTTAGCATGACCTCTGCTCAGTTTGTGAAGGCTAAAACCAACATGATTTCTGCTTTGTTAACCTTCGATCTCGTAAGAATGTCTGCGGGTGACAACTGCTCGGGGGAGATTATTCGGTTCAGTGCATCTAATTTGTCAAGTCTTTATTCTGGAAGTCAGAGAAACCAAACCGGGGCTGGCGGTGGCTTGCTGTCCTTCTTGCCCTGGCTCGGCCATATTGAGTAGCATGGGGTGCCGAAGGTGGCAGGGCAGAGGCGCCCGCAAGCCCTCGCGACACCATTCGAAGGCAACAGAACTGCTATTCAAGGGGCTGAGAGACCATTGCAAAACGGACCTTTAGCGACCTACCGGGCGCGACGGCGCGATGGTGTTTTGCGTTTTGATCCCGACCAGGAATTGGCCGTGGAGAAACTGGAAAGCCTATCCCACGCCTTGGTCGGCTACCGACCCCATGACGGGCGTGATGGTTGGCGGGCCCGTTTGGGGCTGGCTCGCCGTCGGGATCCGGCCCCTCAAGGGTTGTATCTTTACGGGGGCGTTGGTCGCGGCAAATCGATGCTGATGGATTTATTTTTCGATACGGCTCCTGTTGAACGCAAACGGCGGGTCCATTTTCATCAATTCATGCTGGATGTTCATGCTCGGATGCATGCCCATCGGTCAGCTTTGCGCGCTCAAGGTGGGATGAAAAGCGTCGACGAAGCGTTGCCAGAGTTTGCTCGTCATTTGGCTCATGATGCATGGCTACTCTGTTTTGACGAATTTCACGTTACCGATATCGCCGATGCTATGATTTTAGGGCGTTTATTTACGACCTTGTTCGAGTTGGGGGTCGTGGTAGTTGCGACTTCCAATTGGCCACCGGATTTGCTTTACAAAGATGGTTTGCAAAGGCAGCGGTTTCTTCCCTTTATCGCGCTTCTGAAGCAGCGACTTGACGTGTTGGCCCTTGATGGCGGGACCGATTATCGGTTGGATCGGCTAAAAGGCCGTCCCGTCTATCATCAGCCACTTGGCCCTGAGAGCAATCGGCAGCTCGAAGACATTTTTGCTCATCTGACGGGGGCAGAGCCAGGAGAAGCCACTCATCTGTTGGTTCTTGGTCGACGAATCGAAATTCCACGCGCTGCCAAGGGCGTTGCTTGGGTCAATTTTTGGGAGCTGTGTGCCAAGCCGTTTGGCGCTGGTGATTTTATTGCCATTGCTACTCATTTTCATACGGTCATCATTGATGATGTTCCTGTGCTGAAGGCTGAACAACGCAACGAATCGCGCCGTTTTACCAATCTAATTGATGCTTTGTATGAACATCGGGTCAATGTCATCATCGCAGCGGACGGTCCTCCTGAAACGCTTTATCGGGAAGGTGTGCATGCGTTTGAGTTCGAGCGCACGGTTAGTCGATTGATGGAGATGCAGGCTGAGGATTACTTAATTCGCCCCCATTTGACGTGAAGTTATCGGATTTGGCGTTTATCCCTTCATGGATCTGAATCTAATGAATCCAGGAGAAAGATTAGGTCAAAATGGAAAAAAGCGAGCCAGGTTCATCGGGACGTCATGGGTAGGCGTAAAGCGCGGGATGGACTGATTATTGACCTTGAACCGGATGGAAGTGACGACCATCCGTCGCGGTTGGGTTTTGGGCGCCGGTTAATCGACTTTAAACCACCGCCGCCAGATGATGATATTCTTGAAACGCCACTGGTTATGGCTCAACGACCACGGGTGATCCTGCCGCAACGGACATGGCTTGATCGTCACTTTGATGGTGTGTTGACTTTTTTGCGAACCGATGAGGAGGCCAAGCGACAGCAAGCCCATCGGACCATTGCGGAATTGATCGCCATGGCGTGGCCGCGCGCGTTGGCTGGGTTGCGACAAAAGGGCTGGTTAACGGACCTCGAGCATCCGGTGAGGTCAATTCGTCATGCCCAACACTTGATTGAACCCTTGGAAAAAATGATTGCGGTACCGCCGCAATTGGCGACCGAACGTCGGGCATTGGAAATTTTATTAACCATGATTTTAAAGGAGTTATCAAGAAAATTATCAGAACGAAAGAATGGTGAATTTATCTTTGAAACAAAATCTCGATTGCATGGACTGATTGGCTATAAATATGAACGTATACTAAAAAGTATTAATTTGCCAGATGAGCGATTTGATATCATTCAAGAAATTATTAATAATTATTTTCAGGCTATTCATTATTATCATTGCTCATTGTTGGCGCGGGACTTTCCCATTAATGAAGGAACGTTGTTTGGCTTGTATTGTCGAGCAGTCTTTTTTACGGCGCGGGTCGATCGAGATGGACGTCTGCGCTCCACCCCTGTCCGGGAACGCTTGCCGGGACGTGATCGTATTTTATTTTTACTGGCCCGCGATAAAGCGTTGCGGCGACGCTATGGCCGAGATCCAAGCTATGCCGCGCGGATTCGTGCCTTGGTTCGTGCTTTTCCCGATCAAAAATGATTTTTGAACGATGACCTCACATAAGGTTTTTGATATGATCTCTATGAACCTTAATGTTGACGCGGCGGCATGCTTTCGATGCGATCACAATGAAGAGTTCTGAGGCTGACATATTAAATCTCTGTCGATGACTAATTGCCGAGACTATCAATGTTAATAGAAGAGGGATGCTCTTAAAGTTGTGTTCAGTCATATAAATTAATTAAAATAATAATTAATTGTCGTGCGGACCATGGATTCATACGATGATCGGAGCACGGGCATGCTGGGGCGCATTTCCATTAGAACAAAGTTAATTTTGGGATTTGTGCTCGGCATTATTTTTTCCGGCGTCAATGCCCTGATTGCGGTGGATAAGTTGGGCATGGTTGGCCATCTGACAACCGATCTTTATGATAAACCTTTACAATCAGTCGATTTTGGACGCAGTGCGCAGATTGACTTCCGGGATATGGTTTCGGCTTGGGTGTTGGCGGCTCACGCCGAACCCGCTCGGATCGAAAGCATCAAGGCCGAATATCGTCGGGCCCGGCATGTCTTGGCGGATGATCTTCAAGTTCTGAAAAATCGAGCGACGAGTCCTCCCGTCGCAGAACGAACCGCTCGGATTTTAGGATTGTTGGAGCAATGGGACGCAGTAACGCACCCGGAGCCGCCATCCTCCTTGGATGAGGATGTCATTGAAACTCTGGCGCAATCTATTCAAATAGAAATTGACCGAGCCGTCGAAGATGCTAAAGCCGATGGCTTTATTTTTGTTGAAAAAGCGCGTCATATTGCCGCTGATGCTCAATCAACCACGTTAATGATCTCTATTATGATCTTTATTGGGGGGGTGTTGGTATCGGTTGTTTTGGTGGCTGATATTATTCGACCTTTGCAAACGGCTGTTGCGGTGTCCGAAGCCATTGCGGGTGGGAATTTGGATCAAACCATTGTGGTGGTGAGGACGGACGAAGCTGGTAAGCTACTGCGGGCCATGGATCGGATGAGGTTGCGGTTGCGGGATCGTCTTGAGGCTGACCATCGTCGCGCCGAGGAAGAGTTGCGATTCGAACGCGAGCAGGCCGCCGTTTTGTCCAATCTCGCACAGGTGGCTGCCAAGTCGCGGGAAAATGCCGAACAGGCGCTGGTCGATTTGCGGGCGGCGCAGGCGCAGTTGGTGGAATCCGAAAAAATGGCGTCTTTGGGGGGCCTCGTGGCTGGGGTGGCTCACGAGATCAATACGCCGTTGGGCAACGCCCTGGGCGCTTCGACCTATCTGCGTCAGCGCACCCGCGAGGTCCGTTCGATGTTCGGACATGGAAAGCTTAAGAAAAGCGACGCAGAAGCTTATTTCGTTACCGCCGACGAAGCCACTATCATCATGAATACTAATCTTGAACGAGCGAGTGAATTGGTTCAAAGCTTTAAACAGGTGGCCGTTGATCAGACTCATGATTTATGTCGGAACTTTTATTTAGCACAATATATTGATGATATATTAATTAGTTTAAAGCCTCGATTAAAAAAAGGCGCGCATCACGTTCGTGTTCAGTGTCCGGCAGACCTGGAGATGTACCAATATGCGGGTGGTTTGGCGCAGGTCATGAGCAATCTGATCATGAATGCGCTTGTTCATGCCTTTGCTCATCGGGATGGCGGCATTATCACCATTACGGCGATAGATCAGCCCGCTGGGACCGTAGAACTAACCGTGGCGGATGATGGCTGTGGCATCCCGAGCGACACGCTCGGCCATATCTTCGAGCCCTTTTTCACCACCAAACGCGGAGAAGGCGGCTCGGGGTTGGGGTTGCATATTGTCTTCAACATCGTGACTCAGCGTCTTGGCGGCTCGATTTCGGTAGAGAGCATGGTCGAGATTGGGACTCGCTTCACCATCATCTGTCCGCGCGCCATTGGGGCAGTGGCCAAAAGCCAAGGCGATTTGGAAGCGGTCGTGCCTTCTTGACAAGCCGCCGTCGTGGCCCGAACCCGGCACTGTGTCACCATCAAGGAAAGTCTTCGCAGATCAGGCCGCCTGTTGTTCGGGGGGCGCTTGCACTGGAAACTGCACGGTTATGCGAGTTCCTTGGCCTGGGGCGCTGGTGATGCTGACGGTTCCTCCTAATCGGCTGGCGACCAGATTGTAAACAATATGCAGACCCAAGCCGAGCGATCCGGCATTGCGCCGAGTGGTAAAGAAGGGTTCAAAGACTTTCGGTAAATGCTCTTCGGATATGCCTTTACCATCATCCTGGTAGATCAGTTCGATTCTATTTCGGTCAAGACGTCGGACAGTAATTTCAAAATGTCCTCGCTCACCTTCATTATATCCATGAATAACAGAATTAGTGATAAAATTGCTGAGGATATGAGTCAGCGCTCCCGGATAGGTATCGACTCCTAGATTCGCCGGACACTCCAATTTAACGTCGTGTCCTAATCGATTCCAGGTCACGGACAAGCCAAGCAAAGCCTCCTCAAAGTAACCTTTAAGATCAAACAGACGCCGTGCGTCGTGAGTTTGGTCAACAGAGACTTGTTTAAAGCTTTGCACCAGATCGGCGGCGCGGGAGATATTGGTCATAATCAAGGTGGTCGACATGCGTACCAATTCCAGGAAATTCTGGAAATCAGTTCGTTTGACCGGCTTGGTTTCAACCTGAGAAATGAACTCTTCCAACTTGTCGTTCAGGAATGAGGCGCTGGTGATCACGGTCCCAATGGGGGTATTGATCTCGTGGGCCATGCCGGCCACCAAGCGCCCCATCGACGCCATTTTTTCGGCTTGGACCAGTTGTTGCTGGGTGGCTTGCAGTTGAGTGTGGGCGGTGCGAAGCTGTTCGTGGGCTTCCCACAATTCTCGCTCGCGTTTGCGATCCTCGGTGACGTCCAGATAGGTATTGACGATGCCGCCGTCTGGTAACGGGCTGCGGCGAATTTGAATAACGCGATTGTCATGAAATTCCAATTCGCCGGGGCCGTTTGCCGGGCTGGAATCGGTCATGACTGTTCGTAGTTTGCCGGTGGCGCCGATGGCCGTCAACAAATCCTCGTATGCCACACCAATTTGTTGAAGGAGCGGTGGTAATTCGAATATCTCGGTAATGCGGGTATTCCAAACCCGAAGGCGTGCTTCGGCGTCGAAAGCAGCCAAACCATCGCTCATACCGGCAAGGGCGGTGCGCAAAAGCTGGGATTGTTCGGCCAATTCGCTGGTCCGCTCGGCCACCTGGGTCTCCAGGGTTCGATTCAGCCGTTCCAACCCGTCATAAAGGCGGGCATTCTCGATGGATAGGCCAATCTGTGCTGATAATAAATTCAACAATTCCAGCCGTTCGGGGCCAAAGACTCCGGGGGCCAGATTGTTTTCCAGATAAAGAATGCCGGACAAGCGATTGCGTGTGCGTAACGGCACGCAAAGGATCGATCGCGGTTGAGCCGCTTCAACATAAGGGTCATACAAAACCCGACTGTCGGTCGCCGCATCAGCTAGCACCACCGGCTGTTCATGTTGCGTCACCATGTCGATGATGCTGACCGCCAAGATAGGTGGGGTGGCATTGATCGGGCGCGAATGCAAAACGGCCATGGCGCCACCATCGACGGTGGCTTCGGCTTCGATGCGCCATTCGCCTTCGGTGTTCGGCAATAGCAAATATCCCCGAGAGGCTCCGGCGTTGGCGATGACGATCCGCATCAAAGCCCGCAGTAAGTCGCCAAGGCGGATGTCTTCGGCCAAGGCCCGGCAGGCGCGAATAACGGTTTCAACATCGATGAGGTGGGCGTTCGAGCTGTCCGATGTGGTGCGCCGCCCCAGTGTCGTCCCCGTGCTCTGACGCGGCAAGGGCAGGCTGTCGGTTTCGTCGCTGGCGGTTAAGCTGAACAGTTCGGTCATCCGCCGATCCAGGTGACGGACTTTAGCGAAGGCGTTCCAGCGCAGGTAAGCATGGCGCGCCCGTTGCAGGTAGGCCCGCGCGACCATCCGGTCCCCCTGGGCCAAGGCAAAATTGCCGGCCAACTCGCAGGCGAGGGCCTCATCATGGCTAAAGCCATTCCGATAGGCGGTTTCTACCGCCATCCGATAATGGGGCCAGGCTTTTTCCGAAAATGTGGCGGCAACGCGGTGTTGCTCGGCCAGCAGTAGGGCGTGAAGGTGGGAAAATGTGGTCGAGGCGTGGGAAGCTGCCCGTTTGAGGTGCCGCTCAACCCGTCGAGCCCGTCGCGACAGTTCGCGTCGTTCGCCCAAAGACAACCGATCCCAGGCTGCGTAGTCCGCCAGGATGCAAATCAGGTCCGTGCGTAGCCCGATGACCATACCCAAAGAAGCCGAGGCATGGCGGCGGCGGATGGCCCCATGGAGGCGGGCTTGGTCGATGTGGCCAAAGATCAAACAAATATAGGTCAATTGAGCATGGAGCGTTTCGACCGCCAACATATTTCCACGCGCAATCATATCGCGATGATGTTCATCTACGATCACAAAAGGACCGGAAAAAAAGTCATTTTGATCTGAATTGTCGGATAAGTTATAAACGACCTGCTGATAAACCAAGAGAACTCCCAGCGCCGTTTGGTTTTTCAGCTTGGTTATAGTTCCAGTATATTCAGCAGCCATTTCTTTCAAAGAGTGCAGGGGCAACCCCTGGACGAAATGTTGTGTGACCGCATTGTTCAGGCAATAGCTGGCATATTCCAGGTCGCCGCTTTCCAACCCAATCCGATGGGCCTCCAGCAACCCTCCCGTGGCTTCGGTTAAGGGCCGGTGCCAAGGCTCGATGAACAGCTTGACCACAAACTGGGTTTGGGCGCGGACCTGATCGGCGCGCAAACGGTCGACCACGCGCATGGCCACCCGCCCAAAGAGCGCCGCCCCCGGCACATCACCAAAGCCGGCATTCAAAATCAGGCCATAGGTGGCATAAGCAATGCCAGAGCCGGGCTGATTGCCTTTGGTGGCCGACAGGCGAACCAAGCGAAAGACCATAATCGAGAATAAATTGGCATCTGACAAATAAGCCGAGGCCAAAGTTTTTCCCATCAAACGGCCAATCGCCAGAATGCGCGGGTCTGTGGTTGGTGGTTTGGCGACAATGACCTGTTCGTCTTTGCCCTTAAGGGCAATTTTGGTGAAAATTAGCTCCAAAATAACATCGAATGAGGTGGCCTTGTCGGGAACGGCACAGTCCAACAGGGCCAGCGCCGTCTTGCAGACATCCAGGGCCTTGGAGAGTTGTTGCCGGGCCACATGGAGTTGTATCAGCACTTCGTGCCCGCGAACCCGATCCAGCAATGTTTTGGCATGGGCATGGATCTGGGCCACGAGACGATAGGTTGTATCGTCATCGCTTTGGAACACGGCCAATTCGGCGGCTTCGGCGTGAAGGTGGAAGGCCAGCATGTAAAGCCGATCCCAGGCATCTTCGGGCAAAAGTCCAAGGCCGGCGCTCAGATATCGCAGCGCTGGACCATAGGCCGTAGCCGCCCGTGCGACCTCACCGGCTTGTAGATTTAATTTGGCCAAATCCTCCTGTTCCGATGGCGTCATCAGCGCTGTGGCTCGGTTCAGGTGGTTCACAATGTCGAAGAGAGTGTCTTCGGTGGCGCTGGTGCGTTGTAACGCCCGGCCCACGGCCAAATGGCAGGCCTGTGCAGCGTCTTCATCTAAAAGAGAATAAGCCGCTTGCTGTACTCGATCATGGACAAAGCGATAGGACACGACACCAACGGGCCCATCCACCATATCCGCGTATCGGTAAGCGTCGCCCAGTGGCACGATCAGGCCAGCCTGAAGGGCTGGCCACAGGGCCCGCGCGGTGGCGGCGGTGGGTTGATTGCAAAGGCAGGCCAACGTCGTCAGGTCAAAAACGCTGCCGATGCTGGCCGCCGAGCGGATCATGGTGCGGGTTGCCTCCGGCAATTCTCCGATGCGCTGCACCATGAAGGCCACCACATCGTCGGCCATCCGCCCCATTTGTTGGCGTTCGATGGTGGCAACGTCCCAAGCCCAGCTTCCCAGGCTGCGGTGAAAGGCGATATGGCCTTGACGCTCCAAGGTTTCCAGAAATTGCCCCAGGAAAAACGGATTCCCCAGGGTTTTTCCCGCCAACAGCATTGCCAAGGGCCGCACGGATTCGGCAGGGGCATGGAGGGCGTCGCCCACGAAGGCCACCACGGCATCCTGATCAAGGCCGGCGAGGCGCGCTTCGGTAATGCTGACATTGGCAGCGGCTAAAATTTCCAAAGTGTGACGTAAAGGATGGCCCGCATCAACCTCGAGATCACGATAAGCGGCCAGTACCAATAAATGGCCAAGAGTAATATCAGATAATAACCCCTCAATCAGTTTCAAACTGCCAAGATCAGCCCATTGCAGGTCATCAAGAAATAAAACTAAAGGATGATCTGACGTGGCAAAGGCGCCAACAAACTTACGAAAAACATAAACAAAGCGTTCGTGCGCTTCGATTGGTTCCAACTCTACCGGCGGCGGTGCGGTTCCAATCAGGCGCACCAAATCTGGAATAACCCCGGTGATGACAGCACCATTTGCGCCCAACGCGTCCAACAGTCGGGTCCGCCAGCGGGCTTGTCGTTCTGCACTGCCCGCCAGCACTTGGCGGACCACGTCTCGAAAGGCGGTAATGAGAGGGGCGTAAGGGGTATCGCGTCGGAGTTGTTCGCATTTGCCTGAAACAAAGGCGCCTCGGCGGGTGACCACGGGTTTGTGCAGTTCGCGAACCAGCGCCGATTTGCCGATACCAGAATAGCCGGAGATGAGCACCAATTCATGACCGCCGGCGCATGTCCGCCGGAAGGCGTCCATCAGAAGCCGAACTTGATCGGCGCGACCATACAATTTTTGAGGAATCCGCAAGACGGTTCGGACATCTCGTTGCGCCAGAGGAAAGGGTGTGATCCGTCCGGTTTCGTGCAACGCCTCCAAGCACTGCTGGAGGTCAGCATGAAGACCCATGGTGCTCTGGTAGCGGTCTTCAGGATCCTTGGCCATTAACCGGGCAATGATTGCTGCGACCGCCTCCGGCACCTGGGGATTAAGCGTCGAGACCAGCGGCGGTACCAGGGCAATATGGCAATGAACCAAGTCCAGCATGTCTTGGGTGGTAAAGGGGGGCTGACCAGTCAAGCACTCGTAAAAGGTTCCGCCCAAAGCATAAAAATCAGATCGGTAATCAATAACCCGATTCATTCGCCCTGTTTGTTCGGGCGCCATGTAGGAAAGAGTGCCTTCAATGAGTTCTAGGCCTCGATTTCCCGCATCTTCACGAGATAACTCCGAGGCAATGCCGAAGTCGATAATATTGAACTCATTGGCCGCTTCGTTCCACACGAGGTTAGCGGGGCATATATCTTTATGCACAATTCCAGCGTCATGAACCGCCCCCAAGGCATCCACCACCCGAAGCGCGACGTTCAAAAAGCGTTCGACCGAGAACGGTCGATTCGCGATGATCGTATGCAGACTGGTTCCGCCAATATCGCGGAACACCATGACCAAGCCGCCATCATGGGGTAAAAAATCCAGAGCCTCGATGACACCAGCCGTCTGTAGGCGCCGGATGAGGGCGAATTCCCGGTGAAACGCGGCCCGAGCGGCTGGATGTGCAGATTCGAAATTCAGCAGCTTGCAAATGACGACCAACCCGTCGCTCTGACGCACCGCGCGGACCACTGTGGTTCGCGCGCTGGCATACAGCATTTCGACGAGACGATAGCCCGGTAGTGGTGTCAACACGGCTCCAATCGCTGTGTAGAAAAAGGAAGAGAGCGCGAGCTTCCTCGGAAGCGACAGGACCGAATGCCCACGATCGTATGGGCAAGGATAAATGATCCTTACGAGTGGATGCAAGCCAATCTCGCACCGCAATATCGCGGCCACAGGAACAATGACACCTTCCTGGTTTGGCTTTGGCCTTACTGTTCTGTGGTTCCTTCATTCTTAAAGGACGGGAGCGGTCTTTGGTGAGAGCGAAGTCGTCTAGTTGAGTCGGCAATAGACATACACTGATTGCGAAACCGTCTCTGCGGGAAGAACAGGTGTAGAGTTAATCGGATGGACGGAATGGGTTACGGCAAAGATTATTCAACGTGCGCAGCCATCGGCTTCAGCCTTTTGAAACCATGGCTTTGAGCTAAAGTTAAGAAATTCACGGGATAATAGAACATAAAGATACCATAAAGAGGAAAAGATCAGCTCGATATCCCCGACAAGGATTGACAAGGAATTGATTTTGTATCTATTGAAACATTGTGGAGTCGGGTGTGATCCGGCTATTCGCAACGAAAAGCGGAGGGTATGGCATGGCGAAGACCAAAGTAGCGATTCTTGGTGGTGGCGTTGGTGCGTTGACCACGGCTTATCATCTGTGTGCGACCGAAGAATTGCGGGCACGCTATGATGTGACGATCTATCAGATGGGTTGGCGACTGGGTGGTAAGGGCGCAACGGGCCGCAACGACTGGAATCGCATACAAGAGCATGGGTTGCATGTTTGGTTCGGTTTTTACAACAATGCGTTCAAGTTAATGCAGGATGTGTTTGAGGTCTGGGAGAAAGACTCCAACAACGCTTTGCAGAATTGGCGCGATACGTTAAAGCCTCACGATTTCACGCCGATCGGGATGGTGCTCAAGGGAAACAAACCGGCTTATTGGCCGCTGAGTTGGCCGCGCCTGGGGGGCACAGCCGGTGATCCCAATGTGATTCCAACCCCGACCCAGCTTATTGGCTCGATTCTGGGTGTGTTAGAGGACTTGTTCATTCACTGGGATGATCTCACTGGCCTGATCATCGACGGGAAATTAGTGCATGATGGCGACCGAAACGACAAAAGCCGTGAATCAGCCCCTCCTGACCTCAGCCATCATATTAATTTGGTCAAAAAGCTTCGGGCAGCCCATCAAAATAATAGTTTAGATCCGGCAGCCGTTCGTATTTTGCTGCGATCTTTGAATGTCATATTTGCCTTTCTACCAAACACCCATGTATTGCGTGATTTCTTCGCCTTTTTCATTCCATTTAGTGTTGGTGTGATTGATGATTTCATTATCGCGGGCCGCACAGCGGATTCTCTTGATGAAATCGAGTTTACCGACTGGCTGATTCAGCATGGCGGCATTCCTCGCGATCTGCGCAAAAGCACGACGCTGCGGACTTGCTACGATACCTTTATGCAATATCTGGATGGTGATTATCATAAGCCGAATTGGGCTGCCGGAATTGCCGCTCTCAGTTGCGTCAGGATGTTCTTCACCTGCCACGAGGCCGTGTTTTGGAACATGGAAGCGGGTATGGGCGAAGTGATTGTGGTACCGATCTACCAGACCTTGCTTCAATGTGGCGTCAAAGTTAAATTCTTCCGGCGGGTCGAGAATCTTGGATTGTCTGACGACCAACAACTGATTGAAACCATTAAAGTGGCCAAACAGGTCGATTTGGTTGGGGGCGGTGACGATTATCATCCTTTGATCGATGTCTCCTTGGACAGTGGCAAGACCTTGCTGGCCTGGCCGATCGAGCCTTTGTGGGCGCAGGTCGACAAGGGAGAAATCATCAAAAACACCCTGGCCGCCAATGGTTCATCCCTCGAATCCCATTGGTGTTCGTGGTCGCCGGTTGGTTACGAGACCCTACAGCGGGGCAAAGATTTCGATATTGCCGTACTGGCCATTTCCTTGGGCGGCTTTAAGGCACTGAACCATGAGCCGACATTGGCTCACCAACTTCAGAAGGCTTCGCCAGCCTTCAATGCCATGACCAGCAACATCGGCATCATTCCGACTCTGTCGATGCAGCTTTGGTGCGAACCAGACCTCAACGGATTAGGATGGGAAGTTCCGCAACCGGCAGCCGTCGCCGGCCCAGAACCGTGGTCAATCTGGGCCGAGATGCGGCAAACGCTGAAATATGAACCCGTCCCGCCGAATGTTCCCGATCCCAAGTCGGTGCATTATTTCTGTGGTGTCTGGAAAAGTGATCTGGTGGCTCAACCCTCCACGGATTTATCGGTACCGAAAGCCGCTTTAAACACGGTAACAGCCAGCGCCATCGATTGGCTGGACACCTATATCGGGAATTTCTGGCCAAAAGCGGTCACGTCGGGGGCGCATGGGACTCGCTTTAACTGGGATGTTTTGGTTTCACCCACGGGCGGCATTGGGGCGGAACGGCTGAAGCAACAAATTGTCCGGGCTAATGTGGACCCGACTGAATGTTTGCCTGGGAGTGCGGTGGGCTCGACCAAATATCGCCTGCGCACCGATCAAAGCGGCTTTTTCAACCTGTTTTTAGCGGGCTGTTGGATTCGCACTGGTTTTAATACATCCTGCGTCGAAGCCACTGTCATGTCGGGTATGCAGGCCGCTCGTGCGATTACTGGTGATAAGCTGTTTATCTCTGGAGAGAATTTTCTCAATCATGGCGGTGTGACTGAATCCTCTGGAACGTATCAGTCCTTCCTCGGGCATGGTGAGGTTTCGATGCAGGCGCCAGGCCTCTTCGAGGATTGCCGGCTGAATGTTTTTGTGCTCCCCATCGACTTGGAAAAAGCTCAAACCCTGGTTGATACTTTGCTGAATCCGGCGTCTGCCGGAGCGGTTCATTACCGGGTATTGGCGCCGGTTGCCGTGTGCAGCTTCCTGGCTGTTGGGCGCTGTTCCAGCCCGACCGAGCGGTTCGGCTGGTTGCCTTACCGCGAAGCTTCCCTGTCCCTTCCTTTGGTGGAAATTCGCAGCGGGCATTTGCCGCGTCTGGTGGCTTGGATGCCCTATGTCTTTCCCGACGCCACCATCCCGATGGTTTCTGGCCGGGAAAGCTGGGGATTCTCCAAGTCCTTGGGGCAGATTACGGTTCCCGATGGTCTGACTGAAATCCAGACCTATTGTTGCGAAACCCTGCTGTTCGAGCGGTTGGCGTCGGACTGCCAGGGCCATGTTCGTCCCTTGTTGACCGTCAATGGGGCCGCCGTGAGCGAGGGCGATTCATGGTCTTCGTCGGAAAGCATGCTGGAGGCGTTGCGTTCGGTGTTCTCTGCGAGCGAGACTCCCCTCATCGTTCTGGCGGAAGATCTTGTGGCTTTAGCCGGTGGAGTGGCCGACTTCATTCAGGGTCAGCTTCCGGTCATTAATCTCAAGCAGTTCAGAGGCGCACCAGATGGTACCATGGCTTGTTACCAAGCTTTGGTCGAGTGTCCGATGCAAATTGATGCTTTTAATGGCGCTCGCAGGCTGCGCGGTGATTGGGCGGTCTCGATTACGGAATGCGAGAGCCATCAAGTGATCAATGATTTTGGCTTCCCGGCAGCGGTTGATGGAACGTCGACGGTTTCGCCGCTCTTGGCCTTGGAAGTTAGTATGGACTTCCGGGCTAATCCCGGTACGGTGATCTGGCAGCGTTCGGCATCGCAGTCGTAACGGGACATTGAACCTCCGCCCCCACCAGAACCATCGTGGTTCTGGTGGGGGCGCAGTCTCCCGGTTATACCAATGGCCTTGGACGTTGATACGTCCGCAGCGTCCTCATACCATCGGGCCTTGATGGTGATTCATCAAGGCTGCCCTCAGACGCCGGGCGGGCGCATCCGCGCCCTTGGCTTCGCGCCATGGGGCGCGCGGCGGCGGTTGCCGTCGCAACCGGGTCGCCTATGGGGCTGTATCGATCGGGTGGCGGGCGATGGCCTCGGCAGCTTCCTTGCCCGATAGCACCGCGATGTCGGCGCTTCCTGCACTGAACCACGTCCGGGTCCAGTCCCCAGCGAGGAACGCGTTGATGAATCCGCTGTCGCGAGGTTGCAAGCGTGCTTCAAGGGTTCCAGGAAAACACTGAACGTACAACTCAGACGGGTCTAAATTGTAGCGGTAATAGGTCGAGCGAACCAGTTCCATCAAAAACTTGCCGTTGGTGTGTCCGGGAATCCGGGCCACGGTCAACGGCCAGATCACGCTGGCGTTGGCATTGAGCCAAGCGCGGGTGGTGGCTTCGACTTCTGTTGCCAGTTTGGTTGGCAGGCCGCAGGAATAGGGCGGATGCTCTTCCGTTGGCCAGGGAACTGCACCGCAAAGATACTGAATGGATTTGGGCGGAGCGATCTTCCAATTTTCAGCCTCCAGCAGATGGCTCATCTCGCCCCAACTGTCCAGCGGCTCGGCATAGCCGGTCATGGCGGTCGGGCCATGGAGCCAACCCATCTGCGGAGTGGTGGGGCGCATCCAAAGCTGGGTTGCCTGAGTCGGGACCGACGGAAGGGTTTCGATCATCTTGCAGAAGCGAGGATCGGCTTTGGCTAGTGCCTCTGCCGGCTTGGCCAAGGCTGCCGGTGGCATGGCCAGAACACACAGGTCAAAATCCTTGCCAACCTCCAGAGTTTCTTCCCCGACCGAGGCATGACAAAAAACCGACTCCAGATTAATGCCAGATTTCTTCAGCTTTTCTCCGTCTTCGATCTGGTCCCAATGCGGTTCCGACGGCCAGCAATACAGCCATTGTCCCGCATCACCATAAGGAACCTTGACGAAGGGATCATAATGACCATCGCGCAGCTTGACCTGTCGGGTTAAGGTGATCCGTTCCACCCATTTTTCATCTTCGGACAGTTCCAGATGCTCGAGCCGCGTGAACAGTCGAATGTTAACACCGCGTTGTTTCAGGACGAACCAAGCCGGCGAGAACACCGTGTCGCCCATGCCGGCATTCATCTTCCACAAAGGGGCTCCCTTATAAGCAAACCCCATCAGAGTTAAAATCTCGACCGCCGTACCTGCCGCGAATCGAGCATTCTTTGGGCCGCCGCTGGTGTCGCCATTCTGATAGCTGAAGCACAGGTCATAAACCAGACGAACGAGGCCGGACCAAGCAAAAGGCTTCAGCAAGCCGTGATCCATCAACCAGTCACGGAAGTCCTTGTCGTTGATTCGATCGAAATTGGTTACGCCATAGGGTAGTACATCACAGACATATCCGATCAATAAAGCCAAACCAAAGTCAATAGCAGATAATAAATCCCAAATAATATCTTCAATAATATTTTCAATGATTTCTCCCGGTAGGTCTGGGAATGAGCTTAATTTCTTTTCCAGAATCGGTGCCACAATCTCTTGAAATTTGTTTTGAATATCCATCAAATATTTACGAATAAAATCGGCATCCGGTTCCGCGCCGTTCAACCCCTCCAGATGTTGGCGGATCGCGGCGAGCTTGCCGTTGTTTAAAAGACCTCGAATCGCATCCGGCAAATCGGCTCGTGACCCGATCAACTCTTCCAACAGTTTGAGTAGCTCTGGGAGCAGAATGTTGCGCAATAAGGGCTGTCCATCGCCCGGCGTGCCTGGATGGGGTGGAAGGTCGAGAGTCCAAGGGTGCCAACAGGGGCCTTTGCGATGGGGAACTTCTTGCATCAAGGTCACCTGATACAAGGGCTGAAAGGCCTGTTCCCAGGTTTGAAAGGCATAATCGCTGGGCTTCTGCCATTCGGTGTAGGCACCACGAACCATCTGAAAGGCGGTTTCATAGAAGCCCAAAAAGATGTGCAGGCCATGCTCTTCGATACGTTGACCATGGAGGGCATTTCGTCCAGAGGCTCCTTTCCCGCCCAGCCGCCACCCGTGATTAACCAGAGTCACATCAAATCGCTCGCGCAAGGCTGGCGTCGAGGTGAGAGTTAATGCGGCGGATACACCGCCGAGGCCACCACCAAGGACCAATACTCGCGTCTTGCTTTTCTGAACCATGAGTTCCCCCTATTCGATGCTTCGATAGGGTACTTTGATGGATGATGGATGGCAAGGCTGGATTTTTCTACCATAGCCTTGCTACATCAAGAATACAGGTGATACCATCGAGCCTTGATGGTGACTCATCAAGGCTGCCCTCAGACGCCGGGCGGGCGCATCCGCGCCCTTGGCTTCGCGCGCATGGGCGCGCGGGGCCGCCGTCGCGGCCCGATACCGGCGATGTGTCAGTATCAGGGCTCGCCGGTATGAGGCCATCGAGCCTTGATGTTGCCCCATCAAGGCTGCCCTCAGACGCCGGGCGGGCGCATCCGCGCCCTTGGCTTCGCGCGCATGGGCGCGCGGGGCCGCCGTCGCGGCCCGATACCGGCGATGTGTCAGTATCAGGGCTCGCCGGTATGAGGCCCATCGAGCCTTGATGTTGCCCCATCAAGGCTGCCCTCAGACGTCGGGCGGGCGCATCCGCGCCCCCTAGAGTCCACACACTGGGGCTTCGCGTCCACGAGGACGCGGGGTCGCTGTCGCGGCCCGGAACACGGGAATTTTCATGCCTGTGGGGCGAATCGTTGACCGAATCACGGCAGCGCGCCATTATCGGCCGGCCTTCCGGGAACGTCCCGGTGATGGTCGGGCTTGGTGTTGGGGACGGTTTCATGAAGCTGGTGCGTTTAGTAGGGATCGCTCTTCTGTTGCTGGTCCTGGGGCTGACAGGGGTTAATCGGGTGATCTCCGGAGCCAGTGCCGCCGATGTTGCGTCTTCCGGGGCGGCAGCGACGACGGTGGGCGATCCGGCGGTGGGGGCGCCCACTCACAAACCGAACGCTCTGGTTGATGCCAACTCGGTCTTTTTTGGATGCGCCGCCGGGACCGTGGTTGGGGCGTTGGTCACGGCCCTGCCGCCTTTGGTCGGCTGGACATTCTATGCCGGGGCGCTGCCAGCCGTCATGGCTTTGGTTGCAAGCTCTGGAGTGGGGTGCACTGTTGGGCTGTTCGGTGGCGTTATTCTATCCACATTTCATTGGGTGGCTGCAACCATTGCTTCGGCTTGGGCGGCGGTGTTTGGCTGATCGCTGCGGGGCGTCTTTAGGATTTTTTAACGATAATCCCATAGCGTCCCAACGATCCGTGGGCCTGCCGATGGGGGGACTAACCCTATTCTTGACATCATACGCTAAAGTGTGTACATGTGGAGCATGGGCGCACAAGACGATGATATCATGACTGTCGGGGAAGCCGCAGCTTACTTGGGTAAGGCGGTGAAGACGCTTCAGCGATGGGACCGAGAAGAGATTCTAACGCCTGCGTTCAGGACAAAAACGGGACGCAGGGTTTACACGAAAGATCAGATCGACGATTTTCTGGGTCGTGAGCGCAAACACGTCGAGAAGAGAATTGTTGCGTACTGCCGAGTATCAAGTGCTGCTCAAAAACCAGACATGAAGAACCAGAGGCGAGTGTTAGAAGATTTCACTGCGGCACGTGGTCTGGCTAGTGTGGAATGGGTGGAAGAGGTCGGCGGAGGACTGAACTTTGAGCGGAAATGCTTTCTCGACATAATGGATAGCATTGGCAGGCGAGAGATCGGTGTTCTTGTTGTCGCGCATCAAGATCGTCTGGTTCGCTTTGGTTATAAATGGTTCGAGCACTATTGTAAAAAGCACGGCTGCGAAATACTGGTCCTCAACAATGAGTCCCTCTCGCCGGAGCAAGAGATGGTCCAGGACTTGATGACGATAGTTCATTATTTTTCTAGCAGGCTGTATGGATTGCGCAACTATAAAAAAAAGCTCAAGGACGTGCTTAAGGCAGACTTAGCGGAGAAGAACGGCGAATGCTCTTAGCGCACCAGATCGCTCTGGCCCCAACAGTTGAGCAGGCGCAGCATTTCCTGCGTGCTTGTGGGGTTGTTCGCTATGCTTACAACGGGGCCTTGGCGGAATGGAAAAAGCAGTATGATGCGAAAGAGAAGCCAAGCGTCAACAAAATTAAAATCAAGTGGAATGCGCACCGTAAAGCTAACCTTCCCTGGACGTATGACGTAATAAAATGCGCTGGGGCGCAGGCCATGCTTAACCTTGGGGTTGCTTTCTCCAATTTCTTCAGAAACCTAAAGAAACCCAAGGGTCGGAGAAGGGCGAGGTATCCTCGCTTCAAGACGCGGGGCCAAAGAGATAGCTTCGCTTTGTGGAATGATCAATTTTCCGTTGATGGGCCGAGAATTCGCGTCTCTAATCTGGGCTGGGTAACGATGGAAGAGCCATTGCGCCTGTCCAGTAAAATAATGGCAGGAACAGTATCGAGAATAGCTGATAGAGCGAAGAACCTAGAACAATTGGTAGGACCGGCTAGGTCCGAACCGCTATTGGATTCTCCAATAGCTACGCTCGGGGAGATTACGGCTCTGGCTGCCTAGCAATAGGTAGTGAAACTGTGGTCGTTGAACCGAGAACTAAACCGGGTGCACTTGTGCGCACAAATTAGAAAGCAGACTTTGATGGAAGCGACCTTGAAGAAGATCGAGGCGGCTTTTCTGTCCGGGGTTTTGATCTGGGCGATGGCGACCATCGTCGCCCCCGGTGCGGCCTGGGCTCAGGCGCAGGGGAACCGCGCCGAAGGCTTTCAGGCCGTGGGCCAAGCTGCGGGGGCAACCCAAATGGCTATGGCGATGTCTCCGGGGTCGGCCAACGTCCTGGTTCTTCAAGAGCCAACCCAACCCGTTGCCCCTACCGACGGTTTTATCAGCATCGATACCGTGATCATCGGGTGCACTGCGGGCGCGGCTGCGGGCGCTTTGGCTATTGCGCTGCCGGTGTTGACCGTGGCCAGCGGTGGCATTGGTCTGCCAGCCAGCGTCTCGGCGATCCTCAGCACCGCTGGCATTGGATGCGCGGTGGGAGTGGTCAGCGGACTTGCGGCCATCGGCACCGCCTGGGGGTTGAATGTCATCAATCGATTGGGCGACTCCGCCAGCGATTGACGCTGCCTCGTCAAATATGCAGGCTTTCGGGAGTCTTTGGTAACGCTAGGGATTGATACCATCGAGCCTTGATGTTGACTTATCAAGGCCGCCCTCAGACGCCGGGCGGGCGCATCCGCGCCCTTGGCTTCGCGCGCATGGGCGCGCGGGGCCGTCGTCGCGGCCCGATACCGGCAGTGTGTCATCGTTATAGCTCGCCGGTATGACAACAGGAACGAGGTGATCAGGCGGCATGGATCGGATCGAGTGCGTGGTGATCGGGGCTGGAGTGGTGGGCTTGGCGGTCGCGCGCCGTCTGGCGCTGTTCGGGCTCGAGGTGGTGGTGGTGGAAGCGGCCTCTAGCATCGGCACGGGCATCAGCTCCCGCAACTCCGAGGTGATCCATGGTGGCATGTATTACCCCACGGACAGCTTACGGGCGCGGCTGTGTGTGGCGGGCCGAGAGGCGCTTTATGAGTATTGCGCCAGCCGGGGCATTCCTCACCGCCAATTGGGCAAGTTGATCGTCGCCACCGAGCCCGCTCACGAAGCCAAATTGACGGCCATCGAACAGCAGGGCCAGGTCAACGGCGTCGGTGAGCTGATCCGCTTGACCACCGATCAGGTGCAAGCGTTGGAGCCTCAGTTAAAGTGTCTTGCCGCCTTGCACGCTCCCACCACCGGCATTCTCGATAGCCACGCCTACATGCTGGCGCTTCGGGGAGACGCCGAGGACCATGGCGCGCAACTGGCCTTTAACAGCCCGGCTCTGGGAGGGCATGTGGGCGACCGGGGCTTTGTGGTGGCGGTCGGTGGCACCGATCCGGTGACGATCGAATGCCGGACTTTGGTGAACGCGGCAGGGCTGGCCGCCCAGGCGGTGGCGGCAAAGTTCGATGGCTTGCCGGCGCCGTCGATTCCCCGTCAGGTCTTGGCCAAGGGCAGCTACTTTGCTTTGACCGGAATGGCGCCGCCCTTTCGCCGTCTCGTTTATCCGATTCCGCCGGAAGGAGGGTTGGGGATTCACGTCACCCTCGACTTGGGCGGGCAAGCTCGGTTTGGCCCCGACGTGGAATGGACCGATCAGATCAATTACCGAGTGGACTCCGAACGCTCCCACGCCTTCTATCAGGCGATCCGCCAATACTGGCCATATCTGCCCGACGGTGCGCTGTCTCCGGCCTATGCCGGCGTCCGCCCCAAACTGTCGGGCCCTGGTGAACCAGCGGCGGATTTCCAGATCCAGGGGCCGGCAGAACATGGGATTGCCGGTCTGGTCAATCTTTACGGCATCGAGTCTCCCGGACTAACCGCTAGTCTCGCCATTGCCGATCATGTGGCTGAGATTCTAGGGGTGTGATACCGGCGAGCCCTGATACTGACACATCGCCGGTCCTCGGGCCGCGACGGCGGCCCTGCGTCCTCGTGGACGCGAAGCCCCAGTGCGTGGACTCTAGGGCGCGCGGATGCGCCCGCCCGGCGTCTGAGGGCAGCCTTGATGAGTCACCATCAGGGCTCGATGGTATTACGCAATTGCACCACTTATGACCAGCGACAGCCTATTCAAACTGCGACCAAATTGCAACCGAGAACGCGTCATCATGGCGATTATTGTGCTATGATGACGCCACGGACCTCTGTTTTTCAATAGATATTGACGTGTATAGCGCGCTATAGCTGTTAAATCTCCCGCCGCTACACCGCTACGCCATCGATTTCCAACGCCCCATCGACTGCCGTAACCTGCACGGTTTGGCCGTCCACAATGGAGCCGCTGAGAATACGGGTTGCCAGCGGATTTTGGAGTTCGCGCTGAATCACCCGCTTCAAGGGGCGGGCCCCGTAAACCGGATCGTAGCCGGCTTCTGCTAACCATTCGGTTGCGGCAGAGTCCAGGTTCAGGGTGATGTCGCGATCCACTAGCATCTTGCGCAAATGCTCGACCTGAATCGCGACGATAGCGCTCATATGCCGGCGAGTCAGGCGGTGGAACAACAGGATTTCATCCAAGCGGTTGAGGAATTCCGGGCGGAACGCGGCGCGAACCACTTCCATCACGGCCTCGCGCACCAGGGCGGTTTCACCCTCCAGCGGTTGTGCCCCGAGCACTTCGCTACCCAGGTTGGACGTCATGACGATCAGGGTGTTGCGAAAGTCCACCGTCCGGCCTTGGCCATCAGTCAGGCGGCCATCATCAAGCACCTGAAGCAGCACATTAAAAACGTCCGGGTGGGCTTTTTCAATTTCGTCGAACAGCACCACCTGATAAGGCCGGCGCCGGACCGCCTCGGTTAAGGCTCCGCCTTCGTCATAGCCGACATAGCCCGGAGGCGCCCCGATCATGCGCGCCACCGAATGCTTTTCCATATATTCGGACATATCGAGCCGAACCATGGCGGTTTCGTCGTCGAACAGGAATTCGGCCAGGGCCTTGGTCAGCTCGGTTTTGCCGACGCCGGTCGGCCCCAGAAACATGAAGGAGCCAATCGGTCGATGCGGATCCTGAAGCCCCGCCCGCGCCCGTCGAACCGCTTCAGCCACGGCGCGGATGGCGTCTTCTTGGCCAACCACCCGGCGCCCCAGCCGCTCCTCCATGGCCAGCAGCTTATCGCGTTCGCCGGCCAGCATCCGATCCACCGGAATTCCGGTCCAACGGCTGACCACTGACGCAACGTCATTGTCGCGCACCTCTTCATTCAGCATGCGATGCTCGGCGGCTTCTTCCGCTGCTTTCAGCTTGCGCTCCAAGTCAGGAATTACGCCATAGGTGAGTTCGCCTGCCCGTGCCCATTCGCCATTGCGCTGGGCCTGATCCAGGGTGGCGCGGGTCTGTTCCAGTGCCTCCTTGGTCTTTTGGGCCACCGCGAGCTGATCTTTTTCACCCTGCCAGCGCCCGGTCAGTTCGGCAGACTTCACTTCCAGATCGGCCAATTCGCCTTCCAAGCGGTCCAGGCGGTCGCGCGAGGCTATGTCGGTCTCTTTCTTCAAGGCTTCGCGTTCAATCTTGAGCTGGATAATCCGGCGATCGAGTTCGTCGATTTCTTCGGGCTTGCTGTCCATCACCATGCGCAGGCGCGATGCGGCCTCATCGATCAGGTCAATGGCCTTGTCGGGTAAAAAGCGATCGGCAATATAACGGTTCGACAGCGTGGCTGCGGCCACGATCGCGCTGTCGGTGATACGAACGCCGTGATGCAGCTCGTATTTTTCCTTGAGCCCGCGCAGAATCGAAATGGTATCGGCAACGCTGGGTTCGGGCACAAAGACCGGCTGGAACCGTCGGGCTAGCGCGGCATCCTTCTCCACATGCTTGCGGAACTCATCCAAGGTGGTGGCGCCGACGCAATGCAGCTCTCCGCGTGCCAGAGCGGGCTTCAGCATATTGGAAGCATCCATGGCACCCTCGGCCTTGCCGGCCCCGACCAGGGTGTGCAATTCGTCGATGAAGACGATGATTTCGCCAGCCGCCGCCTGGATTTCCTGAAGAACAGCCTTGAGTCGTTCCTCAAATTCACCCCGAAATTTCGCTCCAGCTACCAACGCTCCCAAGTCAAGAGAAAGCAGTCTTCGTTTTTTCAAGCCCTCTGGAACGTCGCCATTGATGATCCGTAGCGCCAATCCCTCGACAATAGCCGTCTTTCCGACCCCAGGTTCACCGATTAGAACGGGATTATTCTTGGTTCTGCGGGCTAAGACTTGAATGCATCGGCGGATTTCGTCATCCCGTCCAATCACCGGATCCAGCTTGCCATCCCGCGCGGCCTGGGTCAGATCACGGGTATATTTCTTGAGAGCATCATAGCCCTGTTCGGCGGTGGCGCTGTCGGCGGTGCGGCCTTTGCGCACGTCCTTGATGGCCCGGTTCAATCCCTGGGGCGTGACCCCGGCGCCGCCCAACACCCGTTGAGACGGTGAGCCATGGGCCAAAGCCAGCGCCAACAGCAAGTGCTCGGCGGTGACAAAGCTGTCCCCGGCCTTTTTCGACAGCGCCTCAGCTTCTGTGAACAGGCGCGAAATCTCGCCGCCGAGATAGGTCTGGCCCGCGCCGTTTCCTTCGACTTTGGGCAGCCGCGCCAATTCAGCCTCGGCACCCGACAGGGCTAACGCGGCATCACCGCCCGCCGCCCTGATTAAAGACGCCGCCAATCCCTCTTTATCGTCCAGCAGCACCTTCAGCAGATGCAAGGGCACCAATTGCTGATGATTGCTCCGTTGAGCCAGGGCCTGCGCTGCCTGTAAAAACCCGCGCGCCCGCTCGGTGTATTTCTCAAAATCCATAATTGGAAACCTCCATGATGACCTCATCGTCCGCTTGGCAGCCCGATGATGTCGATGATCCACGCTGTGGTGCAATCCCGGAAGACACTCGCCACATATGGCGATGAAGTCTCGGGTTCCAAGGGGCTGCGGTCTCTGGGGAGCCCTTGGGGGTGTTCTCTGGCCCCTTGATCCCCGCTTACCTTCATGACGCTCTGAACTCTTCGTACAAAGAGGCTGGAGATTTCTAGAAAGTCTGCTATGGTCCGGGCGTTGGGTGGCAAAGCCGCGACGCCTTCGAGGGCGTCGCGTTTGTTTTGAGGCCCAGCCTCCCAACCAGAAGATACCATCGCAAAGGACTTCGATTGCTCCTCTCCCCCTCCCCGACTTTCGCCGATCTTGGACTGATTCCAGCGCTGCTCAAGGCGCTCGACGGTTGTGGCTATCCAGGGCCAACACCGGTTCAGGCGCAGGCGATTCCGGCAGCCCTGGCTGGTCGCGACATGATTGCGTCCGCCAATACCGGCACCGGCAAGACCGCAGCCTTCGTGTTGCCCGCGCTTCAGCGGTTAGCTCTGCATCCCCGTCCGGTTGGCAGCTATGGCCCGCGCGTGCTGATTTTATCACCGACTCGGGAACTGGCAACCCAGAGCCTTGAGGCCGTGCGTCGTTATTCCAAATTTGGCCGGGTCAACACCGGGGCGATCGTGGGGGGCGTTCCCTATCGCGAGCAACGCCAATTGTTGGAGCGTCGGGCCGACGTGGTGGTGGCGACGCCGGGACGGTTGCTCGACCATTTAGACCGCTCGTGGCTTGACCTCAGCGGTGTTGAATTGCTGGTGCTGGACGAAGCCGACCGCATGCTCGATCTGGGCTTTGTCGAGCCGGTGGAACGAATCGCCAGTGCCTGCCCCGCCGGACACCAGACGTTGCTGTTTACCGCGACTGTTGATGGCCCCATGGTCCGGCTGGCGGCTCGATTGCTCAATGATCCTTTGCGGATCGACGTAGCGGGCGGCGTGGTGGCTCACGAGGCCATCGATCAACGCTTGCTGCGCGCCGACAATCTCGACCACAAGCACCGCCTGCTTGCCCATTTGGCCAGCAGCGAAGAGGTCAGCAAGGCCATCGTGTTCGCCGCCACCAAGCGCGATGCTGATCGCTTGGCCGACGACTTGGGACAAAGCGGTCATGCTGCTGCCGCCCTGCATGGTGATATGAGCCAACCCCAACGCAACCGCACTCTCGAGGCGCTGCGTCGTGGCCGTATCCGCCTTTTAGTTGCAACGGACGTGGCTGCTCGTGGTTTGGATGTGGCTGATATCAGCCATGTGATCAATTTCGACCTGCCGCGCATTGCTGAAGACTACGTTCATCGGATTGGCCGCACCGGGCGGGCGGGCGCCACCGGCATCGCGTATTCCTTCTATACGGGTAAGGAATTGGGTCAGGTCCGGGCCATCGAGCGGTTCCTCGGTCGTCCATTGCCACCCCATACCATTCCTGGTCTGGAGCCGGCTCCAACACGGCGAGCAGCGCCGGCGGGTGCTGGCATGCGCAGTGGTCCCAAACCCCCCGTGCGGAGTAAGGGCGGCGAAGCCCCCTTGAAGCGGCGCCATGCTTGACGAAATCGGACGGCGGCGGACCTTTGCGATCATCGCCCACCCCGACGCCGGTAAGACCACACTCACTGAAAAGTTGCTGTTGTTCGGCGGCGCGATCCAGATGGCGGGAGCTGTCAAGGCGCGCGGCGAGCAACGCCGGGCGCGCTCTGACTGGATGAAGGTCGAGCGCGAACGCGGTATTTCCGTAACCGCATCAGTGATGACCTTCGACTATCTCGGACGAACCTTCAATCTGTTGGACACGCCGGGTCACGAAGACTTTTCGGAAGACACCTACCGGACTTTGACGGCTGTCGACAGTGCGGTGATGGTGATTGACGGCGCCAAGGGCATCGAGGCCCAGACCTTGAAGCTGTTCGAGGTCTGCCGGCTTCGCGACGTGCCGATCATGACCTTCATCAATAAGATGGACCGGGAGGCGCGCGACCCATTCGAGCTGATTAGCGAGATCGAGACGGCGTTGGCCTTAGATGTCACCCCGGCCAGTTGGCCCATTGGTATGGGGCGGGACTTTTTAGGGTGTTACGATCTGCTTCGCGATCGGCTACTGTTGATGGACCGTAGCCAGGGCGACGTGGTGGACGCCGGTATTGAGTGCCGTGGGCTGGATGATCCCCAGCTCGACGCCTTGTTGCCGGCTCCGGCGCTGGCCCGTCTGCGGGAAGAGGTGGAAATGGCCAGGGGCCTGATGCCGGCCTTTGACCTTGAGTCTTACCGGGCTGGACACCTGACCCCGGTTTTCTTCGGCAGTGCCATTAATAACTTTGGCGTGCGTGAGTTGCTTCAGGGCTTGGCCGACCACGCGCCGCCGCCTCGGTCGCAGCCCGCTTGCGGGCGGTTGGTGGTCCCCACCGAAGATCGGGTGAGTGGTTTTGTGTTCAAGGTCCAGGCCAACATGGACCCCAATCACCGGGACCGCATCGCATTCCTGCGTCTTTGCTCGGGGCATTTCCGCCGAGGGGTTAAGCTGCGCCACAGCCGCTCGGGGAAGACCCTGGCGGTTAATAACGCGGTGTTGTTCATGGCTCGGGATCGCGAGCTGGCCGAGGATGCTTGGCCCGGCGACATTATCGGTATTCCCAACCATGGCAGCTTGCGAATCGGGGATACTCTGGTCGAAGGCAATGAGGAGTTGCGTTATACCGGCGTTCCCAGCTTTGCACCCGAACTGCTTCAGCGGGTGCGGTTGGATGATCCCATGCGGGTCAAGCATTTGCGTAAGGCGCTGGACCATTTCGCCGAAGAAGGCGCCAGTCAGGTCTTTAAGCCCCTGAGCGGTGCCGATTGGGTGGTTGGTGTGGTGGGAGCCTTGCAATTCGAGGTTCTGGCGGCCCGGATCGAAGCCGAGTATGGCTTGGCTGCCCGCTTCGAAGCGGCTTCGGTGGACGCCGCCCGTTGGGTGGAGTGTGACGATCCCCTGGTGTTAAAGCGCATGGTCGACGCCAATCGTTCAGCCTTTGCCGAGGATCATGACGGGGCGCTGGTCTTTTTGGCCCGCAACGCTTGGCACCTCAATCGCACCCAGGAAGACTTTCCGGGGGTTCGGTTCCTGAAGACGCGGGAGCAGAATCGGAAAGTGGAAGCGGTTTCATTGTAGTATCGGCGTTGTGAGGTTGGGAACGGCGTTCTCACCTCACCTCACCTCACTTTACGCCGATCATTTTTTAATATCCGTGGCTATTGGAAGGATTGCCCTTTACACTCGCTGGCATCAACAGTCAGGGAGTGCGGTCATGTCGGTCACGATGTATCAAGCGTCAATCCCGGTCTTTCAGAAAATGCTCGGCAATTTGTCTGGCATTCTGTCCAAAGCCGCTGAATATGCAGAAACCAGAGGGATCGCTCCCTCGGCTTTGCTGGCGACCCGGCTTTTTCCTGATATGTTTCCCCTGCTTCGCCAGGTCCAATTGGCGAGCGATTTTGCCAAAGGGGCCGGGGCCCGGTTGGCCGGGATTGATAGCCCGGTCTTCCCCGATACCGAAACAACCTTTGCCGAGCTTCAGGAGCGGTTGACCAAGACCCAAGATTTCCTCGCTAGCTTGACCCCGGATCAAATTAATGGAAGCGAGGATCGCCCAATTTCCTTTAAAATCCACGATATGGAGTTTAATTTTACAGGAATTGGCTTCTTGACTGGCTTTGCTACGCCAAACTTCTATTTCCACTTGACCACAGCTTACGCTATTTTACGGATGAGTGGGCTGGACGTGGGGAAGAAGGACTTTGTGGGCTCGATTTGAAATCAAGGATCATAGGAGCGGCGGTCCATAAGCTGGGATAGCGTCGCTCCTTGAGCTTTGCCGGGCACCGCCCCATCGCCCCAGCCTCGTAGGCGCGCAGAGCCGCAGTCGCGGCCCGAGGACCGGCGATGTGTCATGGTCATGACTCGCCGGTGTCGAAGGGCTGCCTAGCCCTTTGCCGGTGCGGGCAGGGTTTGCGAATGCTCCATCCCCAAGGAGTTCAGGCAAACCACACAATCGCGGCAAGGCCAGCGGCCAAGCAATAATAGCCGAAGGGGTTAAGGGCCTTAATCTCGTGGGTTTTGAAGTAATGCATTAAGAAGGCAACACTGGCATAAGCGGCGAGACCCGCAACCAAGCCGGCAATCAAAGCCAATCCAGTAATGCTACCACCTGCGGCGCCATCCACATGATGAAACATCTTAGGAATTTCCAACGCCGAGGCTCCGATGATGATCGGGGTGGCCATCAGGAAGGAAAAACGGGCCGCTTCATCATGACGCAGCCCGCACAGCAGCCCGCCCACGATGGTTGAGCCGGTACGAGAAATGCCAGGGAATAGGGCCACGCACTGCCATCCGCCGATTAACAGGGCGTCAATCATCCCCAGGTCGGCAATAGCCAGTTCTCCTGCTGACCGGCGCAGACGCTCCCCGGCCAGTAACAAAACGCCGTTCATGGTCAGAAAAATGCCAGCGAACAGTGGTTCGGCGAAAAGTTCCCGAAGCGGTTTGTTAGCCAAATAGCCCAATACCACCGCCGGCAGAGTGGCCACCACCAGCATGATCAACAGCCGAAGGTTGGCGGCCCGCTGCTCTGGATCTCCTTGTCCGAGGACCGCCAAGAGCAAATCAGCCCAGTCGCGCCAGAAATACGCCATGAGCGCCACCGCTGTTCCCAGATGCAAGACCACCAGAAACGGTAAAAATTGGGGCGAATGCTGGTCGATGGACCAACCCAGCACCGGAGGGAGCAGCACCGCGTGGCCAAGACTGCTCACCGGGAACAGCTCGGTCACGCCCTGAATGACGGCGAGGATGATCGCCTGGAGAGTGGTCATGGGAAATGGCTTTCGGAAGGCAGGCCCGGTCAGGCCAGAAGGCGGGAAGACACGGTCGGACCTTAACAAACTTTGCTCGGCAGGAACCAGGGGCTTTCCGCGCACCGAGGCGCGAGGCCGCCATCGCGGCCCAAGGACCAGCACTGTGTCGGTGTCATGGCTTCGGGTCTGGTCGTCCTTGCGACACCATTTTGTTCCCAGAATCGCCATGGAAATGATACCGAGAAAGTGGAACAGATTCGAAGGGGCATGATATGGTTGTTCGTCGTGTTTTGACGTTCCGTCCTGGTGACCAGGCGGGCCGCCGATCGGTGTGTGCCGATCGCGTCGTTCCGTCGCCGGTTTGAACTTGCTTGGGCACAGGTGGTTTTTCGATGACCCTGCATCATTCCGAACAACCGATCTCGGCGTTCGCGGGATCGCCCGTTCGCTTGCCGCACACCGATCGGGCTGGCATCTCCACCATCAACAACCACGCGGCGTTGTTATTGGGTGATCTTGGGGCGTTGGCATTGGCTTTTTTGCTGGCCGTGCTACTATCACTGTTGGTCGAAGAAGAGTTGTATCATAATATCTCGAAGGTTGCGTTAAGTGCGGAAATCCGCGCCCGGATGTTTCAGTTCCTGTTGTTGTCAGGATTCGTGCTGATCTGGCACAATGAGCGCGGCCATTACGATACCCGGTTGCCTTTTTGGACTGAAACCAAACAAATTATGGCCGCGTTATCGTTGGCGGCTGTTCTTGATGGCTTTTTACAATATCTCATGAAAGTACAAGTCTCACGGGTTTGTCTGGTTGAGACGTGGTTATTGGCGTTTGCCTTGATGATGATTGCACGCTATCTGGTCAAGCGTTGCTTGCGACGGCGCGGCACCTGGGACTTAGCCACGGTGATTGTTGGCGCCCCGGCTGACGCGGCGGCGGCGGCCCGTATGGTCAAGGCCGAGCACACCTTGGGGTATCGAGTGGTGGCGACGGTCAATCCAGCGGCTTTGGCGTTGGGAGATGGTGCCGACAGTACCGAGGCGCTGTATCGGAGATTCGACGCGGATTTCGTGCTGGTGGTGCCCGACACCCACGATTCGGCCCAGTGTAACGGCCTGATTGCGGCCTTGACTCGTCAAGCCCTGCCCTTTGCCTTGGTTCCTGCAACTGCCGGCATCCCAGTTTTTAGCTTGAATCCAGTTTACGTGCTCAGTCACGACATGGTCATGCTAATGGGGCGGACCAATCTGACTCACCCGGTCGCTCAGGCTTTCAAGCGAGGGGCGGACTTGGTTGGAGCGGGGCTGATCATGTTGGCCTTGCTAGCCGTTGCGCCCGTATTGGCGGTGATCGTGCTGGCCATCAAGGCTGACGGAGGGCCGATTCTCTATCGTCAAGTCCGAGTCGGGTTCGGCGGCAAACGCTTTCCGTGCTTTAAGTTTCGCTCGATGATTGTCCGTTCGGATCAAGTGCTGAAGGAGCATTTGGCTCGTGATCCTGAGGCGGCCGCCGAATGGCAACGGGATATGAAATTAAAGCGCGACCCCCGGATCACCGCCGTTGGCCGCTTTTTGCGTAAGACCAGCCTTGATGAATTGCCGCAACTGCTGAATGTATTACGGGGGGACATGAGTTTGGTGGGGCCGCGTCCCATCGTGCCCGCCGAGATTCAGCGGTATGGCGCCGACATCGCCTATTACTATCAGGTTCGGCCAGGCATCACCGGCTTGTGGCAGGTGAGCGGCCGCAACGATGTCGACTATCCGACTCGGGTGCGACTGGATTGCTGGTACGTCAAGAACTGGACCTTCTGGCACGACGTGGCGATCCTGTTCAAGACCATTCCAGCGTTGATTTCCGGTCGCGGCGCCTGCTGAGTCGAGGCGGGGCTTTTTCCTTTGCGCGCCCACGACAGCACCGCCTCCGCCACGCCTGCCATCACCGGATGGATCATGCGTGAAATCGGAAGCGGCGCGTCAGGAAATTCTGTGCAACTGGCTTCGTACCGTCGAACAATCAACCCCTTAAAGGCTCAGTGGAAAGAGACCCAGCCGCCGCTGGAGGCGAAGCCGGTGCGAATGGAGGCAGCCCGGCTCGGTGTGCGGTCGCGATCCTCACCCAGAACAGGGCTGGTATAACCGCGCGTTGACCCGGACACAATTCCTTCCCCATGGCTGGTCCGACGGTCGGTGACGACGGGATCCGAGGTGTGCTCGATTTTTTGGGCTGGAGCCACGATTTTATCCTCCCTTGTCTATTGACCATTAGAGGTTAGCAATATTTCAGAAGCACAACAGCCTGTCGACTTTATCAGCCTATCCAAAAGACTCCTGGAAACGGGGCGGAGCTGGGAGGCGAGCCGGGCCGTGACTCGAAAATCGTAGGTTGATTATCCTATGGCCCTGAGGCCAATCAGCAACAATTCTCTCCATGGACGTTTTCGGCGCATCGCGTCGAGAGCCAGTCCTGGAAACTTCGGGCAAGATCGGCGAAGATCGCCGGGTTTTGCAGTGTGGTGAAAGAGGGTTGCAAAGATGCGCACATGGAAACAGCGTGGTGGCGCCCTGGTTTTTGGCGCCGTGTTGGCTGGGTTGGTGATGGGGGCCGATGCCTCGGTTGCGACAGCAGCGGCGGCGGCACCAGCAACGACGACTACGGCGGCTGCGGCAGGTCCGGCGGGAATCGTCACGCGTCCGGTAGCGGTGATCACGATGGTTCGGATTCGTGACCTGATGTCGGCAGCGGATCGCCAGCTTTACCGGCAGCAAATCCGCGATGCTCGGGACGCAGCGGCCCGGCAGCGTGTTCATGGTCAATGGATGGAGCGGCTTCAGGCGCGAGCCGCCGAGCATGGCGTCGTGATGATCGTTGAGGCTCGCACGCCGGCCCCGGAGCGGCGGTTGGTCGAAACCGCTCGCCCCGTAGGACCGACGGCAGCGCCGGCTCCTGTGGTGGCGCCGCCGCCGCCACGGGCACCGTAGAACGGTCAGGATGGGGACGTGGCCCGCCCGGTGATTCCCGGAGTCCCGTGGTGGGCCTCCCCGTTGGTCGCGACATTGGCGGTGGCGCTGGCCGTGCGGCATCCGCCGTGGCCGGTGTTTCTGCCGGTGGTGGTGTTTGTCCTGTGGGAGATCGCCTCAAATCTTGAGCTGACGCTGCGGGCGGTGGCGGGCAGTGTTTCGGGGCGGTTTGGGGTGATTCAGGGGGTGATAGCGACGCTCCTGGGCTTGTCCCTGGCGCTTGGCGGTTGGTGGCTATTGATGTTGGCCTATGCGGGGTCGTGCGCGGCCCGCTGGTATGCCGTTAGCGGGGGGCGCCGAAAACGCTAATGCCTCTTTCACTTGTTCTTATCAGCCTATCGAAACAATTTTAGATTGGGCAGGGGGTGGAAATCGGCAGCGTCGCGGGATGGCTTGCCGAACAGAAAGCCCTGAACGTAATCGCATCCGCAATCGCGAACAAAGGCCAAGCTTTCGGGGCTATCGACCATTTCGGCGATGGTTTCGACACCCAGGCGGGCGCAGAGTTCGGTGAGCGCCGTTAAGAAAGCCCGGCCTTTGGTGGCTTTCTGGGCATTACGGACGGCGCTGCCGTCAATTTTGACTACGTCGACATCCAAGGCGCTAAGATATTGGAAGCTAGCGGCCCCGGCTCCAAAATCATCCAGGCATACCTTGTAATGATTGCGCCGCAATCCCTGAATAAATTTATTCACGACATCCAGATCGCTGATGCGATAGGATTCGGTGATCTCGAATAGCAGACGACCTTGAGTCCACGGATTTTCTTGCAATAAGGCATGCAAAGCATCAACATATTCGGGAACGCCAATGGAAAATCCAGAGATATTAATTGATACGGAATACTTTTGATTGTTAATGGGCAGTTTTTTGAATAATGCAATAACTTTTGCAGCCATAGCAACATCAAACTCATGAATAAGGCCGGCTTCTTCCCCCATGGTAATGTATTGATAGGGTGAATTGTGCGGTAAAGAAATATCGAAACGACATAATGCCTCAAAGTGATGAATATTTCCATGCCTTATGTCAATAATCGGCTGAAGCGCGACAAAGAATTTTTTTTCATCAATAATTTGACGAAAATTACGAATATCAGAGAGGCTTTGCGAAATTGAGGCAAAAATTGTTTCTGAAATCGAGGATACTTCACTACCTCGAAGGCTTTGTTTTTGAACTGATCCCAGAGCATACATTAAGCCTCTGGTCAAGTCTAGCTCACTCAAGTCGCGGGCGACATCCAGCGCCAGAGAGACTTTACTGAGCTGAAGATTCGAGGCGCCAGGTGCGATAGCAGAGATGGCTGCCGACAGACGACTGTGCAATCCGCCAAGGTCGTTTCCTGGATTCTGTAAAAGGCCAAAGGTTTCGTCGGTGATCTTGACCGCCGTCTCACCGCCGATGGAACTGGCTGACAGGCAGAGCCCAACCGAAGCCAAAACCGCCTTGGCCCGTGTCTCATCCAGGGAATCGCGGAGTTCATCCAGGCCAGGAATACCGATGATGGCCATTTCTGGCGTCTGTCCCTGGGCTTCCAGGGTTTTGATCTGCCTTCCGGCTTTTTGCGAGAATGTTTCAGTGTCGGCGAAGTCGGGCTGGGATTGATTGACCAAAGGGGGCCGTCCTGCTTTTCCGCGCAATCGCAGGGCTAAGTAAAATCGCTCATCCATCCAATACCCTGAAACAAGAACATCGATCACGGCTCCTGTTGCCCGTTTCAGGCGGATCATTTGGTCGTCAAGGCGGACCTTGTCGCGGGTTTTTCGTTGAAAGGACTCGAAAATCATCGAGTCGGCAGAGGAAACCATGTCCACAAATTGGGTGCCGATGACCTGTTGCGAAGCCGAGCCCGTAAACGCCTCGAGCGGGCCGGCGCAGAAGGTGATGGTGCCGAATACATCCAGCTCGAACAGCAAATCCCCCCAGCAAAAGGCCAATGCCACGAAACGGTCCCGATCGTGCTTGCTGGTGTTGATGGTCTCTGGCTGATTCATGACCTGTTCCCGGAAGAGGGCGAAGCCCTTCGCGCCGAAGGGAGTGACGGAAGGGGGCGAAGGCGTCAATGGTAATTTAAAAATGAGACCGCAGCATAAAGGGAGATGGGGGTAGGGATCGATTGAAAAGGATGGCAGGAAGGAACCCACCATCGACGGCAGCATTGACATCGGATATTAGATTGAATACATTGCTTTGTTACAGTTTTTTCATAAAAAATAGAGTGCTTATAAAACGTTGGTGCAGGGGCGACTGCCATAAAATTCAGTGAACGAAGACCTGCCATTGCAAGCAAATGATGTTCATTGGGTAGGTGTGGCGGGAGTGGTGGATTCTCCGCTCTGGACTTTGAATGATTGTTAGGACATGATCCGATAGCGAATATCGTCTTTTTTGCGTAGATAAGCGGGAGCGGGTGGCGCTGGCTGGGCCGGTTGGGCGAGTGAGCACCAAGTCGGGTAGAAAGGTTTTCTTTACGATTTTCAGGGTTTTTTGATTAGGCAAGGTGGTAAAGTTCGGAGTGGCTGTGATGCCCAGAAGGAGCGAAAACAGTGAGTGAGTCGCCTCCCAAGGGGCCGGAGAAAGGACAAAATCCGATCTCGGCCATCGCGGCTGAAAATGGGCGGGGGCAAGCCAGCCTGGAAAAAGTGCGGCAAGTGTTGACGCCTCTGGGCCGCACGGAAAAAAGTCGCTTGTTTGAAATGGTCAGCCAAGGTGAATTACAGCATGCCCAAATGGGGCGAAATATTGCTCGAATTCTGGTAGAGTTATTGAATGGTGCGCGCACAGAACATGCAAGAAGACTCTGGACTGGCTGGTTTGATCCCATTTTAGTCCGTGATGACCTGACGCTTCTTTGTGAGAGTCGCTTACCGGCGTGCCTCCACGTGATCGATGCCGGAGCTTGGTGGTTTGCCCTGTCCCGTTTTATGGAGCGGTTGACAGGGGAAATTCAGACCACTGTCACCGAGCTTGCGCGCGATTTGCCGTTGGAACAAGTCTTCAGCTCGGCAGGTGCTAGGGTCTGGAGCGATGATTTGCGGCGGGAGAGTCTGGCGGTTTTGGCCAGTTGTCGGGGGAAGCCCCAAGTCATCAATCGACTGGTGACGGAGGCTAACGGACACCGGGCTCGGCTGACCAAGGAGCGCGGCTTTCGTAATGCCGCACCGTTCACCGCTGCTGATATTGCAACCTTAGAGTTTATGCTGGAGACGGCTCCCGCCTGGAAAACGTTTGGGCGCTCGGCGGTGGCAACCGAAGCTGATGCTTTGCTTAAGGTATCCCAACGTTTGGTTCGGGATGACAAATGTTCGGTCGACGGCGGCTGTGGTTTGGCGCTGGCTCGGGTTCATGGTCATCGGGAACCTGATTTCGCCCTTCGGGTTTTTGATGCCTTCAATACTCCCTTGGCGCGCGATGCGATTGTCGGTCATTTTGAATTTGCAGTTCAGCGTTTGCGTCAATGGCTGGAAAGTCGGTGGATTGCAAAGCCGGTTCAGGTTCATTCAACAATAGAGCAGCTCCAGCCTGACGCCCTGCTTCGCAATGTCTTTGGCTGGTATGATGCCGCTGGTTCTGTCGATGCCGGACAGGACGAGCGGGCGCGGACCATGATGAACATGGCTCTTAGCCGGTTGATTGCTATCGTCGAAATGGACGTGACGCAGACCGTGACGCAGCGCATTCTGGCCATGAATCAACGCAGTGCGCCGGCTCCGTTGGTCGAGGCGGTGCTGTTCATTTCTGCGTTCCATACCGGCTTTACCAAACGCGACGTGGCGACGTCCGGGCGTTCCTGGGTGCCGGCGGTTGGTGAGCATGTGGTGGGGCTGTTTAATAGCTTGGTTTCGGCGAGCGCGGCAGAGCCCAAGCCGGATCAGGATGTGTTGGCTTTGGCCCGGCTGGCTGAGTTGGCGGCTTTGGTGGGCGGGCGAGTCGAGATTACCGCTTTGAACATCGCCTTGATCAGCGTGGTTGAGCAGTGTCTGCGCCGTAGGACCGAATGGGCTCCTTTGGAGCGTCGCTTGATCGACCGCGTGGTGACCATGTCCCGCGAGGAGCGGCGGCGCTCGAAATGGTGGGTCTCTGAAGAGATCAAGAATCTGTTGGAAATCGCTGAACAGCGGGGGCTGGAGTCGGCGCGAATCTGAGGTCTCTACTGGCGAGTCCTAACCACGACACACCGCCGCTCCTCGGGCCGCGCCCTTGGCTTCGCGCGCATGGGCGCGCGGGGCCGCCGTCGCGGCCCGATACCGGCGATGTGTCAGTATCAGGGCTCGCCGGTATAATATCTCAACATTAAAGCTCGATGGTAGGAGGCGTCAACGTCCAGGCGTATAAGCGGCGCTGATGCTTGCGCTTGCATACGATTGGTGCGCTGGCCTATAGAGCTGGCCTATAGATCCGTATCGTTGAATGGCGAACGATTTGGGCCTCGTCGGGTCTTCCGCTCCTGACGATGACGGGTGGCAGCGACGATCATGTCAAGGGTGGGTCATGGCCCAGCAAAGCGAAGCCGAAATAACCGAAATCAACGCCGAACTGGTCCTTCACGGCAAGTGGGTGAAGGGGGTCGGTGGTCGACGGGCCGATTTGTCATTTCGCGATTTGTCGGGCCTGACCTTACGGAAGCTCCGCCTGGACCGCGCCAAGTTGACCGGCGCCAACTTGGCCCACGCCAATCTCAGTGAAAGTGACCTGAACGGCGCCGATCTGTTCGGTGCGGATATGGAAGGCACCAATTTGACCGGGGCCAACCTGACCGGCGCCGATCTGCGCGGTGCCAACTTGCACAAAGCCATCCTGAGTCATTGCGTTTTGCGCGGTGCGGATTTTCGAGCCGGTCGCACGGTCTCTGGCGATGAAAACGGCACCCGGCTGACCGAAGCCCAGATGAACCGCGCCGTTTTGTGCGAAGCCAACCTGTCCGGCTGCGACATGTCGGGAGCCGACTTAAACGACGCTGACCTCGCCGGGGCTGATCTCAGTCGAACCGTGCTGGTGGGGGCCGAGTTGGGAGGGGCGAATCTTGAAAACGCCCGCTTCGGGGGGACCGTCATCGACACCTCGCGGCTGTCGCCCTCGCAATTCGCTAGGGTCAACGCCGCTGGGGGCTCTGCCGAGCCGGCTTACCGCGAGCTGCCGCCGGAGACCCTGCGAACTCTGGTCGAGTCCCATGGCCAGTGGATGGCCAGCGGCGGGCGAGAGGGCCGGCGATTCGATATCGAAGGCATGCAAGTGTCGGGGACGGCTCTGGCCGGACAGGATATTTCGGGTGGCCGTCTGCGGCGCTGCCGGTTGGCGGGCTTGCCGCTGACCGCCGTCCGTCTGGACATGGCCGACCTATCCTACAGTGATCTTCGTGGGGCGGTCCTGGAAGAAGCCTCGCTGCGCGGGACCAATCTGCGGCGCGCCAACTTGGCCGGTGCCCATTTGGCTGGCGCTCGCCTGGATGCTATGGCCTTGGGCAGTGGGCGGACTTGGCCGGTTAATCTCGATGGTGCCATCCTGCATGACGCCGACCTGACCAATGCCACGCTGGCCGGTGCGGTCATGTCCAATGCCGATGTCGGCGGCTGCATTTTACAGGGCACCAGCTTGCGAGGGGTGGATTTGGGATCGGTCAAGCGTTCGCCCTGGACACCCGATGGCCCTGGCCCCAAGGAGCGGCGCAAGATGCGGCGTTTCAGTACGCCACCCTTGGATATCGTGGTCGAGAATCGCCGTTTTATCACCCTCGACTGGTCTTTCGGAGGCCTGTCCTTGCATTGGCCCGATCCGCCCCATCCCAAACGCGGCGACACCCTGTCGGCGCGGCTGGTGATCGGCCAGAGTTTCGGCCCCCCGGTGGGGATGGTCGTCACCGCCACCAACCACCAGCGCGGATCCCTCTCCTGCCGCTATGTCTCGTTGGAAGAGGATTTGAAGGCGCATCTCAACAGCCTATTGCCGGCCAAGTATCAAAAGAAGTGATTCGCTCCAGAGTAGGGGGTGTCCTGGGGACTGTGGTATGATCCCGTTGGCTCCGGTGGTCATTATGACGCCGGAGTCTGCCCTGCGGACCCGGAGAGCAACGCGCCCATGACCAGCCTGCACGAGACGCTTTTATCCCCTTCTCTCCCGGTTCCGCACGAGGATAATTTTCCGGGACGTTTTATTAATCGTGAACTATCATGGCTTGAGTTTAATCAAAGAGTTCTCGAAGAGGCCACAAATAGTCATCATCCTCTGTTGGAACGCCTACGCTTCTTGTCGATTAGTGCTAGTAATCTTGATGAGTTCTATATTGTTCGCGTGGCTGGCCTAAAGGCTCAGGTTTCCCGAGGGATTTTGACCGCAAGCCCCGATAATCTCACCCCTTCTCAACAATTGACGGCCATCAACCGACGCGGCGGGCGGTTGCTTCATGATCAACAGAGCTGCTGGCTGACTCTGCGTCAGGAATTGCGCGAGGCCGGGGTGTCGTTGGTTGACACCGGAGAGTTGACCGATTCCGAGCATGAATGGCTGGAGCAGCGGTTCCTGTCCGAAATTTTTCCGCTGCTAACACCCTTGGCGGTCGATCCGGCCCATCCGTTTCCGTTTATCCCCAATATGGGGTTTGCGCTGGCGCTTCGCCTGTTTGATCCGGTCAAAGGGAAAGCGCTAGATGCCTTGGTTCCGTTGCCCGCCCAATTGGAACGCTTTATTCGTCTTCCTGGTTCGGAAATTCGGTTCGTGCAGTTAGAACGGGTGGTTTTGCTGTTCCTCAACCGACTATTTCCTCCTTTCACGCCCACCGCCCACGGGGTGTTCCGTATTCTGCGGGACAGTGAATTGGAAATTGACGAAGAAGCCGAAGATTTAGTGCGGACCTTTGAAAGTGCCCTGAAGCAGAGACGCCGGGGGAGCGTGATCTGGCTGGCGGTCAATGCCGGTATGGACGAAGAGTTACGGGAATTTCTTCGGCAGCAGCTTCGGGTTGCGCAGGAAGATGTATGGTTATTGGAAGGGTTGATAGGTTTGGCGGATACCCGCCAGATGATCATAGACGAACGCCCGGATATGGTCTTTGCTCCTTACAACGCTCGTTTTCCAGAACGGATTCGCGACTTTGGCGGCGATTGCTTCGCGGCGATCAGTCACAAGGACATTATCATTCACCACCCCTATGAGAGCTTTGATGTGGTGGTGCAGTTTGTCCGTCAAGCCGCCCGTGATCCTGCCGTGGTTGCGATTAAGCAAACCTTGTATCGAACCTCCAAGAATTCTCCGATTGTTCAGGCGTTGGTGGAAGCCGCCGAAGCCGGAAAATCGGTGACGGCGATGGTTGAGCTTAAGGCCCGGTTCGATGAAGAGGCCAATATCCGTTGGGCCCGCGATCTCGAGCGGGCTGGAGCCCAAGTGGTTTACGGCTTTGTCGACCTCAAAACTCACGCCAAGGTTTCGTTGGTGGTGCGGCGTGAAAGCGGTGGCCTGCGGTCTTATGTTCACTTCGGAACCGGCAACTATCACCCGATCACGGCCCGCATCTATACCGATTTATCCTTCTTCACCTGCGATCGCGCCTTGTGCCATGACGCGGCGGTGATGTTCAACTATATGACCGGCTACGCCACGCCCAAGGTCTTAGAAAAATTGGCCGTGGCTCCGATCACCCTACGCCAGCGGCTCAATCAGTTGATTGACGCCGAAATTGCTCATGCCCAAGCCGGACGACCGGCGCAAATCTGGCTGAAGCTAAACTCACTGGTTGATCCTGACATTATCGATAAGCTTTATGGCGCCTCTCAGGCGGGCGTGAAGATCGATATGGTTATTCGCGGCATCTGTTGCTTGCGTCCAGGCGTTTCTGGACTTTCGGAAAACGTTCGAGTCAAAAGTATCGTGGGCCGCTTTTTGGAGCATACCCGGATTGTGTGCTTTGGCAATGGCCACGGCTTGCCGTCTGATCTTGCCCTGGTATTCTTATCATCGGCGGACTGGATGCCGCGTAATCTGGATCGACGAATTGAAACTTTGGTCCCGGTCGATAACCCGACGGTTCATCAACAGGTGGTCGATCAAATTATGGTGGCCAACCTCAAGGATGAAACCAACAGTTGGCTGTTGACCGGCGGTGGCGATTACCGCCGAGTCGCTCCGAGTTCCGAATGTTTCAGCGCCCATACTTATTTTATGACCAACCCCAGCCTCTCCGGTCGAGGCAGTGCGCTGACCACCGCGCGCATCCCGCCGCGATTGGTTCTCAAGTCGGTGATCTAAATCATGCCTCTTCCTTTTGCCCGAGACTGGACCGATTCTCCCCGGCACACCGCCCGAATCGGCGTGCTTGACATTGGTTCCAACTCGATTCGGCTGGTGGTTTATGACCGCAACTGTCGGGCTCCGGTCCCGATCTACAATGAAAAGGTGTTGTGCGGTTTGGGACGGGGCGTCGAGCGGGCGGGGCAGTTGAATGCCGAGGGCTTGGCCCAGGCGCTTGGCAACCTGTCACGGTTTAAGGCTCTGGCCGACGCGATGGGGGTGGCTCGGCTTGACGTGTTGGCCACCGCTGCGGTGCGCGACGCACAGGACGGCCAAGATTTTGTGACGACGCTGCGGGACCGGCTTGGGCTCGAAGTTCAAGTGATCAGCGGCGAGGAAGAAGCCAGGTTGTCGGCGTTGGGGGTTCTGTCGGCAATCCCCGAAGCCGATGGCGTGGTTGCCGACCTTGGCGGCGGCAGCCTGGAACTGGCGGGGCTGGAGCGGGGCGCCCTTGGCCCCCGGATCACCTTACCGTTAGGGCCGCTGCGGCTGATCGAAGCCTGCGGCGATCGGCCTGCCGTGGCCACCCGCGTGATCGAACAGCATTTGGAGAAGGCCGGGTGGTTAAAGGGCTTTCGGCGTCGGCAATTGTATGTGGTGGGCGGAAGTTGGCGCTCCATTGCTAAACTGCATATGAGCCAGAATAACTACCCGCTGAAGGTCATCCATCACTATGCCATTAGTGGTACCCAGGCCGCTGATTTCGCTAATCAGGTTGGGCGCCAAGGTAAAGGCGCTTTCGAGAAGATGCCGATGGTATCGCGGCGGCGCGGCGACACGCTGCCCTACGCCGCGTTGGTGCTGGAGGGCCTGATCCGTACTCTCGAAGCCCAGACGGTGACCTTCTCATCGTATGGCCTGCGTGAAGGCCATTTGTATGATTTGCTGCCGTCCGACGAACAACGCCTGGATCCGCTGGTCAGCGCCTGCGCCGACCTTGCGACCCATCAGGGGCGATTCGGTTCGGGAGAGATTCTCACCGCTTGGACCGATGGCCTGTTTGCGGGGGAAGACCTGCCGGCTTTACGATTGCGGCGGGTGGCGTGTCTGCTGAGTGATTTATGTTGGGCTGAACATCCCGATTATCGGGCTGAACATGCGTTCGAACGGGTATCACGCCTGCCGGTGGTCGGGATCGAGCATCACGAACGGGCGCAATTGGCCGTCACCAGTCTGATCCGGTATGGCGGTCGAATCGATGACCCGTTGCTGCGTCCGTTGCGCCCGCTGCTCAGTGATGGCCAGTTGATCCGGGCCGAAGTTCTGGGGTTAGCGTTACGCTTGGCCCACAGCTTGACGGGCGGCTTGACCGGCTTGCTGAATCGAATCGTTTTGCGATTGGCGGCGGACCGGCTGGAATTGCTGCTACCTGCTGATCTCGCGGCCCTGCGTGGCGATGTGGTGGATCGTCGAATTGAAGCGTTGGCCAGGGCGCTGAACCGGGAATGGCGCGTCTCCTATGTCGGTGAGCCCAAAGGCTATTAACGGTCTGTTCGTCAGATGAAGGCTGCTTTAGAGCGGTGCCGGGTCAGCGGGCTCAAAGTGTCGGCAACGGTGATCCTCGGCCTGGGTGGGCGGGCCTGTCGTCGGGAGCACAGGGAAGCCACCGCCGATCTTGTGAACCGGCAGCCGCCCACCTACCTGTCGACACTGCATCTGATGTTGGCGTCCGAGGTGGCGGGCGGTTTCTGGCTCGCCATGCCGAGCGTATAGGGCAGCCTTTCGAGCCTGCCGATGATCACGACCTTTTGGCCGAATTGCGAGGCTTGATCGAGCGGCTGTCACCGCCAACGCCGGTGATTTTTCGCTCGAATCACGCCAGCAATGCCCTGCCTTTGGCAGGCACGCTGCCTCGAGACCGGGATCGGTTGCTCGCCGAGATCGATGCCGCCGCCCGGCGTCTGAGGGCGCTGCGGACGTGTCAACGTCCAAGGCCATTGGCATGAGATAAAGCGTCATGGGCTCATACCATCGAGCCTTGATGGTGACTCATCAAGGCTGCCCTCAGACGCCGGGCGGGCGCATCCGCGCCCTTGGCTTCGCGCGCATGGGCGCGCGGGGCCGCCGTTGCGGCCCGATATCGGTGATGTGTCAGTATCAGGGCTCGCCGGTATCAAAGGGCGACGGGGCCTGTGGAAACCGAGACATGAAGCGGGCAAGCTTTTCGCTCGACGAAACGGTCCCGATCGCGCAACAGTCCCGAATCCCGGCAAGGCATGACGTCACAGGGTTCTTAAAGGCGGAGTCAAATCAGTATGAGCGCGGTAACAACCAGGAGCGTCGCCCAAGACGAGGCCGGGCTGCGGCTCGACCGTTGGTTTAAGCGGCATTTTCCCGATCTGGGACATGGTCGGTTAGAACGGTTGTTACGCACCGGCCAGATTCGGGTTGATGGTCGGCGGGTTAAGGCCGGCGACCGGATCGAACCGGGGCAGGTGGTGCGGATTCCTCCCCTCACCGTCAAGGATGCCGAGGACGGCGGTGGTGAGCGGCCTCGGCCTCCGGTGAGCCGGAGTGATGCCGAAGCTCTGCAAGCGCGGGTGATTCATCGCGACGACGAGGTGCTGGTGATTAACAAACCGGCAGGCCTTGCGGTTCAGGGGGGCACCAACACCAGCCGCCATCTGGATGGCCTGTTGGATGCCTTGCGTTTTGATGCCCTCGAACGGCCTCGGTTGGTCCATCGCCTGGACAAAGACACCAGCGGCGTGCTGGTCCTGGCTCGCACGGCTTTTGCCGCCGGGCGGTTGACCGAAGCCTTTCGAGGTCGGGAGGTCCGCAAGCTCTACGCTGCTGTCATCGTCGGCGTGCCCAACCCGTTGGGCGGACGCATTGATCTGCCGCTGGCGAAAGAAGCCGGGCCGCATGGAGAACGGGTGGCGGTGGTCGGGGAAGAGGGGCTCAAGGCCACCACCCTTTACCAAGTGCTGGATACCGTTGGCGATCAGGCGGCTTATGTTCACTTGTCTCCGCTAACCGGGCGTACCCACCAATTGCGGGTTCACATGGCTGCTCTGGGAACGCCGATTCTGGGGGATCGCAAATATGGCGGGGCCAAAGCGGCCCTTCCCGGTATGGACGAAACGCCGCAGTTACACCTGCATGCTCGTCGGGTGGTGGTGCCTCACCCGCGCCTTGGTCAAGTGGATGTTTCCGCTCCGTTGCCGCCGCATATGATGGCCACCTGCGACTGGTTGGGCATTGAGCCGCCGCCAGCCAACGGCCCGTTTCCCGGTGACGAAGATTAAAAAGGATTGTCCTGGGGGGCGGGCATCTTGCCCACTCCCCCCAGGATCAGCGATTCTCATTGGCCGGTTTGGCCGATTTTTTCAGGGTGGCCGGGCCTTAGGGTCGGCGATGGCTGCCAGAAGGTCGGCCCAGGTGGGGAAGACGATATAGGCGGTGATGGTGCGTAGGTGCT
>Ga0302278_10000145_pt1 | contig 89021 bp, 65 predicted proteins | sample III_Bog_N3_2_FD_194543 | JGI IMG/M metagenome (GOLD analysis project Ga0302278, IMG submission 194543) | Peat permafrost microbial communities from Stordalen Mire near Abisko, Sweden - III_Bog_N3_2 | ecosystem: Environmental > Terrestrial > Soil > Wetlands > Peat | place: Sweden: Abisko...
TCCCAATTATGAATGGCGGCGGCGGTTCCTCGCCGATGCCCCGGACCCGCCGCAGTTCGCCCGCCGTGGCGGTGAGGATTTTGGGGGCGTCGCCGAAGTGTTCCAACAGCGAACGCGCCCGCACCGGCCCGACTCCTTCAATCAGGTTCAAGGCGACCAGCGCTTCTCAGGTATCCATCTGATTGGAATAACGGTTGCGGCGGTCCGGGGCAAGCCCAACCTTGGCCCCGGCTGCAAACCGGGCGCAGCTCTAAATCAGGACGAGGTAAATAGCTTCCATCTATTATCCATCGTTTTCAACGTTGCCATACGCCAGGGGCCACTTCCGTCTGGCCAACCTCCCGGCGTTTATTTCAACCGCCCGCTAAAGTCGTTGCCAAGTGGCGGCGGCTCGGCAAAATGGGGGGCATGGATTTCCGGAGCAAAATCATTGAATGGGACCGGTTGCCCGTATGGCGCGCGGCGTTGCGGGCCGGCGGCAAAAAGCTGGTGGTCACCAACGGCTGTTTTGACATCCTTCACCTGGGCCACATCACCTACTTGGAATCCGCCCGCAAGCTGGGCGATGCGTTGCTGATCGGCGTCAATGGCGATGAAGCGGTGCGCGGGCTGAAAGGCCCCGGCCGGCCGGTCAATTCCGAAGCGGACCGCGCCGCACTGCTCGCCGCGTTGGAAAGCGTGGACGGCGCCTGCATCTTCACCGACGTGCGGGCCACCCGCTTCCTGGCCGCCGCCCAACCGGACATTTATGTGAAGGGCGGGGATTACACGCTGGAAACCCTGGATCAAAACGAGCGGCGGGCGGTTGAATCGGCGGGCGGCCGGATCGTGCTGGTGCCGTTCGTGCCGGGCAAATCCACCACGGGACTGTTGGAGAAAATCGCGCGCCTGTGAAGATTCTGATCATTTCGCTGGCCGGCAACGGCGACACCCTGTTTGCCACCCCGCTCATCCATGAGTTGCGGGCGAACTTCCCGGACGCCACGATTGAAGCGCTGGTGCGCTGGGTGGCGGCGCGCGATTTGCTGGCGGGCAATCCCCATCTGAATCGCGTCCATCAAAAGGACCTCATGAAATGCGGCAAACTCGAGGCGCTGCAATACCTGCGCGCGCTCGGACGCAACGGCTACGATTATTCGATCAACACCCATCCGCAGAGCCGGATCCATTACCGGGCGGCGGCGCGGCTGATCGGCGCGCGGACGCGGCTCAGCCATGAATACGAATGTTCCGGCCCGCTGGACCGCTGGCTGGTCAACCGCACCCTGCCCCAGGATTATACGAAACACGCCGTCGAGAACAACCTGGCGTTCCTCCCGCTGCTGGGGGCCGCGGCGCGGCTGCCCCGGCACGAGACGGAAATCTTTCTCCCGGCGGCGGCCGAGGCCTGGACGAAAGAGTATCTCACCCGGCACCAATTGGCGGGCAAAAAACTGCTGGGCATTCATGTGGGTTCCGGCGGCACCAAGAATCTCGCGTTGCGGCGCTGGCCGCTGGAAAATTACATTGAACTGGTCCGGCGGCTCCGGCGGGCGCAGCCGGAGACCGGGATTTTGTTTTTTGGCGGCCCGGATGAGCGGGCGGATCATGAGCAGATTCAGGCCGCGCTGGGCGGGGATCATTTATACTTTCCCGCCACGCCGGGGCTGCCGCAGGCGGCGCACCTGATCAAACAGTGCGACACCTTCCTGAGCGTGGACACAGTCATGATGCACCTGGCGGCCGCCGTGAAAGTGCGCCGGCAGATTGTGATTGAAACCCCGACGTGGAACCCGCCCATTGAACCCTACGCGAATCCCTTCATCCTGGTAAAAAATCCGGTGGTAAATGGGCGCGGGTTGGAGTATTACCGCTACGACGGCGGCAACATCAAGGGCACCCGCGCGGAACTGGTGGCCTGCATGGCCTCGGTGACCGTGGAGTCCGTGCTCGCGGCGGTCTGCGGGTGAGGCGGGAGAACTCGCTAAAAACCGCCGATGGAAAGTGTAACCGCCCTGATGGTCACGGACTTTTTGGAGTGCGGTGGCAAGCGCGGCGCGACACCGCTTTGGGGTGGCACATGGGGCTGCGACCATGGATTGGTGCGGCCGGCCGTGGGGAGATTATTTTGCGGTCGCCGTTCATGAGTCGGTGGCAGCCGAGATACTGCGGCGTGAACTCCAGGTTGCATTGGTCGCCAAAGCATGAAAGGTTATGCGCCAGATGAATTTAGACAACCGACCCGTCATCGCCCCGGCCCCGGGCCCCGGGCCATCCGATTATGTCTATGCCTAAACTGGATCGCATCACCATTGATCCCGCCGTCATGGGGGGCAAACCCTGTATTCGCGGCCTGCGGGTGACGGTGGGAACCATTGTGGGATTGATTTCCGTGGGCAAATCCCGCGGGGAGATACTGGAGCTCTATCCTTATTTGGAAGCCCCGGACATTGACGACGCGCCGGCCTACGCCGCTTGGCGGGTCGAAGAGCAGGAAATCGCCGTCGGCACGGCATGAAGCTGCTGGTGGACATGAACCTCAGCCCGGCGTGGGTGGAAAACCTCCGGGCGGACGGCTGGGAGGCCGTTCATTGGAGCAGTCTGGGCAACCCTCGCAGTCAGGATGCCGAGATCATGCGTTTTGCCTTGGATCAGGGCTGGACGGTGTTCACCAACGACCTTGGCTTTCGGCCGCCCTCCCTTCGCTGAAGGTTCGTTTTTTTCGGGGTTTCGGCGGTTGAGATTGTATCTCTGCAAGATTTCTGCAACTTTTCCGGGCGCTGACTGTTCAACCAGAAGCATAAATGGCCTTTAGTTCTGTAAAAAACATGGTCGCGACCGTCGCCGAGGCGACGCCGGTTCAATTTGACGGGTGGCACAAGTCGTGGCGCGCGTCGGTGGAAAGCGGCGCGCCCGATTCGCTGTTGGGCTTTATTGCGCGCGAGCGCGGGCTGACGGAAGACGCCTTCCTGCAAAAAATCGCCAAGGCGCTGGACTGGGTGTTTCTGGACCTGGCCAAACTGACTGTCGCGCCCGAGGCCCGCAATAAAATCTCCACGAAGATCGCCTTCCAATACTCGATCCTGCCCACCGCGCTGACGGACGGCACGCTGCAGGTGGTGATCAGCGACCCGTTCGACGCGGCCATGATGAACGCCATCCGGTTCAACGCCCGGATGCCGGTGCAGTTCGCGCTGGCCCCGAAGGGCGAAATCGAGAAGGCGCTGAAGAAGTATTACGGCGTCGGCGCGGAAACGCTGGATGAAATGGGCGAGAGCGACGCGATGGACCTGGATATCGCCAGCGACAAGGAGATCACGGAGGACAATCAGGAGGCGAGCGTCATTAAATTCGTCAACCAGATCATCTGGGAGGCGTTCAAGAACCGCGCGACGGACATCCATTTCGAGCCGGCGGAAGATGAGTTGCGCATCCGCAACCGCATTGACGGCATCCTGCATCAAATCCCCCTGCCGCCGCAGCTCAAGCGCTTTCAATCGGCGCTCATTTCCCGCATCAAGGTGATGAGCGGCATGAATATTTCGGAAAAGCGGCTGCCGCAGGACGGGCGCATCAATGTCCGCATCAAGGGCGAGGAAATTGACATCCGCGTTTCCACCGTGCCGACGGTTTATGGTGAAAGCGTTTCGCTGCGGTTGTTGACGCGCGGAAAAATCTTTCTCAGCCTGGACAAACTGGGGTTCTCCAAAAAAGAGGAGGACGCCATCCGCGACATCATCATCAAACCGCACGGCATCTTCCTGGTGACCGGCCCGACGGGTTCGGGCAAATCCACCTCGCTGTATGCGTTCCTGAGTTCCATCAATTCGGTGACCAAGCGGATCATCACCATTGAGGAACCGGTGGAATACGAATTGAAGGGGATCAACCAGATCGCCGTCCGGTCGGACATCGGGTTGACGTTCGCGATGGGGTTGCGCCATATTTTGCGGCAGGATCCGAATGTGATCATGGTCGGGGAAATTCGCGACATGGAGACGGCGGAAATTGCGATTCGCGCCTCGCTGACGGGGCACTTGGTGTTCTCGACGCTGCACACCAACGACGCCCCGAGCGCGTTCACGCGGTTGATTGACATGGGCATTGAACCCTTCCTGGTGGCCTCCTCGGTGGAGGCGGTGATGGCGCAACGGCTCATCCGCACGATTTGCCCGCATTGCAAGACGGAGCAGAAGGTCACGCGCGAGTATTTGGAGCGCATTGGTTTCCCGGAGGCGGACATCCCCACGGCCAAGGTCTGGCAGGGGGCCGGTTGTGAACAATGCCGCCAACTGGGTTATCAGGGGCGCAAAGGCATCTATGAACTGCTCCTGGTCTCCGAGGCGATCCGCCCGCTGATCTTGAGCCGGGCGCCGGCCACGACCATCGCCCAGCGCGCCCTGGAAGGCGGGATGCGCACGCTGCGCACGGATGGTTGGAACAAGGTCAAGGCGGGGGAGACGACGATTGAGGAAATCATGCGGGTCACCCAAATTGAGGAACACATGGAGACGCTGACCAGCCTGGATAAAGTAGCCATCAGCCCCAAACGATAAAGCTCATGCCCCGCTGGAACTCCTGCAATATTCTCGATGTCATCTCCGGCACCCACCGGCTGTGGGATTTTGACGCGAAGGGCGACGGTTTTACTTTAAACCGCGAACACGCGGCCAAAGCCGGCGAACCGCTGACCGCCCGACCCGCCGCCAAAAGTTGGAGTTCCCTCTGGCGGAAAAAACTCAACGTCGCCTGGCTCCCGCCGGAAGAAGTGTTCCTCAAAGTGGTGGAACTCCCGCAAAGCAATTTCGAGGAAACGCTGGCCATGGTGGAGTTGCAGTTGGAAAAACTGTCCCCCATCCCGGTCACCCAAATCATCTGGACGCTCCAAGTGCTGCCCCGGCACGCCGCGCCGTCGGCGGACGCCCCGGCCCTGCAAACCGTGGTGGTGGTCATGGTGGAACGCGCCGTCGTCGAGAAATTCCTCGGTCAGTTGGAAAGCCGGGAATATCAGGCGGACCGCCTCGAACTGCCCATGCTGGATCAGTTGGCCATGGCGGATGCGAAAACGGACGGGGTCTGGATTTATCCCGCGAGCGTGTCGGGTCAAAATGGGGCGCTGGTGGCCTGGTGGCTCGGGGGGGTGCTGCGGGAATTGAGCCTGGTGACGCTGCCCCCGGCCGGCAGCAACGGGGAGACGCTCCAGAGCCAGTTTGCGCGCCTGGCCTGGGCGGGCGAACTGGAAGGGTGGCTGACCGGCCGGCCCCAATGGCATTTGGTGGCCGATGCCGTCAACGCCTCCCTGTGGGGCGACGCCCTGCGTCAAAATTTGGGGGAGACGGTGACCGTGGTGCCACCGCCGCCGCCCGCCGAACTGGCCGCGCGCACCGCCCGCCGCGCCGCCGCCGGGAGCGCCCGCACGAGTCTGCTGCCCGCCGAATACACGACGCGCTACCACCAGCAGTTTGTGGATCGTTTATGGTTGCGGGGGCTGATGGCGGTGGGGGTGTTATACGCCGTGGCCGTGGCCATTTATTTTGCCGCCGTGTTCGCCCCCTGGATTGGTTTGGACAGCAAGACCACCGTCGCCGAGCAACGGGTGGCGGCCATGGGGGGCAGTTTCACCAACGCGCTGCAATTGAAAGCCCGTTATGAAGTGCTCAAGAAGCGGCAGAATTTGCAATACGCCGCGCTGGATTGCTGGCAGTTGATCGCCGAACGCCTGCCGGCGGGCCTGTCCATCCAGCGCCTCAGTTTTTCCGATGGCAGAAAAATCACCCTCAGCGGCACCATCACCCCGACCGACATTAACAAGATCATCGGCAAGGACACCGGTCTGATTGACGGCCTGCGCAAGGCGACCGTGCGGGGGGAACCGATGTTCAGCCCGAATGAAGGCGACCCCTTCAGCGAGCATACGGTCGGCGGCCTGGTCTCCTGGAGTTTCGGCCTGGTGCTGGCCAACGGCGAGGAGAACGTGCGGAAATGAATAAATACTTCGCCCAACTGCGACCGATGGAACGCCGCGCGGCCGTGGCGGTGCTGGTGGTCTTGTTTCTGGTGCTGAACTGGGTGTTCATCTGGCCGCATTTCTCGGATTGGGACAACCTCCAGCAACGCGGGGCGGCGGCCGACCAAAAGCTGGCCGTCTATCAAAAAGCCATCTCCCAGGCCACCGGCTATCAGAAGCTGCTCAAAGACATGGAAAATTCCGGCGAAGTGGTCGCCCGGGAGGACCAGGGCATTGATTTCATCCGCACCATCCAATCCCAGGCGTCGGCCAGCGGGGTGAGCATCTTGAACCAGTCGAAGCAGATCGCCAACACCAACGACCAGTTTTTTGTCGAGCAGATCCTGAATATCAACGTGCTGGCCACCGACGAACAACTGGTGGATTTCCTTTATAAACTGGGTTCCGGCGCCTCCATGATCCGGGTGCGCGGGCTGGAATTGCAGCCCGATCCGCCGCACCAACATTTGACGGCCAACATCGGCCTCGTCGCCAGTTACCAGAAAAATCCGCCGGTCAAGACCGGCGCGGCCAATTCGAAGTCCGTCAACGTCAACGCCAAATGAAAACGACCACGCTCGTCCTGCTTTTGTTTCTCACCAGCCTCGAACTCTGGGCGCAAACGCCGCCCGGAATGTCCCCCGCGCCCGGCGTGCCGGGGGCGCCGGGGTTCCCCCCGATCCGCCGCCCGATCCGCCGCCCCTTCGGTGCCACCAACAACCCGTTCGCCAACCCGGCCTCCGGAATGTCCGCGCTGCCGTCCACCTCCCCGATTCTGGGGGGCAATGGCAACGGCAACGGCAACCTCAATGGCACTCCCGGGCTGGGCAACGGGGCCAACGACGGCGGCAACCCAGGCGGTGGGAACGGCGGCACGGCGGCGGAGGAGATGATTTCGGCCGGCGACATTAACTTTCAAGGGGTGGATGTCAACCAGGTGCTCGAGGTCTATGCCAAGCTGGTGCATCGCACCCTGTTGCGCGGGGCCGTGCCCCAGGCGTCCATCGTTTTGAAGACGGAAACCCCGCTGACCAAGACCGAGGCGATTGAAGCCCTGCAGGCCGTGCTGGCCATGAACGGCATCGAGGTCGTGAACATCGGCGAAAAATTCGTCAAAGTCGGCGCGGTCGGGGACGCCAATTCGTTCGGCGCAAAATTCAACGATTCCAAAGTGGCGGACTTGCCGGATCTGGGCACCTACGTGACCCATATTGTGCAGTTGAAATACCTGAAACCCACCGTCGTGGCGCCCCTCATCACCCCCTTTGCCAAACTGCCCAACGCCGTGCTCGCCATTGACGACAACGGCATCCTCATTCTGCGCGACAACGCCGAAAACGTGAAGCGCATGCTCGAATTCATTGACAAAATTGACATCAGCGTGCCGGCGGAATACATCTCCGAAGTCATCCCCATCCGCTACGCGCAGGCGGCGGATATTGCCAGCGCCCTGAACAGTCTCGGCGGCCAGGGCGGTGGGAGCACGGTCAGCATCGGCAGTTCCCCCACGGGCGGCCGGGTCAGTGGTCTGAGCGGCAACTCGTCCGGTTTCGGCGGCGGCGGCGGCACGGGCGGCGGGATCAACGGCATCGGCGGCGGCGGCCAGGGCGGCTACAACAATGGTTCCGGCGTGAACGGAACGCGGACCTTCGGTTCCACCACGGGGGCCACCGCCAACGGCACTCCGACCACCGGCAGCACCTTCCAGCAGCGCCTCTCGGACATCGTCAATCGCGCCGGCTCCGGCGGCGGCGGCACCGCCGGCGGTAACGGCAAGGATCCCATCCAGGTCTTTGGCCAGACCAAAATCATCGCCGACCAGCGCAGCAATTCCCTGCTGATTTTCGCCACCCGGCAGGACATGGAAAACATCAAGCACGTCATCAGTGAGTTGGACGTGCTGCTCGCCCAGGTGCTGATCGAAGCCGTCATCATGGATGTGAACATCGGCAGCGCCTTCAGCTTCGGCACCTCCATCGCCCAGAACCCGAAACAATTCGGCAGCACCGGCGCCTCCAGCGCGACCAACGCCCTGGGCGCCCCGGTGAATGCCATTCTGGGCGGGGGCGGCGGGAACAACGGCGCCTCCTTCCTGAGCGGCCTGACCAACGGCACCGGCGGCAATTTCGCCAACAACCTCGGCAGCGGCTTCAGCTATTTCGGCAACATCGGCCCCACCTGGGATGTGGCCATGACCGCCCTGGCTTCGGATAACAACGCCACCGTCATCCAGCGCCCCCGCATTCAGACCTCCCAGGCCAAACCCGCCACCTTCTTCGTCGGCAACACCGTGCCGTATATCACCGGTTCGTATAATGGCGTTTATGGCGGCGGCAACAGTTCGTCCTACTCCCAACTCACCGTCGGCGTCGAACTGGACGTCACCCCCTTCATCAATCCCGACGGGTTGGTGGTCATGGACATCAACCAGGAAATTGATGACGTCAACGGCTCGACCCCCATTGAAGGCGTCGGCAACGTCCCCAACACCGACAAGCGCACCCTCAACTCCGAGATCGCCGTCCGCGACAAGGACACCATCATGCTCGGCGGATTCATCCGTTCCGACAAGTCCTCCACCCGCTCCGGGGTGCCCGTCCTCGAGGATATTCCCGTCCTCGGCGCCTTGTTCAGCAACCGTTCCAACAGCAAGGCCCGGGAGGAACTCATCGTCTTGATGCGCCCCACCGTGTTGAAGACCCTGGATGACTCCGCCGCCATGACCCTCAAGGAGGAACGCCGCCTGCCCGGCGTCTCCGCCGCCGCCGCCGATGACGCCGCCTACGAACGCGAACTCATCTCCACCGAGCGCAAGGCCGAGAAGAAACGCGCCAAGGCCAACGGCGAGTCCGATGGCTTCTTTAATGCGGACGACACCATCCTGCAAACCGACCGCATCGGCGTCGCCACCAATGGGCCGAATGTGCTTGTCAACCAACCGGCCGTGCGCGTCACCACGCCGGTGCCGGCCCCCGCGCCGACGACGGGCGACACCCCCGCCCAAGCCGCCGCCCGGGCCGCCCTGCTCCAAAATATGCAGGCCCAGCCCGCCGGCACCACCAACCCGTGAGGCCCGGCTGAACCCGGAACGGGAAATGGTGGCGGTCCGACTGGCCGCAGCGCGTCGAAAGGCATTGTAGCGGCGACTCGGAAGAGCGCCGCACTCTAACCCCTTTCAGGGAGGCATAATTTCGGGTGTTTCGCGGTTGATACTTTGAGGTTTCTGGTCTTCTCTCTGCGTTCTTTGTGTTTTGCGGTTAAAATTCCCCGTTTCCGCCCTGTCCGCCATAGCTTCAGCGACGGCGGATTTCCCGCTTCCCCGTGAATTTGCTTTCGTTTCGCGCCCAATCCGTGTTTAATTTTTCCCGTTTACTATGCCCAAGCGCACCGACATTCATTCCGTCCTCATCATCGGCGCCGGCCCGATCATCATCGGCCAGGCGTGCGAGTTCGATTACTCCGGCACCCAGGCCTGCAAAGCCCTGAAAGAGGAGGGCTATCGCGTCGTGCTCGTCAACTCCAACCCGGCCACCATCATGACCGACCCCGAGTTTGCCGACCGCACCTACATCGAACCCATCACCCCGGAGTGTGTCGAGAAAATCATCCTCCGTGAAAAGGCGGAACTGCAGCGCCTGGGCGTCACCGGCAAACTCGTGCTCCTCCCCACCCTCGGCGGCCAGACCGCCCTGAACACCGCCATGGCCCTCCACAAAAATGGCGCGCTCGAACGGCACGACGTCGAAATGATCGGCGCCAAGGCCGAAGCCATCCACAAGGGCGAAGACCGCCTGGCCTTCAAGGATTTGATGCTCGAAATCGGGCTGGACGTGCCGATTTCCGGCGTGACCCACAACCTGGCCGAAGCCCGCGCCGTGGCGGAGAAAATCGGTCGTTTCCCCCTCATCATCCGGCCCGCCTTCACCCTCGGTGGCACCGGCGGCGGCATCGGCTACAACCGCGATGAATTCGAGGAAATCGCCAAACGCGGCATCGAGCTTTCCCCCGTGTCCGAAGTCCTCATCGAGGAATCCCTCCTCGGCTGGAAGGAATACGAGATGGAAGTCATGCGCGACAAAGCCGACAACTGCGTCATCATCTGCTCCATCGAAAACTTCGACCCCATGGGCGTCCACACCGGCGATTCCATCACCGTCGCCCCCATCCAGACCCTCACCGACAAGGAATACCAGATCATGCGCGACCAGAGCTTCGCCGTCATCCGCGCCGTGGGCGTGGAAACCGGCGGCTCGAACATCCAGTTCGGCGTCAGCCCGGACAACGGCCGCATGGTGATCATCGAGATGAACCCGCGCGTCAGCCGCAGCTCCGCGCTCGCCTCCAAGGCCACCGGCTTTCCCATCGCCAAAATCGCCGCCAAACTCGCCGTGGGCTACCTGCTCGACGAACTCCGCAACGACATCACCCGCGAAACCCCCGCCAGCTTCGAGCCGAGCATTGATTACGTCGTCACCAAAATCCCGCGCTTTGCCTTCGAGAAATTCCCCCAGGCCGACCCCACGCTCACCACCCAGATGAAAAGCGTCGGCGAAGCCATGGCCATCGGCCGCACCTTCAAGGAAAGCCTGCAAAAATGCCTGCGCTCCCTCGAGATCGGCCGCAGCGGCCTCGGCGGCGACGGCAAACCCTGGCGCATCGGCACCGAGGTCTATGGCGACCGCGACCTTCTCCCGCGCGACGTCATCAGCCGCAAACTGAGCATCCCCAACGCCGAGCGCATCTTCTTCATCCGCCACGCCCTCCGCGCCGGCTTCACCGTGGACGATGTTTTCCATCTCACGAAAATCGACCGCTGGTTCCTCGTGCAGATCAAGGAAATCGTGGACTTCGAGGAGGAACTGGCCGGGTTGAAGAATTGAAGAAACGGGCGATTCGGGGGCAGGATACGCCCAGCCTAATCCAGCGTCTGGCGGTAGCGCTTGATGCCCACGGCCAGCATGACCACCAGGAACACCACCATGGGCCACAAATCAGGCATGATTTCGGTCAGGCCGTTGCCCTTCAGGAGGATGCCCCGCACCACGCGGAGAAAATGCGTGAGCGGCAGCAGTTCCCCAATGTCCTGCGCCCACCCGGGCATCCCGCGGAACGGAAACATGTAGCCGGACAACAGCAGCGACGGCAGGAAGAAGAAGAACGTCATCTGCATGGCCTGCAACTGGTTTTTGGCCACGGTGGAAAAGGTGATGCCCACCGCCAGGTTGGCCACGATGAACACCAGCACCAGCACCAGCAGCAGGGGCACGCTGCCGATCATGGGCACGTCAAACAAGAATTTCGCCGCCAGCAAAATCAGCGTCACCTGCACATAACCCACGCCAATGTAGGGCATGATTTTACCGATCAACACCTCGCCCGGACGCACGGGCGTGGACAGCAGATTTTCCATCGTGCCGCGCTCGCGCTCGCGGGTGATGGCCAGCGCGGTGATCATCACCATCGTCATCGTCAGCATCACGCCCATCAAGCCGGGCACGATGTTGTATTGGGTGATGTTTTCCGGATTGTAATGCTGGTGGGTCACCAGGTTAAACGGCGCGGGGACGGCCTGCAACGGGGTCAGCGGGCCGGTGAGGTCGCGGTTCAAAATAGTGGTGGTCATGCCGTTGACGGTCGCAATGGCATAACCCACGGCGGTGGGATCGGTGGCGTCGGCCTCGAGCAGCAAATCCGGCCGCTCGCCCCGCAGCAGATGGCGCGAAAAATCCACGGGAATGGTGAGCGCAAATTGGACGGTGTTCTCCGCCAGCAAGCGCTGAATTTCCGCCGCACTTTTGGGTTCGCACACAATGTCAAAATAGCTGCTGTTCTTGAGCCCCGCCACCAGGGTGCGCGAGAATACGCTGTTGTCCGCCGCAAACACCGCCGTGGGCAGGTGCTTGGGATTGGAATTGATCGCGTAACCGAACAGGATCAACTGGATCATCGGCACGCCGACCATCATCCCGAAGGTCAGCCGGTCGCGCCGCATCTGGATGAATTCCTTCATCACGATGGCGAAAAACCGCCGCCAGTTAAAACGGGGCGGGTTCATGAAAAGTTGTCCTTCGCCGTGTCCATGAGGCTGATGAAGACATCCTCCAGGCCGGCCTCAATCGGTTGCCAATGATATTCAGTCGTCATCCACGGCTCGAGGCTGGCGCGCAGGCGCGCGGCGTCGCGGCCGCACACATGCAGGGTGGCGCCAAACACCGCCACCAGCTCGACCCCGGGCCGGCCGCGCAGTTTCCCGGCCATCGCGTGCAGATTTTTCCCGGTCACCTCCCAGGCGGTCAGTCCGCCGCTTTTCACCACCTCGGCCACCGTGCCCCGGGCCAGCAAATTGCCGTAGGCGATGTAAGCCAGCTTGTCGCACCGTTCCGCCTCATCCATGTAATGGGTGGTCACCAGCACGGTCAACCCCTCGGCGGCCAGTTGGTGAATCTCCTCCCAAAAATCGCGGCGCGCCTTCGGATCCACGCCGGCCGTGGGTTCGTCCAGCAGCAGCAATTGCGGCTGATGAATCAGGCAGGCGGCCAGCGCCAGCCGCTGTTTCCAGCCGCCCGAGAGCGTGCCCGCCAGTTGCCGGCGGCGGGCGGTCATGGTCAACCGTTCGAGACTGCGCTCCACCGCGGCTTTGCGCTGCGGCAGTTCATACAGGCGGGCGATGAAATCCAGATTTTCCTCGATGGTCAGATCCTCATAAAAACTGAACCGCTGCGTCATGTAGCCGGCGTGTTTTTTGATCTCGCCGGACTGTTTCAGAATGTCATAGCCCAGACATTGACCGCTGCCGCCATCGGGTGTGAGCAACCCGCAGAGCATCCGCAGGAACGTCGTTTTGCCGCTGCCGTTGGGTCCGAGAAACCCGTAAATTTCCCCCGGCCGCACCTGCATGGCAATGTCATTGACCACCACCCGGCCGCCAAATTTCTTGGTGACCCCGCGGACGTCAATGACCAGTTCGCCGGCGTTCATTGGGGATCAGGGGGCGGCGGCCAGGGTGACATCCACCGGCTGGCCGGGGCGCAGTTGCGGGGCGTCCGCCGCCGGGAATTTGGCTTCGATCATATACACCAGACTCGCCCGGTTCTCGCGGTTGTAAATCACCGGCGGGGTGTATTCGGCCGAGGTGGACAGGTAATTGATGACGGCCGGGTGCGCGGGGGTGGACCCGTCAAAGGTCACGCGCACCGGATCGCCCACCTTCACCCGCGCCAGCCATTCCTCGGGCACAAAAAAACGCACCTTGAGATGATCCGGCGGCAACAGCACCACCACCGGACTCCCCGCCGTCACGTATTCGCCCTGGCGATACAACGTGTCCTGCACCGGGCCGCCCTCGGGCGCGCACTGCTGTTTCTGGTCGAACGACCAACGCGCCCGGACGAGCGCGTTCGACTGGGAAGCCACGGCCGCCTCGGCCGCCGCCACGGCGTCTTCCCGCCCGCCCAGCCGGCCGGTCTCCAAATCCGCCGCCAATTGATTCACCTGCGCCTGGTCCGCATCCCGTTGCGCCCGGGCCTGATCGAGTTCCTCGCTCGACACCACATTCTTGGCCAGCAGATCACGCCGCCGAACGAGTTCCGCTTCGGACAGCGCCAGATCGGCGCGCGCTTTGGCCAATTGGGCGGCCAAGGAATCAATTTCCGAAGGCCGTTTGCCCTTGGTCAAATCCGCCCACTGGGCGCGGGCCTGGTTGAGATTCTGTTCGGCTTCCCGCACCGCCGCCGCCTCGGATTCCCGCTCCAAGGTAAAGAGCGATTGCCCGGCCTGCACCGTGTCACCGCGGGCCACCGCCAGTTGGGTGAGCGTTCCGCCCAGGGGGGCCGCAATATAAACATACTCCCCCTCGATGTAGCCCTGAAACTCCCCGGGGTTCGGGCGGGAACAGCCCCCGAGACCGGCCGCCAGGAGCAGCAGCGGGAAAAGGATAAATTTGGAGCGCATAATCATTCAGGTTCAGCCGAACCCGGAGCTACTCTACAAAATAAAGTTTGACTTGTCAAACGATTGTTTGAATCATATGTTTGAAACGTGAGTTTGAAACCCACAACCGAGTTGAGTGATCCGGCGCATCTGGCCACCCGCCAACAAATCTTGGAGGCGGCGGGCGAGGTGTTTGCCGAAGTCGGTTTTCGCAGCGCCACGGTGCGGGACATCTGCCACCGGGCCGGGGTGAATAATGCCGCCATCAATTACCACTTTGGCGACAAGGAAACGCTTTACACCGAAGTCCTGCGGTATTCCCACGCGAAGGTGCAGGCCAAATATCCCCTGGTCTTGGACCATGGCCCCGCCGCCCCCCCGGAGGAGAAACTGCGGGCTTTCATCCACTCCTTTCTCCAGCGCATCTTTGACAAAGGCCCGGTCGCCTGGCACGGCAAATTAATGTCGCGGGAGATGGTGGACCCCACCGCCGCGCTGGATTCCATCATCGCGGAAAAGATCCGGCCCATGGCCGAACAACTCCGGGGCGTGGTGGCCGAATTATTGCAGCGCCCGCCCGGCGATGAGACCGTGCGTTTGTGCAGTTTCAGCATTGTGAGCCAGTGCGTTTTCTATCATCATTGCCGGCCGGTGTTGACCCGCTTGTATCCCGACCAACCGCCGCTGGACAGCCGGGGGGCCGCGCATTTGGCGGACCACATCACCCGCTTTACGCTGGCCGCCCTTAAAAACCTGCCGGCGGATCCGACGACCGGAAATTTACCATGAAGCCATTAAAACTGTTTGTCCTCCTGGCCGCCCTGGGCGGCGGCCTCCTCGCGGCTCACGCGCAAACCACCAACGGCAACACGCCCGGCTGGGTGTCCGAGCCGCTGTCATTGACCCGCGCCTTGAACATCGCCCTGCGCCAGAACGCGACGATCCTCAAGGCCGCGAACGATCTCCAAGCCACCCAGGGCCTCATCGTGCAAACCCGCGCCGTGGTGCTGCCCAGCCTGCAGGCCACCGGACAGTTCAAGGACAGCGACCCGGATTCCATCGAAAATTTCGGACCCTTCGGCCAGCCCGATAAAAACTGGAACACGGGCGTCCAACTCGTCCAAAACATTTACGAAGGCGGTCTGCTGCACGCCGCCATCCGGGCCGCGCGGGCCACCAAACAGGAATCCCTCGCGCAATACCAGACGGTCATCGAGGACACACTCCTGAGTGTGCAGACCGCCTATGACGACGTGCTGCTGGCCGCGCAACAAATCACGGTCAACGAGGCCTCCGTCAAGCTGTTGCAACGCGAACTCGAGGATCAGCAACACCGCATGAATGCGGGCACCGTGCCGAAGTTCAACGTATTGCGCGCCGAGGTGGCCGTGGCCAACGAACGCCCGGCCCTGATCCAGGCCAAAAACAATTATCGCAACAGCAAAAACACCCTCTCGAACCTCCTGGGCTACAACCTCCCCCGCGACATCTGGGAGGACATCCCGTTGAACCTCACGGACACGCTCACCGCCGAGCCTTATGCGGTGAACCTGCCCGACGCCATCCAAAAGGCCCTGGGCCAGCGCACGGAACTCCTCTCGCTCCGCAAAGCCGTGGAACTGCAACAACTGAACATTGTGGACGCCAAGTCCGGTTACAAGCCAACCGTGTCCCTGTTCGCGGGCTACGGCTGGCACAACGCCCAATTCACCCCGCCGGTGGAGTTGGATCATGACATCGCCGGCTGGAACGCCGGGGCGCAGTTCACTTGGAATATATTTGACGGCGCCCTGACCTACGGCAAAGTCATCTCGGCCAGGGCGCTTTACGAAAAATCCAAGACCGACCTCGAAGACCAGGGGCGGCAGATTGAATTGCAAGTGCGCACCGCCTATTCCGATTTTGTCGAGGCCAAAGAAACGCTGGACTCGCAGGAAAAAGTGCAGGAAGAGGCCGAGGAAGCCCTGCGCGAAGCCCGCGCCCGCGCCGAAGCCGGCACCGGCACCCAACTCGACGTGCTGGATGCGGAGACCTCGCTGACCCAGTCGCGCACCACGCAAATCCAGGCGCTGCATGACTACGCCACCGCCCGCGCCAAATTGGAACGCGCCATTGGAAACCCCGTGGTGATCACCACGCCCAAGCCCTGATTTCCAACTTTGGTCGCACCACAACCGGTGGAAATAGCGGGCGGGGGTGAAAATCCCCGTGCGATTTGAAATTGACGGCGGCCCGGGGTGGATATAGAATAAGCTGGTCCCGCAGCAAACCTGTAACCGGCCATTTAAGATTATGAATTCCAGCCACAGTCGCCGCCAATTTCTCAAACATTCCGCCCTCACCGCCGGTGCCCTGGCGCTCGCTCCGGGCGACCTCCTGCTGGCCCAAGCCACGCCCAAACGCACCGCTGCGGACTTGGTACCCCTCGGTTCCACCGGCATCAAGCTCAGCCGGCTGGGCATGGGCACCGGCAGCAACAACGGCCATGTGCAGACCGCCCTCGGCAAGGAGGGGTTCAAAAAACTCGTCCATTATGCCTATGATCAGGGCGTCCGCCACTTCGACTGCGCCGAATCTTACGCCACCTTCCCCTGGCTCGCCGACGCCATCAAAGGGTTGCCGCGCGAAAAAATCTTCATCCAATCCAAAATTGAACACCCGCCCACCGATGTCCTGGCCGCCGTGGATCGCCATCGCAAAATCTTTGACACCGATTATGTGGACAGCCTGCTCGTCCATTGCATGGTCAAACCCGGCTGGACCGACGATTGGAAACACGTGATGGACGGCCTGGACCAGGCGAAGGACAAGCAGTGGATTCGCGCCAAGGGCGTCTCCTGCCACAGCCTGCCCGCCCTGCGCGCCTCCGTGGAATCGGATTGGACGGAGGTTCATCTGGTGCGCGTCAATCCCCAGGGCCGTCGCGTGGACGGCATGGAGATTTCGCAGTGGACGCCCACCGATCCGGGCCATGACATCGCCCCGGTGCTGGTTGAATTAAAAAAGATGCGCGCCAAGGGTCGCGGCGTCATTGGCATGAAAATCATCGGCGACGGCCAGTTTATCAACCCCGAGGACCGCGAAAAATCCATTCGCTTCGCCATGTCCCGGCCGGAACTGGACGCCGTGGTCATCGGCTTCAAAAGCACCGGCGAGATTGACGAAGCCATCCGCCGCATGAACCAGGCGCTCGCCGAATCCGCCTGACCGCCGGCCTCACGGTTCGACCTCCACCGGAACGGACAGATCAAAACCCGCCGCCCGCAACTCGTCCGCGTTTCGGATCAGCTTCCCCCCGACCCGGACGTGCCGGAACCGGATGGGCGCCACTTTGGCCCCCATGATCAAGCCGGGCTTCGTCGCGTTGCCAAAGGTGCAATTCTCGAAGACAAAATTCGAGAGGACGTTGTCCCCCCCGTCAATATAGACATGCCCGCCGTCATTCTCGAACGTGCAGTTCACGAAGCGGAAATCGTCCAGCGGCGAATTGGGGCTCGGGCGCGAGGGATAACCCCGGCCCACAAAATAAGCCGGCGTCATTTGAATCCAGATCGCGAATTTATTGTGGTTGCAAATGAAGTTCGCATCCTCCAGGCGCAGATGCCGGACCGACGCCGCGCCGCCATACCCGAGCGCCAGCGAACAGGTGTAACTGTAATTCACATACCCTTTGACGACAAAATCCTCCACCGTGCCCCGGTTCCCGCCCCCATACAGCGCCCAAGTGTCGTCCATCGTCATCGAGAACCCGTTTTCGATCAGCACATGCTTCGTGTTGCTGATGTCATAGGCGTCGTCATGATACTGCTGTTTGCGGTTGATGATCTTAATATTATGCGTGGAGAAATTCGTGCAGCCACTCACCGTCACCGTCCAATAGGCCGACCGCTCCAGCAGCAGATCCTCGAAGGAAATATCGCGGCTGTTATTGATGATGTAGCCGCGGATGCCGGTCGAGTGCGGATCAATCACCTTGCCATCCGCATCCCGGGCGCGCCCGTCCCCCGTGTCCGGCTGGAAGTCGTGCCACAACCGCGGGTAGCCGTCCATGTCAATCGTGCCCCGGCCGGCCAGACCGGCGTTGGTGCAGCCATCAAACACAAACAGCGCCTTGCGCGGCGTGCCATAATCCGCCGCCTTGGTCGAACCCCGCACCACCGCGCCCGCATCCACGTAAAACTTCACGTTGCTCTTCATCACCACCGTGCCCGTCTTGTAAACCCCGGCGGGGAAAAACAGCACCCCGCCGCCGGGCCGGGCGGAGACCTCGCTGATCGCCTGGTTGATCTTCGCGGTTTCGACCGTCTGGCCCGTCGGGTCCACCGCGTAATCCCTGATGTTGACCACGTTCGTCGCCCCCGGCTGGACCGGATGCTGCTCCGGCGGATCGGCAAACAACATCAGCCCGACCGTGTTGAAGGCCGGTTCATCATTGAAAAACAAAACCAAATAACGCGGCTGGTCCAGGTCGAAACTGACCGTGTTGCCCTTGATCTTCGGCTGAATGCCATAAGCGAGTGGCCGCACATTGCAGGTCATCACCTTCCGGTCACTCACGAGCATCGTGATTTCCACATGCACCTTCCCCTTCATCGCGAAGCGGGCGTAATCCATCCAATTAAACTGGTCGTAAGTCAGAAAATTGTTCACGAACACCGGCTGGCCGTCCACCGTCACCCGGTAAGCAATGCTCGGCACCGCCCCCGGGTAGGGCGGGCAGGGCGTGGCGGAGCCGAAAACCACCGCCGGCCAGAGCCACCACCCACTGGCGAGCCAACGGGCAATGGCGGTGAAGGGATTGGACCGGCCGCAAGACCGGCGGGGCAGCCAACGCAAGGGGTTCATGAGTCTTTTGTTAGCCGAAGCGGCGCCCCTTGGCAAGCGGGGTTTTTCCCAAACCCCAGCCGGACGCAGAAACCCGCCTTTGGCGATGAAAACGTGGTGATTTCGGAAGGTGGGGGAGTTTGGCTGGCGACCCGGTGGCGGCAAGCCGCCGGGGCGGAGGGAGGTTTCCCACCGCTTCCCTTGCGCCCATGCTCCCTGCCGCACGATTCCGTTCCGCTTAGCCCGCTCAAAAACTGGGATGCGCCCTTTACGGCGCGGGCAGTTGCTCCAATTTCGCCCCCTCGCGTTCCCACAGCACCGCCTCCACGCGGGGCACATACATCTGCGTCTCGGCCGGCAGGTGCGGGGCGATTTCGTCGTAACTCCGGGCGGGATGGCCGGCGAGTAATTTCTGCACCGTGCCCTCGCCGGCATTGTAGGCGGCCATGGCGAGCCGCCAGTCCTGGAAGCGGTGGTAGAGATACTTGAAATAATCCGCCGAGGCGCCGGCGCTGGGGATGGCTTGATAACGCTCGTCCCGCGGCCACAGGGACAACCCAAAACGCCGGGCGGTGTCCGGCATCAGTTGAAACAAGCCGGCGGCCCCGGCCGGGCTTTCGGCCCGCCGGTCAAACGCCGATTCCACCTCCGCCACCCAGACGAGTTGCGGGGGGACGTTCCGGGCGGTGAAAACCGGTTTCAATTCCGTGACATAAGCCCGGGCGGCCGGCGGCCAGGGCCGGTCGGATTCCTGTTTCCCCCATAGGTCCCGTTCTTTTTGCGGCGGGGGGTTGTATATCACGGCGGGCGGCGGATGGTTGGCCGGCGGCGGCGGGGCGGCCCGGCGGACTTCCTCGGCCACGTCCAGGTAATCCATTTGGGCGGCCAGCCAGGCGGCATAGGGCCGGGTTTCCTCACGGCTTTGCAGCACCGGCAGCAGCGTCCGGGCGGTTTGGCGGAGGGTGGCCAGATCCACCACCGAATCCCCCTGAAACCGCGCCTCAATCTCCCGGTAAAACTGCTGCACCGCCGCCGGGTCAATTTGGGAAAGCGCGGCGACCACATTGGTATCCAAATTGTTGCTGGCCCACTCCTGGGCGCCCTGCCACAGGTCCGGCAGGCTCACGTCATTCGCCGCCGGTTGCGCCCGCAAGGTGGCGCCCGCCAGGCAGCCGATCAGGCACCCGGCGCCAATCAACCGGCCCGGGAGAAATTTGCAAATGACCATCACCCAACCCATGCCCACACTCTGGTTCACACGGGCGCGGAACGCAATTTCAATTGGCGGCCAAAAAGCCCTCGAGTCTCTGGCCGGGTTGGCTGATGGCGACCGGTATGAACCAGGTCAGAAGTCCCGAGCCGTCCCCGCCCCGGCCGTGTGGCTACGGGATTTCAACCGCCTTGATGAACAGGTTGCGGTCGTTGGTCGTGCTGAAACCATCCGCCCGCAACTGGGTGCCGGCGGGCACCACGGGATTCGTCAACGGCCACCACTGGGCCGGCGGGAGGGCCAGGTTGGTGGTCGCATACAGGGTCACGCGGGCCGCGCGATTGGTGGCCAGGGGGGTGGTGTCGGCATTCGCCAGATACAGGGAGAAAAGGCCGCCGGTGGCCACCGGCGGCAGGAAGCTCAATGGCGGGTTGAGCCGGGCGTTCAGGCTGGTCGTGGCCCCATAGAGGTTCGAGACCACAACGCTATACGCGCCTTCCGTGCCGGGGCCGGCGATGACCGACAAGGTGCGATTGGTGGCGGCCGGCAGGGCCGCCCCGTTGAGTTGCCATTGATAGCTGAGCGGCGAAGTGCCCGCCGCCACCACCGCAAAGTTGGCCGTGGCCCCGGCGGGGAGAACCTGGTCGGCCGGGGCGACCAGGAGGGTGGGCGGAATGCGGCCGGACCAGAGCAGGGCGTCGGCCATGAGTTGCGCACCGCCGGTGCCGGACGCCCAGCCGAAAGCGGAGGCATCGCTGGACGGCGGGAAAAAGTTCAATCCGGCGCACCGCCCCGGCCGGTCATCCTGACCGCCGACCAAAGGCTGACCGTTGCTCCAATCGGCGGCCACGGCGGTGGCGGCGTTGGTGCCCAAGGGACTGTTCAGGCGTCCGCCGCTGAATGAATTGACGCCATCCAACAGCGGCGATGAGGGTTGTTCAACCACCAGGCTCAGCCCGGCGGCGCTGCCCACTCCGGGCGTCGTGAAGGTGAACGGCAGGTCACCGTTGTTCAGAATCCGGCCCTGAAGACCGTAAGCGACATCGGCGGCCAACGCGCTGGTTTGCACCACCACCCCGCCGCCCTGATTAATATAGTCGGACAGCACGTTGCCCATGGCCACCGGATCGGTGAAGGACTCGTCCGAGAAGACCAGCACCGACTGAAAGGCCCGCAACTGCGCCGGCGTCGGAATCGGGGCCGGGCTGGCGACCGGGATCAAGTCCACGCCGGGCAGCGAGCCGACTCCGGCGATCTTGTTCGTCACGTCCGAATTCCAAGCCGTGTTCGTCTCGGCGGCGAGCACGGCGACCGTCGCGGCGCCGTAGAGATCAAATCCCCGCCAGGTGCCGCCGGCGACATCCACAATGAACACCTTGCCGTTGCAGTAACTAAAACCAAAGTCGGAATCATTGCTGGTGCCCGCGCCCGGCAGGGCCAGCTCGGTCACCCGGTGGCCGCCGGCATCCCAGAGGGAAACCACGCCCGCCCCGTTGTAGGTCAGCCAGAATTCGCCCAGGACGGCGAGTCCGCGTGATTGCGGATAACTGGCTTCGCCGGCGAGGGAGCCAAACCCGATGAGGTTGACCGCTCCGATATACGTTCCGTTCGTGCTCCAGCGCGAGACCACGCCGCCGCTCTGGGCGTCAAACTCCGTGCCGGGGCCATTCAACACCACCGCGGCTTGCGGATCGAGCGTTCCGCCCGTCAGGGTGACGGCCGAGCCCGTGAACCCGCCGGGACTGGTCATGGTGTAGATCAATCCACTGCCGTAGGCGCGGGCCAACAGCGCGCCATTGGGCGTCGTGGTCAGCGAGCGGAAATCCAGCCCGGGGGAATAGGTGTTGCTCACCGCCCCCGACAGGCCGTAAGCGGCCAGTCGGACGCTCACGGCCGAGCCGCCCGAGGCGGACCAATAATTGGTGCCATCAAACGCCAGGGCCGTGGTGGTAACGGCCAGCGCGTCGGTGAACGTCACGTTGGTGTGAACCGAGAAGCCGGTGATCAGCGGCACACTCACCACGTTCCCGGCGGTGCAGCCGGAGGCGTTGGCCACGGTCAGGCTGAGCACCACGTTGTTGGAAGTGCCCGCAAAATAAGTGATGGTCGCCTGGTTGGTGGGGCCCGTGATGATGCCGTTGCGGATGGACCAGGCATAGCTGGACAACCCCGCCGGGGCGGCGGCTTGGTTGCCGGCGGAATTGGCCAGTATACTCGCGGGCGAAAGAGTGATGACCGAAGACAGCGGGTTGACGGCCACCGTGGCGCTCCCGCCGCCGCTGATCGGGCAGCCCTGCGAATCGGTGCCGGCACTGAGTTCATACGTGGTGGTGGCGGCGGGATTGACGGTGAAAGCGAACGGGCTCGAACCGGTTTGCGTTCCCCCGCCATTATTCAAGGTCACGCTGTAAGGCGGCACTCCGCCGCTGACGGTCACGGTCACGTTCGCCGGAGTTCCCTCACAGACACTGCTGTTGCCACTCACCGTGCCGGTGATGGCCGGGCAGGTTACCACCACCGAATTACTGGCGAAATTATTGGCGGCATTGGTCTCGGGAACACTGTTGTTGGGATTCACCACGCACACGCCGCCGGAGCGCGGATTGCCATAGGTGCCCGTGGTCGCCGCCGTGGCGGTGATCATCAAGTCAAAGGAACCGCCGGCCCCCACGGTCACGGTGCCGGAGGCCGTCACGGTCAAATTCGTGCTGGCATTCACCCCGGAAACCAGGGTGCCAGTGACGCCGTTGAGGTTGGCAACCGTCGGAGTTCCATAAGCCACCCCGGCGACCGGCAGATCATCCAGCGTGATGGTGTTGCCGCTCTGAAAAGTCGCCGGCGCGGGGCCGGTGTTGGCGACATGCAGAGTCCACGTCCAGCCATTGCCCGGGGTCGTGAGACCACCCACGTTGTTGACCTTGGTGAGCGTCAGGTCGGGACAATTAACGAACAGACTGGCTGCGGCCACCGCATCATCCAGCACGACGCTCGCACCACCCGATCCGCAGGCCGTGTTGTTGAACGTGGCGGTGGCCTGGCCGTTGGCCTGAATCGCGGTCTGCGCCCCGGTCAACCCGCCGTTCACCACATTCTCCCAAGTCAGGGGCAGGTTGGGCAGCAGGGCCGCCTGGGCGGCGGTCAGGGTCTGGCCGGCCGAGTTGCGGAGGATACTGGCGGTCAGCGTCGCGGACTGGCCCGCGTTGATCGTGCCCGGGCTGGCGGTGTTCGTGAGGATCAGCCAGGTGGAGCTAATCAGGGTGCCGGCGGTGTCGCTCGCCACGAGATCACACCCGGTGGCCCCCGGGCCGCCATTGCAACCCCACCAGTCATTGGTGGCATAAATGTGGTCGCCATTGCTGCCGTGGTTGTAAATCGCCCCGCCGCTGACGCTCGCGGAATTCCCCACCAGGCGGCAGAAAGCCACATTAACCGTGCCGGAATCGCCATAAATGGCCCCGCCCAGACCGCCCTGGCCGGAAACGGAATTATTGACGAACGTCGAGCCGATGATGTTCAGGGTGCCACCGTTGATTTGGATCGCCCCGCCGTAAGTGTCACCCGAAAGCCCCACCACGCGGTTGTTCGTGAAGGTGCAACCGATCAGGTTGTGCCCCGAGCCGGCCGTGGTTTCGATCATGATCGCCCCCCCGCCATCCGGCCCGGCCCCGGAGTTATTAGTCATGCCGTTGCCCGTAAAGACCGTGTTGGTCACATTCAGATCCGAGTTCACCGATTGATCCAGGATGTAAATGGCCCCACCCAGACTCGCACCGGAACTGTTGTTGGCGAACGTGCAGCCGGTGATATTCAAATTCCCGGCGGCCATTTGGATCCCCCCGCCTTCTTCCTCGGTGGACAGGGTCGTGCAATGATTGTGTTGGATGACACAATTATTCAGGGTCAGTATATCCTCCGGGGTCGCGCCCTCGCTGCCGGCCAGGATGCCCGCGCCGCCCAGTTGGTCCGTCGCGTCCGTTCCGCCCTGGATGGTCAACCCGGAAAACGTGGTGACGGTGCCGCCATCCGAGTTGAAATCCACGTTGAAGACCCGGTTGACGCCGTCGGTCTGATTGACGATGGTGCTGGCCGAGCCGGCCCCGGTGATGATTTCGGTCCGGTCGCCGCCGGGCGCCAGATCAATTTCGCCCAAACTGAGATTGTAAGTGCCGGCCGGGACGTTGATGGTGACCGCCCCGCTCTGGACATTGGCGGCCTCGATGGCCGAGCGCAGGGATACATGGCCGGTGCTGTCGTTGGGCGAGGAACTGGCGTTGGCCGCGTGGGTGTCGCTCGTGGTGTTAACGTTGTAGGGGCCCGCGCCCCGGGCGTGCGGCCCGGCCAGCAGGAGGACGAGCGCCGAGAGGATTCCGCCGACGCGCCCGATGAACAGCCTTAATGGTTTCATGAGTGGTTTGCGCCGGTGGTGGAAGCGGGAAACGCCGGGCGGGCAGGGATGATCTTAACCCCGCGGGGGAAACACGCCCTGCAAGGCAATGATGAAGTTCAGTGCCAAATAGGGCGGAAGATTGTTGTGCGGCTGGTTGCCGCCGGCCGGGGCCAGCGCCAGCGGACTCATCGCCGTGTTATTCGCTCCGCTCGGGGCGTAAACAGCCACCGGGGTTTTGCCGCTTCTGGATTCGCCCCACACATGGGCGGTGGGGGCATCCTGGCCGCCGGCGGCGGCCCCCTGGGCCGTGTGCGTGTGGATCGGCATCTCGCCGCTCAGCAGGGTTACCGTCGGCACCCCGCCGGTTTCCCCGAGCGTGCGGGGGGTCAGCCCCGGCCCCGACCCGGCCCCCAGGGGGACCAGCCCCTGCAGATTTGGGAGGGCAAACGTGGTTCTGCCATCGCCACCATAAGTCGTGCCCAGCAGCGAGAATAGCGCGGCGTTTTGCGAAATGGGCAGGATCTGGCCATTGCAAAAGGCCCACCCGTATGGCGGAAAATTACCGGTGAAAATTCGGATTTCAGCAAGGAATTGGTCGGACATAAAATGGGGGGGTTAACCTCGGGAGGGGAAAATTCCGGTCAGGGCGATGCAAATGGTCAGCGTGAGGTAAGGCGGCATGTTTTGGTGGGGCTGGTTGCCACCACTGTTCGCAATGGCGCTGGGATTCATGCTGGTATTGGACTTCGACAGGTAGGCGCTATTGCCCGTCCCCCAGAGATTGCCCGAAGGCGACCCCTGGCTGGCCGCCGTGGTGCTGCCGTTGACACCATGGTTGTGCGCGGGAATTTCCGAGAGGAGCAGCGTGTGGGCCGCCTCCCCGCCGGACTGCCCGAGGATGAAACCGTTGCCGAAATGCAGGGGCAGGCGCCCTTGCAGATTCGGCAGCGCAAAGTTGTTGATGCCGTTGCCGCCATAAGTCGTGCCCAGCACGGAAAACAACGCTTGATTTTGGTTGATGGCCAGCAATTGACCGTTGCACAGCGCCCAGCCCCGCGGCGCATATTGCAATGGAAAAATCCGAATTTCTCCGAGATAGGGGTTGGACATAAATCAGCCTTGGGAGGGATAAATTCCGAACAATGAGATGATGAAATTAACCGCCAGAAATGGCGCCATGTTGTCGTGCGGCAGGGAACTCCCCGCACTGTTGACGGCGGTGGGGGCCAGGGCCAGCGTGGGGTTCTCGGTGCTGTATTGTCCGCCCGTCCAGGCGGACCAGAAATTGCCCGTCGGGGTGTTGACCGGCGTGCCGTTGGTCCCCGTGGAGGCCTGGACAATGTGCGTGTGAACGGGCAGTTGACTGACCGTCAGCGTGACGTTTTCCGCGCCGCTGCTGAGCCCGATCGGGTTGCCACTGCCCTGATGCACCGGCGAGCGGCCGCGCAAGTCCGGCAGCGCAAACGTGGTGGTGCCATTGCCGCCATAGGTCGTGCCGAGCAGGTTGAACAGCGTCGGATTGTCCGAAATGGCGATTAGCGAGCCGTCGCAAAAGGCCCAGTTGGCCGGTGCAAAATTACCCGCAAACATTCTAATTTCTCCGACATAAGGATTGGACATGGGATGGTGTGGTTCCTTGAGGTGGGGGTTCAGCCCGTTCGCCCCCACCGGCCGGCGGGGGGATGGGCCGCCAAATGAAGAACCGAACCCGGGCGCGAAACGTCAACCGGCTGCGGGCGGTCCTCCAGAATTTGGCGGCGCGTTGGCATTAGTAATCGTCAAAAATTGGGACGCCACCGTTCCGGTTGCCGTCCTTGTTGACTCTTATTGGCGCTAATTTAAATCATTAGCTGCGCCCGTGTCAAGCTTTTAAGAGAAATCTTCACCAAAATTAATTGGTGACGATCCGCACTCCAGCGAAGACCGGCATGACAGACATCCTGGTTTATATCCGCCTCCCGGGCAAATCCCGGTGACCCTGCGGGTCCGTCGTAATCGGGGGACGCCTTGGAAACAAAAACGCCGACCCGGTGGTGACCGAATCAGCGTGAAATACCAACCCTCAAACCCTTGAATCAGGAACGGCGACGGCGCAGCGTCAGCAACCCGCCCGCCCCCAGGCCGACCAGCGCCATCGTTCCGGGTTCCGGCACGGGGACAACGCTCAAACCCACGTTGTCAGCCTCCACCCAATTGAAGTGCGCGGGATCCGTGGTGGCATTGTAAAAGTCCACTCCCAAATAGTCGCCGGCGCCGGCCGACGGCGCCGCCACGTTGAACGTGTAATTAGCCCAGGATCCCTGGGTGTTGAAGGTGATCAAATCCGTGGCAAACACCACCTGGGAACCTGCGGAGACATAATAAAGTTGCGCCTCCAATTGCATGGGGTCAATCAACGGACCATAATTGCCGCCCGGTCCCTCGCTGCCGTAGGAGCCTTCGGCGGCGAAGGTGAGTTGCAGGCTTTCCGTTCCCAAGAGGCCGTAGCTCGTCGTTTGGGCGGCTTCAATTCCATTCTGCGCATCCGCCGCATTGAAATAAGCATTGAAAGTGCCAAAACCAGAGCCGTCTTTTTCCACCCCGGAATCACTGGCCGTGAGCGCGCCCCCAAAAGCATTCCACCCGGTTATGGTGGAAAAGCCAGTGGAAATCTTCCCGGTGCCGGGCAACTCAAAACTGGGGTTTACCAGGCTGATCGCCTGCCCTTGCGCGAGTGAAGCGAGCGCCAGTCCCGCCACGGTTCCGAGAGATAATTTGAGTTTCATAAATATTGTTTCGCGTCATCGGGTCGTTTTTAGCTGCCAGCCTTGCAAACCTTGCATGAGCAACTTGACTTCAAGGTATCGGTGTAGCGCCAGATTTGTCGCGTCACGCAAACTACCTACAAAAGAAAAAAAGGGAGGCGACCGGGCGGACGCAACTGAATTGTTAAAAAACTCAATTATTTGATGCTTCTCCGGGCGCCCAAAATGCAGGATCGGGGGGGGCGCGGGGTTTGCGCAGATGTCAGGGCTGAAAGCCCGTCATGTTACAGCCCAGGCTGGAGGCCTGGGTCAACCGTCCCCCAACCCATCCCCGGCCTGAAAGGCCGGCACCTCCCCCTGAACCTCTAATCAGGTTCAGGGGTTCAATGTGCGATAATTTTTCCGGGAAATCTTCTCCCGGCTTGTCGCGCCGTAACGCCAGTGAAGGCGGAGGAGAACGCCCGGATGAGGGCGGACGTAATTATTCCCGGGACTTGAACGTTGAATTCTCCTTGGATTTTGGAATTTGAAATTTGAACTTTCCCCCTGCCTGCCCTGTGCTAAATATTGGGAAAAACCCCCTTTGCGCTTGCCAATGATCCCGGAACTTGGTGTGATTGTCATTGGAACGCACAAATTCAATCAACTTAAATAACCGGGTTGCATCAATAATCCGTTCTGTTACAACTCAAAGAACCAGTGGGTGTCATCATGAAATCAATGGATCGTCTGCCGGGCGCGCTGAGGTTGCCGGTTATGCTGGGTTTGGGGATCATGCTTGCGTTGCCACCCCGGGGGCTGGCCGAACCACCCCCGCCGGAATTCACCCTGCCCGTCATCACCGTCCAACCCGTCGGCCAGACCGTCACCAACGGCGCGGGCGTCACCCTCGGGGTGGACGCCACCGGCGCTGATCTGAGCTACCAATGGTTGTTCAACGGAATCCCGATTGGGGCCGGGAACATCATCACGACGGTGGCCGGCAATTACAGCCTGGGCGGGAGCTATTCCGGCGACGGCGGCGCGGCCACCAACGCCGGGCTGAATTATGCGGCGGGCATTGCCGTGGATGGCGGGGGCAACCTCTATATCGCCGATGGCTTTAATCAAGTCATCCGCAAGGTGGATGCCGGCGGCATCATCACCACCGTGGCCGGCAACAACAATCTGGGCGGAGGCTTTTCCGGCGATGGCGGTGCGGCCACCAACGCCACCCTGAGCAACCCCAACGCGGTCGCGGTGGACGCTTCGGGCAATCTGTATATAGCCGACCTCGCCAATAATGTCGTTCGCAAGGTGGATGCCCGCGGCCTCATCACCACGGTGGCCGGCAACCCCGCGCTGGGCGGGGGTTATTCCGGGGATGGCGGCCCCGCCACCAATGCCGCGCTGAACACGCCCGCCGGGGTCGCGGTGGACGACACGGGAGATTTGTTCATTACCGATTATTACAACCATGTGGTTCGCAAAGTGGATGCCCATGGCCTGATCACCACCGTGGCCGGCAATCACCGTCTGGGCGGAAGCTATGCCGGCGACGGCGGCGCGGCCACCAACGCCGGTTTGGATCGGCCCAACTTCCCCTGGGTGGACGGCGCGGGCAACCTCTTTTTCTCCGAGGTGGGCAACAATGTCGTCCGCAAAGTGGACCCCCGTGGCCTCATCACCACCGTGGCCGGCAACTACGCCCTGGGCGGGGGCTATTCCGGCGATGGCGGCCCCGCCACCAATGCCGCCCTCAACTGGCTTGGAGGGGTCACTGGCGACAGCGCGGGGGATTTATACCTTGTAGAATATGGCAATAATGTTGTTCGCCGGGTGGATGCCGACGGCATTATCACCACCGTGGCCGGCGACTACGCGCTGGGCGGAGCCTATTCCGGCGATGGCGGCGCGGCCACCAACGCCGCCCTCAATAATCCCATTGGGCTCGCGCTGGATGGCGCGGGCAATCTGCTCATTGGCGACGCCCACAACAATGTCGTCCGCAAAGTGGCCGCCGCCGGCTTTGGCGTGAATCCGACCAACGGCACCCTGACCATCACCAATGCCACCCCCGCCCGGTCCGGCAGTTATCAGGTGATCGTCTCCAACCCCGCCGGCAGCGTCACCAGTTCCATTGTCTCGGTCGTGGTGGACCTGCCGCCGGTCATCACCACCCAACCGGTCAGTCAGACAGTGATAGAAGGCGGCAGCGCCAGCTTCAACGTCACCGCCCAGGGCACTCCGCCGGTGAAATATCAATGGACGCTGAACGGCGTGAAAATCTCCGGCGCCACCGGCCCGGAATTGACGCTCACGAATCTCCATCCCGCACAGGCCGGGGCTTACGCTGTGAAGATCACCACTCCGGCGGGCAGTATCACCAGTTCAAACGCCCGGCTCACGGTCATCGCTCAAACCATTCTGGTGTATGACTTCACCGGCCAGGATAATTATATTGGCGACCGCCAGACCACCAACAACAGCTATTCCGGCCAGTTGTTCTTCCTGCCGGCCAACACCAACGGAACCTTCGTGGGCTGGGGACAGATCGCCGGCAAGAAGCGTTACTGGGTGGACAGCTTGAATGGCGGCACTCTCTATACCTTTGCCGGTGCTGGCAATCAAACCTACACGGTCCTGGGACAGGCCGGGCAAAACCCCGGTTTCAGCGGCAGCCCCATCCTCTGGTCCGCGTTATATCAGGGCCAAAACACCCAACTGCCCGCTGGCAACCGCCTGGCTTATTCCTTCCCCGCCACCTTCACCGGCATGGTGACCGAGATTTATTCCGATCCCAACACCGGCAATCTCATCCGGTATGAATCCAACGCCACTTACACCTTCGCGGCCCACCCCACGCAGACCGCCAATAACAACGGGCAGACCCCTGCGGATTTGATCAACGCCCTCATCAAAACCCTGACCGACCAGGGCTATAAAAACTGACCGGGCGACGCGCATCCCCCCCCGGAAAAATCTTCTCGCCGCCCGGGCCGGGTCTTGTATTGTATGGGGACCGTTTTATGGAACCACAAGCTGACATTGCTCTGATCGGTCTGGCCGTCATGGGTCAGAATTTGATTTTAAACATGAACGACCACGGCTTCACCGTCGTGGCCTACAACCGCACCACCGAAAAGGTGGATCAATTCCTGGCCCACGAGGCCAAAGGCACCAAAGTCCTGGGCGCCCATTCCATCGCGGAAATGGTGGCCAAACTCAAACGTCCGCGCCGCGTCATGATGCTCGTCAAGGCCGGCAAACCCGTGGACGAATTCATCGAACAACTCCTGCCCCATCTCGAAGCCGGCGACATCATCATTGACGGCGGCAATTCCCTGTTTGAAGACACCAACCGCCGCGTAAAATACGTCGAAAGCAGGGGCCTGCTCTATGTCGGCACCGGCGTCAGCGGCGGTGAAGAAGGCGCCCGGCACGGCCCCAGCATCATGCCCGGCGGCTCCCCGGCGGCCTGGCCCCATGTGAAGGAAATCTTCCAGGCCGTCGCCGCCAAGGTGGACGGCGCCCCCTGCTGCGACTGGGTTGGCGAAGGCGGGGCCGGCCATTACGTCAAGATGGTCCACAACGGCATTGAATACGGCGACATGCAGTTGATCGGCGAAGCCTACAACCTCCTGAAGACCGGCCTCGGACTCGCCGCCCCCGAAATGCACGACGTCTTCGCCGGGTGGAACCAGGGCGCCCTCGACAGCTACCTCATCGAAATCACCCGCGACATCCTCGCCTTCAAGGACACCGATGGCGCCCCGCTCGTGGACAAAATCCTCGACACCGCCGGCCAGAAAGGCACCGGCAAATGGACCGTCGTCAATTCCCAGGATCTCGGCATCCCCATCACCCTCATCGCCGAGGCCGTCTATTCCCGCTGCGTCTCCGCCCTCAAAGACGAACGCGTCAAAGCCGCGCGCAAATTGAAGGGCCCCCGCCCCGCCCTCACCAGCGTCGCCGCCAATCCCGCGAAGAAAAAGGCCTTCATCGCCGAAATCAGCGATGCCCTCTACGCCTCCAAAATCATCAGCTACGCCCAGGGCTACATGCTCATGCGCAGCGCCGCGAAGGAATACGGCTGGAACCTGAACTACGGCGCCATCGCCCTCATGTGGCGCGGCGGCTGCATCATCCGCTCCCGCTTCCTCGGCAAGATCAAGGAAGCCTACGACGCCAACCCGAAGCTCACCAACCTCCTGCTGGCCGATTATTTCCGGGGTGAAATCAAGCGCAGCCAGAAAGGCTGGCGCAACGTCGTCGCCACCGCCGCCAAACGCGGCATCCCCGCCCCCGCCTTCAGCACCGCCCTGTCGTTCTTCGACCAATACCGCAGCGCCGTGCTGCCCGCCAACCTCCTCCAGGCCCAGCGCGATTACTTTGGCGCCCACACCTACGAACGCGTGGACCAGCCCCGGGGCGAATTCTTCCACACCAACTGGACCGGCCGCGGCGGCACCACCGCCTCCAGCACCTACACCGTTTAAGGTCAACCGGTCAATCTTTCAATAAAGGCGCGGAGCCCTCCGCGCCTTTTTTATCGCGCCACCTTGAACCAGCCATCAATTTGCGTGGGAGACGACGCGAGGTGTCTCTGTTCACTGCCCCCGGTTTCCACCGGCCGGAAGCCAAGTGCCGCCGACTTCCAAATCTGCTGTCCCGCCGGTTTCCCAACCCAACACCACTCGGATTTGATGCGCATATTTCGAGTAATCACGCTCCGGTTCCGCCCCTCCGACCACTGGCATCGTTGGATGGCTGTGAGCCGGCCGCCCGCCCTTCGCGGAGGATTCGGGTGGCGTGAAAATTTATTTGAGATTTACCTTGACGCGGGCATATATCTGCTCTAATCTCGAAAACAAGGCCAGCTAACCAACACTCAAATCGTTTATGCCAATCATCAACGTGCAGTATGTCTCCATCCAGTGGGCCGGCGGGCACACCCGTCAACCGCGGAACACCGCCGCCACCGCCGCCTACACCCCCATCCCCGGCGCCCCATCCGGCCCCCTCCAGGTTATCCCGGCCGCCGGGGACGGCTTCACCGTCTCCCCGCCGCAGCCCATCACGCCCCCGCCCAACGTCACTTACACGTTTGCGTTTACGAGCGTGTCCGATGGCACCTCCGTCGGCGTGATTTCCGCCACTCCCAACCCCAATCCCCCGCTCCAATTCGTCGCCGGCAACAACCCCATCACCATCCTTTTTGTTTATGTCGCCTCGGGGGGGGGCGGCAAAGGCACCCCTGACTACGGCGCCAGTATTGACGCCTTCAACGAGTCCATCGGCAACGTCGTGAACAACAACTTTGTCACCGTCACCAACGATCCGAGCGGCAATCTCACTAAAACCGCCAATGTGGAGGGCTGGGTGGACACCACGGACGGCGCCCAAACCATCATCGCGGATAATCCCAATATCGGGCCGTATCAATCCCTCCCCACCAACGCGTTGTTTTTGAATTGGCTCGTGATTCAAACCCCCACGCCGGCGGGCGTTGTCATTACCGGGCCCAATTTGTTCGTGCCCGAGGGCGTCAGCGTTTATGCCCTGGCGGTCTATTACAATCCCAAGGCGCTCAAGGAATTCAAAGAGCACAAGGATAAAGAGCAAAAGGAATTCAAAGAGGTGGTTAAAGAAGTCCTCAAGGACTTCAAGGACAAGGAGAAGGAGAAGGAAGTCTACGTCGACAAACACACGGAAAAGCCCCCCCACGTTTACGAAAAGATTCCGGACACCAAGGATCAATCGCTCGATAAGATCGCCCAGGACAACACCAAAAACGCCACTCTCCACGAGAAAACCACCGACAAACCCTATGTGGGCGAATTCGGCAAAGTGTCCAACGATCAGCCCGGATTTGGCCAGAGCCAGCCGGAAGGCTTCACCCAGCAACTGCACGTCCTCTCCAAAAAAATCGCCGATCTGGAGGCCAAACTCGAACACGCCCTCAAGGGTCAGGCCTTCATCAAGGCGGCCGACCGGCCCGTCGTGGGCAAACCCGCGCCCAAAAACCCCGGCAAGCCCAAATAGGAGCCACGCGTTGATTCTGGTTCTGAGCAATCTCGCCGACGAGGCGGCCGCCGGGTTCGTGCGCCGCTTCCCGGCGGGCGCCGCCTGTCTCGTCACCGCCTCCGATTTTCATCAATCGGTCCGGGCCGCCGTCTCCGTGTCGGATTTTTCCGCCTCGGAAATCACCCTGGGCGGAACCCCGCTCACCGCCGGGCAGATTCGCGGCGTCGTGGCCACCATCCCCTGGTTCCTGCCCCAGGAGTTTTATTACATCGAACCGGCCGACCGGGATTATGTGTGCGCCGAAATGAGCGCTTTTCTCATCTACTTCCTGTCCGGGTTGGCCTGTAAGAAACTGAACCCGCCCTCCCCGCGCCGGCTCACCGGCCTGGGCCTCCATCGCCTCGAATGGCTCCGGGTCGCCGCCCGCTGTGGCGTGCCCGTCTGGCCCGTCCGCACCAAAAACGGCGTCCCCCTGCCCCCGGGCGATTCCCAGGAGTTGCAACCGGTCCGCTCCACCATCGTGGGGGGCGACGTCGTGGGGGCCGGCGGCCCGGACCACCTCGCCGCAGCGGACCAAATCAACGACTATATGCGGGCGCTCTCCCGGGCCTTCGCCATGCCCTATCTGTCCGGCCACTTTGTCTCCCGCAATGGCCGCGACTTTTTTCTCGTCGAGTTGGAATCCGTTCCGGACCTTTCCCGCCCGGAAAACTGTGAAGCCATGGTCCGGTATCTGAACTAGCCCCCCCCGGATGCTGACACTATGATATTATTGTGGGGGGTGATCGAGGATGATCCCATGGGCCTGGCGCACGCCGCCCTCGGGCGGGCCGGGGCCGATTTTTTCTTCCTCGATCACCGGCAGATCTTCACTTCGGACATCGAATGCGACTATGACGCCCGGGCCGACGGCCCCTGCACCGTCACCGTCGGTGCGGCCACCCTGGACCTCACCCGCGTCACCGCCGCCTACGTCCGCGGCTTTAACTTTTGCGACTACGAAGAAATGCAGGAACGCCCGCGGGACGACGCCCTGGCCCTGAAAGCCGCCGGCTTTGAAACCCAGTTGCTGGCGTGGCTCGACGCTTCGCCGGCCCTCGTGCTCAACCGCGCGGAAGCTTCCGCCACCAACGGCTCCAAACCCTGCCAATTGACCGCCATCCGGCAGGCCGGTCTGCGCATCCCCGAGACCTTCATCGCCAACGACCCCGCCGCCGCTCGAGAATTCCTCGCCGCCAACCCGGACGCCATTTACAAATCCATCAGCGGCGTCCGCAGCATTGTCCGCCGCGTGTCGGCGGCGCACCTCGGTTTCATCGAGGATGTCCGCTGGTGTCCCACCCTCTTTCAGCGCGTCGTGCCGGGCATCAATTACCGGGCGCATTGCCTCAACGGCCGGGTCTTCGCCGTCCGCATTGAATCCAACGAACTGGACTATCGTTATGGCCGCACCACCATGACCGCCGCCCCGCTCCCCGACGCGGTCGCGGAGAAATGCCTGGCCCTCAGCGCCCGCCTCGGCCTGCACTTCACCGGCATTGACCTCATGCGCACCCCGGATGACGAGTGGTATTGCTTCGAGGTCAACCCGTCGCCCGCCTATTCCTACTTTGAACGCGGCGGCGGCCAGCCCATCAGCACCGCCCTGGCGGATTACCTCATGGAAGTGGACGCCCGAAGCCGCCCCCCCACCGGCACCTCCTTATAGGCATTTACGGATTTCAAAGGCAGCGAGCGGCCGGGACGAGGAGGCTTTGGGGTGCCGCAGACTTCCCTGTCTGCCGTCTCGCAGGTTTCCAAACCTGCTGGCTGCACCACAAGCTGCGGCATTCGACCCTTGGACGGCCTGCCGATTTGGAAATCGGCGATACCGCAGGTTGGAAACCTGCGGTACGGCTTGCGCAAACTGCGGGTAAGGAGCCGTTGGCACCCCCGCACCGCAAATCGGTCGGAGCGCGGCATTTAGGCCGCTTCACCGTCCGGAAGCCGGCCGACCAACCGAATCGCCAGCCCCCATTCTTCCAATGAAGCGGCCTGAAAGCCGCGCCCCGGGGCGGTGCCGAGCTGCGCCCGTGCGGATTGGGGCGGCCAATGAAGGCTTGACCCCGGGATTTAATCGTGTTATGGGTTGCAAAAGACTTCTGCATGAGCCGGAGTCTTCTAATTAAGCCGTCATATTTTGGCAAGGACGCTGACGAGTCACTTGGTGAACCCCCATGCGACTCGATCATGCAAAGGCAACGCACGGGATGTTCTCGGGCCAATCGAAAGATTGCCTGCGAACTGACGGGGACGGGGTCTGCCCGGAGGGGGAGGCTCATGGGAATAAGCGCCAGTGACGGGTGAGCAAAACATTGATGGTATGCCGAACACCGAATCCTCCTTTCTACGGGTGGCCCCCGACGTCAAGCTGGGCAAAAATGTCCGGCTGTTTGGTTTTGTTAATCTTTACGGTTGCGAAATCGGGGACGATGTAAAAATCGGCACGTTTGTGGAGATTCAAAAGGGGGCGAAAATCGGGAACCGGTGCAAGATTTCCAGCCATACTTTCGTTTGCGAGGGGGTTACCCTGGAGGATGAGGTGTTTGTGGGGCACAATGTCACGTTTACCAATGACCGGCATCCCCGGGCCACGGCCAATGGTGCGTTGCAGACGGAGGCGGACTGGGTCTGCCTGCCCACCCTGGTCAAACGCGGGGCTTCGATTGGTTCCGGCGTGGTGTTGTTATGTGGTATCACCATTGGGGAGAATGCCCTCATCGGTGCGGGCAGCGTGGTGACCCGGGATGTGCCGCCGAACACCGTGGTGGCGGGCAATCCGGCCCGGGTGATGAAGCCGCGACCGCCGAAATCTGACGTGTAAAATCAGGGTTAATGTCCGCCCTCATCCCAGCCTTGTCCCCCGGGGAGAAGGGGAACGGTTCGACCGATGCAGGTGATAGCGACAGTTTTCATGGTAGTCCACGCAGGAGTTCAGAGGTGTTCGTGGTGGCAAGCAGGTGTTTACCGCGCTTGTTTTCGGGAGGCCGTCCGGCCATTCGAAGCGCTGGATTACTCGGAGTCTGCCGAACCATTCTCCCTCTCCCGGGGGAGAGTAGCCCTGTTGGGGATTGCACAACGCACCGTTCATGTCACCTTTGGCCCAAATAAGCACCCTGCAAACCGTGCTAAACCATTGCAAATAAAGACTTAACTCTTCATAACTCGATCAAAGCCAAACGAGCTGGGAGATTTTTTCACCCCAGGCCATATGCCGGCCAAAATGGGAATTGCACATGCCGTGATTCGGTCATGGGAATCCACCGAAAGCCTGCCTATTGGCTTCCCGTCCATGTTGGCGGGAGGTTGCAAAAGCAATGACATTTCCGTAACTTCGTGCGATGGCCATTCATCATGAACTTTCCGCTTTCATCTGGCAAATCGCGGATTTTCCGCGCGGTCCGTATCGGCCGCCCCAATATGAGTGTGTCATGCTGCCCATGACGGTGCAGCCCCGGTTCGCCATCGTTTTCAATGGCTCGCCGATGTTCACGGCCTCGGCCAAACTGGAAGGCCTGCGCGCGGCAGCGGAGCGGACGGTTGTCCTGCTGAAAGTGCGCTGCGCCGCGCTAATCGCCACCGCAGTCACCGGAAAAATCGCCGTGCCAACCTGTCCGGCATCAGGTGAAAATTACTCGTCGCATGAGAATTGACCGCCTCCATATCGAGAACTTCAAGAAGTTTGAACGGACGGAGAAGCCGTTCGAATTTCATCCACATTTCACTTTGCTGGTTGGCGACAACGGTTCTGGCAAGACCAGCGTGCTGGACGCGCTGGCGGTGGCGCTGGGGCTTTGGCACAAGGTCGCGCCGGGTAGCGGCTGGCGAAATATTTTGGAGGAGGAAATCCGTCTAATTCCAGTGCCCGCTGGCGACCGGATTCATTTTCGACCTCAATTGCCCACAAAAATCACGGTCGAGGGAAGCGTCGGCTCCCGGGAGAATCTGCGTTGGACGCGGATGATCCGGGAAGGTGGCACGCGCACCACTAACGCCGGGGCGCGGGACGCCGAAAAGTCCTGCAACGACACATTTCAAGCTGCTTTAATGCAACGCGCGCTGCTGCCAGTGCTGGCTTACTATGGCGCAGGCCGCGCTTGGTCCCCCACCAATAAGCGTCCGAACGTGCGCACCAGCCAGCGGAAGCCGCAGCAATTTGATGCTTATCGCAAATGTCTGGATACGCGTATCCACGACCATGAAGTAAATGAATGGTTTTTGTTTGAGACGGTGGCGGCTAACGGTCACCGGGAAGGGCGACCGGGTTTTCAAGCGGTCAAGCAGGCGGTGCTGGGCTGCATTCCGGGTGCGGACAGCGTGCGTTACGATTCAGACTTGAAGGAGATTGTGCTGTCCATCAACGGCAACGAGCAGCCGTTCTACAATTTGAGCGCCGGCCAGCGGATGATGCTCGCCATGGTGGCGGACATCGCCATCAAGGCGGTGATGCTCAATTCCTATGCGTATGGGCCGGAAGAAGCTGGCGCGAATAATCCCATTTATGTCCTGCGAAATTCGCCCGGCGTGGTGCTGATTGACGAATTGGATGTGCATTTGCACCCGATTTGGCAGCGGCGCGTGGCGACGGATTTGAAACGCACTTTCCCGGACATCCAATTTATTTGCACCAGCCATTCGCCGCAGGTCATCGGGGAAGTGAAACCGGAGGAAGTGCGGATGCTGGAAGGCGGCGAGGTGACGACGCCAACTCGATCTTTCGGCATTGATTCCAGCCGCGTGCTTGAAGAATTGATGGACGCCACTTCGCGCAATGAGTCGGTCGAGACTTTGTTGCGAGAATTATTTGGTTTGATTGATAAGGAGGACTTCAACGGCGCGCGGGCGCTATTGCCCGAAGTGGAAACACAACTTGGCCCGGATGATCCAGAAGTCACGCGGGCGCGGACGCTCATGGCTTTTCTGGAATCCAACGCATGAGGGCGATCACCAAAAACAACGAGCCGGCAAGCCTCGCCCTGCATCGTTGCCAAGCGCACGCGGATTATCCCAATTTCGCGGACAAAGATTCGTTGCGGCAATCACTGGTCGCGGAGCAGCGTGGGCTTTGTTGCTATTGCCTTTCCAGAATTCGGCCGGCGGGCGGTGAGATGAAGATCGAACCCTGGCATTGCCGGGATAACTATCCCGCCGAACAACTGGTCTATGGGAATTTACTCGGCGCCTGTTTGGGCAATGAGGGCCAATCTCCAAAACACCAGCATTGCGACACACTGAAGGCAAATCAAAATCTCTCTCGGAATCCCGCCAATCCAGCCCACCAAGTTGAGCAATTTATCCATTTCGAGGGCGATGGCCGCATTACTTCGCATGATTTGACGTTCAACACGGAATTGAATGCGGTGCTGAATCTCAATGCCAAGTTCTTGAAGAACAACCGCAAAGCTGTGCTGGAAGCGTTCAAAGCCGCGCTCGTCAAACGCGGTAATCTGCCGCGCCCAACCTTGGAACGCTGGTTGCGCGAACGGAATGGAGAAGTCGACGCCGGAGAATTGGAACCGTTTTGTCAGATATTGGTTTACTGGCTGCGGAAACGCCTTGCTCGCGCCTGAACTTATGACACCTCCACGCACCAGCGAAGCCGCCTTTTCCTCCTAACAGGAATTAGGGCCGGGGTGAGGGCGGACGTATTTATTCCCGGGACGAAAATCCTGCTTTGAACCCTTGTAGGCAGGCCTTCGGAGGGCGGCGTCTTGCCGCCGCCCTCCAAAGGCGGTGGCCAGCCCGACCGGGACGCGAGGCGCCTGTTACGGAGGCATCCCGGTTCATGGGGAACGGTTCGGCCGATTCAGGTGCTTTTGAAAACCAGAGATGCGCGTCAGATGCCAATCGCGGAGCCCGCAGTGCCATGTCCGCCAAGGGGCGTGAGCGCCCCGGACGTCAGTCCGGCCCCCGTGGATCCGGCCGATTGCGCCGATTGGGATGCGCGGGTGATGGCACAGGCGCGCGGCTCATTTTTTCACGGTTCAGCCTGGGCCAAAACCTTGCAGAGCGCGTATGGTTTCCGCCCGGTTTATTTCACCGCCGGGGAGGCCGCCGGTAGTGGCTCCATGCTGCCGCTCATGGAGGTGGACAGCCGGTTGACCGGGCGGCGGGGAATCGCGCTGCCCTTTACGGACGATTGCGAGCCGCTTTATTCAGATCCGGCGGCGATCCAGAGGCTGATTCAAACCGCCCTGGAATTCGGGCGCGCGCGGGGTTGGAAGTCGGTGGAGTGGCGCGGCGGCCGGGAACTGTTCGGCGATGCGCCGGCCTCACTGTCGTTTTACGGGCATAGTGTGGCATTGGCGGCGGACGAGGCCCGGATGTTTGCCCGGTTGGACAGTTCCGTGCGGCGCGCGATTCGCAAGGCGGAAAAAGACGGCGTGACGGTGACGGTGGCGCAAAGCCTGGAGGCGGTGAAGATTTTTTATGCCCTGCAATGCCAGACGCGCCGGAAACACGGTCTGCCCCCGCAGCCGTTCGGCTTTTTTGAGCGGATTTACGAGCATGTATTATCCCGGCATCTCGGAATGATTGCCCTGGCCCATTGGCGGGGGCGGCCCATCGCCGCGTCGGTTTATTTTCAACTCGGGACGCGGGCGGTATTTAAATATGGGGCGTCGGAGGCGGCGTTCCAGCATTTGCGCGGGGCCAACCTGGTCATGTGGGAGGCGCTCAAATGGCATGCCCGGCGGGGCGCGGCCACGCTGCATTTGGGGCGCACCTCGCTCGGGAACGAGGGCTTGCGCCGGTTTAAACTGGGCTGGGGCGCCGGGGAACAGAAGATTGAATATGTCAAATTCGACCTGCGCCAAAACCGTTTTGTGACGGAAACCGATCACGCCACCGGCTGGCATAACCGGGTCTTCCGGGTGCTGCCGACGGGCATGTCGCGCTGGATCGGCGCGGTGCTTTACCGGCATTGCGCTTAAACTTCGTTTTTTACAATTGCTTTGAATTTGAACCAAGATGAATAACCCCCGACCCACTCCGCACCGCCCTGAGCCGACGCCGGGAATTTCCATGGGCGACATCTATTATGTGGTGTTCCGCCACAAGTGGAAGATTCTGATCCTGACCCTGGCGGGGCTGCTGGCGGCGGTGACGTTCAATTTCCTCAAGCCGCCGCCCTACCAGTCGCAGGCGGAGCTGTTGATCCAATACGTGCCGCAGGCCGGGGCCATGCCGGTGATGGGCAGCGACCAAAAGGTGATCGTTCCCGATGCGCGCGGCGATGACGTCATCAATTCCGAAATCCAGATTATGACCAGCCTGGATTTGGCGGAACAGGCGGTCACCAACATCGGGGCCGCCGGCATCCTGGCCAAATACGGCGGGGGCAGCGACCCGGGCCTGGCCGCCGCCATGGTGTGGCGAAACTTGACGGCGGAACCGGCCGACCACGGCAGCAGTGTCGTGCTGCTCACCTACAAGCACCCCGATCCCGGGATTGTGCAACCGGTGCTGCGGGAACTCATCAATGATTATTTCCAGAGACACCGGGAAATCCATTCCGTCGGCGGTCAGTTTGATGACGCCCTGAGCCGGGAGGTTTCCACGCTGAGCCTGCAGTTGAACGACACGGAACAGCAGCTCGCCAGCCTGAAAAACCGAGCCAACATCATTTCCCTGGATGACAGCCGGAAGGATTTATCGGATCAAATCTCCAAAATCCGGGGCGCGATTGTGGATGCCCAGGCCGAGCTGGCCGGGGAGGAGGCGGCCATGAAGCAGGCGGGCGGCACCCCGCCCGGGGATCTCAAAAACCAAACCAACGCGCCGGCGGCCGTTCCGCCGGATCAGTTGGAGGCTTACAACGCCTTGGTGGCCGGCCTGGACGGGCTCCGCAAGAAGGAACAGGATTATCTCCTGCAGGGTTATACGAAAAGCAACGCACTGGTCCTGGAATTGGACGGGCGGATGGCGGAAAAGCAGAAGGCCCGGGATGATTTAAAGGCGAAATTTCCGCAACTCGCCGACGCGGGCGCGCCGACGTCGTTGGCGGGCGTTGCCGCCGCCGCATCGTCGGCGGATCTCCGGGCGCAAGCCGCGCAGGTGGCCACTTTGCAGGCCCGGCTCAAGGCCTGGGATGCGCAACTGATTGACCTCCAGATGCAGGCGACCAACCTGAACGCGCTGGTGCCCACCATCGCGCAATTGGAGCAGACGATGGCGATTCAAGAGGCGAACTACAAGAGTCTGGCCACCGGCATCGAGAAGTCCCACATTGACCAGGCCCTCGACACCGGCAGCACGCCTAACATCAAATGGGTGCAGAATCCCTCACCGCCGTTCCGGGACTGGAAGCTGACCCATAAGCTGGCCGGCATGCTGGCCGTCGGCGGTCTCTCGCTCGGCCTGGCCTGGGCGTTCATGATTGAACTGCTCCTGGACCGGACCGTCCGGCGGCCCGGCGAGGTCGAGTCGAAACTGAAAATGCTCCTCTTTCTGGCCATCCCGGATTTTCGCCGGAACGGTCCGGCGAGCGCGGGTCGCGCGGTGGAACGACCGCGGCTGCTCTTGAAACGCCCGGCGGAGGCCGCCGCCGCAACGGAGGCGCCGGAGCCGGTAAAAACCAGCGCGGTGCAAGTGGTTTCGCAGGAACGCGATCCGGCGATGTATCCCTTCTGTGAAGCCCTGCGCGACCGGTTGATCGTCTATTTTGAAGTCCGAAATCTCACCCACAAACCGAAACTGGTGGCCGTCACCAGTGCCAACCGGGGCGCGGGCGTCAGTTCCATCGCCGCCGGTCTGGCCGCCTCGCTGTCGGAAACGGGGGATGGCAACGTGCTGTTGGTGGACATGACCCAGGAGGAGGGGGCGGCGCAACAGTTCTACAAGGGCAAAGCCAGTTGCGGACTGGACCGGGCGTTGCAGATGGAAACCAAGTCGGAAGCCCTGGTTCAGCAAAACCTGTATGTGGTCAACGGCAACAGTCTGGAATTGCCCAGTGTGCTGCCGAATCGTTTCGCCGCCCTGGTGCCCCGGCTCAAAGCGAGCGACTATGACTACATCATTTTTGACCTGCCGGCGGTCAGCCAGACCAGCATCACCTCGCGGCTCGCCCGCTTCATGGACATGGTGCTGTTGGTCGTGGAATCCGAGAAATCCGACCGCGAAGTGGTTCAGCAGGCGAACAACTGGCTGCTCCAATCCGGGGCGACCGTCGGCGCGGTGCTGAACAAATCCCGGCAATACATCCCCGAAAAATTGCAGCAGGACTTTCTGAACCGCAAATGAATTTGCTTCCTTAAACCATGCCGCCCAGCCGTCTCTATTACCTGCTCAAGCCCTATCTGCCCTGGCGTTTTCGGATGGCGGTGCGCCGCATCATCGCCCGCCGGCAGCGCACGGCTTATCAGGATGTCTGGCCCATCAATGAGGCCGCCGCCCGCCCGCCCGCGGGCTGGCCGGGCTGGCCGGGGGGTAAAAAGTTCGCCGTGGTGCTCACCCACGACGTGGAGGGGCCCGAGGGGCTGGCCAAATGCCGGCAACTCATGCAGTTGGAACAGGAACTCGGCTTCCGCTCCTCCTTCAATTTCATTCCCGAAAGCGGGTATGCGGTTTCCCCCGGGCAGCGTGAAGAATTGGGCCGCAACGGCTTTGAAGTGGGGTTGCATGACCTGTATCACGACGGCAAGCTTTATCAGTCGCGCCAGACGTTCGCGGAAAACGCCCGGCGGATCAACCACTACTTGAAGGAGTGGGGGGCGGTTGGCTTCCGCTCCGGTTTCATGCTGCACCAGATGAACTGGCTGCACGACCTGGACCTGCGTTACGACACCTCGACGTTCGACACGGATCCCTTCGAGCCCCAGCCGGACGGCGTCCACACCATTTTCCCCTTCTGGGTGCCGCGCCCGGCCGCCGCGCCCGGACCGGCGTCCGCCGCCGGTGGATATGTGGAGCTACCTTATACCCTGCCGCAGGACTCCACGCTGTTTCTGCTGTTGCGCGAGCCCACCCCGGAAATCTGGCTGCGCAAACTGGATTGGATCGTCCGGCAGGGCGGCCTGGCGCTGGTCAACGTGCATCCGGATTATCTGCGTTTTCCCGGCGAGCCGGCCTCCCCCAACACCTATCCGGTGGCCCATTATGTGGCCCTGCTGGAATACCTCCGCCGGCAGCAGGCCGGCGCTTACTGGCAGCCCTTGCCGCGCGAAATCGCCGCCTTCTGCGCCGGCTTCCGCCCGGAACGGCCGGTCGCCACCCCCCGCCGCCGCATCGCCATGATCGCTTATTCGATTTACCGGCGCGACAACCGCGTCATCCGGTATGCGGAATCACTGGCCGCCCGGGGCGACACCGTGGAAGTGATCGCCCTCAAGGAGCAGCCCGCCCAGCCGGCCGCCGAAAAAATCGGGGCCGTTGACGTCTATCATTTTCCCGGCCGCTACGACAAGAACCAGCAGAAGCACGGTGACTATTTGTTCCCGATTCTCCGGTTCTGGGCGGCCGCGAATGTGCGCCTGGCCTGGCGGCATTTCCGCCATCGTTACGACCTGATCCATGTGCATAACATGCCGGACTTTCTCGTCTTTGCCGCCTGGTTCCCCCGCCTCACGGGAACGAAAGTCATCCTGGACATCCATGACATCATGCCGGAATTTTACGCCAGTAAATTTCAAAAGGGGGCCGATGCCCTGGGGATCAAGGCGCTCAAGGTGGTGGAGCGCGCCGCCGCCCGGTTTGCCCATCACGTCATCATTTCCAATCATCTCTGGTTGAAGCCCCTCGTGTCCCGGTCCGCGCCCGAACAAAAATGTTCCGTCTTCATCAACCATGTCAACCAGGGTCTTTTTTACCCCCGGCCCCTCGTCGGGCACGGGGACAAGCGCATCATCATGTTTCCGGGCGGATTGCAATGGCATCAGGGATTGGACATTGCCATCCGGGCCATGCCCCGGGTCTTGAGCCAAATCCCCACCGCCGAGTTCCACCTTTACGGCGATGGCAACATGAAGGCCGAGTTGGTCAAACTGACCCGCGAACTGGGGCTGGGGGACAAGGTGCGGTTCTTCGATCCCCGGCCGCTGGCGGAGATTGCCGCCGTGATGGCCCAGGCGGATCTCGGGGTGGTGCCCAAGCGTGCGGATTCCTTCGGCAACGAGGCTTACAGCACCAAAATCATGGAATTCATGTCCCTGGGCGTGCCCATGGTCGTATCCAGCACCAAAATTGACCGCTATTATTTCAATGACAGCGTCGTGCGCTTCTTTGAATCGGGCAACTCGGAGGCGCTGGCCGACGCCATCATCGAAGTGCTCCAGAATGACCCCCTCCGCCGGCGCATGATTGCGGACGCCTTGAAATACGCCGAGGAAAACAGTTGGCAGCGGTGCCAGAGTGTTTACTTTGACTTGGTGGACGCCTTGATCGAAAGCCGACCGGTGCCGCCCTCCCGTCCGCGCAACCCGGCCGCCATTACCGTCCCGCCGGTCGTCCGGGAAACGGTGCCGGTGGTGGTGGATTAGCCTCTCGTCCGTAACTCCCATCCCCCTGCATGGCCCGCCTGCGTCCCGACCGGCTCATCACCTTGAAGGTGGTTCAGCCCTGCCGCCGGCTGGCCGCCCGGCTGGGATGGCTCCGGTCCCGCGCCCCGTCGCCCACCCGCTGCCTGCCGGTATTGATGTATCACAGCATCGCGGAGGAACTGGAAGCCGGGGTTCCGGCCTATTATCAAACCGCGACGCGACCGGACGTGTTCGCCGGGCAAATGGTGCGGCTGAAAGCGGGGGGATTTCAGGGGGTGGATCTGGCCACCGGACTGGCTTGGTTGCACGCGACCGGCCCGGATTCCCCGGCGCATCCCGTGGCCATCACGTTTGACGATGGCTTCCGCGATTTTCTTACGGACGCCTTTCCCGTATTACAACGGGAGCGTTTCACCGCCACCATGTATCTTCCCACCGCCTTCATCGCGGGCCCGGGCGGGCGGCGCTCCTTCAAGGGCCGCGAGTGTCTGACTTGGAGCGAGGTGCGCCAGCTTGGTGCGGCCGGCATGGAATTTGGCTCGCACACCGTCAATCACCCCCGGTTGGTGGAACTTTCCCCGGACCGGGTGCGGGCGGAACTGGCGGATTCCAAATCTGAAATCGAACAGCAATTGGGGATTCCGGTTCCCAGCTTTGCCTATCCCTACGCCTTTCCTAACGGCAACCGGGCCTTTGCGCGGCAATTCTGTGACTGGGTGGCCGCCGCCGGTTACCAAAACTGTGTCACCACCCAGATCGGGCGGGTGGTCCCCGGGGATGACCTCTACACCTTGAAGCGACTGCCGGTCAATTCCCTGGATGACGCGGCGTTGTTGGGAGCCAAAGTGCAGGGCGACTATGACTGGCTGGGGCGGGCCCAGGCGGTCATCAAAGCGTTAAAACATTGGGGGGGGCGTGCCCATGGAGCCTGAAAATTCATCACCCCGCAGCGGGGACGGGTTGCGGGGGCGGCGGGCGGCGGTCGTTTTGTTTTCCGACTATCCCACCGACACGCGCCCCTTCCGGGCGGCGCAGGCGTTGCGGTCGGCCGGCATGGACGTGGACGTCATCTGCCTTCAAGACCACGACGGGGAACTGCGGCGGGAGACGGTCGGAGGCGTGAATGTCTTGCGTCTGCGGTTGCGGAGCCGCCGGGGCGGCAAGCTGACTTATTTGGCCCAGTATGCCGCCTTCACGCTGGCCGCCGCCGGGTTCCTGGCGGTTCGTTCCGTCAAGCGCCGCTATGATTTGGTGCATGTTCATAACATGCCCGACCTGATGGTTTTCAGCGCCCTGGTTCCCAAGCTGTTCGGTGCCCGGGTCATCCTGGATTTGCACGATCCGATGCCCGAATTAATGATGTCAATCTACAACCTCCGACCGCAAAGTTTTGCCGTTCGCATTTTGAAGTTGAGCGAAAAGTGGAGCCTTCGGTTTGCGGATTTGGTCCTCACCACCAATCTCGCGTTCGAAACGCTGTTTGTGTCCCGGAGTTGCCCGCCGGCCAAGCTGCAGGTCATCATGAATTGTCCCGACGAAGCCGTGTTCCCCTTCAAACCGGCGGCGGCCGTCCCCGCTCCCCGGGATCCCGCCCGTCCCTTTGTGATTCTCTACCACGGCTGTCTCGTGGCCCGGCATGGGTTGGATTTCGCCATTGACGCCCTCCAACGTGTGCGGCAAACGATTCCCAACGCCATCCTGATGGTCTGTGCCAAGCGCACCCCTTATTTCGAGGCGGTCATGAAGTCCGTGGAACAACGCGGGCTGCAGGCGATGATTCGCTATTTGGGGATGCTCGATCCCAATAAAATTCCCGAAATCATTGACCAGTGCGATGTGGGCATCGTTCCCAATCGGCGGAGCATTTTTACAGAAATCAACCTGCCCACCCGGATTTTCGAGTGCCTCGCGCTGGCCAAACCGGTGATTGCCCCCGCCACCCGGGGCATCCAGGACTATTTTAACGCGTCAGAACTGCTCTTTTTCGAACCCGATAACGTGGCGGATCTGGCCCGGGTCATCGAATTCACCGCCACCCATCCCCAGGCGGTGCAGGACATCCTCCGGCGGGGCCAGGCCGTTTATCTCCGGCACTTGTGGGGGCGGGAGCAGGCCCGCTTTTTGGCCCTCGTCCGCAACCTGCTGGGCGTCCATTCCGACGCCAGCCCCGGCCAACCCCCTGTTTTCGCGACATGAAACTTTCCATCATCGTTATTTGCTGGAATGACCTCAAAGTCATCGGCGACTGTTTGAAGTCCATTTTTGAGCAGACCCACCTGCCGGACTTTGAAGTCATCGTCTCCGATAACGGATCCAGTGACGGTTCCGTGGCCCGCATCCAAAAAGACTTCCCCCGGGTTAAGCTGGTTGAAAATGGGGCGAACCTCGGATTTGCCAGGGGTAATAACGCCGGGATCAAGGTGGCGCAGGGGGAGTATGTGCTGATTCTCAATCCCGATACGATCATTCGCGATCGCGCGCTCGAAAAGCTGGTGGCTTTCGCCGGGCGCCATCCCGAGGCCGGGGCGTTTGGCTGCCGGGTGCTCAACCCCGACGGCTCCTATCAGTATCCCGCCCGGCCGTTGCCGACGGTCAAAGGCTGGTTATTGGGGGCGCTGTGCCTGTCGTGGTTGGGTAAAATCTCGGACGCCTTCGTTTCCGACCGTTATTACGGTTGGGACGGGCGGACCGAAAGGCCCATCGGGTTCCAATCCGGCTGCTGCGTCCTCTTCCGGGGCGATCTGCTCCGGCGGTTGGGCGGCTTTGACGAGCGCTTTTTCTACCACTTCGAGGAAACCGACCTGTGCTATCGGGTTTGGAAATCCGGCTTTCCGATTCTCTTCACCCCCGCCGCTGAAATCACTCATTTGGGCGGCCAATCGGTCGGTCGCTTTCCCATCCGGTTCGCGCTGGAGACCTATCGCGGCGGCTATCGTTATTTCTACAAGCATTATGGCCCGCGCGGGCTGTTGGGCGTTCACCGGGTTTATCTGTTGCGCCTGCGCCTGCGCCGGGCGGGGTATGGACTATTGCGGCTGTTTAAGCGCTCCGAAGCCCTGGAAAACCGGCTCAAGCTCTACCGCATCGCCATTCAATGGCATTCCCAATTAAATCCCCGTAAATTCATCGCCACCGGCGAAGAACCCAACCTGGGTTTCGAACCGTTGGCACCCGCCCCCATCATGACGCAATATGAAGCGGGACTCGCCGCCGGCCACCCCCCCCGGTAATTCTGATTGGAAGCCGAAGCTTGCATGGCCGCCCCGCTGGATCAAAATTATGTGCTGGTCACTCCTGTACGGAATGAAGAGCGCACCATTGAAATCACCATTCAATCCGTGCTGGCGCAAACCGTGCCGCCGCATGAATGGGTCATTGTCAGCGATGCCTCCACTGACCGGACCGATGAGATTGTGAGCGGGTATGCCGGCCGGTTCCCCTGGCTCCGGCTGCTGCCATTGCAGAACCGCCCGGCGCGCAATTTTGCCTCGGTGGTTTTTGCCACGGAAACCGGGATCCAGGCCTTGCACTCGCGGGACTACGCCTTCCTCGGCCTGTTGGATGCGGATATTCGCCTGCCTGAAGCCTATTTCGCCCAAATTCTGGCCCGGTTTGCCGCCGATTCGAAGCTCGGCTTGGCCGGCGGTTTGGCGTTGGACGTTATTGACGGCCGACACCAGGTTGGGCACCTGCGCAGTCGTCAATCTCTGCGTGAAGTGGCGGGCGCGGTGCAGTTTTTCCGACGGGATTGTTTTGAGTCGTTGGGCGGTTTGCTGCCGCTGCCGGAGGGCGGCTGGGACGCCATCACGTGTGTGCGGGCGCGGATGAACGGCTTTCGCACCGCCACTTTCCCCGATTTGATCGTGGACCATTTGAAACCCAGGAATGCCTCGGAAGGCAATCTGGTTCGGCGCAACTGGCAGATGGGGGTCCGTGACCATGGGTTGGCCAACCACCCGCTCTTTGAAGTGGTCAAGTGCGGCGCCCGCTGCCTGGATTTTCCGCCCGTAGTCGGATCCCTGGCCCGGTTATTGGGTTTTGGCTGGGCGGCCATGACCGGACGACGATGCCAGTTGCCGCCCGAGGTCGCCCATTTTATGCGCCGCGAACAATTGGGCCGCCTTTCGCCATTTTCCCGCAGAACGCCGCCGGTTTAAACTCCGGGTCGGTAAACCGGGCGGTGACTTTGTTGAATGAATGAATTTATTGGGGGTGTCCATACTGGTCGTTCTGCTGGCGGTGGTGCTGTGCGCCTCGCGGCGGATCGCGCTGCTGGCGATGCTGGCCGGGGTGTTGTATCTGACGCAGGAACAGCAGGTTGACGTATTGGGATTTAATTTATACGCCTACCGTTTTTTGAATCTGGCGGGTTTTATCCGCGTGCTGTCCCGGCGGGAATTCTCCTTTCGTGGATTAACCGGGATTGATCGGGCGCTGCTCTGGCTTTACGGTTATGCCACCGTCGTTTTTCTGCTGCGTTCCGTCACGGGGCAGGGGTATCAGGTGGGCCTGGCGGTGGATGCCTTCCTGTGTTATTTCACCTTTCGGGGGCTGATCGCGGACATAGATGATTGCCGCTGGTTCCTGCGGGCCTTCCTCCTGCTCCTCGCCCCCTTTGCCCTGCTGGTGATGGTGGAAAGTCTTACCGGCCACAATCTCTTTACGGTGTTGGGTGGCATTGCGGGGGAGGCCAAATGGATGCGTCACGGGCGGCCCCGCTGTTTCGGCAGTTTTCGTCAACCGGACACGCTGGGCATGTTCGCGGCCAGCTTCCTGCCGTTATATGTTGGGATGATCTGCATCGCCCGGGAACGCTGGCGCGCGATTCTGGGCGTGGTTCTGTGCCTGGCCATCGTCCAGGCCTCCAACTCCGGGGGGCCGGTGTCGGCGGCCGCCGTGGGGCTGGTGGGCTGGCTGTTTTGGCGGGTGCGGACCACAATGCGAAAAGTGCGCTGGGGGCTCGTGCTCATGCTGACCGCCATGGCACTGACGATGAAAGCCCCGATCTGGTATATTTTCGACCGCGCCAGTTCCATCACCGGGGGCGATGGCTGGCATCGTTCCTACCTCATTGATGTGTTCTACCAGCACCTGGGCCGTTGGTGGCTGGCCGGCATGCCCAACACGGAGACCAGCGGGTGGATGCCGTATGATCTGGCGACCGCCGGCGGGGCGGATATTACCAATCAATATCTCTGCTTCGGCATGGCCGCCGGATTGGGCGCCATCGGCTTGTTTATCCTCTTATTGAAGCGGGCTTATTCCGCCCTTGGGCTGGCCATGAGCCTCCTGCGTTCCGCCTCCGCCACTACTGATGAAGGCGAATTCCTGCTGTGGGGCTTGGGGGCCGTTCTGACGGTACACATCATTAATTGGTTTGGGATCGCCTATTTTGACCAAATGTATGTCATCTGGTTTATGCAGTTGGCGGCGGTTTCCAGCTTGTCGAATCAAATTGTCATGGCCGCTTATGAGGAGCCGCCGGCTGTCACGGTTGACGAGGTGACGGATGTTGGAGGTTCCGAAGGGGTAAACTTTGTGCTAAAGGGCGGTTGATTTCAGCCGATACCGGGGGGGTAACGGCATATTATGCACATGAAAGTCAGTTTGCAAACCAACCCACGACGCTTATGCGCATCAATTCCCATGTTGGCCCGGTCCTCCACTGCTGCGGTATGAATTGGATTCCCAGAGTGCGGATGATTTGTGCCCTGGCCGTGGGGTGCGTCCTGGCCGGAACGTTTTCCAGCGTGGCCGCCAATTTTTACGTGGCGCAATCCGCCCAGGGGGCGAATACGGGTGCCGATGCCGCCGATGCCCACTCGCTGGCCTGGTTGAACACCTCCTCCAATTGGGGGACGGGCACCAACCAAATCGGTCCGGGCGGCACCGTCTATCTGTGCGGCATCATCAGCAATGCCCTCACCATTCAAGCCGCCGGTCTGCCGGGCAGTCCCCTCACGATCTATTTTGCACCCAACGCCCGTTTCTCCGCCCCGACCTGGACGGGCAACATCATCAACGACAGCGGCTATTCTTATGTCACCTTTGACGGTGGGAGCAATGGGGTGATGGAAGCCACCGCCAGCGGTTCGGGGCTGGCTTATTCCAATACCATGACCGCCATCGCCCTGACGGGATGCAGCGGGGTGATCGTCCGGAATTTAACCTTCCAAAATTTCTATGTCATGGCCAGTGGCGGCATCACCAGCACGGACGCGACTTCCTCCGGTTCGGGGGTGATCCTGACCGGGAGCGGCTTCGGCAACGACGTCATCACCAACTGTGTGTTTCACGACATGTTTTCCGGGGTGGCGGGCGCCTACGGGGCGGGCTGTTTCAACCTCACGATGACCCATTGCACCGCTTATAATTGCAACTGGGGCGGGGCGATGGGCGATGCCAACGCCAGCGGCACCCTCAATGGGATGACGGTGGATCATTGTCATTTCTACAACTGGCTGAATTGGGATAATGCCTATGACAACCACCATCACAACGGTTTCTTCACCTGGGCTGAGAGTGGCGGCTCCGTGTCCAATGTGACCTATGTGGACAATTACGTCGGTCCCGGCTACGGCGTCCAGAACTCCTCCGGCCTGTTTGCCCAGGGCAATGTGGTCAACGTCGTGGTGTATAACAATATCTTTGACGCCTCGGATGGAACCGCCCCGGCCGACGGTTTGTTATATGTGGATTTGGAAAAAATCACCACCGCTTCCTCCGTCTATGCCTGCAACAACACCTTTATCGGCGGGGCGGCCGTCAATGTGGCCGGCATTAATTTGGATGGGGACATCTATGGCGGCAATCCCAGCCACTTTTATTTGCTGAACAATGTGTTCGTTCATAATTATTACGGCCTCATTTGGTTTTATAATTCCGCTTCCACCCTGGTGTGCGATACGAACGATTACTACGGTTGCAGCGCCAACGCCTTTGCCTCCTCCGCCAGTGGTTCCGGCGGCGGCGGCTCGCTGGCTTCCTGGCAGGCCATCGGGTATGACCTGCACAGCCTGACCGTCAATCCCGATTTGAATATCAGTGACCAGCCGCAGCCGGGCAGCCCGTTGATTGGGGCGGGGGAAAACCTGACGGCCCTCGGCATCACCAACGACTATCTCGGCAACCCCCGTCCGGCCACCGGGCCCTGGACGATCGGGGCCTATCAGGGCGCCTCCGTCCTGACCAATGCGGCGATCTTGGTCACCCCCAGCAGCCAGAACTTCGGCACGGTGACCATCGGCGCCTCGTCCAATCTGACCTTCACGGTGCAGAATGCCGGGGGGGGCACGCTTTCCGGCAGCGCCAGCGTGGCGGCCCCGTTTGGCGTGGTCGCGGGCGGAACTTACAGCCTCACCAATGCGCAAAGCCAGATCGTAACGGTTGGCTATACTCCGACCGTGGCGGGCGCCAATCTTCAAACGGTCACCTTCAGCGGTGGCGGCGGGGCCGCCGTGGCGCTCAGCGGCACGGCCGTGACCGCGCCGACGCGCGCGTCCAGCTTTGCCACCAACCTGTATGTCGCGCAAACCGCCGTGGGGGCGAATTCCGGTTTGGATGCCGCGGACGCCTGTTCCGTGGCATGGCTCAACACCGCCACCAATTGGGGGCTGGGGGCCAATCAAATCGGTCCCGGTTGCACGGTCCACTTGTGCGGCACCATTTCCAGCCCGCTCACGATTCAAGCCGGCGGCACCTTGGGGAATCCCATCACCCTCCTGTTTGAGCCCAACGCGTCGCTCTCCGCGCCCACCTGGTCGGGCGGCGTCATCAATGACGCCGGCTATTCTTATCTGACCATTGACGGCGGCAGCAACGGCCTCATCCAAGCCACGGCCAACGGCTCGGGCCTCGCCTATTCGAACAACATCACCGCCCTGGCCTTGTCCGGATGCAGCGGGGTCACCGTCAAAAATTTGACGATCCAGAATCTTTATGTCATGACCGGCACCGCCCTCACCGGAATGGATCACACGACCTATGGCGCGGGCGTGATCCTGTCCGGCGCCGGACTGGCCAACGTCCTCGTCACCAACTGTGTGTTTCACGACCTGTATGAGGGTTTCAGCGCCGTCTATGGCGCGGGTTGCTCCAACCTCACCTTCTCGCACTGCACGGCCTATGATTGCAACTGGGGCGGGATGATCAGTGACGCCAGTGGCACCTCGACGCTATTTGGTCTGGCGATTGACCACTGCCATGCCTACAACTTCCAGAACTGGGATAATTCCTTCAACGGCAACCGCCATATTGGGGTTTACGCCCTGAACGTCCTCGGCGGCTGGATGTCCAATGTGACCTGTTCGGCCAATTATGTCGGCCCCGGCTTCGGCGCTCAAAGCACCGCCGGAATTTTTGTCAATGGAAATGTTTTCAATGTCCTGGCCGCCAACAACATTCTGGACGCCTCCGATGCGAGCTGCCCCGCCTCGGGTTTGTTTTATCTGTGCGTGGCCGGACTCACGAACCCGCCCACCTCCTGGATCTTGAACAACACCTTTGTGGGGGCCGCCGTCGGCCTGAATATTCTCAACGACGCGTCCGGCTCCGTCCCGAGCACCGTGGTCTGTCTGAATAATGAATTCTATACGAATTCATACTATCCGGTGATTGTTCATTACGGCGCCTATCTGACCCTGGTCAGTGACACCAATAATTACTATGGGCAGTGGAACGGCGGCTTTGTCTTCAGCGCCAACGGTTCGGGCGGGGGCAACACCTTCACCCAATGGAATGCCTTCGGCTACGACCTCCACAGCACCACCCTCAATCCGCTGCTCACCGGTGTGTTTGCGCCACAGACCAACAGCCCCGTGCTGGCTGCCGGCGCCAATCTAACCCCCCTCGCCATCACCTACGACTTTGCCGGCAACCTGCGTCCGGCCACCGGCAATTGGACGCTCGGGGCTTATCAGGCCGGGGGGGTGACGCGGCCGTCGGTGCCGCAAAACTTCCATATTGTGGAACCCTGAACGGGCGGTGCATCCCGAAGTTTGTACCGCAGGTTTCCAAACCTGCCGGCCGTCCGCCAAATTTGTGCGCCCGCCCGCCTTGCCAAGCACTTGGGGATGCACGAGACGAAGTTCATCCCGGCCCGCTTTCAGCTAACATGACCATCGGAACCATTGAGTGGATGCTGCACCGGTATGCCCGGATTCGCACCCGGCTGTTCACCCTGCTGCTCGCGGGCCAGTTTCGGGAAATCGGTTCCGGCAGCCGCATCGTGCCGCCCTTTCGGTTCGGGGGCCTGCACGAAATCAGTCTGGGCGAAGGGGTCATCATCCACCGGGATTGCTGGATTCATGTGATCGCCGGCCACGGCGACGAGACCGCCCCCAAGCTCACCATTCAATCCCACGCCGCCATCGGCATGGGGGCCACCATCTCGGCGGCGCGGCGGGTGGTCATCGGCGAACACGTCCTGCTGGCCCGGAATGTTTACATCTCCGACCACGCCCACGCCTTTGCCAACCCCGGTGTGCCCATTAGGAATCAGGGCCTCACCGGCATCGCCCCGGTGGTCATTGGCCGGCACTCCTGGCTCGGACAAAATGTGGTGGTGCTGCCGGGCGTGACCATTGGCGAGCACTGCGTCATCGGCGCCAACGCCGTGGTCAATTCATCCATCCCGGATTTTTCCGTGGCGGTGGGCGCGCCGGCGCGGGTGATCAAGCGCTATGATCCGGCGACCGGGACCTGGCAGCGGGTCAAAGATTTATAACCCTGTGAATAAGAATACGCTGGTTTCCGTCATCATCCCGACCTACAACCGGGCCGCCACCCTGGAACGCACCCTCGAAAGTGTGCTGGCCCAGACGTGGCAGCCGCTGGAGGTGATTGTGGTTGACAGCCATTCCACCGACCGGACCGCCGAAATCCTCGATCGTTACCAAGGGCGTATTCGCGTGTCGCTCCAGCCCAAACTGGGCCCCGGGGCCGCCCGCAACGCCGGCATCCGGATGGCCCGGGGCGAAATCATCTCCTTTGTGGACTCCGATGACACCTGGCTGCCGGATAAAACCGAACGCCAGATGCGCCTGCTGCAGGCGGGCGAGTCGCTGGGCGTCCAGTGTTGCGTGTGCAACGCCCGGATGGAACAGACCGCCCGGGTGGTGTATTCGTTCGCCACGGCCAACCTGCATCCGGCCCAGCGCGAGGGCCTCTGGACCAATCCCGCCGAGGTGCTGACCACCCGCTTTCTTTTCTTCAACCAGGTGGTTGCCGTCCGCCGGGAACTGCTCGAACAAATCGGCTGCTTCCGCGAGGACCTCAAGTTGAATGAAGACTACGAACTGGCCCTGCGCCTCTCCCTCATGGGGCCGTGGGCGTTTGTCGCCGATCCCCTTGTCGTATGGCATGAGCATACGGATAACCTTTCCGTTCCCTACCGTAACCGCCAGTTGGAGGTGCATCAGAGCGTGCTCCAAATCCTGAAGGAACTGAGCGGTTCGTCACAGTTTGGCCCGCGGTTTCCCAAGGCGGTGTTGGGCCGGCGCATGCGGGGTCTGGAACAGAGCATTCGCGCCCTGCATTTGTCGGCGCAAACGGACGCCCTTCCCCGGCTGTGGGGCCGCTGCCTCCAACTGGGACAACGCGGAGCCCAGGCAGTCTCCCGGCGGCTCTCCCTGGCTCCGCGCATGGTCACGCGTCCGTTGTAATTTTGATGCATTGTCGCCGGATGGTGATCTTTTAACATGTCCCTGAAGGCACAAGTGGCCCGCGGGCTGAAGTGGCAGGCGATCAGCATCGTCGGCCGGCAGCTTCTGTCGTTCGTGGTGGTCACCACGCTCGCCCGGCTGTTGGAGCCCTCCGCCTTCGGTCTGGTGGCCCTGGTGACGGTTTATCTGGGCTTCGTGACCATGTTCGTGGATCAGGGCATCGGCATGGCGCTCATTCAACGGCAGGATTTGAAGCCCGAGCATACGGACGCGGCGTTTTGGTTTAACCTGGGCTGCGCCGTCCTGTTCTGTCTGGGCACCATCGCTCTGGCGGGGCCCGTGGCGCATCTGTTCAAGGAACCCCGGCTGGTGCCGCTGTTGCGCTGGTCCTCTCTCGGCTTGGTGATCGGGGCTTCGTCCGAGATTCACGCCACCCTCTTCACCAAGGCCATGGACTTTCGCCGACCGGTGATCCGGGGACTGATCGCCAATGCCGTCGGCGGCGCGGTCGGGGTGGGCATGGCCTTGGGCGGTTGCGGGGTCTGGTCGCTGGTGGGGCAGCAATTGGCCGGTTCGACGGCGGGCGCCCTTTTTCTCTGGCGCATGTCCGCCTACCGTCCGTCCCTCCGGTTCTCCCGGACCCACTTTCGCGAACTTTTCGGTTTCAGTTCCTCCGTCTTCGCCACCTCCATGCTCTGGTATTTCTGGACCCGCGTTGACCAGGTCATCATCGGCCGGTTTGCCGGCATGCCGGCGCTCGGATTATATACGATAGCTGGCAAGCTGCCCAACCTGGCGAACATGGTCACCCTCCAGCCGCTCGCCGTCGTTTCGCTGCCGCCCCTCTCCCGGATGCAGAATGACCATCCCCAATTGCGGCAGGCGGTCTGCCGGGGCATGGAATTGAACGCCCTCATATCCTTCGCCGTCTTTGTGGGGCTCGCCGCCACCGCTTCCGACCTGGTGCCGCTGCTGTTTGGACCCAAGTGGCGGGCCGCCGGGGGGCTGTGTTCGCTGCTGGCATTGAATTCACTCGTCGTCGCCTTGCAGGTTTTTTATTACCCGGTGTTGCTGGCCTCCGGCGGGATTGGAAAATATGTCTGGCTCAACATCGCCCAGGCCATCGGGGTGCTGGTGGCTTGCACGGTGGGAATACAGTTTGGCGTCACCTGGCTCGTCGTCGGGCTCGTCGTGAACAGTCTGGTCATTGCCATTCCGGGGTTGTTTTTCCTGCGCCAGCGGATCGGTCTGGCCCCTTGGAATTATTGCCGGCCCTGTCTGATGCCGGCCCTGGCATCGCTCTTCATGGTTGGCGTCATTTGGTTGCTCACCAAGCTGTTGCCACCGGACCTTTCGCCGGCCTTGCGACTGGCCTGCAAGGTTCCGCTGGGCGGCCTCGCCTATTTGGGCTGTCTCGTTGTCCTCGCCCCCTCATCCTTGCGCCGGCTGGCGGACATGATCAACCATGCCTTCCACCGCCCGAATCTCATGGCCGACGCCCCCACGGTCGTCTGACCCCGCCGGCCTGAACTTTGACCACCAGCGTCTCCATCATCATCTGCACCCGCGATCATGCGGAAAGCCTGCGGGCAACCCTCGAAGCCCTGGGCCGGGTGTTTGTGCCGGAGCGCTGGACGGTCGAGGTGCTGGTGGTGGACAATGGCTCCACGGACCCCACCCCCGCCGTCGTCCGCGAAGCGCGGTTGTCCACCATTACCGTGCGTTATGTCCTGGAGTCCCGGCCGGGCCAGTCCCGGGCCCGGAATGCCGGGCTGGCCGTGGCGCGCGGCGACATCATTCTGTTCACCGACGATGACGTCCGGCCCGCCCCGGACTGGCTCGAACGATTGGTCACCCCGCTCTTGGAGCAATCGTGTGACGCCGTCGTCGGCCGGATTGAAGCCGCCGAATCCCTGCATCGCACCTGGATGCAGCCGGTCCACAAAGTCTGGGTCACCATCCCCGTCGCCACCGGGGACACGGAACCGGAAATGGTGGGCGCCAACATGGGATTTCGCCGGACCGTATTGGAACGTATCCCCGCATTCGATCCCGAATTGGGCCCCGGCGCGCTCGGCTTCGGGGACGACACCCTGTTTTCGTGGCAACTCGAAGCGGCCGGCTTCCGTTTGCGCCGGATTGCCGACGCCGGCGTCGTGCATCATTTCGAGCCGGCCCGGCTGTTGCGCGCGCAATGGCTCGCCGATGCCGATAAACGCGGGCGCACGGCGGCCTACCTGCTGCACCACTGGCGGCACGGCCGGTTAAAGCTGCCCCGGTTGCGGTATTATTATTTGTCCCTCAAACTGCGGCTCCGCCGCTGGCTGCAACCCCCGCCCCAACTCGGCGACGAAGGCTGTCCGCCCTGGGAAATGAGCTATCTGGCCGCCATGGCCCTGTGCCGTCAGTATATCGTTGAGCGCCAGCGTCCTAGAAACTACACCCGGCGGGGACTCCAAAAATTGACCGTCCCGGGCCTGAAAACGGAACCCGCTCCCGCCGCCGGAACCCTGCGGGCGGGACCATGAAAAATGTCCCGCGACCCTTCGACCTCCAAACTCTGCGGCCTCGTGACCCGGCGCGAACGCTGGGGCTTGTCCGGGCGCGGTTGGGGCCTGTTGATGCTCGCCGTCCTCCTCGCGGGTTTGGGGGGGATCCCGGCCTGCCATCCGTTTCTGGCCGTGACCCATCGGGTGCCCGCCCGCGTGTTGGTGGTCGAGGGCTGGCTCCATATTTACGGGGTGAACGGCGCGATGCGGGAATTCAAAACCGGCGGCTACGATCAACTCCTCACCACCGGCGGCCCGGTGGCGGGCCTCGGCCCCACCAGTTCCATCTATGACACCGAGGCCTGGCAGAGCGCCGGATTTTTACGGCGGGCCGGGCTGTCAACCAATGTTATCCAAGTCGTCCCCTCCTGTTTCGTGGGTCGGGACCGCACCTATAATTCCGCCGTCGCCCTGCGCCAGTGGTTGCAGGCGCACAATCCGCACCTGGACAGCCTCAACGTCCTCACGGAAGACGCCCACGCCCGCCGGACGTGGATGCTGTTTCAGGCGGCCCTCGGCCCCGGCGTCCGGGTGGGCGTCATCGCCCTGCCCGACCCGGATTATGACGCCCGTCATTGGTGGCGTTCCAGCGAGGGCGTGCGGGAAGTCCTTGATGAAGGGATCGCCTATCTCTACGCCAAATTCTTTTTCTGGCCGCCCCGGCCAGCCGCCATCTAATTTATGAACATCGCCATCGTCGGTCTCGGTTACGTCGGTCTGCCCCTGTCCCTCCAATTCACCCGCTCGGGGGTCACGGTCTTGGGCCTGGACATTGATCCCGCCAAAGTCACCGCCCTGAACGCGGGGCGGAGCTACATCAAACACATCGAGCCTGCGGCCATTGCCGACGCCGTCCGGGCCGGGAACTTTGTCGCCACCACGGCCTTTGAGCGCATCCGCGAAGTGGAGGCCGTGATTATCTGCGTGCCCACCCCGCTCAACAAAAACCGCGAACCGGACATCTCGTATATTATTGACACCGGACGGCAAATCGCGCCGCACCTGCAGCGGGGCGCCCTGGTTGTGCTGGAATCCACCACCTATCCCGGCACCACCGACGAGGATTTGCGGGCCGTCCTGGAGGCCGGCTCGGGGCTGAAGGCCGGCGTGGATTTTCACCTCGCCTTTTCGCCCGAACGCGAAGACCCCGGCAACGCCCAAAGCCGGGTCGAAATCATTCCGAAAGTCATCGGCGGCTACACCCCCGCCTGCCTGGCCCATGCGCAGGCCGTTTACGGCCGCGCCATCAAAACCATCATCCCCGTCTCCTCCTGCCGCGTGGCCGAGGCCACCAAGCTGCTCGAGAACATTTTTCGCAGCGTGAACATCGCCCTCGTGAACGAATTAAAGCTCGTCTATGCGGCCATGGGCATTGATATTTGGGAGGTGATCCAAGCCGCCAAGACCAAACCCTTCGGCTTCATGGCGTTTTATCCCGGGCCCGGCCTGGGCGGCCATTGCATCCCGATTGACCCGTTTTATCTCACCTGGAAGGCGCGTGAATATTCCCAGAACACCCGGTTCATCGAACTCGCCGGCGAAATCAACACCGCCATGCCCCTGCACGTCATCAACCGCACCGCCGAGGCCCTCAATGCGCGGCGCAAGGCGGTCAATGGCAGCCGCGTGCTCATCGTGGGTCTGGCCTACAAACCGAATGTGGATGACGAGCGGGAATCCCCGAGTTACGTCCTGATGGAACTCCTGAAGGAACGCGGCGCGGAAGTGGCCTATTACGATCCCTTTGTGCCCGTCATCCGCCCCACCCGCGAGCACGCGCACTGGGCCGGCACCCGTTCCGTGAACTGGGACCGCCCGACCCTCGCCCAATTCGACGCCGCCATCATCGCCACCAACCATCAGGTCGTCAACTATCAGGAACTCGCCGATTGGTCGCCCTGCATCGTGGACACCCGCAACGCCATGGTGTTGATCAAAACCGAACCCGGCCAGGTCTGGAAAGCCTGAAATTTCCCGGTGCCGGACCGACCGGTGCCTCCCGAAGTTGTTAACGGTTTTCAGGCGCAGACCTTTGGAGTGCGGCGACATGTCGCCGCTTTTAGACGAGACGACACGTCGTCGAGTTCAAAAACCCGGACATTGCCCGCCGCACCAATAACTTCGGAATGCACGACTGGCCCAACCCCCCGCCCCCTGTCACAATGCCAAATCCAACTTCCATGATCAGCGGCTTTGGAAAAAAAATCCCGCGCTTTCGCCGTTGGGCCCTGGCGTTGCTGTGCGGTTGGCGGCTCAGCCAACTGGCGCTGGCCCAGGACATCCTCACCGCGCCGCCGGCGACTCCGGCCACGCCGGTCGCCGTCCAGGAGAATCAGGCCGCCAACCCGATGCAGGTGTTCGCCCCCGCCACCGCCGGCCCTTCCACCATGCCGTTGCAATACGGGCCGGCCACCGCGCACCCCCATCTCGATTACCAGTTTCTTTACGGCAACGGCATCGAATCATCTCCCGGCCACTCCCAAAATTCCGTTGTTCAAAGCGTGTCGCCGGGCGTCCTGTTCAACGTGGGCGATCATTGGACCCTGGATTACACCCCGAGCCTGACTTATTACTCCAGCCGCAGTTTTCAGGACACCCTGAATCAATCCGTCCGCCTGGGCTGGGGCACCGCTTACGGCGGCGACTGGTTTTTCAGCGGTTCGCAAAGCTATGCCGACTCCTCCAATCCGCAGGTCGAGACCGCCGCGCAAACCGGCCAGGAAACGTATGCCACCGCCTTCAGCGCCAGTTACCAGTTCAACGATGAAATGTCCCTGGACCTGGGGTGGAATCAAAGCTTCAACGATTATGTGGGCGGGACGGGGGTGACCAACTCCCTCCCCCTGGCCGATTCCCGGGCCTGGTCAACCATGGACTGGTTGAGTTATCAATTCTGGCCCCGTTTCAGCGTCGGGCTCGGCGCCGGTTTCGGCTATGACCAGCAGGATGGCAGTCCCGACTCGATCAACGAACAATACCAGGGCCGGGTCAACTGGCGGGCCACCGACAAAATCAGCTTTCAATTGAGCGGGGGTTTGCAGGAGCAGCAGTATTTGAGCGGCGGGGAGAGTCCGCTGGGCAGCCCCGTTTTTGGCGCCACCATCCAATACCAGCCCTTTGAAACGACCGCGTTCAGCCTGAGCGCCAACCGCACCGTGAGCCAGTCCAGTTTCCTGGACCAGGTGACCGAAAACACCGGCGTCACCGCCGACTTGAACCAGCGCCTGCTGGGCCTCCTGCATCTGGACGTGTCCGGCGGATACCAAACCACCCGGTATGTCGCCTCCCTGTTCGGCCTGTCCACCAGCCGGGCCGACGATCTGTATTCCTTCAACGCCCGGCTGACCTGCCCGCTGCTGCGCCGGGCCACCGTCGCCGTGTTTTATACGTATAGCGACAATGCCTCCAGCCAATCCGGCTTTGCCGCAGTGGGCTCCACCTACGCCTTCAGCAGCCGGCAGTTGGGGATTGAAATCAACTACCAGTATTAACCACCACCCCGGACTGGACCACCACTGCCACCGCCACAATGCCACGTGGCGGCGACTCGGAAGAGCGCCGCATTATAACTCCTGCCGATGAACGTTGACGTGTACACGGATGCTGGCGCTTGTGGAGATGCGCCGGCCGAGCCCGCACCTTATGGGCATCTTGCGCAAGCCGTCCCGCCGATTTCCAAATCTGCCGTCTCCCCTCCCGCTCTTGAGAAACATCTATGGAACGTGTTGATTGGTAGCCAGTTGCGTTCAGGGCCAAAGGCCCGATTTCATACCAGCCTGGGGCACTCGCCCCAGGTTCCGTGCCCAAAGAATAACCAAGGGCTGAAAGCCCGATCCAATGCCTCAGTCGCCCGTCTGAGGAAAGTTTCCTCCTGCATCAGCACCCACAGGGCGTCCCCGCTCTGCGGGACAAACCTGCTGGCTGCACCGCAAGCTGCTGCATTCGACCCTTGGGCGGCCTGCCGATTTGGAAATCGGCGATCGGGCCGGTTGGTCCCGCAACCCGGGATGCGCTCCGGCTCGCGCAAGCTGCCTGTAAGGTGCAGCTTGAACATTGGATTTTGACCTGTCCGCCGTAGCCTTGGCGAAGGTGGGATTTTCCTTGGAGTTTGAAATTTGAACTTTCCCCTTTCATGAACCTCCCACCCCCGCCCCCATGCCGCCAGACTCATCTGAAAAATTGACCGCCTCCCCCCGGCCCGATCTCGGGCAGCCAGCCCCGGCGGCCCCGCCCCCGGCGTCGGCCGACGATGCCCGCCAATGGCGGCATTTTGGCTGGGCCACCTTCGGCCTCGGCCTGGCGTTCGCCCTTCCCCTGGGGCAGTTGATCAGGTTTGCGGCCGCCAGCAAGCTCTATTCCTACATCCTCCTCATTCCGTTCATCAGCGGGTATCTCTTCTGGCCCGGACGTCATAAATTGTGGTCCGGGGTTCCGTCCTGTTCGGGGTTGCCGGCCGTTTTTCTGACCTCCGGGGCGGGGGTGCTGCTGGCCTATTGGCTGGGGCTCCGTTCGCACTTCAAACTGCTGGAGGATGACTATCTGGCGGTTATGACGGTCGCCTGCCTCTTGTTTTTCCTCGGGGTTTGCGGTCGCTTTTTCGGGACGGGATTTTTGCGGGCCAACGCCTTCCCCCTGGGCTTTCTATTTTTCATGGTGCCCCTCCCGGTGGCGGTTTTGAGCGAGATTGACACCCTGCTGCAATACAGTTCCGCCGGGGTCGCCCGGGAATTTTTCACGCTGGCCGGCACCCCGTTTTTGCAGGACGGCTTGGTGTTCCAACTGCCCGGCATCACCATCCGCATCGCCCCGGAATGCAGCGGCATCCATTCCAGCATTGTGTTGTTCATCACCAGTCTGCTCGCGAGTTACATGCTTCTGCGCACCCCCTGGAAACGGGCCGTGTTCATTCTGGCGGTGATTCCGCTGGGCATTCTCCGCAACGGCTTTCGGGTGTTCACCATCGGTGAACTTTGCGTCCACATCAGCCCCCGGATGATTGATTCCCCCATCCATCACCGGGGCGGCCCGGTTTTTTTCGTCTTGTCCCTTATCCCCCTCTTCATATTATTGATCATCCTGCTGAAATCCGAGCGGGCTGGGCCGGCCTCCAAAAACCGGGCCGGGGTGAATCCCGACTGAATAAAATTTGAAATTGCCCATGAGAAAATTGACTCCTTTGGTTCCGGTGCTGATCCTGTTCACGCTCCTGGGACTCGCCGGCGCCGGCTGCACCGCCAAGGTCAAGGCCTCCTACCACCTTAAGCGGGCCGACCGGTATTACGACGCCGGCCAGGTCGAGCCGGCGGAAATTGAGTATAAGAATGTCTTGCGGAACAACCCGCAAAACGTCCGGGCCTGGAGCCGGCTCGGCTATATTTATTTCGATCAGGGCCGGCTCGGGGAGGCGGCGCAACTCCTCAGCCGGGCCGGCCAGTTGTCCCCCACTAACCTCGAGGTGCGGGTGATCTTGGGCAAAATCTGCCTGCAAACCGGCGAGTTGAAGGACGCGTGGGCGGAAGCCGGCTTTATTCTCGATAAAAACCCCCGCGATGCTGACGCCCCCATCATCCTGGCGGAAGCCGCGGCCACCAATCAAATCGCCGAAGCCCGGCTGCGCCTCCAAAAGCTTTCGCCGCCCGGCGGCACCGCCCCGCTGCAAACCGCCCTCGGGGTGCTTTCCTTCCGCCAGGGCGACCTCAAAACCGCCGCCGCCGATTTCTCGCGCGCCGTGACCCTCGACCCCAAATTCGCCGAAGCCTACACTTCGCTCGGCAATTTGCACTTCGCCCAAAATGACCTGAAACCGGCGGATCAGGCCTTCAAATCCGCCGCCGACCTCGCGCCCCCCCGTTCGGGCAAGCGGCTCCAATACGCCGAGTTCAAAATCCTGACGGGTGACTCCGCCGCTGGCAAACAGCTGTTGACGGATTTGGTCAAACAGACCCCGGACTACCTGCCGGGCTGGATGGCGCTGGCCCAGCTTGCCGCCGCCGAGAAAAATTACCCCGAGGGCCTGGCCCTGCTGGGCAACGTGTTGAGTCGCGATCCCCAGAATCTGGAGGGCCTGCTGTTGAAAGGCCGCCTCGATATGGAATCGGGCGCCACGGACCAGGCCATCAATGATTTCACGGGCATGACCCGGATGTTTCCCAAAATGCCGGTGGTCTTCTATCAACTCGCCCTCGCCCGGCTGGCCAATAATGAAACCGACGCGGCCATTGGCAATCTCAACCAGGCGCTGAACCTGAATCCCAAGTATGTCGAAGCCATTCAGAAACTGGCCGAAATCGAGATTCGGAATGGCAAAGTCACGACCGCCATTGAGGCCCTGCAAGCGTTGACCTGGCAACTGCCCCGCCTCAAGTCCGCCCAGTTGTTGCTGGCGGAAGCCTACCGCGCCCAGGGCAATCCGAACGCCGCCCTGAGAATTTACCACGCCCTCGAAACGGATTCCCCAAAGGATCCGCAATTGCACCTGCTATTGGGCGACACCCTGCTCCAGCAAAAAGACGACCCTGGCGCGCGCCTCGAATTTGACCGGGCGCTCGAACTGTCACCCGATTATCTGCCCGCGTTGGAGCAAGTGGTGCATTTGGATCTCCAGGATAAGCAATACGACGCCGCACAATTGCGCCTCCAACAACAAATCGGAACGAATCCCAAATCGGTGGCGCTTCAACTGCTTCTGGCGGACGTCCAGATCGCCCGCGGGGCTACCAACCAGGCGGAAGCCACGCTGCTGAAGACGATCACCATGCAGCCCGCCTCCCCGGAGCCGTATCTGTTGCTGGCCCAACTCTACCTCGCCGCCCATGAAGATCAGTCGGCGGTGGCGCAGCTCCAGACCACGCTGGACCGGGAGCCGAAGGATCCGGGGGCGCTGATGCTCCTGGGCATGGCCTGCACCGACGCGCAAAAATACCCGGAGGCCGGCGCGGCCTATGAAAAATTACTGGCCTTGACGCCCAACAACCGCCTGGCCTTGAATAACCTGGCCTGCCTCTACGCGGATCATTTGGGCCGGCTTGACCAGGGGGCGGTCCTCGCCCGCCGGGCCCGCGACCTGGCCCCGACCGATCCCGCCATCGCCGACACCCTCGGGTGGATTCTCACCCGGAAGGGCGAGTATTCTTCCGCCTTGGATCTGCTGCGGGAAAGCGCGGCCAAGTTAGCCTCCGTGCCCGAGGTTCAATATCATTTGGGCGTGACCTATTACCGGTTGGACGATGCGACCGGCGCCCGCACGGCCTTTGAACACGCCCTCCAACTCACCGGTGATTTTCCCGATCAGAACGAATGCCGTCAGTGTTTGGCCGTTCTGGCCGTTGACGTTAACACCGCCGGGGCGGACTTGACCGCCTGGCTCGAAAAACGCGTGGCCCGGCAGCCGGATGACTCCGAAGCCCTCGTGCGCCTCGCGGCCATCTACCAACGCACCGGGAAGAACGATCAGGCCATCAGCACCTATCAGGCGGTCTTGCAAGCCGCCCCGCAAAACGTGTCGGCGCTCTTGAATCTGGCCCGGCTCGAAACCTCCCGCAACCCGGCAGCCGCCTTTGATTTGGCCAAACGGGCCGCCAAATTAACGCCCAATGACCCCGAGGTGAACCACACCCTGGGCCGCCTGGCGTTCCTGACCGGCGACCAGTCCTGGGCGGTGAACCTGCTCGAATCCACGGCCCGGGTTCAGCCGCAGAACCCCGAATTACTTTATGATCTGGCGGAAGCCTTTTACAGTGTCGGCCGGGTGGCGGACGCCCGCGTGACCATGCAAAACGCCCTGCAAACCGGGGCCGCCTTCGCGCGCGCCAACGACGCCCGACGCTTTTTGGCGATGGTGGATCCGGCCGGCCAGCCCGCTCCGGCCGCCCAATCCCAGGCCGCCGAGATTTTAAAAACCATGCCCGATTATGTCCCCGCGCTCATGGTCAAGGCCCTCTTGGCGGAACAAAAGCCCGACCCCGCCGACGCCGAAGCCGCCTATGCGGAAGTATTGAAACTTTACCCCGATTTCACCCCGGCACAAAAGCAACTCGCCCTCCTTTATGTCCGGCAGACCGACCACAACGACCAAGCTTACGCCCTCGCGCTCAAAGCGCGCAAGGCGCTGCCCGCCGATCCCGACCTGGCCAAAGTGCTGGGCATGGTCCTGTGTCGCCAGGGCGATTTCGCGCGGGCCGCCTATTTGTTGCAGGAAAGCGTCCGCCAGCGGTCTCGTGATGCGGAATTACTCTATTATCTGGGACTCACGCAATATCACCTGAAAAATCGGAAAGACAGCAAAATCTATTTTCAACAGGCGCTGGATTTGAATTTGTCCGGCAATCAAGCCGTTGATGCCCGGCAGAAATTGGTGGAATTAAAATAAGGAAACAAATTATGAAGCAGACATTAAATTTAACCCTGCCCCAGAAAATCACCGCCCTGAAGGGCCGGCTGAGCCGTTGCCTCCGATTACCCCTGGCCCTGGTGGCCACCGGCTTGCTGGCGGGCTGTGCGAGTGCCTTTGTTTCCCCCGCCGATGCCTTCAACGTGAAGCCGAAAACCCCAACCGAAGCGGGGACGGCGGCCAATCTCCCCGAGGTGATCACCCTTCGGGCCGGTGACACGCTCAAAATTTCCTTTCCCGGTTCACCCAACCTCAACACCTCTCAACAGATTCGGCGCGATGGTAAAATCACCCTGTCCCTGGTGGGTGAGGTGGACGCGGCCGGGCTGACCCCGCCCGCGTTGGAAAAGAAACTGGTGGATTTATATGCCTCGCAGATCTCCAGTAAACAGATCTCGGTCGCGGTGGAAAGCTCCACCTTTCCGGTTTATGTCACGGGCATGATCCTCCATCCTGGCAAAATCGTGGCCGATCATCCCCTGTCGGCCTTGGAAGCGGTCATGGAAGCCGGCGGATTCGATTATTCCAAGGCCGATCTTCGGAACGTCACCGTGATCCGGCGCGAGGGCAACACCATGAAAAATTACAAGTTGAATTTGAAAGCCGTCCTCCAGGGTAAAACCGGCGCCACGTTCGAGCTTAAGCCCGACGACATCGTTTACGTGCCGGAACGCTTCTCCATGTTTTGAAAATGAAATGTTGAGTCATGCCGACATCCTGGCCTGCACCAGCGCTCTTTTTTGCGGCCTCCTGGCCCTGATGGTCGCCTGGCATCAGGGCCGTTCGCTCCCCCATTGGGCCTTTGTCGCCGGCATGGCGGCCCTGGCCGTCGAGGAGGTTTGCTTCGCCCTCACGGTGGCAGCCACTTCCCCGGAGCGGATGATTTTCTGGCAAAATTGCCGGTGGGCGGCCATGTCCTTCCTACCCTGCCTCTGGCTTTTTTTCAGCTTCAGCTATGCCCGGGGAAATTATGCCGAGTCCCTGTATCGCCGGCGTTGGTTCTTATTCACGGCCTTCCTGTTCCCCTTCGTCTTGCTGCTGGTGTCCGACGGTCATTTGCTGGTGTCCGTCGTCCGGCGGGCGGACGGTCGTTGGCTGTTTGGCCTCAGTGTGGCGGGCATCCTGGCCACCCTGTTTTCACTGCTCGGGGCCGTGCTGGTGCTGATGAATTTGGAACGCACCTATCGGGCGGCCATGGGCACCATGCTCTGGCGGATCAAATTCATGATTTTGGGGCTGGGGGTGATTTTTGCCGTGCAGGCTTACGTTTGCACTCAGGCGCTGCTCTTTCATGCGGTCAACCTCTCGCTCGAAGCCGTCACGGCGGCGGCCATCCTCTTGGGCGGCCTGCTCATTCTCCGCTCCCTCCTCCGCGCCGGGCATTTTAACCCGGAAGTTTACCCTTCCCAGTCCGTCCTCCACAATTCCCTGACGCTGTTATTGGCCGGTGTCTATCTCCTCATCGTCGGCGGCTTCGCCAAGCTGGCGGCCTCGCTGGACGGCGATGGCGCCTTCATGTTGAAGGCCTTTCTCCTGCTGATCGCCTTGGTTTTGCTCGCCATCGTGCTGCTGTCGGACCGGGTGCGGCTCTATACGCGGCAATTTGTCAGCCGGCATTTTCAAAGGCCGCTTTATGACTATCGTTCCGTCTGGCGCCGCTGCACCGAATGCACCGCTTCCTGTGTCAAGCCCGTCGAATTGTCCCAGGCCGCCGTCAATTTGGTGACGGACCTCTTCCAAGTCCTCTCCGTGACCATCTGGCTGGTGGATGAGAAACGCGAAAATCTGGTTTTCGCCACTTCCACTTTCCTCTCCGCCACCCGGGCGGACCAGCTTCAGCCGGATAATGCCGGGGTCTTGGAGGTGTTGCGCGCTTTGGAACATCATTCCGACCCCATTGACTTGGACGTGGTCCGGGAGCCCTGGGCGGCCGTGCTCCGGCGTTGTCACCCCGATGAATTTCACAAGGGGGGGAACCGCGTTTGTGTGCCGATGATCAGCGGTGGCACGCTGCTGGGGCTGATGATTCTCGGTGACCGGGTTGGCGGCGTCCGCTTCTCCTCGCAGGATTTTGATCTGCTAAAATGCGTCGCCGACCAGGTGGCTGCGGGTCTGCTCAACGCCCAGCTTTCACAAAGATTACTTCAGGCCCGCGAGATGGAAGCCTTTCAAACCATGTCCTCGTTTTTTGTTCATGACCTGAAGAACACCACCTCCACGCTCAATTTAATGCTGCAGAATCTGCCCGTGCATTTTGACAATCCCGAGTTCCGGGCGGATGCTTTGCGCGGCATTGCCAAGACCGTGGCCAGCATTGACCGCCTCATCGGCCGGCTGAGCCAGCTCCGCCATGAATTCCAAATCAAACCCGTCGAATCGGACCTCAATGAAGTGGTCGCCCGGGCGCTGGCGGGATGGGAGTCCGCCGTCGGCGTCACTTTGCTGAAAAACCTGGCGTCCCTTCCCCTCATCCCGCTCGATCAGGAACAAATGCTCAAGGTGGTGACCAACCTGCTGCTCAATGCCCGCGAGGCGGTGTTGCCTTCTGCGGGCGGCGGGGCCGTTCTCCCGTCGTCCCCCCCCGCCGGTGAAGTCCGCATCGAAACCATCACCCGCAATGGTTCCGTCATCCTCTCGGTCTCCGACAACGGTTGTGGCATGGCCCCGCAGTTTCTGAACCGTTCCTTATTCCGTCCCTTCCAGACCACCAAAAAAAATGGGCTTGGCATCGGACTCTTTCAAAGCAAAATGATTGTCGAGGCCCACCAAGGCAGCGTGCAGGTCGAGAGCCAGCCCGGCCGGGGCACCACCTTTCGGATTATTTTGCCGCACTCCAAAACCCGCAGATGAAGCCCAAAATATTGATAGTTGACGACGACGAGGAAATTCGCACCCAGATGAAGTGGGCGCTAATGAATGACTATGAAATACTCGTCGCCGAAAATCGCGCCCGCGCGGTCGAAATTTTTCGGGCGGAACTGCCCGCCGTCGTTTTATTGGATTTAGGGCTGCCCCCCCAGCCCGGCAACCCCGAGGAAGGCCTGGCGGCCCTATCCGAAATCCTCACTTTGAACCGTCTGGCCAAAGTCGTCATCATCACCGGCCAGGGCGAAAAGGAAGTGGCCCTGCGCGCCATCGGGGCGGGCGCTTATGATTTCCTCTGCAAACCGGTGGTCATGCAGGAATTGAAATTTCTCCTGGCCCGTTGCTGCTATGTCGCCCAACTTGAACGCGAATACCGGGAACTGCAGCAATTATTACCCGGTGACGCCTTTGAAGGCATGCTCGGCACCAGCCGTCCCATGCAGGCGGTGTTTGACAGCATCCGCAAGGTTGCCGTCACCGATGCGCCCGTCCTGATTTTGGGCGAAAGCGGCACCGGCAAGGAAATGGCCGCCCGGGCCATTCATCAGCAAAGCCACCGTAACAAGGGTCCGTTCGTGGCCATCAACTGCAGCGCCATCCCCGAAGCGCTCTTGGAGAGCGAACTCTTTGGACACGAAAAAGGCGCCTTCACCGGCGCTCACATGCAACGCCTGGGACGGATTGAAACCGCGGGCGGCGGCACGCTTTTCCTGGATGAAATCGGCGAAATCCCCCTGCCATTACAGGTCAAACTCCTGCGCTTTCTCCAAGATCAATGCCTGCAACGCGTGGGGGGACGCGAGGAAATCCAAATTGATGTCCGTGTCATTGCCGCCACCAATGCCGATTTAAAGAAGGCCATGGCCGCCGGCCATTTTCGGGAGGATTTGTTTTACCGCCTGGCCGTGGTCCAGGTCGTGATGCCGCCACTTCGTGACCGTGACACCGACATTCACTTGCTGGCCCAGTCCTTCCTCCAACGCTTTGCCGTCCAGGTCCGAAAGTCTGGCCTGTCTTTTGATCGGGCGGCGGTTCTGGCCTTAAACAGTCATTCTTGGCCCGGAAATGTGCGCGAATTGGAAAATAGCGTTCGTCGGGCCGTCATTATGGCCGAAGGCAAGCGGATCACCGTCCAAGACCTTGAATTCACCCCGGTGGCCAGTGGCAATGCCGGCACCCTCAAAGAGGCCCGGGAAGCGGTGGAACGCGAAATGATCGAACGCGTTTTGCGCAAGCATTCCGGTAAAATTACGGCGGCCGCCGCCGAACTCGGCATCAGCCGCCCCACTTTTTATGAATTGATGGAGAAACTGGGCCTCGGTAAAGCATAGGGGCGGGTATCCCGCCGCCCCGCTATCCGTAAATGCGTGTCCGTTGCAGACCTGGGGTCTGCAACGGACACGCATTTTTTGTAATCCAATCGGTCTTCCACCTTCAGGGGAAAATCAGGGCAATTCGAAGCCGTCTTGTCCGCCCGCCCGTGCCCAAAAATAGAAAAAGGGCGGGAAAATAATTTCCCGCCCTGAATTTAAAGCACCTCAAATACGGCCCAGCTCAGGCTTTGAACTTTTTACGCAGCAGACCAATCCCGGACAAAGCCGCTCCGAGCAGCATGACGGTTGAGCCGCCATCGGGAACCGATCCCAAAGCCAGCCAGTCTTGGCCGCCGTAAGGACCGGATGATTCAATCACATCTACACCATAAGCTCCGGGACCGGAGTTGGCGTTGGTGGCAACTTCACTTAAAGCCGCCAGAGCATTAATCGTCGCCAGAGTATAGGGATCGCTGGCGGGAGCGCCATTGCCCCATTGGGTGTAGGCGTTATTATTGTTAAAAAGCTGGCCTTGGAAATACCACAATGCCGCCTGCACCGCCCCGACATCGGCCGAGGGCAGATACCATTGACCGGCCGTCTCGGTTTCCCCCGCCAACTGCCCGGTGGCAAACTCATAGAACAAATAGGCGGTGCCGAGCTTAAGGGGCGAGGAACCCAACGGATTGTTGTGCGTCGCCTGGCCGAGGGTGTAGGTATAAGTGGCTCCCGGCTGGAAATTATTGTCGGTCTCAATGCAGAACGTCTGAAATGCCGTCGTAGGGTCGTTATCCACCACGGCGGTGAATTGTCCACCGTCCGAGTAGGTGTCACTATTATCACTTACCACGATGGTGCCGCTCGATGGGATCGCCAGTGCAACGGAACCCGTCAGGCTTCCCGCCAGAGCCGTCGTTAAAATCAGTCTTTTCATTGTCGTTTTATATTACCAGTTATCTGCGTATTTTGTCACACAACCGACCACGCTTCATTTGAGCACTTCTGGTGCCAAGTCTTTTGATGAGGCCTTTAATCTATATAAAGCCATTAAATTAAGCGACTTATGTAGATTTTGTTTGTGTGGCCTGAAGGGGCGTTTATTTGAGAATCGTAAAGAATCCCGACTGTTTTTTGGGGGGTGCGGCCGAATTCTTTCCAAATTCAATCCAAATGCTTGATATTGGCTGACTTAAACCGATATTTTCCAATCTGTTAAGCTTTCCGACGTTTATTGGCAATTCCATGGGGCCTTGGGGCGCGAGGTGGGGAAGGGAAATCAAGAGCCCGCGCCGTTCAAATCTTGAATTCGCCCCGTTCTTTGGGGGGATTTATCTTTCTGGATCAACCCCGGCGGAACGTTCCCCGCCATGCCAACAATCCAACCAGCGAGCCGACCCCGAGCAGATCAACGGCGGCCGGTTCCGGCACCACTTCATATTCGAAATTCGGGGCGATGATCGCATCCCCCCCCACCCCATCCAAGGTCGCGGGAAACACAAAGCCCGCGTTGGAATTATAGGCCACCTGCCCCAGTTGAACCGCCCCCGACAGGGTGGCATAGCCATTGGGATCCGACCCCGGCGTCACCACCACGGCGGACAGCGTTCCGACTGGAATATAGGCCGCCAAATAATAGGTTTGGTCGGCGGCGAGCAGCACCGGCGCGATGGATTGATACCGGCTGAGATTCACCAACGCACTGGCATCGGTGATGGTCTGCGACGCCAGCAAAATGCCGTTCGCATTCCATAAGCCCACCTCGAGACTGCCGGTGGGCGGTACCAAATAGTTAAACGCGCCCAAGGCCGTCACATCCATGCCGGTCAACGGCTGAAACGTCCAGCCCGCCGGGCCGTAAATGGACGAAAAAATTGAAGAATAGAGCGGCGAGCTGTCGGAGGGTACCGTCGGGACATAATTCAGCATGGCTTCAACGGAGCCTTGGGCGCGGCCAGTCAACACGGCCACCAGCAATGTTGCCAGAGAAAATAATGTTTTCATAGATTGCCACCTCTTATCCTTTATTGCGAAGCTCAGCGATGGTGGGGAAATTAAGCCCGCCTGTCAAACCGGCATTTCGGTGGCATTTTCGGCGGGTGGGCATTCGAAAAACCGGCTTCAGCCGCGCTTCCGGCCCCGTTAAAAAGCCGCTAGAAATCTTGCCAGCCGCAGTCCGGGAGCTTAATTTCGCCCGTTCATGAGTTCTGAGAAAAATGATCGCGAACCGCTCCAACCGGAATTGCCCGTCGGCGGCGCCCCGGCCGGCCCGGCGGAAACCAACGGCAACGGCGCCGCCCATGTGCAGGCCGAGGCCGTCCCGACGGAATTGGCGCACCGCCCCTTTGATCCCAATCAGCCCGTCACCGGCCTGCATCGCCGCGTGGACAAGAGTTTCATGGAATACGCGTCCTACGTCATCCGCGACCGCGCCATTCCCAACCTCGCCGACGGACTGAAACCCGTCCAGCGCCGCATCTTGTGGGCCCTGCATGAAAAGGACGACGGCCGCTTCATCAAGGTGGCCAATGTCGTGGGCCACACCATGCAGTATCACCCCCACGGCGACGCCTCCATTGGCGACGCCCTCGTCGTCCTCACCACCAAGCGGTATCTGATCGAGGGCCAGGGAAATTTTGGCAACATTTACACCGGCGACCCCGCCGCCGCCGCCCGTTACATCGAATGCCGGCTGACCGACCTCGCGCGCACCGAACTGTTCAACGACGAAATCACCGACTTCGTCCCCAGCTATGACGGCCGCAACCAGGAACCCGTGGCGCTGCCCTGCAAACTGCCCCTCACCCTGATGCTTGGCACCGAGGGCATTGCCGTGGGCCTGGCTGCGCGCATCCTGCCGCACAATTTCCCCGAACTGCTCGAAGCCCAGATCGCCATCCTCAAAAACCAGCCGTTCAAGTGCCTGCCCGATTTCACCACCGGCGGCATGATGGACGCCCGGGATTACCAGGACGGCCGCGGCAGCGTCACCGTCCGCGCCAAGATCAAGGTCAAGGACGAGTCCACCGTCACCATCCGCGAACTCCCGCCCACCACCACCACCGATTCGCTGATGTCCTCGATTGAAGACGCCGCGCAGAAAGGCAAGCTCAAGGTCAAATCCATCAACGATTTCACCTCCGAAAACGTTGAGATCGAAGTCAAATGCCCGCCGGGGGTGGACGCGGAAAAAATGGTGGACGCCCTCTATGCCTTCACCGATTGCGAAGTGACCATCAGCAGCCGCATCGTCGTGATCCGGAACAACCGGCCGGTGGAACTGACCGTCAGCGAAGTGCTGCACGAGAACACCACCCAACTGACCGCGCTCCTCAAGCGCGAACTCGATTTGCGGGAGCGCCAACTGCTCGACGAACTCCATTACCGCACCCTCGAACGCATCTTCATCGAGGAACGCATTTACAAACTGATCGAAAAGTGCAAGACCAACGAAGCCGTCCTGGCGGCGGTCAATGAGGGCTTCCAACCCTTCGCCCAACAGTTGGTGCGCGAGTTGGTGGCGGCGGATGTCGAGCGCCTGTTGCAGGTGCGCATCCGGCGCATTTCGCTCTTCGACATCCACAAGCACCGGGAAGAGATGGAAAAGACCCAGGCCGAACTGGCCGAGACGCGCAAACACCTCAAGAACCTGACGAAATATGTCATCAGCCATCTCGAGGCGTTGCTGGAGAAATACCGGCCGCAATATCCGCGCCTGACCACCAAATCGGCCCGCCACGAGGAGTTGGACGTCAAGACCGTCGCCTTCAAATCCTTCAAGGTGGCCTACGACCGCGAGAGCGGCTACGTGGGGCACAAGGTCAGCGGCGACGAATTCAAGCTCGACTGCACCAAGTTCGACAAGCTGCTGCTGGTGTTCAAGGACGGCACCTACAAGGTCATCGAACTCCCGGAAAAATTGTTCATCGGGCCCGACCTCCTGTATTGCGGCCTGCCCGACCGCGACCGCGTGTTCACCTGCGCCTACACCGACCGCGAGGCCAGTTACCTGAAGCGGTTCACGTTTGGCGGCATCATCATGAACAAAGTGTATGCGTGCATCCCGGAAAAATCGCGCATCCTCTTTCTGGCCCCGGAAACGCCCAAGGTGTTGTATATCCGCTATAAACCCGCCCCGCACCAAAAAATCACCCAGCAAACCTGCGATCCCGCCCAGGTGGAGGTGAAGGGCCCCAAGACCCTGGGCCGGCAAATCTCCATCAAGGACATTTCCTCCGTCACCGCCGCGCCCACGCGCGGCTGGGACGAAAAAGAAACCACCACCAAGCTGATTTTTAGCTGAGCGCGCCGGGCGTCATTTTCACTGGCCCCGCCCAAACTGCGCGGCGCACTGGGTCACCAACTCGGCGTCGGCCCCCCGGTTGCGGGCTTTCAGAAAAGCCACATACCCTTGCGTCGTGTCGGTCTTGGTCGGGCTCAACGCCAGCGCCTGCCGGAAGGCAAAATCCGCCGCCCGCGCCATCCGCTCACGTTCCGCTTCGTCGCGGGCGTGGTCCATGCGCCAGACGTAGAGGCCGGCGATGGCGCTGCGCAGTTTCGCGAACGATTCGCTGGAATACTTGTTCTGCACGAAACCCGGATCGCCCTGGAAGCCGGTGAAATCGTGGTCGTGAAACACCTTGGTGGCAAAGTCCGTCACGGCTTTGACCGGCGTTTCGTCGTCCAGCCAGTTGCCGATCATCGGCGTGACGTATTTCGTCCAGTAATCATGATCCGATTGCACTTGGTCGGTGGATAATGCGGCCAGAGGCTGCCGGTTGATTTTGAAAATCAGGCCGTGCGGTTCCAAGTTCGGATACATCCAGTCCAGCGGCCAGCTTTCTTCCAGGTAAAACTCGCGGTCGGGGTTGTTGTCAAAAATGGTTTTGGCCAGCAGCGCGTTGATTTCCATGACGGCGACGCGCCCGCTGATGGCGACGTGGCCGTTGTCATTTTTGATGTCCTCCCCCGGCTTGAGTTGGTTCGCTTTCTGCCGCCGCTGGATGTCCTCCATAAAATCTTGAAAACACCGGTTTGAATCCTTCTGGGAGGGGATTTTAATTTTCCCGCCATACATGGCGCGCAGGTATTCAAGATAAGCGCCGTCCGCCAAGGCGTTTTGGGTGAGCGTGAAAAAGGGTTTGCCGTCCACCTGCGACTCGGACAAGGCCGTGACCAGAAACCGCCCCGGGTCCGTGCCGCCAAAGTAAATGCTGCCGGGCGGGATGGAGTTGATGATGTCCCGACCGAAGGCGACCTCGTATTTTTCGTCGCCGTTGGCCAGTTGCTCCATGGCGCCATAAGTCTCATTGACCGGAGCCCACCACATTCCGTGTGGCAGCGGGGATTTCAGATGGGCCGGATTCCCCCCCACGCGGGATGCAAACTCCGAAAAAAGTTTGGCCGCGGTTTGCCAGTCGCCTTTGGCGGCGGCGTTAAAAAATGGCTGACAGGCGGGGCGTTGGACATTTACCGACTCCTTATTCCAATATTTCCCATCCGCCTCCACCAGTATCGCCTCCTGCCGGGTTTTCTCCGCCACAAACTGTTTCCACTGCCCGGCGACCAGGGAATTATTCAGCGACCAACCGCCCGGGGAACTTTCCCGGGCGGCTTTGGAACACCCGCCGATCAATATCCCCAGTCCCAACACGGCCGCGACCATGCCGGCCAGAGCCGCCGGGGATATCCGGCGGCGATTCCGCCGCCCGTCGAGAATGGCGGTGACGCGCTGTTCCAAACCCGAGGGCCGCGCCATGGCCACCGCGCCGCCCGGACTGGCCGCCGCTGCGAACTGCCGGGCAATCGCCACCAAATGCCCCGCGTATTCCGATGGTTTGGCCCCGCCGCCCAGCACGAAATCATCACACGCCCGTTCCCGTTCCGCCCGCATTTGTCCGGCCGCCAGCCACGCCAGCGGATTAAACCAGTAAATCAGGCAAACCACCTGCGCCAGTTCCTGCGTCAGGCAATCCCAGCGCCGGATGTGCGCCAGTTCGTGGCGCAGCACCAAGGCCAGGCGTTCCGCCGGCCACGCGCGCGCCTCCGCCGGCAACACCACCACCGGCTTCAGGAAGCCCCAGGTGACGGGCGACACCGGTCCCGCCGCCACCCGCAGCCGCACCGGTCGTTGGATGTGATAATCCCGCCGCAACTGCTCCACCTGTTCCCGCCAGCCCGCATCCTGGCAGTCCGGGATTTGACCCGCCAACCGGTGCAGCCGCAGTCGCGCCGCCAGAAACCACGCCCCGCCCAGCGTCAACCCCGCCAGCCACAGCGCGACCACGCCGCCGCCCCAGGCGATGGCTGGGAATTTCTCCGGTGGTTTGGACGCAGTCGTCCGGGCTGAATTCGGCACGCCCGCCGCCCCACCCGATGGGACCGCTGATAAACTGGCGGGCGGCCGGGCGGCCTTCTGCATTAGGAAAGACAGTGAATCCGGCAGGCGGTTCAGCAATTCCGCCGGGGCCATCCAATCGGGCGCGGACCAGACCGGGGCCAGCCGCCCCAACCAAGGCAGGCACAACAGCCCGAGCAGACTCACGAACCGAGCCAGATGCCGGGCGGCGGCCGCGCCGCGCCGCCAGCCCGCCATGCCCAGCGCCACCAACGCCAGCAGTATAAAACTCTGCCCGGCGCCAGCCGCCAGTCCCCCGCCCGCCAGCGCCGCCATGATTCCGTCCAGATGCAAGTTCATGATTAATTTGGATGAGTGGTGAATATGAGATTGATGCCACGGCACACTGGTGACGGCTGATTTCCCGGCGGACAGGCTGGCAGCCCGTCCCACTTTGTGGTCATCGGCTTCACCGGCCTTCCTTTCCCGCTTGTTTGATGACGTCCTGCAATTTCTCCAGTTCGGCCGGGGAAAGCTTTTTGTCGGCGGCGTCCAGCAACCCCGCCACCGCGTGCTCGACCGCCCCGTTGAAAAAAGTGGCCAGGATGCGTTTCAACGCCGACCGTCCGGCCGTCTGGCGCGATTCCCGGGGCGCAAACACATACCGCGCCCCCTCCTGCCGGTGTTTGACATACCCCTTTTCCTCCAGGATGCGCAACTGGGCGCGCACGGCGGAATAACCCGGCGGCTTCGGCATCGCCGCCCGCACCTCGGCCGCCGTCGCCTCTTCCCGGCGGTGCAGCACATCCATGATCTGCCGCTCCCGGCGGCTGAGCTGGGGTTCGGAATTCATCTTAATGCTAAAATATTAGCACACCCGGGCCGGCCGTCAACCCTTAAATGCTAAAATTTTAGCATACATCCGCCGCGGGATTTCGTCCGTCTGCCGCGCCCTCCGCCAACCCGGCCCATGAACCTGGTCGTGGCCGGGGGCGGCGGTGCCCGTGAAGTGCGCCGGCAGAGCGTTGGCGGCGACGGCGCTTTCGAGCCACGACCCATGGCCGCCGTCCCACGCGCCGCCCCAAAGCGGTGTCGCACCGCACTGGCTAACGCACTCCAAAATGATGGGCCTGCCCGACCGCGGCGGTTGGACTGTTGCACGCAATAAAGGGGCAATGCCCGGCGGGGGGGGCTCCCCAACTGTGGAGTCCGGGTTGAAAAAAGCTCATCGCCCCCCCGCCTCCGCCCGGGATTTTCCCCCGGCCGCAAATGGGGATTGTATTCGCGCGGCCAGAATTTATCATGCCCCCCATGCGACGGATATTCATGGCTCTGGTTCTGCTGGTTTCGCTGTGGCTGACCCGGGCGGCGCGGGCCGATGGCTCGGCCCCCATTGCCGGCCGGGTGCTGAAGGTGCTGCCGCTGTTGCTGAATGCCAGGGGGCAGGATGCGCTTTCGCCGAGTCTGTTTGAACGGGACGCCTACCAGATGTATTTGCGCCTGCACACCAACGAGATTGCCGCCGTGCGTTATGATCTGCAGTGGAAGGCGACCGGCCCCAAGGGGGCGGCGGTGAAAATCCAACTGGAATTGCGGGCCATCGCCCCGGATGGCAGCCCGGTGCTGGAGACGTTGCAGACGACGGGGACGGTCCACGGTTACTTCAGCCACTGGTCGTCTTTCAAACTCACCGGGGACGAATACAAAAAGGTGAGCGCGGCGGTGGCGTGGCGGGCCACGGTCTGGTCGGGCGACCAGTTGCTCGGCGAGCAAAAGTCATTTCTTTGGTGAAGCCGGGGGGGCCGCGGGCGTGGCGCCAATCGGTGTCCGGCGAAGGATCGGAAAGCTTGAATTATCCCGGTGGCATGTTGTTTCCGCCATGCGCCCCGGTTTTATAAAAGCCCGCGAAGGAAAACTTGACAGCCCCGGAAAAAGCTGACATAACCACTTTATAAGCGGTTAATACCGGCCTCCCCGCGCGGCGGGAATGGCCCCGCATGAACACCAAGCCCAAGCACCAGGAAATCAGCCGTCACCTGCAAACCGAAATCGCCGCCGGCCGCTTTGGCGAGGGTGCGCGGCTCCCCAGCGAAGTGCAATTGGTCCGGCAGTTCAGCGTGTCGCGCCCCACTGTCGCCCGCGCCCTGCGCGATCTCGAAAGCCGCGGCCTCATCGAGCGCCGCGCCGGCTCCGGCACCTACGTCCGCTCCAATCTTCAGCGCGACGCCACCTTCCGCGTCCTCGGCCTCCTCGTGCCGGGGCTCGCCAGCACTGAAATCTTCCAGATCATTTGCGGCGAAATCGCCGGCCTCGCCCGCGTCCATGAATACGGCCTCCTCTGGGGCGGCTCCACCAATCCCCGCGTGGACACCGACGCCAGCCTCAAACACGCCGAGGAAATCTGCAAACAATTCATCGAGCGCAAAGTCAGCGGCGTCTTTTTTGCCCCCGCCGAATTGCAGCCCGGCCAGGAGGAGGCCAACACCCAGCTCGCTGAATCCCTCCGCGAGGCCGGCATCCCCGTCGTGCTCATTGACCGCGATCTGTCCAATTTTCCCCGCCGCAGCGATTTTGACCTCGTCGGCGTTGACAACCTCACCGGCGGTTACATGCTGGCCGAACACCTCATCAAACTCGGCTGTCGGAAACTCCACTTCGTCGCCCGGCCCCTGTCCGCCTCCACCGTCAACGCCCGCATCGCCGGCATTCGCGAAGCCCTCGTCCGCAACCGCCTCGAACCCGATCCCGGCTGGATTCGCACCGGCGATCCCGCCGACGTCAAATTTGTCCGCTCCCTCGTCGCCGGCCGGCAGGCGGACGCCTTGATTTGCGCCAACGACGACACCGCCGCCGTCCTCCTCCGCTCCCTCGAATCCCAGGGCGTCCATGTCCCCCACGATGTGCGCGTCGTGGGCTTTGATGACGTCAAATACGCCACCCTCGTCAGCGTCCCGCTCACCACCATCCACCAACCCTGCCGGGACATCGCCATCATCGCCTACCAAACCATGATGAAACGCCTCGCCGAACCGGCGCTCCCCGTGCAAAGCATCACCCTCACCCCCCGCCTTGTCGTCCGCGAATCCTGCGGCGCCTACCTCCCGCGACTCCATGCCCAAGCCTGACGACCGCCTCTTTACCAAGGCGCTGGCGCGTGGCCCAATCCCGGATCTGGCCATAAAACCGCCGCCCCCCCGGCGGCGGCACGTCCGGCCCGCGCAAATGCCGGGTGATCCCCATCGTGGCCCGTGGAACCGACGTAAATGAACGCCAGTCCCCCGAAGTCGCCATGGGCGGATTGAGCATTTTTGAGGCCAATCAAAAAACTTGACGGCCCCCGGGGCCATCAATACTATAACCGGCTCGTTTAACGAAAAAAATTGTGAATATCACCGTTGAAAATTTGGCCCCGTGCAAAAAGCTGGTGCGGGTGGAGTTGGCGGCAAACGTCGTGGATGAAACGTTCGCCACCATCACGAAGAATTATCAAAAACAGGCCGTCCTCCCGGGCTTCCGTCCGGGCAAAGCCCCGCGCGCCCTCGTCCTCAAGAAATATGAGGCCGACATCAAGGACGAGACCAAGCGCAAACTGATCGGTGACGCCTACCGCGAGGCGCTCGAAGAAAAAAAGATCGAGGCCATCGGCCAGCCCGACATTGAAGAAATTCAATTCGAAGCCGGCCAGCCGCTGCTCTTTGCCGCCACCGTGGAAACCGCGCCCGAATTTGAACTCCCGGAATACAAGGGCCTGCCCGTCAAGCGCGAGGCCAGGTCCGTGACCGATGCCGACGTGGACCGCGCCTTGGAATTGCTGGCCAAGCAACAGATGAAGTTTGAGACCGCCGCCCGCGAATTGCGCGAGGGCGACGTGGCCGTGGTCAATTACACCGGCACCGTGGCCGGCCAGCCCATCACCAACCTCGCCCCCACCGCCAAAGGCCTGACCGAACAGAAAAATTTCTGGGTGGACATGGCCCCGGACACGTTTATCGCCGGCTTTGCCACCCAACTGACCGGCGCCAAGGCCGGCGACCAGCGCACCGTCAACGTGGATTTCCCCGCCGATTTTGTCACCCGCGAACTCGCCGGCCTCAAGGGCGTCTATCAGGTGGAAGTCGTGGAGGTGAAGGAGAAACACCTGCCCGCCATTGACGACGCCTTTGCCAAAAGCTTTGGCGCCGAGGACCTCGCCAAATTGCGCGCCGGCGTCCGGGTGGACCTGGAGAACGAACTGAAATACAGCCAGGAAAAGGCCGTGCGCGGCCAGCTCATCGGCAGCCTGTTGAACCGCGTGAATTTTGACCTGCCCGAGGTGGTCGTCGCCCGGGAAACCCGCAACGTGGTGTACAGCATTGTGCAGGAAAACACCAAACGCGGCGTGGGCCGCGAGCTGATCGAGCAACAAAAAGAGGGCATTTACACCGCCGCCGCGCGCAGCGCCAAAGACCGCGTCAAACTGTCCTTTCTCGTGCAGCGGATTGCCGCCAAAGAAAACCTCCAGATCACCCAGGAGGAAGTCATCCACCGCATCCAGGCGCTGGCCCAATCCTACCAGATTCCCGTGGAGAAATTCATCAAGGACCTGCAGAAACGCAACGGCGTGAATGAAATTTACGAACAAATCGCGCATGAAAAAGTCCTGCAATTCCTCGAACTAAACGCCCAAATCGAGGAAGTGCCGGCGGCGGTGAAATAATCCCCGCCGGCGGGTTACCTTTGCCCGGACGGAAGCGTCCGGTATTTGACGCGTTGCCCGAAAAAGCGCAACCTCCTGCCAACATGAACCAATTCATCGCCGCTTCGATCCTGTGCGCCACCGCCCTGGGGGCCGGGGCGCAGCCGGCCGCCAGCCCGGCCGGGGTCCGCGAAATGTCGCTCAAGGACTGCATCCAGACCGCCTTGCAGTATAACTTCGACGTGCAGATTCAGCGCGAAAACGTCGAGATTCAACGTTACGGCCTGTCTGGGGATTACGGCGGCTACGACCCCACCCTGAATATTTCCGGCCAGCACAACCATGCCAATCAGGCCCAGTTCATCACCGTGACGGAAGCCAACTCCAATGTCGTGAGCGTCTTGGTGCCCCAGATCAACGATGCGGACTCGTTCAAAACCGATGTTGGCGGAACGTCACCCTGGGGGTTGCAGTATGATCTCTTTGGCAATGTGGCCCAATCCGAGCAGTATCCTTTCAAGTCACCGGAGGAGGAAAACTCCGGCGGCCAGATTGGCGCCACCGTCACCCAGCCATTGTTGAAGAATTTCTGGATCGACACCACCCGGCTGACCATTCTCCTGGCCAAAAACAGTTTGAAGCAATCCGAGCAGGGCGTGCGGCTGCAATATATCACCACCGTGGCCGCCGTGCAGAACGCCTATTACGAGCTGATCTATGCGCAGGACAATGTGAAAGTGCAACAGGAGGCGCTCGCCCTCGCGCAGACCCAGTTGGATCAGGACCGGCAACGGGTGCAGGTGGGCAGCCTGGCCCCCTTGGACGTCCAGCAGGACGAGGCCCAGGTGGCCAGCAGTCGCGCAAGTTTGATTGCCGCCCGGAACACCCTCTCCCTGGACCAGAACACCCTGAAAAGCCTGCTGGTCAGCGATTATTCCCACTGGCACGACACCACCATCCAGCCCACTGAGGAGTTGGCCGCTAATTTACAATTGTTCGATTTGCAGGATTGTTGGAGCAAGGGCATGACCAAGCGCCCGGATTTGTTGCAGGCCCGTTTGACGGTGGAAAGCCAGGGGGTCACCCTGAAATACGACCGCAACCAACTGTATCCCACCCTCGATTTAAACGGCCAGTATGGTTACAACGGCGACGGTCGGGTTTACAGCGGCACCTTCGACCAATACGGCGAAGCCAACCATCCCTTTTACTACTATGGCGCCTCCCTGTCCCTGCCCCTGAGCAATACCAAGGCCCGCAACACCCTCAAATCCGACAAGGTGACGCTGCGGCAGGAACTGCTCACCTTGAAACAGCTTGAACAAAACATCATGGTGGAAATTGACAATGACGTGCAGCAGGTTGCGTCCGATTACCAGGGCGTGCAGGCTTCCAAGCAGGCGCGGATTTACGCCGCCGCCGCGCTGGACGCCGAAGAAAAAAAATATGCCGTGGGCAAAAGCACCACCTTCACCGTCCTCCAATTGCAAAGCACCCTGACCACCGACCGCGGCGCCGAAATCCGCAGCATCGCCAATTACAACGAAGACATCGCCAAACTCGCCCAGCAGGAGGGCGCCACCCTCGACGAGTTGGACATCAACTTGGAATTGAAGTAATCACCAAAAGTTCCACGCTCCGCGCCACACCACCCAGCCCCCGAGCAGAAAATTGGTGAGGGCATGGGCCGTCATCGCATCGCCCAAACGATTCTTCCGCCACACCAGCCATTGATAAGCCGCCCCGCAAAGAATGCCGGCGATCCATTCATTGTGCGACAGCCCGAACACCAGCGCCGTGGCCAGAAACGGCCCCGGCAAAAACCGGTTCAACGGCACCGCCATAAAATCCGGCTTGGCAATATAGCGGTAGAGAAAGGAACGATAAAAGGCCTCCTCCAACGGCGGCACGATCCAAGTGGAACCCAGGATGCGCACCACAACATAGAACCGGGCCAGCAGGGGGTGGCCGCCGAACTGGAACAGCGGATTCCAGGGCCGGGCGGCGGTGGCGGGAGCATGGGATAATCCCAATTTCACCCACAGCGTGTCCTGGGTGGCCCAACTCCCGGAAATTCCCACCCACAGCACAAGCACCCCCACGCCCGCCGCGACGGCCTCCCAACTGAAAGTCCAGCGCATTTCCGGGACATACGGCCGCATTTCCCAAATCAGCCAGGCGCCCAACAACGTTTTGACCAGGTAAATCCAGTAGCGGGAATCCTCCCCCACCTTCCCCTGGCAGCCCGTCAGCAGCAGAATGATGACGAACGGCACGACCCGCACCAGCGCGGGGGATTGGGAAAAATATTTGCCAAGCAAACGCATACCGTAATGGCGGTTATTGCAGAATTTTCCGCACGGCTTTCACCAGGGCGGCGGCCTCGGCGTCGGTGCCAATCGTGATGCGCAAATAATCGCGCACCTCCGGCGGACTGAACCAGCGCACGAGAATTTTGTGGTCCCGCAGCTTTTGCAGCCATTCCTGGGCGGGAAACCCCGGCGGCTGGGCGAGAATGAAGTTGGTTTCGCTGGGCGGCACCCGAAAGCCCAGTTGGGTCAGCGACCGGCTCAACTCCGTCCGGGTGGCGATGATCTTCTTAAAGTTTGCCCGGTAATACCCCAGGTCGTCCAGCGTGGCCGCCGCCGCAATCTGGCCCAGGCCGTTGACATTGTAACTGTCACGGATTTTGTGTAGCGCCGCGATCAAATCCGGGTGCCCGAGCGCATAACCCACCCGCTGAAAGCACAGGGAATACGCCTTGGAAAAAGTGCGCGCCACCAGCACATGCGGATATTTCAACGCCAGCGCCCCGGCGTTTTCCGCCGCGAAATCCACATACGCCTCGTCCAGCACCACCACCTTTTGTTGCGCGCGGCACAGCTTCTCCAGCGCCACCGTGGGATAACCCCGTCCGCTGGGCGCGTTGGGCGTGGTCACCAGCGTGAGCGCCGCGTCAAATTTCCATTGGCCGCCATGCTTGAGCGCCGTCACCGCCGGCAGGCTGAAATCCGGCTTCAACGCCACCGCGTTGCTCGCCGCGCCATGAATATCCGCCAGCACCGGGTAAAGCGAGTAACTGGGGGTGAAGTATTGCACCATTTCGGGCGGGCGCGCCCGTCGGGGCGTGACCTGCGGCTCCACGAACGCCCGGACCGCCAGCGCGAGCAATTCATCCGAGCCGTTGCCGATGATGAGATTTTCCGGCTGGCAGCCATGCAGGGCGGCCAGTTTTTCGCGCAGCGGCGCGGCGGTGGGGTTGGGATACAAGCGCAACCGGCCATCCACGGCGGCCCGCACCGCCCGCTGTACGCGCGGGGAGGGCGGGTAGGGATTCTCGTTGGTGTTGAGCTTCACCAACCCCTTGATCCGGGGCTGCTCGCCCGGCACATAGGCGTGCAACGCCCGCACCAGCGGGCGGACCAAATTTGTTCGACGGCTCGAAATCATCGGCCCCCATTCTCCCCAAAAACCATAAAAAGTCGAATCAAACCGCACTCGTGCGCCCGGTCGTCCGGCGGTCCCCGTTTCAGTGCTTCAAGGCGTCACGGTCCGATAGAAACGAATCCCGGCGTTGGTGGCGCCGGTGTCGTTATACGCCGGCAACCCATTGGTGCCCGCCACTTCGTTGGTCAGTGTGGTCCAGTGGGACAGGTCCGCGCCCGCCTGCACCTCATACCCCGTTCCGGCATTGCCGCCGCTGAACGTCAACTGGATGGTTCCATCCGCCAACACCACCGGATTATTGATCTTAACCCGGGCGGTGGCCGACGGCGGTTTGACCGCTTTCACCGTCCTGCCCGCCAACGCCTGCGCGGCGGGCGTCACCGTCAGAATATTGGTGGCATAGCTGATCGTATAATTGGTCGGGTTGAACGTGCCGCCGATGGCCGCGCTGGGCGTGACGGTGTAGCTGCCGACGGCGGCCGTGGCCGCGCCGCCATTGTTGCTCACCGCCAGGGTCACCGTGCCAATCGTCTCCCCATTCTGCAAATTGGTGGCGGTGAACAGTGTGCTGCCGCCGCCAAAGGTCAGCGTCTGCCCATACGTCTTGCTTTCGGGGCTCGCTGTGACCGTCAGCGCCGCCGGAGTGATGGTCAGCAGGCCGTTCTGCACATTCATGATATAGTTGGTCGCGGACAGGGTGCCCACATGAATATTGATGATGTTAAGCCCGACCGGGCTGGTGGCCCCCGCGCCCGTTGACACCATCGACGCGCCGCTGATCACCGCCGCCGTGTCGCCATTGACAAAGCCCGAGTAACTGACCGTCAGGACCGGGTTGGTCGCCCCGTAGGCGCGACTTTGCGGAGTGGGCACCACCGTGATCACCCCCGGGTTGACCGTCAGCGTGCCCGGGGCATAGGCGATCGTATAATTGGTCCGGTTGAACGTGCCGCCCGTGGCCGCGCCGGGCGTGATGGTGTAGCCGCCCGGTACCGCCGTGGCCGCCCCGCCATTATTGGCCACCGCCAGGGTTACCGAGCCAATCGTTTCCCCGTTTTGCAAGCCGCTGCTGGTGAACTCCGTGTTATAACTGCCAAAATTCATTGTCTGGCCATACCCCTTGATGGCGGCATTGGCCGTGACGGTCAGCGGGGCCGGGGTGACGGTCAGCACACCCGGGGTGTAAGTGATGGCATAATTGGCCGGGTTGAAGGTGCCGCCCGTGGCCGCACTGGGCGTGAGGGGGTAACCGCCCACCGCCGCCGTGGCCGCGCCGCCATTGTTGCCGAGCGTCAGCGTGACCGAGCCAATCGTGTCCCCACTCTTCAAACCGCCGGCGGTGAACTGGAGGCTCCCACTGCTCATGGCCAGGGTCTTGCCATAGACCTTGGTGGCAGGGGTGGCCGTAATCGTCAGGGGAGCCGGGGTGATTGTGACGCTGACATTCCCGGTGACCGAGGAGTAATCGGTGGTATCCGTCGGCGTAAAGGTGACGGATGCACTAAAGGTGCCGGCCGGCAGGTTCGTGGCGGGTGAGTTGAAGGTGAACGTGCCGGGCAGCACCGCTCCCGCTGAGTTGGTCACGATACCGCTGAGGGTCGAGGCCCCCACGGGCTGGCCGTAGGTGAGGCTGGTGGCGGATAGACTTCCCTCAATGGCGCACGTGGTGGCGGGCGGCGCCAGCACCACGGTGAGCGTGCCGTTGGTGAGGTTGAAGGTGTAATTCGTCGAGGTCAACGTGCCCGGCATGTTGGTGATGACATACGTGCCCACCGCACTGGCGGCAGTCGCCGCCGTCGTCAGCGCCGGCACCCCGCCCACGTCACTGTGACCCAGGCTCTCGCCGTTGACAAACCCGGTGAAGGCGGCGGTTAAGATCGGCGTCGGAGCCCCGTAAAGTTGGTTTGTGTTGTTGGCCGTCACCCCCAGCACTGCCGGAGTGACGGTCAGTGAGCCATTGGCATAATTAATGGCATAATTGGCCGGGTTGAAGGTGCCGCCCGTGGCCGCACCGGGCGTGATCAGGTAGGGCGAACCGGCCACGGTGGCGTTGGTCGCGCCACCATTATTACCGACGGTCAGGGTCACCGAACCGATGGTGTCCCCATTCTGCAAACCGCTGGCACTGAACTGCGTGCTGCTGCCCAGGGCCAGTGTCTGGCCATAGACCTTGGTTATGGGGTTTGCCGTAACTGTCAGCGGGGCCGGGGTCACCGCTAGGGTTCCATTGGCCAGGCTGAAAGTATAGTTGGTCGCGTATAAAGTGCCCAATTGACTCGTAATGACATACGTCCCCGTCGGGCTGGTGGCGGTTGCTCCGACCGTCAGCACGGGCGCACCGCTGATCACCGCCGCCGTATCGCCGTTGAGGAAGCCCGCGTAACTGACCGTCAGGGACGGATTGGCCGCCCCGTAGGCCCGGCTCTGTGGGTTGGCCGTCACCGTAATCGTCGCCAACGCCACCGTCAGGGTGCCGTTGGTGAGGCTGAAGATGTAGTTCGTCGAGGTCAACGTGCCCGGCGCGGCGGTGATGACATACGTGCCCACCGGACTGCCGGTGGTCGCCGCCGTGGTCAGCGCCGGCACCCCGCCCACGTCACTGTGGCCGAGGCTCTCGCCGTTGACAAACCCGGTGAAGGTGGCCGTCAACGGCGGCGTGGCTGTGCCATAGCGTTGGCTGGTGTTGTTGGCCGTCACGCCCAGCACCGCCGGGGTCACCGTCAGCGAACCGTTGACGTAGGTGACGGCATAATTGGCCGGGTTGAACGTGCCGCCCGTGGCCGCACAGGGCGTGATCAGGTAGGGCGAACCGGCCACCGCCGCCGTGGCTGCGCCGCCATTGTTACTGGCGGCCAGGATCACCGAGCCGATGGTCTCTCCATTTTGCAATCCGCTGGCGCTGAACTGCGTGCTGCTGCCCAGGGCCAGCGTCTGGCCATAAACCTTGGTGGCGGGGTTCGCCGTGACCGTCAGCGGGGCCGGGGTCACGGTCAGCGTCCCGTTGGTGAGGCTGAAGGTGTAATTCGTCGCGGTCAACGTGCCCGGCGTGTTGGTGATGACATACGTGCCCACCGGACTGCCGGCGGTCGCCGCCGTCATCAGCGCGGGTGCGCCGCTGATCACCGCCGCCGTATCACCATTGACAAACCCGGTGAACGTGGCGGTTAAGGTCGGGGTCGGAGCCCCGTAAAGTTGGTTCGTGTTGTTGGCCGTCACGCCCAGCACCGCCGGGGTCACCGTCAGCGAACCGTTGACGTAGGTGATGGCATAATTGGCCGGGTTGAACGTGCCACCCGTGGCTGCACTGGGCGTGATCGGGTAGCCGCCGACCGCCGCCGTGGCCGCACTGCCATTGTTGCCGATGGCCAGGGTGACCGCGCCAATCGTCTCTCCATTCTGTAAACCGCTGGCGCTGAACTGCGTGCTGCCACCCAGGGCCAGCGTCTGGCCATAGACCTTGGTGGCGGGGTTCGCCGTGACCGTCAGCGGGGCCGGGGTCACCGTCAGTGTCCCGTTGACCAAGACGAAGGTGTAGTTGGTCGTATGCAGGGTGCCCAATTGATTGGTAATGACATACGTCCCCACCGGGCTGGCTGCCCCCGCCCCCACCGTCAGCACGGGCGCACCGCTGATCACCGCCGCCGTATCGCCGTTGAGGAAACCCGAGTAATTGACTGTCAGGGCCGGATTGGCCGCCCCGTAGGCCCGGCTCTGCGGGTTGGCCGTCACCGTAATCGTCGCCAACGCCACTGTCAGGGTGCCGTTGGTGAGGCTGAAGGTGTAGTTCGTCGAGGTCAACGTGCCCGGCGCGGCGGTGATGACATACGTGCCCACCGGACTGCCGGCGGTCGCCGCCGTGGTCAGGGCCGGGGTGCCGCTAATCACCGCCGCTGTATCCCCGTTGACAAACCCGGTGAACGTGGCGGTTAAGGTCGGGGTCGGAGCCCCGTAAAGTTGGTTCGTGTTGTTGGCCGTCACGCCCAGCACGGCCGGGGTCACCGTCAGCGAGCCCGGAGCATAAGTGATGGCATAATTGGCCGGGTTGAACGTGCCGCCCGTGGCCGCACTGGGCGTGATCGGGTAGCCGCCGACCGCCGCCGTGGCCGCACTGCCATTGTTGCCGATGGCCAGGGTGACCGCGCCAATCGTCTCTCCATTCTGTAAACCGCTGGCGCTGAACTGCGTGCTG
>Ga0302278_10000153_pt1 | contig 87565 bp, 87 predicted proteins | sample III_Bog_N3_2_FD_194543 | JGI IMG/M metagenome (GOLD analysis project Ga0302278, IMG submission 194543) | Peat permafrost microbial communities from Stordalen Mire near Abisko, Sweden - III_Bog_N3_2 | ecosystem: Environmental > Terrestrial > Soil > Wetlands > Peat | place: Sweden: Abisko...
CTAGGGTCGTTCCTGGCGGTGCGGGCGGCGGCCGACATTGCGCTGCGCTTGATCGCGCGATACAGCCAGGTTGCGGGACACTCCAAGGTAAATGCGTACCAGGCCTACTTTTACGTCTACTGGGGGACGTTTGCGGCGGAGTCCGTGCTGATGCTGCTGATCCTGTGGGGCGTCTTCCGCAATACCATGCGGCCGGGGGACGGGCTGCGCCGGGCGGGATCGCTGGTGCTACTGGGCGCTGCGGCGCTGGCGGTGGCGCGGGCGCTGGGATTGGGTTCCACCCCGCGGATGACGGGCATGATGACCATGGTCATAGCGATCTCGCAACTGCAGCGGGCCAGCAGCCTGTTGACGCTGGCCGTACTGGCGCTGCTGTTTGCGGGGATGCGCCGGGTGCGCGTGTCGTATCGCAACACGGTGTTCGGCGTGGCGGTGGGGTTGGCCGTGATGGCTTCCTCTGACCTGGCGCAGTCGGCGTGGCTGTTCATGTCTCCGAGTTCCTGGAGGCTGTCCAGCCTTCTCTCCACAGCCGCGAGCTGCACGGTGCTGGCGATCTGGACGGTGTATCTGGCGCTGCCGGAACGCGGGCGTGGCGAGGTTTCGCCGGATTGCCACTGGGGCGCTGGAACCGGCGCTGCCTGAATGGGTAGCCCTTGATCTGGAGCGTCATCGCGGAAAGAGGAGCGCAGCAGCGAGGGGCGCATTACGCCATCTGTTCCTCGAGCTGCGTGGCGTGGAGCTCCCACTCGGTCAGCAGGGCGGTGCGCTGCTGGCGCAGGGATTCAAGCTCGGCGGCGATGCGCTGCGACTCGTCCGCGGAGGTGAAGTGGCTCAAGGACGCCTCCGCGGCGGCGATCTTTGCGTCGGTTCCGCTGAGTTCGTGGTCGATCTGCAGGACGCGGTCTTCCAACTGCTTGAGCTTGATGGGGTTCAGGCGCTTGACCGGCGTTGCGGGTTGCGGCGGAAGGATGCTGGAGGCTGCGCCGACGTGGGATCCGGCGAGGTCCTTCGCCTCCGCGCCGTTCGCTTCGCTCAGGATGGCGGGCTTTGCAGCGGCAGCCGGAGGAGCTGGCTTGAGCGACGTCGCGATGGCGGCGTTGGTCTTCTCCGGGCCGCCGGACTTGCGCCACAGGTAGTCCTCGTAGTTGCCGGGGTAGATGTGCAGGCGGCGGTCCTCCACCTCGAAGACGCGCGTGGCCAGGCCGTCGATGAAGTAGCGGTCGTGCGAGACGAACAGCACGGTGCCGCTGAAGTTGGCGATCGCCTCCAACAGTACATCTTTCGCCCGCAGATCCAGGTGGTTGGTGGGCTCGTCCAGCAGCAGGAAGTTGGAGGGCGACACCAGCATCTTGGCCATGGCATAGCGGTTGCGCTCGCCGCCGGAGAGCACGCCCAGCCTCTTGAACACGTCGTCGCCGGAGAACATGAAGCAGCCCAGCAGCGAGCGCAGCTCCACCACGGGCACCTTGGGCGCGATGCCGGCGATGTCGTCCAGCATCTGCGCGTTGGGGTCCAGTACTTTGTACTGATCCTGCGCGAAGAAGTCGGTGAGCACGTTGTGGCCCTCGCGGATGGTGCCGGCGGTGGGCTCCTCCTGCCGGCTGAGCAGGCGGATGAGCGTGGACTTGCCCGCGCCGTTGGCGCCCACCAGTGCGATGCGCTCGCCGCGCTCGATCTGGAAGTTCAGGTCATGCAGCACGTGCTTCACCCCGGCGGGCGCGCCATCGACGGGCGGCATGGGGTAGTCCTTGCTCAGGCCGGAGACCTCCAGCACCGTTCGCCCGCTGGTCGGCGGCTGCGGGATGGTGAAGTGGATGGTCGCCTCATCGTCCGGCACCTCGATGCGCTCGATCTTCTCCAGCTCCTTGATGCGCGACTGCACCTGCTTGGCCTTGGTGGCCTGGTAGCGGAAGCGGTTGATGAAGGCCTCCAGCGCCTCGATGCGGTCGCGCTGGTTCTTGTACGCGGCCATCAGGGTCGCGCGGCGCTCTTCCTTCTGAGTCACGTACTTTTCGTAGTTGCCGTGGTACACCTGCATGCGCTTGTTCCACAGCTCTACCGTCTTGTTGACGGTCACGTCCAGAAAGTAGCGGTCGTGCGAGATCAGGATGTAGGCGTTGGGATAGTCGTGCAGGTAGTTCTCCAGCCAGTTGCGGCTCTCCAGATCGAGGTGGTTGGTCGGCTCGTCCAGCAGCAGCAGGCTGGGCTTCTGCAGCAGCAGCTTGGCCAGCGCAATACGCATCTGCCAGCCGCCGGAGAACTCCTCGGTCTTGCGCTCCCAGTCCTCCTTGCTGAAGCCGAGTCCGCCCAGCACCGCGCCCACCTGCGAGTCCAGCGTGTAGATGTCATGCACGTGGAGCTGGTCGGCGATGTCGGAGTAGCGGTCGGCGGCGGCCAGGTACTCGCGGCTCTTGGGGTCGGCGGTGGAGAGGGTATGGGTAATCTCCTCGGCCTCCTTCTCCAGCGCGAAGATGGGGTCGAAGACAGAGAGGCACTCGGCGAAGACGGTCTTGCCGCGCAGCGCCAGGCCGTCCTGCGGCAGGTAGCCCAGGGTCATGCCCTTCACGCGGGTCAGCTCGCCGTAGTCCAGGGTTTCCATGCCGCCCAGGATCTTCAGCAGCGTGGATTTGCCCGTGCCGTTGCCGCCGACCAGGCCGGTGCGCTCGTCCGGCGTAATCAGCCAGTTCACGTCTTCAAACAGGAGTTTTTGGCCGAATCGTTTGCCGGCAGCAGAGAGTTGGAGCATCGCTCCTATTTTCTCATCTGGGCGATGTCTCCGGGGCGGGAAGGGAGGGTTGGCGGCTGGAGGTGAGGGATTCGCCGGCCCACTGCACGGCCTCCATGTAGATCTGCGCCAGGTCCTCTTCGCTGACCCGGAGCGGTTTCGACAGCGCGGTGCAGTTCGGCCACGCACCGAGTTCGAGGCAGCGAATCAGGCGGAGTGGGGCGCCGGCCGGGTTGTCCGCACCCAGCAGTGCGGCGCGCGCCTCCGCCCGCAGCGGCAGCGTGTTGACGATGTTGGCCATGGGGACATTCAGCATTGAGTCCACCAGCGACAGCAGGCCCAGCATGAACTGCTCGGTGGGATTCTCTCCGATGCGCGGCGCCAGCAGCTCGCAGAAGCGTGCGCGCTGGAGCGACAGGCTAATCAGCGCCGGATCGTTCTCCCCGCCCAGCACGCAGGACGCGGCCACGGCCACCAGGATGCGAAAGCGGTCTTCCCCCACCAGCATGAAGGCCTCGCGGATGCTGGCGATGGTGTTGGATCTGCCCCACAGCGCGGAGTTGGCCAGGCACAGCAGGCGGTACAGCAGCGATTGTTCCTGCCGGACAATCTCGACGACCTCGCGCAGGTTTAGCGGCCTGCGCGTGAGTTCGACCATCAGCCGGAGATAGTTCATCCGGTTGGCGGGGATAGAATGATTGGCCACGATTGCGGGCCTGCAGAAAAAGTAGCCCTGAAAATACTGGTAGCCCTCGGCGAGCGCCACCTGAAACTCTGCCTCGTCTTCCACCTTCTCCGCCAGCAGGGCCGCGCCGCTGCCACGCACGCCCAGCAGAATCTGCCGCCGCTCGGCGGCATCGGAGGCGCGGAAGTCCACCTTGATGTAGCTGGCAATCTCAATCAGCGGCTGCATCCCCGGCAGCATGACGAAGTCGTCCAGGGCCAGGCGATAGCCCATCGCGTGCAGCTCTCGGCAGGCCTCCACAACCTCCGCGTCTGGCTCAATGGTCTCCAGAATCTCCAGCACCGTGGTAGCCGGAGGCAGCAGCGTCACCAGCCGGCCCACCAGGGCATCGCGGGTGCAGTTGACGAAGGCGAGCAGGCCGCCCGCCAGGGAGTCGATGCCGGTATGCAGGCAGTTGTCCAGGATCTCCCGGGTGGCCGCGTCGGAGTCTCCGCTGAAGCAGTTCTCCCAACCTGCGCGGAAGAGAAGCTCGTAGCCCACCACGTCGCGGCGGACGTTCAGAATGGGTTGGCGGGCGACAAACCGTTGCGGCAGCGGCGGCGAAGATCGAATTGTGGCTACAGCGTTCATCCAGGATTCACACGTTCCAGTTGCCGTTCCGAGGGGCAGCGTTCCTCGAACCTGCCCTGGATGGAATTCCTCCGCCGCCCCTGCTGTTTGGAGAAGGCAGGGAGAGCACTGAGGACTTGTGAACGTCTTATCGGCCACTAGGTCGATGGAGTTTAGGGCTGCTCTGATGAGGGCCGAAGGCCCGACATATACCAGCCTAGGCCGAACCGGGGTCCCCGGCGAGCTTGCTCGCTGGGGTGGGGAAGGCCTAGGTTACAGAAACCAAAGAGACAGAGGGCTGAAGGCCCGACATATATCAGATGCTGATGCTTGCGACTCAGGACACTAGAGCAGCTTCTCAACTTCCGTGGCTTCTGTCGCGGGGTGGGAGAACGGATAGACCGAAAACATGCGTTCGGCCAGCTTTTGCGCATCGGCGGTCGTGACATTCCGGGCAAAGTCGACGGTCTGGCCCTCGTACTCGAAGCGGATGCCGCTCTCGCGATGCTCATAGCGGGCGCTGGGGAACCACTCGTCGCAGCGCAGTGTGCGCACCCGCTGGTTGTTGAAGGTGCGCCGGGAGGTGGTGAGTCCCAGCATGCGGGTCTCCAGCAGCAGTGTCGAGTCCGTCACCGTCACCCGCTCGCAGCCGCCGATCAGCCGCGGGTTGGTGGCGATGGCGATAAAGCCGAGCACCAGGAACATGGGCAGCATGCTGCCCCACGGCTCCTGGGCGAGCCTGCCGGCTGTGGGCAGCACCGCGCCGACCGATCGCAGGTACATGCAGCCGAACAGCGCGTAGACGACCAGCGCCTTCCATGCCCAGCGTTGGCACACCCTGAAGCGCGCACCTCCGGCGCCAGCTCGCATCGCGATGGCCATATACGCTGCGATTCTATGCCACCGCGGCGTCCGCTGGCGGATCTGCGCCGCCCGCAAGGGGCCTAAATTCCGCGCAGACTTGCCGGGTTCGACTCATGTACACTCCTACGACATGCGCACACCAGGACTTCGTACCTCGCTCGCCGTATTCCTGTGTCTGGTCGCCTCCCTGGCCCACGCCAATGCCGCCGGCGTGGTACACAAGTACTACGTTGCCGCCGATGAGGTGGAGTGGAACTACACGCCCATGGGCATGGATCCCATGATGGGCATGCCCTTTATGGGCTATGCCAAGCTGCTGACGGAGCAGGGGCCGCACCGCATCGGCACCACCTATCGCAAGGCCCTCTACCGCGAGTACACCGACGACACCTTTACCGCGCTGAAGCCGCGCAGCGCGGACGAGCAGTACCTCGGCAGCCTGGGTCCGATCCTGCGCGCGCAGGTAGGCGACACCATCCAGGTGCTGTTCAAGAACAACGCCACCCATCCCTTCACCATGCATCCGCACGGGGTCTTCTACGAGAAGCACTCCGAGGGCGCGGGCTACAGCGACGGCTCCTCCATGGACGACAAGGACGGCGTGCAGCCGGGCAAGACCCACCTCTATACATGGGAGGTGCCGGAGCGCGCCGGTCCCGGCCCCACCGACCCCAGCTCCATCGTCTGGCTGTATCACTCGCACGCGAATGAGCCGAAGGATGTGGAGAGCGGACTGATCGGCGCCATCATCATTACCCGAAAAGGCATGGCCGGACCCAGCGGACGGCCCAGGGACGTGGACCGCGAGTTCGTGAGCCTGTACATGATCTACGACGAGAACACCAGCTGGTACCTGCAGCACAATATCGACACCTATACCAGCGATCCCGCCGGGGTGAAGAAGCTGGAGAACGCACCCACGGACGAGACCGGCAACTTCAACCCCTTCGGCTCGGGCTTTATCGCGGTCAACTTCCGGGCCACCATCAACGGCTACAGTTTCGCCAACGGCCCCATGATGACGATGAAGAAGGGCGAGCGTGTGCGCTGGTACGTGGTCACCATTGGCGAAGGCGCTAACTTCCACACCCCCCACTGGCACGGCAACGTGGTGCTGGACGGCGGCCACCGCACCGACGTGATCGCGATCAGCCCCGCGCAGATGGCCACCGTGGACATGGTCCCCGACGACCCCGGCATCTGGATGTACCACTGCCATGTGGACGAGCATATGGAAGGCGGCATGATGGCGCGCTACCAGGTGCTGCCCTGAGTTTTTGCGGAAACGCGGCACACGAAGGAGCTGCGCGAACGTCGAAAAGCAATCGAACGCCATAGAATCGGCAGGAAGCGAGGTATCTGCCTATGCGGGCCAGGATTCTGCTGCTTGCTCTGCTCACCGCCGCGGCCACCCAGGCGCAGGCTCCGTCCGTCGCCACCACTCCAGCTTCCTCCGCGCTGCTCCCGTCGTTTGAGGTCGCTACCGTCCGGCCGACCCCGCCGAATGCTCCTTCCGGGTACTGGAGCTGGCCGGGTCGAGGCCGTTTCGATGCCGTCAATCTCCCGCTCAGCAAGCTGATAGAGCTGGCCTACGGCGTGGATGCCAGCCAGATCGCCAACAAGCCGGCGTGGCTGGACTCCGCGTGCTTTGACGTAAGCGCCAAGCCCGAAGACGGGATCCGGCTCACCAGCGAGGAGCTGCGGCCGCGGCTGCAGCGGCTGTTGGAGGAGCGTTTCCATCTGGCGGCACACCACGAGACCAGCCTCGTCTCCGGCTACGCGCTGGTGGTCGCCAAACACGGCCCCATGCTGCAGCCAACCAAGGCAGACCACTTCCCCAACTTCCGCGCCAACGTGAGCGCCGGCCATCTGGAAGGCTTCAACTGGTCTATGCCCTTCTGCGCGCTGATGCTGACGCCCAAAGCCGGGCTCCCCGTCGTGGATCAGACCGGACTGGCGGGCAGCTACGACATTCGGCTGAGGTACGCGACCGAGGACGCGGCGACCGACTCCCAACTGCCCTCCCTCTTTACCGCCCTGCGGGAGACGCTGGGGCTGGAGCTGAAGGCGCAGAAGGTTCCGGTCGACCGCGTGGTGATCGACCATGTGGACCGCGTGCCCACAGACAACTGACAGGCGACGCTACCGCTGCAGCGTCTTGAGGTAATCGGTCAGGTTGCTGATGCGCTGGCGGACCTGCATGCTGCCGCTGGGGCTCGGCGGATTCATGGTCAGCATCAGATCACCCCAGATCGGCATCTCGCTGGAGCCGTGCGCCGGATTCTCCTGGCCAAACCGCAGTACAGAGGTGACGTGAGCGGACGGGAAGACGCCGCCGTTGTTTTTGGCCAGCAGGGTCAGGTCTGCGGGATGGGTCTTGAGGGCGGCTGCCGCCGGGCCATTGCCCTGGCCCTGGGCACCGTGGCAACTGGCGCAATAGCTGGCGTACATCTGTTGGCCGGAGGCAGGAGAGGTTTGCGGCAGGGGGGCGTCCTTGAGCTTTGGCGCGGGCTGCTGGGCGATGGCATAGAAGGCGGCTGTGGCTACAACCGCAAGGAAAAGTACGGTGAGGTGTTTCGACATAAAAGACTCCCTTTCATATGGGAAACGCTAGTCCACCCAGAACGCCGTGGCTGTGATGACAATCACAACCACGAAGTGGGCCGCAAAGCCCCGATTTTGCGTCCAAGCATTTGGAGGTGCACGTGAACGAAGCCGGCGTAAAAGAGGCCCAGGTCCACCCCGGAATTCGCAGGATTCAATCGAGAAACAGGCTCCCCCGGTGGGTGCTGTGGACGGGAGGCACGATGTTGCTATTGGCTGCTGTAGCTGCCGTGGCGGTAGCCTATGTGGTTCACAATTCAGAGCCAATCCTGCGGCGGCGCGTGATTGCGACGCTCGAAGACCGCTTCCACTCGCCGGTGGAGCTGGACGCGCTGCACATCTCCGTGCTGCGGGGCTTGCAGGTCTCCGGCAGTGGCCTCCGGATACTGGACCTGGCGGGCACGCAGGCCCGGCGGCCGCCCATGGTTTCCATCGACAGCTTCGAGTTCCGCACCGGCGTGCGCCAGCTTCTGGAGCCGGTGATGCGGGTGCAGACGGTGCGGGTTCAGGGCATGCGGCTGAACATCCCGCCCAAAGGCGAACGCGGGCCGTTGTTCTTCCGCAAGCAACCCCGCCCCGGCAAGCCAGGCCCGAAGCTGAGCATCGTGGTGGACAGGCTGGTGTGCAGCAACATGATGCTGACCATCGAGACCAACAAGCCGGGGAAGCAGCCGCTGGTCTTCGACATTGGCGACATCACCCTGTACGGCGTAGGCGGCGGCCAGGCCTCCCGCTTTGAGGCGCGGCTGGTGAACCCGAAGCCGGTAGGTGACATCCACTCCACCGGGCACTTTGGTCCGTGGCAGGAGGCCGAGCCGCGCGACACGCCCATCGACGGCAACTACTCCTTTACGCACGCGGACCTGGGGACGATCAAAGGCATCGCTGGCACGCTCTCCTCCACCGGCAGCTACAGCGGCACGCTGGGGGAGATCGGCGTGACCGGCGCGACGGACACGCCGGACTTTGCGCTGGACTCGAGCGAGCACCCGGTGGCGCTGCACACGGATTTCAACGCCACCGTGGACGGCACCACCGGCGACACCATTCTGAACTCCGTGCACGCCACGCTGCAGCATACCGTGCTGGATGTGAGCGGCCGCGTGGTGCGCGCCAGCGATGTGCCAGGTGCGACGGACGATGCCTCCGGCCACCTGATCGACATTTCGGTGGCCAGCGACCAGGCGCGGGTGGAGGACATTCTACGGCTGGCGGCCAGGACGAGTCCTCCGCTGATGGAGGGCGGCCTGACGTTGCGGGCGCACCTGACGATTCCGCCGGGCCACGCAAGCGTCTCGCAGAAGATGCGGGTGCAGGGAACGTTCCACGTGCGCGGCGCCACCTTCAGCAATCCGCACTGGCAGCAGACGGTGGACAGCCTGAGCGCGCGGGCGCAGGGCAACCCCAAGGAGAAGGGTGACACCACCGCCGCACCGGTGGTGGCCAGCGAGATGAGCGGCAGCTTTGTGCTGGCCGGCGCGGTGGCTAGCCTGCCGGCGCTCCATTACCAGATGCCCGGCGCGCAGGTGGCGCTGGCCGGCAAGTACTCGCTGGATGGCGCGACCTTCGACTTCAGCGGCACGGTGCGCACCCAGGCCACTGCGTCGCAGATGCTGACCGGCTGGAAGAGCATCGTTGCGATGCCGTTCGACAAGCTGCTGAAGAAGGATGGCGCAGGCCTGGAGGTGCCGGTGACGATCCACGGCACCAAGTCCGACCCGAAGTTCGGCGTGGACATGGGCAAACTGGCCGGCCAGATCTTCCACCGCGAGAAGCAGCCCGTGCCCCAGCCCTGACCCGTGCGCCCATTGGCCGCGCGGCTCGTGTCAGAATGGGAGTCAGATGTCTTTGGAGACGCAGGCCTCATCGGAAGATTCCAGCGCGCCGCCGGGCCCCGTGGCAGCGGAGGCGGACCCGGTGCGCGCCGCGCCGGAGCGAACGGTGGATGCAGCGCCCATCTGGCTGCAGCGGCTGTCACTGTTTGTGCTGGTGCTGTTCTGCGTCTACCTGGGCGTGCTGGTGGCGATCCTGCCGTGGTGGACGCGGGTGTGGGACCAGAACCTGTGGATCCAGTCGCATCCGGCGGTGGCGCAGGTGCTGCACATGGGCGCTGTCCGCGGAGTCATCTCCGGGCTGGGACTGCTGGACATCTGGATCGGCGTGTCGGAGGCGGTCCACTACCGGGATCTTCGTTAGAGACTAAAGCGGAACACAGAGGACACAGAGCAAAGGAGAGAGCACAGCGGGGTTCGTCTCGCCGCCTGGACTGCTTCTTGCTCTGTCTCGACTTCTGCGGTCGCTCCTTTGCTCTGTTATGTACCCTGTTATGCCGACTCTCGTTTCGCTCGATAATTCCAACTCATTCGTTGCCCCATCGCCATCAATCGACACCTTTGTCCAATAGACTCTCCGCGACTCTTCTGGCGTAATGGCAACAGTCAGACGCGTCCGAGGGGCGGGGCTGAACACTGTGAAGTGCGCCCGCACAACGAGCCAGGCGGCGCACGGGGAGCCGACCATGAAAACAGTGGTTATTCGTATTGGAGATGTTGCGGATGCCCAGAAGCACGGCGGGCATATAACCCAAATCACGCAAATGAGTTCGGGAGTCATTTCGCCTGGGCAGCGCGCGAAAGGGGAACTCAGTGAAAGATGCAGGCATGAGGAGTGGAAGCAGCAAATCGAGGAGGATTGGCAGAGCCATTTCGAGAGATTGCAGCAGTGTGTCTGTGAGCTTCTTCTCAAGAATCAGCAGCTAAGAATGGCGCTTATGGCGGCAGACGAGCGAGAGCGCGGGTACCGCGACGCGGTCAATCTATAGGGGCGGTGGATGCAATTCCAGCGCTTCTTCAGTTGCGCGCCAGGGCTTATCACACGCATTATTATTGCTAGTTTCCGACTGCCACCTGTCCAAGGGTGTTGATGTCAGCGGTCAGGACTTGCGGCGGCTCCAGCGACTCCGACCTCGCCCAGATGTGATACTTCAGATATAGATAAGAATGGGCCCGGACCAAAATTGACGACTATGAATCCTCCCGGCGAATTGAACGAGGTCGTTCTTCCGCAGACGGTGGTTGGCCCGCTGACTCGCTCGGCGATCTTTCTGGTGGTCTGCATTCGGCCGCAGCCGGACGCGTATACGCTGGTGCGTTCCTTCTGCGCGGATCTTGCCGGATTAGTCCGTGCAGTTGAATTCCGGGACGTTGAGGGAGGGCTTACCTGCGTCGTGGGATTCGGGTCAGACGCCTGGGACAAGCTGTTTGGATCGCCGCGCCCGGCTGAGCTCCATCCGTTTCAGGAGATTCGTTCCGCTGGCCGCCATGCGGTTTCTACACCGGGGGACATTCTGTTCCACATTCGGGCCAAGCGGATGGATCTTTGTTTTGAGCTGGCAACTCAGATTATGGACAGACTGGGAGATGCGGTTTCTGTTGCCGACGAGGTTCAGGGCTTTCGCTATTTTGAGGATCGCGATGTTCTAGGCTTCGTGGATGGCACGGAGAATCCGCGGGGAGACAGTGCCAGCGAAGCGGCAATCGTGGGCAACGAAGATCCGGCGTTTGTGGGCGGCAGCTACGTGATTGTGCAGAAGTATCTTCACAACATGAAGGCCTGGGACGCTCTTTCGACTGAGGCGCAGGAACGGATCATTGGCCGCAAGAAGCTCTCCGACATCGAACTGAGTGACGCCGAGAAGCCGCCTTCGGCTCACAACGCTTTGACTGTGATCGAGGAAAACGGAAAAGAGATCAAGATCCTAAGAGACAATATGCCGTTTGGCCGGCCGGGATATGGTGAGTTCGGGACTTACTTCATCGGCTACAGCCGCACACCGCGCATCACGGAGAAGATGCTTCAGAATATGTTTGTGGGAAACCCGCCGGGCAATTATGACCGAATACTCGATTTCAGCACTGCCGTGACGGGCAGCCTGTTTTTCGTGCCGTCGGCGACGTTTCTCGACAGCGTCGGCGGAGATGTGCCCCCGGAAGCCGCTGCGCCACAGAGGGAAGCTATGGCAGCGGGCTCGTCCGTGGATGACACGTCACTCAAAATAGGATCACTCAAGGGAGAGAAAAATGAATAACCTCCACCGGGAACTGGCACCCATCTCTGACGCTGCGTGGTCGGAGATTGAGGAAGAGACAACGAGAACGCTGAAGCGGTATCTGGCTGGACGACGCGTGGTGGACTTCCCTGCGCCGGGAGGAATTGCGCTGCCCGGGGTCGCGACCGGCCATCTGCGGTCCATCTCTGCTCCGGCGGAGGGCATCGTCGCAAGCCAGCGCGAGGTGAAGCCGCTGCTGGAGTTGCGGGTACCGTTTGAGCTGTCCCGCCAGGCGATCGATGACGTCGAGCGCGGATCGGATGACTCCGATTGGCAGCCCGCAAAAGATGCTGCGAAGAAGCTGGCGTTTGCGGAGGATCATGCAATCTTCAATGGGTACGCGGAGGCCGCCATTCAGGGGATTCGTGAAGGCACCAGCAATCCGACCGATGCGTTACCGGCGGATGTGCGCGACTATCCCGATGCAGTGGCCCGCGCGCTGAGCCAACTGCGGCTGGTCGGCGTCAATGGACCCTACTCGGTTCTGCTGGGAGCGGATGAGTACACGGCCCTCGCGGAGACTCGCGATCATGGATACCCTGTGCTCGAACATGTGAAGCGCATTGTTGACGGCAACATTGTGTGGGCGCCGGCATTGGAAGGCGCAGTCGTCCTGACGACGCGAGGCGGTGATTTTGAGTTGAATGTCGGTCAGGATGTTTCCATCGGCTACCTCAGCCACACCGAATCCTCTGTTCGCCTATACCTCCAGGAGACGTTCACTTTTCGAGTTCTCACCAGTGAAGCCGCCGTAGTGTTGTCGCCGTCGTCAAAATCTTTGTAGGGATCGCCGTGGCCGTGCTAAACGGTCAAGCTACTGAAGCGCTCTGCGATGCGTTTTATAGCGTGAAAAGCGACGGTAGGCAGCGGTATACCGATACCAAGGTCCTATAGACATCCGCCCGTGGAGTCGCGCATCCTGCATGGATAGACTTCTGCCCGGCTCTATGCCAACAAGAGTTCCGTTATGGGAGCGGGACTTATTGATACTGAGTTCCATCATCGAAGGTCACCCTGTCCCTCTCTGCAGGACGGTCAATGATGTTCGACGGACCGCTTCTGCACTCTTAATCCCACGCTCGCGTGACGGAGGGGTATCGGGAATATCGATGTGATTCAGACGTGTGTTATTGACGGACACCCAGTGCGACACAAGGAATCCGTGAAAAATAATGGGCCGCTCATATCCGTGGTGGACGACGACGAGTCTGTACGCGAGTCGCTGCCGGACTTGCTGAAGCTCTTCGGGTTCTCGGCCGAGACCTTTGCCTCTGCGGAAGAGTTCCTCGCGTCCGATCAAATCGGTCAGACCATGTGCTTGATTCTAGATATCGCAATGCCAGGCATGACCGGGCCCGATCTACAGCGAGAACTGAAGGTCAGACAGATAGAGATTCCGATCATCTTTATGACCGCAGGAAGAGGCGATACCGTCCGGCCACGCCTACTCAAGGAAGGCGCGGTAGAATGCCTATTCAAACCATTCAGCGATTCCGATCTTCTGGACGCACTCAATACCGCACTGCAAGTCAATTGACATTCTGAGGCGCGCTTGCCAGCCAGGGATTGGAGAGATAATACGTAAGTCGGGCCAACGTACGTGACCATATAGCGAGGCTGTCAGTCATGTCCCAATCCCCTCCGTTAGTATTCGTAGTCGACGATGACATCTCTGTTCGCGAATCGCTGGAACTGCTGATCCGGTCCGTAGGTTGGGAGCCGCGGCTGTTCGCCTCTGCGCAGGAGTTCCTCTCCCTTCCCCGCATCGCCGCGCCGAGTTGTTTAGTGCTTGACGTCTCTCTTCCTGGCCTGAACGGTCTGGATTTGCAAAAGCGCGTTGCCGGCGAAAGGCCTGACATGCCTATCATTTTCATCACAGGTTACGGTGATGTACCAATGTCGGTCCGCGCGATGAAAGCGGGAGCATCGGAATTCCTGACAAAGCCGTTCAGCGACGACATACTACTGAGTGCCATCAGGCAAGCGATCGAGCGCAGTTGTTCCGCGCTCCGTCGTGAAGCTGAGATAGGGGTGCTCCGGGACAGCTATAGGACCCTCACGCTCCGCGAGCGCGAGGTGCTGGCATTGGTGGTCTCGGGTCTGCCAAATAAGCAAATCGGCGGCGAGCTGGGCATCAGCGAGATCACCGTAAAGGCACACAGGGGCAAGATGATGCAAAAGATGAAGGCCGATTCCCTCCCTGGCCTGGTCAAAATGGCTTCGAGACTCCGCCTTGCGTCTATGCCTAAACACTGACAGCTACCTTCGCGTTCTCTATTCCTTAGGATGACGCGCCGGCCCGGAACAATGGCAATTGAGGTACCGCCTGCGGTGGAGGGGTAATGCCGAAGCTTCTATCCGTCAACGTGGGTCTTCCGAGTGAAATCGCGTGGCAAGGCAAGGTCGTCCGCACTGCGATTTGGAAACGCCCTGTCGCCGGGCGGATCTATGCTCGGCGGCTCAATCTGGATGGCGATGGCCAGGCCGATCTCCAAGGCCACGGCGGCGAAAATCGTGCCGTCATGGTTTATCAGATAGAAGCCTACCGGTACTGGGAGCGTGAACTCGACCGAAACGACTTCGAGTATGGACAGTTTGGGGAGAACTTCACCGTCGAAGGTCTTGCCGACGATGAGGTTTGCATCGGGGACCGATATAGGATTGGCGCTGCAATCTTTGAAGTCACGCAACCGCGCGTCACCTGCTATCGCCTCGGAATTCGGATGAACAATCCCGAGATGGCGTCTCTCGTCGTGTCCCACGGGAAGCCGGGGTTCTATTTCCGTGTCATCACGGAAGGCGAAGTGGGCGCTGGAGATGAGATTCAGAAGATCGCGGATGGACCGGACAGAATGTCGGTCGCGGAAACGGATTCGCTGCTCTATACGCCGAACCATGATCTAAACCGCATAGCCATCGCCGCCCGCATCCCTGCACTCAGTCCGGGTTGGAAGAGTTCATTTGACGATATTCTCCAAGCCGACAAGAGTGGAATCCGCAATGGCAATCCAGGGCTCACCCCATCCATTGCGCCTGTGCCTGCATGGAGCGGTTTCCGCTGGGTGAGAGTAGCGGAAGTGCATCGGGAGACCGCCGAGGTCGTTTCATTTGTTTTTGCCGACATGGAAGGGGCGCGCCTTCCCCCCGCGCTACCCGGTCAGTACGTGGCGCTGCGCTGCCTGCCGGATAAGAACTTACCACCCCTAGTCCGCAGCTATTCCATTTCCGGGGCTTCTGATTCCGGATCCTATCGCATCAGCGTGAAGCGCGGTGCAGGGCCCGGCAGCCAACATCTTGTCGATGCAACTCAGGTCGGCGACAAGATCGAGATCAGCGCGCCACGCGGTGAGTTTGTTTTGCGAAATGATGGGCGACAGGTTGTCCTGTTGAGCGCCGGCATCGGCATTACCCCAGTGCTTTCGATGCTTCACGCTCTTGCGTCCGAGAGCGCAAAACCTGCTCGGGAGGTGTGGTGGATTCACGCCGCGCGCAATGCGGCGGAGCAGGTGTTCGCCCAGGAGGTCCGGCAACTACTGGCTGCCATTCCGGGAAGTCATTCAGCAATTGCGTATAGCAAACCAGATCCGGATGATCGACCGGGCAAGGACTTCGACGTTCGAGGACGCTGGGACCTCGCGGGTCTGGAGAAGCTCGGCGTTCCCGTACAGGCTGACTTTTACGTGTGCGGACCATCCGCCTTCTTGACGGATATGAACCGCGCTCTCGTCTCTTTGGAGGTGCCGCAAGATTCGATGCATCACGAAGTGTTCGGACCCGAGAACAGTATCGAACCAGGCGTAACCAAGATAAACGTGACGCCACCGCATTCCCCAGTGTCGCTTGGCAGCGGGCCTATCGTCTCATTTACTCGGAGCGCGTTAGCAGTGCCTTGGGACACGCGATTCAAGAGCCTGCTCGAGTTGGCCGAGGCGTGCGACGTCCCTGTCAGGTGGTCCTGCAGAACAGGCGTGTGTCACACCTGCGAGACCGGCATTCTGGACGGTCGGGTTCGGTACGCCCCAGCGCCACTCGATCCACCGGCTGCGGGCAATATCTTAATCTGTTGCTCAACACCGGAATCACCCATCGAGTTAGACCTGTAGTCCGCACTATCCAATGGAATAGCAGGAAAACCACAGTCCCTCGGAGCTTCATCCGGACGAGGCTACCGTTAGTAATTCACTTGATCGAAGGAGACCACAATGCGTCCCGACATCGTTCCAGGAAGCAACTTCCCCGACTATCAACTCCCGGATCATACCGGCTCGCTGCGGAAGCTAAGCGAATTGCAGGGAGATGATCCGTTAATTCTCACGCTCTCCCGCGGCCACTACTGTCCAAAGGAACACCAGCAACATCTGGAGCTAGCTTCGTTTTATCCGAAGATCGCGGTCGCCTACACTCAAATCGCGACGATCTCCACCGACGACCATCACACCCTCCAGGAGTTCCGTGCGTCCGTCGGCGCCCAGTGGCCGTTCCTGTCCGATCCGGGAAGAACGATCCAGAAGGACCTCGACATCCAGGAGTATACCGACCCCGAGCACGACCCGATGATTCCGCACACGCTTGTGCTCAAGCCCGGCCTCGTCATTTACAGGATCTACAACGGCTATTGGTTCTGGGGACGCCCGTCGATCGCGGATCTTTGGAGCGACCTGCGCGTAGTTACAAGCGAGATCCGGCCCGATTGGGATTTGAGTGCGCCGGGACTCCGCGACGCGTGGAACGCGGGCGACCGATTGCCATTTCACGGCTGGAACAAGAACGCGAAAGCGACACCGTCCGATTGAATTGACGATACTAGGCGGCCCGTGACCAGTGACCGATACGAAAGCATCACCGATACCATCGTCTAATTGTTCCCTCCACTCCTTTCTGGTTTCATAGCCATGCGATGGTCATGGCAAACAAGAAAACGTTGATTGTAACCGGCGCTTCGCACGGTATAGGAGCCGCCATCCTGCAGGCGTTTCTCGATCGCGGCTATAACGTCGTGGGGACTGCGCGCAACATGAGCAACGCGGGATTCGCGCCCTCGCAGCAACTCGCGCTGGTAGATGGGGATATTGGCGACGCGGCTACAGCAGAGGATGTCACCCGGGCTGCAATGACCAACTTCGGTTCGATCGACCATGTCGTCAACAGTGCCGGCATCTACTCGTCGAAGCCGTTTACCGAATACACCGCCGACGAATTCCATCGATTTGTATCGACTAACCTGGAGGGCTTCATCTTCATCACCCGGCTGGCTGTGAAGCAGATGTTGGCACAGGGAACCGGTGGCAGCGTCACCACCATCACGGCCGCGCTCGCCGACAATCCCATCGCAGGCTCGCCAGCGTCGATTCCGATGATCACCAAGGGCGGCCTGAATGCAGTTACCCTCAGCCTCGCGAACGAGTATGCGAAGAATCAAATCCGCTTCAACGCGGTTGCGCCCGGTGTTGTGGATACGCCGTTGCACAAAGGAACATCGAAGGAATTGTTAATGGCTCAATCTCCAATGGGCACGGCCACAAGTCCAGAGGACATCGCCCAGGCTGTCGTCTATCTGGTCGAGGCAATTCATGTAACCGGGGAGGTGCTGCACGTGGACGGCGGTGCGCATGTGGGCCGATGGTGAGCGGCAACGTATCGCAGCTGGTCATCTTCGAGGTTGCCGGCTACATCAACTCCCTGCGAAAGGAACAACCATGAACTACGCGATTCTCTACCGCGCCATTCAGGTCGATGGACTCTCTATCTTCTATCGGGAAGCAGGGCGCCCGGATGCCCCGACTATTCTTCTGCTGCATGGTCTTCCTTCGTCGTCGCGAATGTTTCAACCGCTGCTGACGCGCCTTGCGGATGACTATCACCTGGTGGCTCCTGACTATCCCGGATTTGGCCATAGCGATTGGCCCGATCCAACCAAGTTCTCCTACACGTTCGACAACATTGCCTCGGTGATGCAGAGTTTTATACAAGCGTTGGGCCTGTCACGCTACACGTTATATATGCAGGACTACGGCGGGCCAGTTGGCTCTCGTATGGCGTTGGCGCACCCTGAGCCGGTGCAATCGCTCATCGTTCAGGACGCGGTCGCGCACAATGAAGGCCTGGGAACGAATTGGGTCACTCGGCGCGCATTCTGGGCCGACCGGTCTGCCGACGAAGCCGCCTTGCGCAAGAACCTGCTCTCGCTAGCCGCCACGAAAACACGTCACGTTGGCGACGACCCCAACGTCGAACTCTATGATCCGGATCTGTGGACAGACGAATACGCTTTTCTGAACTCACCAGGGCAGGCGCAAATTCAAAGTGATTTGTTTTATGACTACCGCACCAATGTCGGTGCCTATCCAAAATGGCAGGCCTGGATGCAGGAGACGCAGCCGAAGCTCCTGGTTGTCTGGGGCAAGCATGACCTGTCTTTCGATCCCGGAGAACCCGAGCGTTACCTCAAGGACGTACCTGACGCCGGAATCCACGTGCTTGATGCGGGCCACTTCGCACTGGATACGAAGGCGGACGAGATTGCCGACTTGGTGCGGCAGTTCATAGACGCCAATAAACAAGAGGGAGGTCCGTCATGAGGCAATCGGAACTAAGTGCAATATCCCGCCGCCGTTTCGCAATGGCCGGCTTGTCCGCCGGGGCCGCACTGCTGACCTCGGGAACGCTCTTCTCAGAAAGCGTCCAGCCCCTGTCTAGCAAGGCGATCGCCGATCTGGCCGTCATCAAGCCCGGAACGAATACATCGTTCGCTCCACTTAAGCAGATTGACGCTGGCCTCCTCAGCGTTGGATACGCCGAAGCTGGGCCTGCAAACGGGCCTCCCGTAATCCTTCTCCATGGCTGGCCGTATGACATTTACAGCTTCGTCGATGTCACACCTCTACTCGCGTCGGCCGGTTGCCGGGTAATCGTCCCTTATCTGCGCGGCTATGGCCCCACGCGGTTCCTTTCCAGTGACACGATCCGCAATGGCCAGCAATCTGTTGTCGCGCTCGACATCATCGCGCTGATGGATGCCCTTAATATCCAGAGAGCCGTCGTTGCGGGCTTCGATTGGGGAGCGCGCACAGCCAACATCATGGCCGCGCTCTGGCCCGAGCGGTGCAGAGCCCTCGTCTCCGTCAGCGGGTACCTCATTGGCAGTCAGGCCGCCGGTATGACGCCGCTGCCGCCGAAAGCCGAACTCCAATGGTGGTACCAGTTCTACTTCGCCACCGAACGCGGTGAAAACGGCTACGCGAAATACCGGCGTGATTTTGCGAAACTCATCTGGCAGCTCGCGTCGCCCAAGTGGAACTTCGACGACGCTACGTTCGACCGCACTGCATCGTCTTTCGACAACCCCGACCACGTCGCAATCGTGATCCACAACTATCGCTGGCGGCAGGCCTTGGCCAAGGGCGAACCAAAATACGATGACCTGGAAAGACGGCTCGCTGCCGCTCCAGCTATCACCGTCCCCACCATCACCATGGAAGGCGACGCCAATGGCGCACCCCACCCGGACCCAGAATCCTATCGTGCGAAATTCTCGGGCAAATATGAAAGCCGCATAATCCAGGGCGGCATCGGCCACAATCTGCCTCAAGAGGCTCCGCAGGCCTTCGCTCAGGCCATCGTCGACGTCGACCGCGCGTGACATTTCCAATGGCCCACTCAGAACTCCAGATAAAGCGCGTATACGCAGAACCTAGCCCAGAGGATGGTAAGCGCATCCTCGTCGATCGGCTTTGGCCAAGAGGTCTGACGAAACAGAAAGCCAAGGTGGATCTTTGGTTCAAAGAAGTCGCGCCAAGTACACAGTTGCGTAAGTGGTTCGCACACGACCCAACGAAATGGCCCGAGTTCGAGCGAAAGTATATCGAAGAGCTGAAGACTGCCGGCGAGCCGCTCGCCCTGTTACGGCAGCAGACGCGTCAGGGAAAGGTCACGCTGCTCTATGGTGCGCGCGACGAGCTGCACAATGAGGCCGTGGTTCTCTTAGGGATACTGCATTGACCCACACCCCAATCTCGGCCAGAATGGAACCCACGCTCACGCCAAACCGATACCAAAGCACAATTGACGCACATCGTGCGATCGCGCATCTTCTTCTCACGAGGTACGGAGGAGGCGGATAATGCCAAAGGGGAGCGGTAATGGCGCCGGGGATTCGGACGTCAGTATGAAGCTCGAAGTCGTCATCATCCCTGTCTCGGATGTGGAGCGCGCGAAGGAGTTCTACACGATGCCGGGGTGGCGTCTCGACGCAGACGTCTCCTCCGGCTCCGGATCCCGATTGATCCAGTTCACACCCCCAGGCTCCGGCTGTTCTATCCAATTCGGCGCGAACTTATTCGGTGCCACCGTCGCGTCAGCTCCTCCTGGCTCGCTCCAGGGCCTCTACCTGATCGTCACCGACATCGAGGCGGCGCGCGACGAGCTCATCGCACACGGCGTCGACGCCAGTGAGGTGTACCACTGCGCGACTGGATACGCCTGCAGATTTGCGGGCAACGACGGACGGGTCAGCGGCCCTCAACCCGAACGGGGCAGTTATGCGTCGTTCGTATCCTTCCGCGACCCCGACGGCAACGGCTGGCTGCTGCAGGAGGTCACGACTCGGCTACCTGGACGGGTCGATCCTGCCGCAACTTCGTTTGGCTCCGCGAGTGATTTGGCGAGCGCGCTTCGACGCGCGGAGGCCGCACACGGCCAGCACGAGAAGCGCATCGGCCACGCAGATCCGAACTGGCCCGACTGGTATGCCGACTACATGCTGCGCGAGCAGTCTGGCCAGGAGTTGCCTGAATGAATGACTTCGACGTGATCGTTATCGGCGGTGGTTCGCCAGGCGAACACTGCGTCGGTGCGCTCGCAGAAGGTGGTCTGCGCGTCGCACTTGTAGAGCGCGAACTCGTTGGCGGCGAGTGCTCGTACTGGGCGTGCATCCCCTCGAAGACGTTGCTGCGCCCCGGCGAGGCCGTCCATGGTGCCCGCGAAGCCGCGGCAAAGGCCGAGGTTGACGTCGCCGCAGCACTTGCCTGGCGAGACTTCATGGTCTCGAATTACTCCGACGCCAGCCAGCAGCGCTGGCTTGCGGATCGTGGCATAGCCTTGCTTCGCGGCCGCGGGCGGCTGGCTGGCACCGGTGTGGTGCAGGTCGACGGCGTCCGCCACTCCGCCGATCACGTTGTGCTGGCCACCGGCGCGGACCCAATCATTCCGCCGGTTCCTGGTCTGCGCGAGCTCAACGGCGTCTGGACGAACCGAGAAATCACCGGCATGAAGGCGATACCGCGCCACCTACTCATCCTGGGAGGTGGTCCGATGGGAGTCGAGATGGCGCAGGCAGTTCGCCGCCTCGGCGGCACGGTCACCATCGTCGAAGGTTCGGCCCGTGTCCTTCCCCACGAGGCAGCCCCACTGGGCGAGGCACTCGGTGAAGTTCTGCGTCGCGACGGAATCGATCTCGCGCTCGGCGTCCGGGCGACCGCGGCGGAGCGTGTGGGCGACGACTATGTTTTGACACTTGACGACGGCCGAGAGCTTCACGGCGACCGACTACTGGTTGCAACAGGCCGCCGCCCACGCGTCGACGATCTTGGCCTGGAGACGGTTGGCGTCACTGCGACCAAATACGGAATCCCCGTCGACACACATCTGCGCGTGACCGACAGGCTATGGGCGATCGGGGACGCCACCGGGATCTGGCAGCTTACCCACGTCGGCAAATACCAGGCTGAGGTAGCCGCGTCGAACATCCTCGGCGAGCCTCGCGAGGCCAACTACGAGGCGGTGCCGCGCGCAGCCTATACCGACCCGCAAGCCGCTGCCGTCGGCGCGACCGAAGCTCAATTCAGCGCGACCGCCGCGCTGAAGGACGTTGCCAAGACAGCCACCTATACTCGTGCCTACGCCGAGTCGAATGGTTTTCTCACGTTGCTGAGCGATGGCGAACGGCTGACTGGCGCCTATGCCCTTGGCCCGGAGTCGGGCGAATGGCTACAGCAGGCCACCCTGGCGATCCGAGCCCGTGTGCCGCTCGCAGTACTGCGCGATACGATCCAGCCGTTTCCCACATTCTCAGAGATATTCGTCGCAGCGCTCCACGCCCTGCGCGCCGCAGTGCGCAAGCCGGTTGGGTCGCAATCGACACTTACAAAGGCGTGACACGATGAGCGGATCCGATGAAAGCCAGATACTCGAAGAAGGGATGGCGAAGATATGCCGGAAGCGACCTGGAAGCCTCACGAGAAGCACGGACGTCTGACGACGCAGAGTGACTTGCCCGACAGCGTCTTCGCATTTCCAAAGCAGCGGAAGGAGCCAATGACCGACGCAGAGCATGTGCGTAACGCGGCCGCGCGATTCGATCAAGTCATTGACGTCACCGATGCCGACCGTGCCTTGGCGTTCGCCAACATCGAGAAAGCTGCAAGCTATTACGACGTCAATCTCGCGGAGACGTCATGGCAAGATCTGGGCAGCCATCCGCAAGAGAAAGAACGCGCCGTGGTGCGCGAACGCCGAGTGCGGAGTTAGGAATGCAGACTCCCCTCTTTCAACCAATACGAAGGTATCGTCCGACACCTTCGTCCTATTGTTTACTCTCTTCGCGTCTGGCCTAATCGCAATCACTTGAGATCCACGTTGACTGACCGGGGAAACTTTCTTTGCGAGGGAGAACATACCATGACCGAAATTCCGGCGAGATCCACCGCACACAACCAACAGAAACGTAAGACAGATATGCGCAGCCTAGTGCAACGTGTGGCCGGCTTCGCCATCGCTGCGGCAGCCGCGGCCGTGCTCGCCGTCTCCATCGCCAAGGCCGTTGATATCCAGGACAAGTATTCGCTGAAATCGCCAAGCGGAATTGCCTTCTCCGACTTCAGGGGATACGAGGATTGGGCTGTCGTCGGTCCCGCCCGGACCACCGAAGTGCTCAAGATAATTACCGCCAATCCGGCCATGATCGAAGCATACAAGGCCGGCACTCCCGGCAACGGCCAACCTTTTCCGGAGGGCTCCAGAATCGTGAAGATTCAGTGGAAGCCAAAGAAGAGTAAGGAAGCCCCTTTCGACGTGGATGTGGCAGACACCCTGGCCCAGGTTTTCGTCATGGAAAAAGAAAGCAAGAAATTTCCAAACAATGGAGGCGGGTGGGGATACGCAGTGTTCAACTACGATGCCCCATCCGGCAAGTTCTCGCCCGATGCAAAAAGTCCTTCAGACTGCGGCAACGCCTGCCACACGGCCGTGAAGGCAAAGGACTACATCTTCCACCCGTACGATACGCGTTGAACCACGTCTGCCCGACTTTAACGGAGCGCCTGCTCGCGCATCGTCCCGGGAGAAGGAATATGAAAGCAATTGTTGTCCGCCAATATGGCGGTCCTGAAGTACTGAAGTTTGAGGATTACCTTGACCCGGTTCCGGGCCCAGGCGAGGTCCTAGTGCGGGTCGCTGCAAGCAGCGTCAATCCGATCGACTACAAGCGGCGCGCGGGATTAACCAAAGACTTCTATCCCATGACTTTTCCGGGGCTGATCGGAGTCGACCTTGCCGGAACCGTGACAAAGCTGGGGCCGGGGGTGGAAGGCTTTTCCGTCGGCGACCAGGTATTCGCCATGGCGGACAATACGTACGCCGAACTCTGTGTCGTGAGAGCCGATGTTCTGGCGAAGGTCCCCAAGGGGCTCGATTTGATCCAGGCCGCGGCTCTGCCGCTGGTGACGGTGACCGGCAACCAGCTCCTTTCTGCCACGGGGATTCAGGCAGGCCAGACCGTCCTCGTCGTAGGCGCTGTAGGAAATGTTGGGCGCTCGGCGGTATTCACTGCGAAGGATCGCGGGGCGACTGTGATCGCCGGGGTTTTGCAGAAACAAATGGACCAGGCAAAGACCATCGGTGCGGATCAGATAGTCGCAACCGACGACGACGACGCAATTGCGAGCCTTTCGCCACTCGATGCGGTAGCGGATACAGTAGGCGGAAGAACTGCCGGAAAACTGATCGCCAAGGTCAGGCCGGGAGGGGTGTTTGCCTCGGTGGTCGGAGCGCCCCAAGACGCCGCGAAATACCCGTCGGTAAAGGTGGTGCCGGTATTCTCGCATTTCGACAGGAAGACTCTCGAGTTCATGGCGGCAGCGGTGCGGGATGGCAAGCTGGTAATCCCGATCAGCGAGAGACTGCCACTCAGCGAAGCGGCCAAGGCTCAGGCACAGGCGGAACAAGGAGGTAGCGGGAAGATCCTGCTGGTGGCTTGAACCCTCCGCTCGACCCGCGACGGCCAAAGGAGAGATCCAAATGACGAGGAATAGCCGTGGAATTAATCCCGCATCGAAGCCAAGTGGCAACGGATGTGTGGAATGTCTGGCGTCCCCGAGAGGTTGGTGGTTTCATCTGCGCCGATGTGCGGAATGTGGCCACATCGGATGCTGCGACAGTTCTCCGAGTCAACATGCATCCAGGCATGCTGCGGCGACAGGGCATCCGATCATAGCGAGCTTCGAGCCGGATGAGGACTGGTTCTATGACTACGAGACGCAGGGGATGATCCCGGGTGTGGAACTGCTTCCGCCGCACGCGCATCCCAAAAGTCAGCCCGCGCCTGGACCAGCTGGGGAGGTGCCCACCAACTGGGAATCCCTCCTCAACTAGCTAGCGTCGATCGATATTTCTTAAACGGGAGCGGGATTCGTGACGCCGCATTTGTAATGAGCACCGTATCGAAAGGAGCAGTCAATGAGCGCAGTACAAGTCGAACAGCAGAGCTACGAGATGCCCCCACGGGACGGGATCAGCATCGCGCATTTCCTCACAGTGAAAGACGTCGAGCGATCGGCTCGCTACTACGAAAAGGTCTTCGGCGCTCGCATCCTGAGCATGGGCGACGGCAACGCGCCTCCTTACCTTCAACTTGCGAATATCTGGATGATTCTCAACGTTGGCGGCGGCCCGACCCCGGATAAGCCAACGGTAACGCTCAGTGTCCCCGACCCCAATCACATCAGCAGCTTTATGAACTTTCGAGTCGCGGATATTCAAGCTTGCTACGAATTATGGAAAAGTCGCGGAGCCGAGTTCATCACGGAGCCAATACCGAAGTACGGCGAGATACGCTGCTACATCCGCGATCCTGACGGTTACATCATTGAAGTCGGACAGAGCACAGACCTTACATACGGTTAGCGCTCGCCCGGATCGCGAAGTGGCGGCGTTGATTGAACAAGCGGCGGCGAAAGCCAAGTAGAACAGGGGAGTGACGCGAGGGAGACTCTGAACAAGTCTCCGATTTGAAAGGACGTGGCTTTAGCCACGTCGCAAGCGGTCTAAAATCAATCGGGCTTTTTAGCCCCTGAGGGAATGTCCGATGACTTGTTCAGCCCTTCCCTAGGTTCACTAGAGTAAAAAACCAAGAGTGCTCGCTTGCTCTGGCTTGGAAAGGACTACCAAAATGGACGTTAAAAATGGACTGCGAGAGACCACGAGCGTCATCGCGCCCGTAGCGTCGAGCACGCTAAGTGTCAACGTTTTTACCGCCCCGGGAAAGGCTATGGTCGGTGAGCGGCCAAAGCCCTTTGGCGAGCCGCTCGCCTTTGACCCAATCACGTCGACTCTGATCTTCGGCGAGTGCGACGCGGTGTTGGTGGACGCAATGCTGACGGTGGCTGAGGCGGAGGCTCTCGCGGATTGGGTCGCTCTGCACAACCGCAACCTGGAGACCATCTATATAACTCACGCCCATTTCGATCACTTCTATGGTCTGGGCATTCTGCTCGACCGTTTCCCAGGCGCCCGGGCGATCGCAACGCCCGATGCGGTGAAGGCGATGCAATCGTCGTTCACTCCCGCAGTGGAGCGGCTGGCCCGCGGAATGTTTCCTGGACAAGTGCCCACGAAGTTGGTTTCGCCCGAGCCCTACGAGCACGATACGTTCACTCTCGAGGGCCACGAATTGCGCATCATCAAGCAGGGCCGAACCGATAGTCCCGATTCGACGTCTCTCTACGTTCCATCGATCGGCCTGATCGTCGCAGGTGACGTCGTGTACAACCAATGCCGCATGTACGTTGGAGACACCACCCCCGAGAGCCGAAAGAATTGGATCGCGGATCTGGACCGGCTAGCAGCGCTGAACCCGTCGATGGTTGTCGCCGGTCACAAGAAAACTGGCGCGCCCGATTCTCCCTCCATCATCCAGGACACCAAGCGTTATCTCCAGGACTTCGACCGGTTGCAGAAAACCGCGACGTCCGACCAGCAGTTGTTCGATCAGATGACCGAGCTCTACCCGCATTGGGTCGCCAATCAGTCGTGGTTGATGTTCGGATTCCCGCAGGAATAATCCACATCTATCTGAACGAGCGAATGTGATCTACCTGACGAATGTTAATCCAATTCTCAAAGGAGACTGTATGCCCACTATCACAACCAAAGATGGCGTTGATATTTTTTACAAAGACTGGGGCTCGGGGCAGCCAATTGTGTTCAGCCATGGGTGGCCGCTTTCGGCGGATGACTGGGATAACCAGATGCTGTTTTTTATGAGCAAAGGGTATCGCGTGATCGCGCATGACCGGCGTGGGCATGGACGCTCGACGCAAGTGGCTGACGGGCACGATATGGATCATTACGCGGATGACCTTGCGGCGCTAACGGCGCATCTCGGCTTGAAGGATGCGATCCATGTTGGGCACTCGACGGGCGGCGGTGAGGTGGTGCGCTATCTGGCGCGGCGTGGGCAACAGGACGTCTACAAGGCTGCGATTATCAGCGCGGTGCCTCCGCTGATGTTGAAAACGGCGGCCAACCCAGAGGGCCTGCCGAAAGCAGCGTTTGACGATCTGCAGGCGCAGCTTGCGGCGAATCGGTCGAAGTTCTATCGCGACCTGCCGGAGGGCCCTTTCTATGGATTTAATCGGCCGGGGGCGAAATCCGTTGAGGCCACCATTGCAAATTGGTGGCGGCAGGGGATGATGGGCGGCGCCAAGGCGCACTATGACGGGGTCGTGGCCTTCTCGCAGACGGACTTTACGGAGGATCTGAAGAAGATCACGATTCCGGTGCTGGTGATGCATAGCGAGGACGACCAGATCGTTCCGTATGTGGCGGCGGGGCCGAAGTCGGCAAAGCTGCTGAAGAATGGGACTCTGATTACGTATAAGGATTTTCCGCATGGCATGCCTACTACACAGGCGGAGAAGATCAACGCCGACCTGCTGGCATTCCTCAAGCGCTGAATATAGGCAGGAAACTCGGGGACAGACGGGACGTTTTCCAGTTTTCGACGACGGAAATTAGTGAACGTCCTGTCAGTCCCAGTTTTTAGTTCCATATTGCGGGAGAACAGACTCGATTTCACAAAAGGAGAAACAAAATGGCAACAGCAGGAAAAATCCTGGTCCTGGTCTCAAGCGGTCGCGGCTTGCCCTTGAAGGATGGTGGGCTTTATAAAAGCGCCGGCTACTACCTCAATGAACTCACCGTCCCCGTTCGCGCGCTGATGAACGAGGGCTACGAAATCACCTTCGCCACCCCCACCGGCAACACGCCCCAGGTGGATGTGCATTCAGAGGTCGCCGACTTCTTCGGCGGGGACGCGGCCAAGCTTCAGGACTATTTGATATTCCGCGACGGCTTGCTGGGACTCAGAGATCCAAGCCGCATCAAGGATGTCGTCGCATCGGGCCTGGATCAATATGACGCCGTTTTCGTCCCCGGCGGCCATGGCCCGATGATCGATCTTCTCGATGATCCGAATGCCGGCATCGTGATGAGACACTTTCACGAGACATCCAAGCCCACCGCGGTGCTCTGCCATGGCCCGATTTCACTTCTCTCGGCTCTTCCCGATTCAACGGAGTTCGTTGCCGCGTTGATTGCCGGCGATGTCGCCAAAGCGCGTGTAAAGGCCCAAGGCTGGATCTATGCTGGATATAAGATGACCATCTTTTCGACAGCCGAGGAGCAGCAGCGGGAGCCACTTGAAATTGATGGAAAGGTTCTCTTCTACCCGGACTTCGCCTTGAGTACTGCGGGCGGCGACGTAAGTGTGCTCGCTCCATGGAAGAGCTACGCCCTTCAAGATCGCGAGTTGATCTCCGGTCAGAACCCGTTCTCGGATGAAGCGCTTCTGAAACTTCTTCTGCCGGCACTCAACGCGAAGAAAAAGTCGCTTTCAGCGGCATAGGTTTCCAGACTCAGCACACGGTTGCAGGAGAATTGGACCATGTCGCGATCGAACAATGAGCCCTACCGGCACGCGGAGGCATTTCCTGTTCTTACACCGGCGCAGATTGCCCGCATCCGGCCCCATGCGATCGTACGACCGGTCCAACTTGGAGAGGTGCTCTTCGAGCCCGGCACGTTGCGCATGTCTTGCTTCGTGATCGTCTCGGGCAAGCTCGAAATCTCAATGCCCCGACTTTCCGGTGAGCAGGTGTTTGCAACCCATGGCCCCGGCCAATTCTCTGGGGATGTGGTCTTGATCTCCGGGGCCGGCTCGCTTGCTCGCGGGCGGGTGGCTGAGCCGGGAGAATTTCTCGAGCTCAGTCCAGACGCGCTTCGCACCTTGATTGCGAAGGATTCTGAGCTGAGCGACATCTTCATGCGCGCGTTCCTCCTGCGTCGCGTCACCTTGATCTCGGAGGGCATAGGGAATGTAACCATGTTGGGATCGCGATACTCATCCAACACACTGCGCCTCCGCGAATTCCTTACCCGCAACGGCCATCCTTACACCTATATCGATCTCGATAGCGACAAGGCCTCACAGGAACTTCTGGATCGTTTCTACATAAAGCCAAAAGACATCCCAGTCGTGATCTGCAGTGGGACGAGGGTTTTGCGAAATCCGACGAACCAGCAACTGGCCGAGCGCCTGGGGTTGGCCGGCCATATTCAAGAGGAACATATTTATGATCTTGCGATTATTGGCGCTGGTCCCGCCGGTTTGGCCGCGGCCGTGTACGCGGCCTCCGAAGGGCTCGACTCAGTGGTGATCGAATCTGAGTTCCCTGGAGGCCAGGCGGGTGCGAGTTCAAAAATCGAGAACTATCTCGGCTTTCCAATGGGCATTTCTGGGCAGGAGCTAGCCAGCCGTGCGGTTCTGCAGGCAGAGAAATTTGGCGCTCAGATGATGGTCGGTGAGAAGGTGGCGCAGATCAGATGCGACCGGCGGCCCTACCAGCTTACTTTGGAAAACGGTGGGCTCATCGAGGCGCGGAGCATTGTGATTGCCACCGGCGCTCAGTACAACAAGCCGAACGTTGAGAATCTGGCACGGTTTGAGGGGCAAGGCATCTACTACGCCGCCACATTCATGGAAGCACAACTTTGCGCAGGCGAGGAAATCATCGTAGTGGGCGGCGGCAACTCTGCGGGTCAGGCAGCGGTCTTCCTGGCGGAGACAGTAAAGAAGGTATACATGCTGGTTCGCGGCAAGGCACTCTCGGACACAATGTCGCGATATCTCATTCAGCGCATTGTCGAGAATCCGGGCATCGAACTCCATCTCGAAACCGAGATCGTTGGCCTGGCGGGAGACCCGCACCTGGAACAGGTCACCTGGAGCGATCGGACCACGGGCGAAGAATCAGCGCACGCCATCCGCCATGTATTCGTGATGGCAGGTGCCTCGCCGCGTACAGATTGGTTGCGCGAGTGTCTTGCTCTTGATGAACAAGGGTTCGTCCTCACGGGACGCGACCTGGACCCGGTTTTGGCTACCGCGCCCCTGAAATGGCCGCTTAGCCGCCCTCCGGAAATGCTGGAGACGAGTTTGCCAGCGGTTTTCGCCGTAGGAGACATTCGCTCCGGCAACGTGAAACGCGTTGCATCGGCCGTGGGGGAAGGTTCAATCTCAATTCACCTGGTACAGCTCGCGCTCATCGATGATTGATTTTCGTTACCCACTTCGGGTCTGGATGCAGCCGGAAGACCCAGACTGCCACAAACGTGGGAGGCATGGCACCCGAATGGGGAATAACACCCCGCGGCAAGCTGTCGATAATCAAACCAGATCAACCCGCCTCTCCCAGGCATGATCCTCCGCAGTTGTAGTCCCCCGCAATCCGCCCACCTCTGAGCTGGAGGAGCGCGGCGAGAAGAGACCAATCCCTCTCGCCGGGCCCTCCACTCATCTTTTTCAGCACATCTCACGCTACTGCGGCGGCGCAGTCGTTGGCGTATCCGCAGTGGGTGCAGGTGTGGTCGCAGTGGCCGGAGTAGTCGTCACCTGCCCAGCCTTTTCCGCCGCCTGCAGCGATTTGTCATTGGCCTCCTTGGACTTGGCTTCCGCCTTCTCCACATTCGCCTGCGACTTCTCCACATTGGCGGTTGCCTTGGCTGCCTTGGCATTCGCCTTGGCCGCCTTCTCGTCCCGCTTCTGCTGCTTGCGCTGATCCTTGATCGTGCCCTTGCTCATCGTGCCGTCCGGGGTTGTAGTAGCCGTCGTTGGAGCAGTCGGATCGGCAGGGTTACCTGCCGGAGCTGGAGCAGCAGGTGCCGCCTCCTGCGCAACCGCTCCACTTACAAACATCGCAGCCAGCGCCAGCGCAGCCAGCCGCAGTACCTTCGGGGAACCATGTGTCATAAGACCCTCCTCCCCGTAAGATGCCCCGCAATCCGGATTAGGTACCCAACGCCAGTTCTCCCGCACATTCTTCTCCGCCGAATTCCAAACAACGGAGCACCGTTTCCGCCGTGCGGAGTGGCCCCCCTTGGCATTCCGCCTCCTGTCAGCGAGAATCCTTGAGCAGGACAAAGTTGACTCCGGACCGCACCGAGAGGATATCCCCATGTCGCCAGCAAGCATGTCGCTCAAGAGCTTCACTCCCACACGCCTTGCGCTCCGCACCATCGCTGCGCTCGCATTCGCCGCCGGCATCTGCGCCCTTGCCGCTGCGCAGAGCGCGCCCGCAGCCCCGGCAACACCTGCCGCCGCAGCGCCCGCCACGCTGCCGCCGATGAACGGCATCGCCCACATCGCCATTCGCGTCAAGGACATCGCCGTCTCCCTGGACTTCTACCACAAGCTCGGCTTCGACCAGGCCTTCGCCAACATGGCCAAGGACGGCACCACCGTCACCCAGTCCTTCGTCAAGATCAACGACCGCCAGTTCATCGAGCTCTATCCCATGAGCGCCCGCGACACCCAGCCGGCGTTCCTGCACCTCTGCTTCGAGGGTGCCGACCTGAACGCCCTGCACGACTACTACGTGGCAGAAGGCCTGGCCCCCATCTCCGTCCGCACCGCCGGGGCCGGCAACCTGCTCTTCACCATGAAGGGTCCGCAGCAGTTCGCCGACCCGCAAAACATCGAATACACCCAGTACATGCCCGGCTCCCGCCACACCCTCGACATCGGCCAGCATCTGGGCCCGGACCGTGTCGGCGACAAGATGACCGTCGTCGCGCTGGCCATGCAGGACCCCGCAGCCGCGCTCCTCTTCTACCTGGACAAGCTCGGCTTCACCCAGTCCAGGCTCCACCCCGGCCGGCTGGACCTGCCCGGCGCCTCCGGCCAGCAGGTTGAGCTGGTGCCTGTAGCCGACCTGGGAGCCCGTTCCAGCATTATCCTCACCACGCCCGACCTGGCCAAATCCGCAGCGCAGCTCAAGCGCCAGGGAGTCGCGTTCCAGCAGGCAAGCTCCAGCTACACCGACGCCAAGGGCAAGACCATCCAGATCGACATGATCTCCGTCACCGACCCGGACGGCAACATCCTCCGCATCCAGGCCGCGCACTAACCCGGAAGCTGACCCTGACCAACGCGTCCCCGACTCTCCGCGAAGCCCTCACCCACGCCACCGTCCAACTCGGTGCGTCCCCGCACCTGCCTGCCGACGCCCATCGCGATGCCACTCTGCTGCTGCTGCACGCCATTGGCATCTCGCGCGCTGAGCTGCATGCCAACCCTGGCCGCGCGCTCACCCTTGCGGAGCAAGCCCACTACAACGCCCTCATCCTCCGCCGCCTCGCCCACGAGCCCATCCAGTACATCGTCGGCGAACAGGAGTTCTACTCGCTCGCCCTCCACGTCACCCCCGCCGTCCTCATCCCACGGCCGGAGACGGAGCACCTCGTCGAGTCCGTCCTGGCCGAGCTCGATCCCGCCGCCGCCCTCCAGGTCCTCGACATTGGCACCGGCTCCGGAGCCATCGCCATCGCACTCGCCCACCACCTGCCGCACGCGCGCGTCACGGCGACCGACATCTCTCCCGCCGCGCTCGCCGTCGCCGCCGCCAACGCCGCGCGACACCATCTCGCCCACCGCATCCGCTTCGTCGAATCCGACCTCTTGGCCCGGGTGCCCCATTCATCGCGCAGCGATGGGTGGGCAAGCGCCGACGACGCAATCCCGTACGACGCCATCGTCTCGAACCCGCCCTACGTTCCCACCGCCGACCGCGACAGCATGCATCCCCAGGTGCGCGACTTCGAGCCGGCCACAGCGCTCTTCGCCGGACCCGACGGCCTCGACCTCTACCGCCGCCTCATCCCGCAGGCCCGCACCGCGCTCAAGCCCAACGGCCTGCTCGCCCTGGAGATCGGCCACGGCCAGCACCAAGCCATCGCCGCGCTGCTGGAAGATTGGAACCATGTCCGCTTCGTCGACGACCTGCAACGCATCCCCCGCGTCGCGCTAGCCCGCAAACCCTGAAGCAAGCCACACCCAACCCCACGAAGCGTCATCCTGACTCGCAGAGTCAGGATCTCCGTCGTCCCGCCCAAATAAATTGGCCTGCCCGCGAACGGACAGGCCAACCACACATCCCCCTGCGTCTCTTCTGCGATCCCCTCGCGCCCTACTTCTGCACCGAGAACGCAAACACCGTCTCCGTGTTCAGCGTCTCCCCCGGCTTCAGCAGCGTGCTGGGAAAGTCCGGCTGGTTCGGCGAATCCGGAAAGTGCTGCGTCTCCAGGCATAGCCCGGTGTTCTTCGTATACTTCACGCCCGCCTTGCCGGCATACGACCCGTCCAGGAAGTTGCCGGAGTAAAACTGCACGCCCGGCTGTGTCGTGGACACCGTCAGCACGCGCCCGCTCTTCGGGTCCACAACCTTCGCGGCAACCTTCAGCTCGCCGTTCTTCCCGTTCAGCACCCAGTTGTGGTCGTAGCCGCCCGCAATCTTCAACTGGTCATTCGCCGCGCCAATCCGCTCGCCAATCCGCGTCGGCTTGTTGAAGTCGAACGGAGTTCCCGCCACCGGCTGCACGCCGCCCACCGGGATCAGACCAGCGTCCACCGGCGTATAGCCTGCGGCGTTCAGCGTCAGCACCTCATCCAGAATCGTGCCCGAGCCATCGCCGGCAAGATTGAAGTATGAGTGGTTCGTAATGTTCGTCACCGTCGCCTTATCCGTCGTGGCCGAGTAGTGGATATGCACCGCCGCGCCCACCAGCGTGTAGCGTACGTGGACCGTCAGTGTGCCCGGAAAGCCCATGTCGCCGTCCTTCGACACCAGCGTCATCTCCACGCCGTCCGGAATCTCCTTGCCCGTCCACAACTGGTCGTCAAACCCATGCGGCCCGCCGTGCAGCGCATTGCCGTTGTTGTTCACCGGGACCTGGTATACCTGCCCGTCGATCGAGAATTTGCCGCCGCGAATCCGGTTGCCGTAGCGCCCCACAATCGCGCCAAAGTACGTCTTCGCCGAGCCCTCGGCCGTGTATCCCTCCACCGAGTTGTAGCCCAGCACCACGTCGCCCATCTTGCCGTCGCGGTCCTTCGTCTCCAGCGCCACAATCCGCGCGCCATAGGTCGTCACCTTCACCTCAAGCTCCGCGTTCTTCAGCGTGTACACGTCCACCGCACGCCCGTCCGGCAGCTTGCCGAACCCAGCCTTCGTTACTGCCGCCATTGCCATATGCACCCCAAACGTCGTCATCGTTGCCAGTACAGAGAGAAGCATCCCCTTCGCAAATCGCATCGTCGTCATTCCTCGTCTGCCGTCAGCCGTTAGGATTCTCGGCCTTCGTTCACTGCCCAAAGGCAGCCTCTTCGCCTCCGCAACTATACGTGAAAGCCGCACCCGCCCCCAAGTGCGGCTCCGGCCGCTCAGGAGGGTGCTGAAAAATATCGGGATTGGATAAGGTGCGCTGAAGGCGCGCGCTATCGTAGCCTGGGCCAACCCCCCAGGGCAATCTATAGGCCCAGGCACCCCGACCAGCGTAGTATAGAGCCGCTCACACTTCTGCCGTCGAGGTCGTTCCAGCCATGTCGTCCCTGCTCGAAACCCGCGTCCGCCACACCCTTCTGAGCTCCATCCTGCTCCTGTCCGCACTCGCCTCCATCGCCCACGCCGCGCCGCCCGCGCCGGACCACTGGGTCGGCACCTGGGCCACAGCGCCGATGGCCGCCAACAACGGCCGCCCGACTCCGCCTGCTGCCCTCGCCACTCCCCTGGCCACGCCCGCACCGCCCGCCGCATCCATGCCGAACCGCCCGGCCCCATTTGTCTATGGCACGGCAGACACCACCGTCCGCGACATCGTGCACGTCTCTCTCGGCGGCCCGCAGGTCCGCGTCACCTTCACCAACGAGTTCGGCACCGAGCCCCTCCTCATCGGCGCGGCCAACATTGGCGTCAGCCAGGGCGGCAGCACCATCAACCTGGTCTCCTCCTCCGGCCTCACGTTTGCCGGACGCACCAGCGTCACCATCCCGCCCGGCGCGCTCGTCGTCAGCGACCCCGCCGCGGTCACCATCCCCACCGGCTGCGATCTCGCCGTTAGCTTCTTTCTGCCTATGCAGACCATCACCCGCCTCTCCGCACACGGCAGCGCAGACCAGACCAGCTACGCCGCGCCCGGCAACGTCGTCGGCGCCAAAACGCTCGACTCGCCCACCGAGATCCGCAACTGGCCCTTCGTCAAGAGCATCGACGTCAAACTCCCGGCGCACGCATCTGCCGTCGTCGCCTTTGGCGACAGCATCACCGACGGCGCCTACGTCACCCAGAACAGCAACAACCGCTGGCCCGACGAGCTCGCCCGCCGCCTGCTCGCCGACCCCAGGACCGCCGACATCGGCGTGCTCAACCTGGGCATCGGCGGCAACCGCATCCTGCACGATGTCACCGGCCCCAGCGCGCTCGCCCGCTTCGACCGCGACGTCCTCGCCCAGTCCGGCGTCAAGTACCTCATCGTCCTCGAAGCAATCAACGACATTGGCCATGCCTACGACCCCACCAACTCCTATGACGTGGTCACCGCCGACGACCTGATCTTCGGCTACATCCAGATGGCCGAGCGCGCACACAGCCACGGCATCAAGATCTACTTCGCCACGCTCACGCCCTACTCCGGCGCCAAGTACATGTCGCCCGCCGGAGAAGCAGTCCGCCAGGCCCTGAACCGGTGGATCCGCACCACCAGGGAGAGCGACGGATTCGTCGACTTCGACAAGGCCACCCAGGACCCCGCCAACCCCGCATCGTACCTGCCCGCCTACGACCACGGCGACCATCTGCACCCCGGCGACACCGGCTACAAAGCCATGGGCGACGCGATCGACCTCAACCTCTTTCTCGATAAGAAGTAACGCATCGACAAAGAGTTCAAAGGGGAACAACCCTCGCATCCGCCTTCGCTTGTCATCCGCATTCGCTTGTCATTCTGAGCGCAGCGAAGAATCCCCGCATTTTGCGGCCACCAACCTCTTGGGAGACTAGAACAAGTCTCCGATTTTGAAAGGGCGTGGCTTTACAGGCTGCGGAAAGCTCATCGCACCTTGCTTTATCGGAGTAGCAGCGGGCTTTAGAGGATGCTGAAGAAACTCTGCGGTGGGCGTTTTTGGGATTAGCAGCGGGCTTCAGACCGCGGTAAGTGGCACATAAATAAAGGGGCTTGAGCCCCGGGCCTTCTTGCCGCGCCGCCACTGGCGACTTTTTCATCCCCCCTCTTTAGCCCCTGCGACTTGCCTTCCATGCTTCCGACCCCGAGACTGCCGTGTCGCCGTGTCCGGAAAAATCTCAGTGTCCCAAGACCCCGTATTTTCGGCAGGGACGGCACGGGCGATCAGGTAAGGTATTGGCTTCTGGGTAAGCCAAGGCTTCAGCCTTGGCACTCTTGTACTGCTTCTAGGTAAGCCAAGGCTTCAGCCTTGGCACTGCGAGCCTACTACAGAATCGGGGCTTCAGCCCCTGGGGTAGCATCGATGAGGTCCACATATCGGGTATGGACGTGGGGGTAGTCAGGGTAATTCTTGCGGACTGGATTGTTCGCGATGTACTGCTTCTGGGCGGCCATATCGGCGGCGTCCCGGACGCGATGCTCGTGATATCCAGAGTGCCAGACTTCGCCTGGAAACAAAGCACGGACAGCGAATGAGAATCCGCCCTTGATGAGCTGAACGCAGCGGGCCGTGCTCTGGTCGATGGCTGGCGTTATGAGAACGTGGAGGTGGTCCGGCATAACTGCGAAGGCGTGAAGCGCGAATTTCCTCTGATCGCGGTAGCGGAAGAGGGTGGCGATCATGAGGTCGGCGGTCTCGGTGCGCTGGAACAGGCGGTGGCGTTGGTGGGTAAGGATGGTGATGGCGTAGGTACTCAGCTTCTGACGTTGTGTGGCCACGAGCGAGAGCATACCCCAGGGGCTAAAGCCCTTCCTGTGCCGGCGAGCACAACAGTGCCAAGCCTGAAGGCTTGGCTTACCTAGAAGCCAGGGCGATCGCTGAATTGCTTGGCGTGAAGGAAGTTCCCGCTTCGAACTGCTCGTGAATCGGCATTTTAGGAAACTGGGAACCGGCTGATGGTTGTATCCGCTGGGGCGGACTCAATGTCCCAAAACGCCGTATTAAGGCAGCTACGGTGCTGCGGCGGGTTTACCATGGCGGTGCGGACAAAGTAGCAAATGAGCATTGATGAGTCTAGCGTCGCGGCGGAACCTGGCACGAAGGTCGCGTGCCCGACCGTCCAAACCTTCTTCTCCGATTACGAACCCCCTTTCGATGCAGCGCCGATTGTGCGGCGAATGCTTGATTCAGTTCCCAAGAAGTACCTGATCGGACTGCAAGAGGTAGTGCTCACTAATTCAAGCGGCCTTTCCAGGAAACGGCGTGAAACAGTCTTGAAGTCGCGGCGTCGTAAGGTCAGACTCGATAAGACCGCAGGTCTGTATCACGCGGCTTTCAATGGAAAACCAGCGTGGATCGAAATCTTCGTAGACAATACGTTGCGCGGGTGGGAACGCAGTTGGTGGCTACGAATTCCGCTGATCCGCGAGGGCAAGATCGCCGACATACTATTCCACGAGATTGGCCACCACATACATTTCACGTGTCGTCCGGAGTATCGCGAGAAGGAAGATGTCGCCGACGTTTGGAAGGTCCGCCTTCAAGACAATTACAATCGGCAACGCTTTCGTTGGATGAAAAGATTTGGTCGTCTCATACGGTCCGTGCTTGGCCCAAGCTTTGATCGCCAGCGAAAGAAGATCATGTTGCAGGCGCTCCAAGAAGGATGGATGTCGCGTGCCGAATTTGAAGAACAGGTGAGCAAACGAAAACGCGGCGGCGGGTCAGTTTTATGACCCCTGTCACCAGCCAGAAGTGATCGTTCTGCCTGTAACGTCGGCGTTTCACCAACCTCCCCTGAATCGGCATTTTGAGCAACTACAATTTTCGCCCATCTCGGACCTCCGGAATTCGTGTGAAACGGGTGCTGGGATAAGTTTGCAACACCCTCCGCCGGGTGACGCGCAACTTTGCAGGGCTGACGGTATTCTTTAACCCCGAGCCTTCTGTCCACATGCGGCGCCAGCCTCTCTTTTCCGCCCCCTGTTCATCCGCAGAGCGATTTCCAGGTCTACGAAAATCGCTGTCAAGCGAAAACCGCCTATCTCGCTGATCCTAAAAACAAAATAAGTGCAGTTGAGTTATGTGCGATCTGCTACCATTAAATCAGCAAGTGAGAAAAAGAAGAACCCGGCCGCCACGCCGGGTTCTTCTTTTTAAATCAATCACTTGGCAGAGAGACTGTGTACTACTTGGTGACTCCCATCATCTAACCCATTTGTTTTCAATGGATAGGTGTTGTCGAGAAAGGGACTCCCCTCTGCTAAGCCATTTGTAATCAATACATTCTGGGTATACCCCCGGGGGGGGGTACACCGACCAGCAGTTGAAAAGCTAAACCGCCAGCACCCGCTCCCAGGGCTGCAGAATCTTCACCGAAGCCATCCCAGCTGCCGTCGCCGCCTGAATGCCCATGTCGGTATCCTCGAACACCAGGCAATCGGCCGGGGACACGCCCAGCCGCTGCGCAGCCACCAGGAACGGCTCCGCATCCGGCTTCGGCTTGGCGTAGTCCTCCGAGCACACCAGCGTGTCGAACTTGTCCAAAAGCCCCAGCGTCGTCAGCGAGTTCGTCACCGACTGCCGGCTCCCGCCCGAGACCACCGCAAACGGAATCCTGCCGTGGCTCAGCTCGATCTGCTCCAACACCTCGGGCACGGCCTGCAACTGCGGCAGCAGCTCGTAGTACATCCGCTCCTTGCGATGCGCGACTTCCTCGGCATCCATCGCAATCCCTTGCTGCGCGCCCAGCGTCGCGACGATCTGCACGGTTGGCATTCCGCCCCAGCTATAAAACAGCTCCTCGGGAAACACGCATCCATGCTCGCCGAGCGCCTTCTTCCACGCCACATAGTGCAGCGGCATGGAGTCGGCGATGGTGCCGTCGCAGTCAAACAGATAGGCCTTGAACGGGCCAGGGGGGATTTCGAGCTTCATCGCATCGCTTTCGGAAACTGTTCGTTACAGACTGTGTCCTGCCGCACTCGCCGACAGCGCGCTGGCCACTTCGTGGTATGTATACCGCTTCGGGTGGTGCTCCCGTTGGTCGTAAACTGAATCCCGTGCCGACCAACGGGAGGGGCGACACGAAGTCCAGTACGGCACGAAGTGCTACTTCAGTTCGATTCCCGCGAAGAAATACCCAATCTCGAACGCGGCGGTCTCTTCGGCATCCGAGCCATGGATCGCGTTCTCGCCAATCGACGCAGCGAACTGCTTGCGGATGGTGCCCTCTTCGGCTTTGGCCGGATCGGTCGCGCCCATCAGCTTGCGCAGATCGGCAATGGCGTTTTCCTTTTCCAGCACCATGGGAAAGATCGGCCCCGAGCTCATGAACTCCGTCAGTTCCGGGAAGAAAGGCCGCGCCGCATGGACATAGTAAAAGCCCTCGGCCTGCGCCTTCGAGATCGACAGCCGCTTGATGGAAACAATCTTGAACCCGGCCTTCTGAATCTCGGCAAGGATGGCGCCGGTGTGGCCCTTGCGGACCGCGTCCGGCTTGATGATGCTGAATGTGCGCTGGCTCAAAATCTCTCTCCTGGGCGCGTAAAACGCGCGATCTCCAGTGTAACGGGTGCGGGCCATTTCCGTCCTACAATGGGCCATGCGAAACGCCGCCTGGATCTGGTTCACCGGGTGCGCGGTGTGGGTGGCGGACGCGCTGGTCCAACTCCACTACCGCGCGCTACCCCGTGCCCGGCTCGCCTTCGCGGTGGCCACCATGTTCCTCGCCGCCGGCCTTTTCTACCGCAAACAGAAGTCTTGAGTGGCGCTCTGCGCTAGCCGGCTCTGGTATATACTAAGGTATATACTTCTCGCAATGGGAGGCAGCTTTATGCCGGAGACACGCACAGCAAAACTCTTCAAGAACGGCGCCAGCCAGGCCGTCCGCCTGCCCGCCGAGTTCCGCTTCGATGGCGATGAGGTTTACATCTCCCGTGACGAACGCACCCAGGACGTCATCCTCTCCAAACGCCCCGGAGCCCGGGTCTGGAACGAGTTCTTTGAATTCATGAAGACGGTCGATATCCCGGAAAATTGGATGAAAGACCGGCCAATGAATCGCATCCCCACCCAAGATCGCACGCTGTTTCGCGAGGATGACTGATGCTGCACATGCTCGACACGGACATCGCCAGCTACGTGATTAAGGACTACGGCGGCGCGAATGTTTTGACGAAGCTCCAGTCCCTTCAATTCGGCGAAGCCTGCGTTTCCGCCCTCACGCGCGCCGAGTTGCTATTCGGCCTGAAGAAGCTGCCAGCGAAGCACCGGCTACACGTTGGCGTCAAGAAGTTTCTGAACTCGGTAGACGTCCTGGCTTGGCCGCCGGAAGCAGCCGAGTTCTATGCAGAGATACGTCACGCGTTGACTCGGACCGGAAATATTATCGGCGAGATGGACATGCTGATCGCTGCACACGCAATCGCCGTGGACGCCGTCCTGGTCACCAACAACACGCGCCACTTCAAGCGGATCAAGCTCCCAATGATGATGGCGAACTGGATGGAGTAGCCCCTCTGACCAGAAAAAGCGTGGCGCCCATACAGCACGCCACGCCCTGACAACTGTTCTTACGCCTTGCCCAGCACCTTCGCCATCATCTCGCCGATCTCCGCCGGCGACTTGACCACGTGGATTCCGGCGGCGGACATCGCCGCCATCTTGCTGGCGGCCGTGCCTTCGCCGCCGCTGATGATCGCGCCCGCATGGCCCATGCGGCGTCCCGGAGGCGCCGTCTGCCCAGCGATAAAGCCGACCACCGGCTTCTTCACGTAAGCCTGGATGTACTCCGCCGCCTTCTCTTCCGCTGAGCCGCCGATCTCGCCAATCATGATGATCGCCTCGGTGTCGGGGTCCTCGTTCAGCAGCTTCAGTGCGTCGATATGCGTGGTCCCGATGATCGGGTCGCCGCCAATACCGATGGCCGTCGACTGGCCGATGCCGCGCGTGGTGAGCTGGTACACCGCCTCGTAGGTCAGCGTGCCCGACTTCGACACGATGCCGACGCTGCCCTCTTTATGGATGCGGCCCGGCATGATGCCGACCTTCGCCTTGCCCGGCGAGATCACGCCCGGGCAGTTTGGCCCGATCAGCCGCGTCTTCGAGCCCTTCACAATCTCCCACACCTTCACCATGTCCAGCGTCGGAATGCCTTCGGTGATGCAGATGACCAGCGGCAGCCCCGCGGCCGCCGCTTCCAGGATTCCGTCCGCGGCAAACGGCGGCGGCACGAAGATCACGCTCACATTCGCGCCCGTCTCCTTCACCGCTTCTTCCACGGTGTTGAAGACCGGCCAGCCCTCGTGGATCGTCCCGCCCTTGCCCGGCGTCACGCCGCCAACTACCTTGGTGCCATACTCCGCACAGCCCTTCGCGTGGAACGTCCCCTCGCGCCCGGTAATGCCCTGCACAATCAACCGCGTATTCTTATCCACCAAAACTGCCATTACTTGCCGCCTTTCGCTGCAGCCACGGCAAGATCCGCAGCTTCTTTCATCGTTGTGCCGACCTGGAACTTCAATCCGGATTCCGCCAGGATCTTCCGGCCCTCTTCGACGTTTGTGCCTTCAAGGCGCAGGATAATCGGCAGTTGAACATTCAGCTTCTTCGCTGCCGCCACCACTGCCGTCGCCAGCACATCCACACGCAGAATCCCGCCGAAGATATTGATGAAGATGCACTTCACATTCGGGTCGCTCAGCAGAATCCCGAATGCGTTCTCGATCTGCTCCTGGTTGGCGCCGCCGCCCACGTCCAGAAAGTTCGCCGCCTTGCCGCCGGCGTACTCGATGATGTCCATCGTCGCCATGGCCAGGCCGGCGCCGTTCACCATGCAGGCAATCGAGCCGTCCAGCTTGATGTAGTTCAGGTTGAATTTGCTCGCTTCCACCTCCAGCGGATCTTCCTCCGCCAGGTCGCGCAGCTCTTTCAGGTCCTTGTGCCGGTACATCGCGTTGTCGTCGAAGTTGATCTTGCAGTCCAGCGCCAGCAGCTCGCCGGTCTTGGTCGTGATGAACGGGTTGATCTCCATCAGCGTCGCATCGGTCTCCACAAACGCCTTGTACAGCCCCTTCATGAAGGCGACCGCCGCGCCAATCTGCTTCGGCGTCAGCCCCAGCTTGAATGCCAGTTTGCGCGCCTGATAGTCCTGCAGGCCCAGCGCCGGCTCGATGTACTCCTTGTAGATAAGCTCCGGCGTATCGTGCGCCACCTGCTCAATCTCCATGCCGCCGGACTGCGACGCCATGAACACCACCTTCGCGCTGGCGCGGTCCAGCACCAGGCCCAGGTACAGCTCGCGCTCAATCGCAGAGCCGGCCTCAATCAGCAGCCGCTGGACCTTCTGTCCCGCCGGGCCGGTCTGGTGCGTCACCAGTTGCATGCCCAGGATGTCCTTCGCCTTCGCCGCCGCTTCCTCCAGCGTCTTGACCACCTTTACGCCGCCGCCCTTGCCGCGTCCGCCTGCGTGGATCTGGGCCTTCACTACTACGGCAAGATTGCCTTTGCTGAACAAGCTCTTCGCCGCCCCGTCTGCTTCTTCCAGCGTCACAGCCATCTCGCCGTCGGGCACCGGAACGCCATACTTCCTCAGAATGTCTTTTGCCTGATACTCATGAATCTTCATATTTGTTTTATCTCGGTCGCTATATTGCAAAAATTGCGCGCATCTCCGATACTAGCGGATTGTCCGAATAACGGGCAATCCGATTGCGTCGATAATCGCGCGCTCGCTACGATTATCGATAGACGGTCGCGCCCCGGAACCCCAGCCCGAGTGCCCCTGATCCGAGCATCATCGACTGCTTGTCATTCTGAGCGCAGCGAAGAATCCCCGCATTTCGCTCCCGCGCACGCCAAGTTTGGCCGTCAATTCATTGCGCCTGGGAGAACCGCTGCCCACGCTTCCACGAACCATAGTCTTTTGACAGCGCGCAGGCCTGTAGCGTGCCGCTCTCATAGAACCGCACACTCGAATCGCCGGTGAACAACCCCGAGCCTACGCACGGCACTCCTTGCACGTCGCGGCCTTCCGTCAGCCAGCACAGCTTCAGCTCGCCGCTGGGATAGAAGCCGGTCGTCGCGCCCTCGGTGGGTCCCAGCAGCCGGTTCCCGCCGCGGCACTGGTAGCCGGCGATGTTCGTATCCCGCACCAGGAAGACGAAATCCGGCTTCCCGTCCTGGGTCAGATTGATCCACGAACCCGCCGGCACCCGCGCCACACCGAAGTCCGCATCCCGCGCCACGGCGCACTCCTTCAACCTGCCATCGGCATAGAACCACGCGTAGCCCTTGGCGCAGCGGTAGCCCAGAATCTCCGTGGCCTGCGCCAGGGGCCTGCGCACAGTTGGTTGTTGCGCTTGAGCCCCGGCCCAGCCCGCGCAGGCCAGACCGCACATCGCGAAGCCCATAATCAGGCGTGTCATCGTGCTGCCTCCTTCGTTGAGACTCCGAGCTTACTTCGCTGCGGCCGCCGGTGCTGTGACCGGCCGCACCGGGCAGGTGTTGTTGTACTGCGTCACCGCGCAACTGCGCGGGGAGCGGGCGCGCAGAACTGCCTGCAGGGTGAGCTGGTCGCGCTCGGTCGTTTGGAAGGTCGCAACCTGCACGGCGTCGTTGGCGTCGGCATAGCCGATGGTCAGCGTGTACCGCCGTTGGCGCGCGGCCACCAATCCGGCGCCCAGCGCGGGCAGAAACCCGAGATGCCGCACCACGTCGTTGCGCACCTCGACCGTGCGAACCTTCGTATACGGAATGGCAATCTCGGCTGCGCCTGCCTTGAAGACGAGCGCCGCGGCAGAAGTGGTGTCCAGCGTTCCGGGTGTGTCCAGTGCGAGGCCTGCGGTGCCGCCCGCATAGGCCGCCTGTCCGGGTTCGATGGCGAGCGCAGGCATGGCCAGGCAAAGCGTCAGCGCGGCGGCGATGCCGGCCTTGCGTGCGGGCTGCACCCACCAGCGATTTCCGCGCGCTTTGCCGGCGGCGCCCAGCATCTCCCTGCGCAGCCGCATCGCCGCCCGCAGGCCTTTTACATCCTTGCGCCATATGGGCAGGACCAGCGACATGGCCAGACCTTCCAGGTTGCAGGCGATGCCGAGTGCGAACGACGCGGCCAGCAGCGCGCCTGCGTGCGGCGACAGCAAGACCGCAATGACGGCGATCCCCATCGCCAGGCCCCATGCCTTGGCCAGCCAGGAGTGGTAGCTGGCGGGCTTGCCGAACTTGGCGAAGTCGACTCCAAAGCGCACAGCCTCCAGGGCCAGCAGCGCTGCCAGCAGGCCCGCATTCCCGCGCAGCAGTTGCGGCTGGCCAATCCACAGCGCCACGGCGACGCAGACGTAGAACGCCGTGTCAGCCATGGAGTCGAAGAGGCGCACGCCGGCGGTGTCACAGTGCCAGTGGCGCGCCAGCACACCGTCGAAGATGTCGGACACCAACGCCGTGAGCACCAGCCACGCCATCGCGAGGCCGTTCCAGCCGGAGAGTTCGCCGGCCACCAGCACCGGGCCCAGCAGGGCGCGGCCGGCGGCCATCGCCCAGGGAATTTGTTGTTTGCGGTTCTGCATTGTCGCTCTCCTCCATCACATCGATGAGGTCAGCGTATGCCGATCCTTTCCCCAAAAAAGGCGCCTGAGGACACTTTCCGAAGTGTCACAAACCCTCCACGTCGTCATTCTGACTTGAAGAGTCAGAATCTCCGTCGTCCGCTCTGCCTCTTCGCACAACGGTGCACATTCAGCGAACAACGCTTTCGCCCGAATACTCCCGCAGTAACCCGGCTGCCGTATCCGCCAGCAGCGGGAAGACGATGTGGAACGGCTTCTGCGGCAGCGTGGCCAGGCCGGCGGTGTAGCTGTCGCACAGGATGGCCGTCGCCTGCTCCAGCCCTCGCCGCCAGCGCGGCGTGCGGGCGTCGCGGAAGAGCAGCGCCTCCGGCGGCAGGCCGGCGGCGATCAGCATAGTGCGCGCGTGATCCAGGAACTCCGGCCAGTGCGACACAACTCCCAGCAGGTGCCCCTTGGGCGCGGGCAGCCATGGATTCAGCCACTGGTTCGGCGAGCGGATGGGCAGCGCCACCAGCTCCACGCCTCTGGGCAGCGCCGCGCGCACCAGCGTCGCCTGGCTGGGCCGGCACAGCGGAATCGTGCCCGCCAGCATCTCTCGTTTGCAGCAGTCCTGCGGCGTCACCGCGAACACCGGCCACGCCGTCGCCATCCGGATCTCCGTCAGCAGAATCTGGCTCAACTCCGGGTCCGGATCAATCAGCAGAAAGTGGTCGGGCGGCGGCGAATCCAGCCACTGCAGCACCCGCGCCCGCACCGCCTCCGCGGGCAGCTCCAGTTCGCGCGCGGCGCGAAAGAATCCCGCAATGTGGAAGTCGAGCATCTGCTCCGCCGTGGAGGGCGACGAGGCATTGGCGCGGACGGTGATGCCGCTGCCCCGCCGCCGTTCCGTCCAGCCATCCTTCTCCAACTGGCGATAGCCCGCGCTCACCGTATTCGGATGCAGCGCAAACCGCCGCGCCAGCTCCCGCGTGCTGGGCAGCCGGTCGCCCGGCCGCAGGTCGCCGGCATGGATCGCCAGCACCACCTGCGTCACCAACTGCCGGTAGATCGGTACCTCGCTCGAATGTGCAAACCACAGCCGCATAGAAAGCTCTCGGTTGCCAGGGATCGGTAGTCATCTGCAAATCTGTTCCTGCGAAGGATACAACGCTTCACCCAACTCCCTGCTACCCTTACTTTCGTGCCTCGCAGATGCACCAGGGCAGCAACGAACACCTGACAACTCCCGCCATGTCCCTCAGCTCCTACATCCACCGCATCGTCGAGCAGCGCGAGACCCTTTCGCGCACGGACGCGCGCGCCCTGCTGGACGAAGTGCTGGCCGGCAGAGCCGCAGCCGAGTCCTACGGCAGCCCCGTGCCTATCCAACTCGCCGCGCTGCTGGCCGCCCTGGCCACCCGCGGAGAAACCCCGGCGGAGATCGCCGGCTTTGTGGACGCCATGCGCGCCGCCGCCACGCCCGTCCCGCTGGACGACGCCGAGCGCAGCCTGCTGGTGGACACCTGCGGCACCGGAGCCGACTCCAGCGGCACCTTCAACATCTCCACCGCCGCCGCCCTGGTGGCTGCCGCCGCCGGGTTCGGCCACATGGTCGCCAAACACGGCAACCGCGCCGTCACCTCGCAGTCCGGCTCGGCGGACGTGCTGGAGGCGCTGGGCATCCCCATCGCGCTCAGCCCCGCCGCAGGAGCAGAGGCGCTTCGCCGCCACCGCTTTGCCTTCCTGCACGCGCCCAGCCTGCATCCGGCCATGAAGGCGGTGATGCCGGTGCGCCGCGCGCTCGGCATCCACACCATCTTTCACCTGGTCGGCCCGCTCTCCAACCCCGCCGGCGCCCGCGCCCAGGTCATGGGCGTCTACGCAGCGCGCCTGGTCCCCACGGTTGCGGAGGCCATGCGCCTGCTGGGCGTCCGCCACGCCTTCGTCGTCCACGGCTCGGTCGACGACGCGGGGACCGCCGGCATGGACGAGCTCTCCATCTCCGGCCCCAGCCAACTCGCAGAGGTCCGCGGCGACACCGTCAGCTTCCTCACCATCACGCCGGAGCAGGCCGGCCTGCAGACCGCGCCCATCGACACCCTCCGCGGAGGCAACGCCGCCACCAACGCCGCCATCCTGCGCGCCATCTTTAGCGGCGAACGCAGCCCCCGCCGCGATGTCGTGCTGCTGAACGCCGCCGCCGTCCTCATCACCGCCGGCGCCGTTCCTGCCTCCACCCGCGATCTCCACGAGAGCTTCCGCGTCGCCGTCACCCTCGCCGCCGCCGCCATCGACTCTGGCGACGTCGCCGCCCTGGTCACGAACCTTGCAGCGGACAACTGACAATTGCATTCCGGAACCGCCGCCCCATTCCCCGCGTACAATCCTCTGCAACCCATATTTGCGCAAGGAGATCCCATGTCTGCATATCCGAACCAGCCGCCTGTCTACTTTGATCCCGCCCTGGTCACGACGGCGTTTGAGCTTCCCGGCTACCGCATCGTCCGTAACCTCGGCGTCGTCCGCGGCATCGTGGTGCGCTCGCGCAACCTCTTCGCCAACCTTGGCGCCGGCCTGCAAACCCTCGTCGGCGGCAACATCACCATCCTGACCGACCTGTGCGAAAAGACGCGCCAGGACGCCTGGGTGATGATGATGGACCACGCCGCTCAGCAGGGCGCGAACGCCATCGTCATGGCCCGCTACGACGCCAACGAGCTGATGCAGGGCGTCACCGAGGTCCTCGCCTACGGCACCGCCGTCATCGTGGAAAAACTCTAACTGAAGGCCAGTGGAACTGCCATTAGCAAGTTCGGGGCCAAATTGTTCCACGTGGAACAATTTGGCTGTTGATTAAGCAGATTCGCTCCGCTTCCAAGGTTCCTTGCAGTTCCATGCCGCGTCTATATCTAGTTTATTTTCAATTACTTACTGAAATACGTAGAGTGTTTGCTGTTGAGGAAATATTCTGCGGCAGCCTTGCGAAGACAGGTCGTGGTACAAAGGTGTTCTGACTGAGGAGGCATACCATGGCCCGTGTCACCGGCATCGGCGGCGTGTTCCTGCGGTCGCGCAACCACAAGGCGCTCGCCGCCTGGTATGCCCAACACCTCGGCATCCCGCTCACGGAGTGGGGCGGCGCCAAGTTCCTCTGGACGGACGACGTTCCGCCAGGGACCGGCAGCACCGCCTGGTCTGTCTTTCCCGCGGACACCACCTACTTTGGCGCCGGCGCCCAGCAGGCCATGATCAACTACCGCGTCGACGACCTGGACGCGCTTCTCACCCAGCTTGCCGCTGCCGGCGTCCCCATCGATCCCCACCGCGAGAACGCCGCCTACGGCCGCTTCGCCTGGATCACCGACCCCGACGGCAACCGCGTCGAACTCTGGCAGCCGCTCGTCCCACCCCCGAAAAGAGCTGAATAACCGCTCAGGAGGCGTTGTCTCCGCGAGCCCCGTCGATCAGCACGTCCAGCTCCTCAATCCTCCGCTGGTAGCCCGCCGCTCCAAAGCGATACCCAACCCCGGCGATCAGGGAGCAAATCAGCATGATCGACATGGACCACAAAGCAGATCGCGCGGTCTTCGGGTACGCCAGCGTCTGTCCGGCACAGAACACGCAGACACCGGCAATCAGAGGGCCGATTTCCACACAAAGTCTTCGCAAGGTAAGAAAGCCGCGCTGGCGATCCAACTCCGCCCTGTATGCGGCGGCCACCAGGAGCCTATCCCCGCAGGGAACCTTGCGCGCGCGGCGGACAATCGACCGATAGCCGAACCACAACGCACCTGCAGCCGTCAGAACGCTTCCTGCGGACTGCACAGGGTGAGAATGGAAGACAACCAGATAATACGAGAATGTAGCCGCCTCGAAGAGCGCGATCGCCGAGCCCAGCAGCATCGCCGCATGGGTCTTCCTCGCCAGTTGCCTCGCCGCGCAGGGCACCTCCGCCAGGCTCGCAAGCGGCATCCTGGCTCCCCGGAAGAGGATACGCAAACTCCCGGTCGCCCAGACCAACGCGGCCCAGTCGCTCTCGATAAAGGCAACCTCGCGCTTCAACCCTTCTGCCCATTCCCTGCGACCGGGCGACGACCACCGCACCACCGCCCGCGAAATCCGCACCGCCAAGGAACGTAGAGCTGTCATGCCTGCCTCCCGCCGTGCTGAAGGATCGAATCCACGTCGTCAACCTTCCGCTGAAACCTCTCCGCAGGCCAGGAGCATAGCCGCAGCATGACGATGCAGGTGGCAGTGAAGCACGCTGTCAAATAGGGCCGCGTGGAGCCCTCTACGCCAAGTAGCTCCCCAGCGCACATCGAGACAATAGCGATAGGAAACAGGATGCCGAAGCCACTAAAAAGATCGCGTCGTCGCACCATCTCCCGCCGGTAAAACTCGATCCAGGCGCCATCGTCCATATCCTCCGGCCGCTTCCCCATACGGTGTTCCATCCATCCCACCATCGCCAGATAAGCCGCGCTCACAGCGGCAATCGCAAAGCCGGCCTGCTGGAGATGGTCCATCCGGCCCCACCGGAAAACCAGCCTATCAACATTGTCAAATAGCTGAAAAGTCATCAGCAGGAGGATCATGGGGGGTACATGCTCTCGATTCCCGGCAAACAGTCTTCCGGCCCGGGCAATCTCTTCAGCATTGCCTAAAGGCTTCGGAGGATTCCGCAGCAGCACCCCTAAACTGCCGGTCGCCCAGCCCAGCGCGCGCCAGTCGCCTTCAATAAACTCAACCTCGCGCTCCAGCCCCTCCGCCCATTCCTTGCACCCCGGCTTGGCCCTCTCAACGGACTTCTTCGAGATCCTCACCGCCAGCCTGCGAATGAGTCTCATAGCTCCACCCCGCCGAACGCCGGCTCACCCACGACACCAACCCGTTCCGCCGCCGTCTGCGCCCGCGCATACCGCAGCCCATCGCTCGTCAGCTTGTACATGTGCCGCGGAGGCCGGCCTTCCGCGGTCGTCTCCCAGCTCGTCTCCAACAGCTTGTGCTCCGCCAGCCGCATCAGGATCGGGTACAGCGTCCCGGACTTCAGCCCCGTCGCCCGGCTGATGTCGTAGCCGTACCTCCACTCCTGTTCGCATTGAAGGAACTCGGCCAGCACCAGCGTGGTTTGCGGGGATCGGCGCATCTTCAATCTCATGCCGCCAACTCTACCTATGTAGATTTACGCTGTCAAGCCATTTCTTGCGTTGCCCGCTGTCCCCATTGCCGGTCCGCGCTCCACGCCGTACGCGGCGACTACCTGGTCGAAGACGGCGTCCCAGCTGCACCCCAGCGCGTAAGCACGCGCCGCCGCCCGCATCCTCTTCAGCCGGACGCAGTCGGCGGCCAGCGTGGCAATCGCCCCGGCAAACCCTTCGTCCGGAACCACAAACCCGGTCTCGCCGTCGCGCACAATGTACTTTGGCCCGCCGTCCGGAGTCACCACCGCGGGCACTCCGCTGGCCAGCGCCTCCAGCACCACGTTGCCGAAGGTGTCCGTGTGCGACGGGAAGACCAGCGCATCCATATTGGCGTAGGCCGTTGCCAGCGCCTCGCCGCGCAGCACTCCGGTAAAGTCGGCGTGGCGCAGCTCGCGCCGCAGCATGGCTTCCTCGTCGCCGTGGCCGACGATCAGCAGCCTCACGCCGGACACGCCCATCACCGCCAGCTCGCGCTCCACCCGCACCAGCAGCTCCACGTTCTTCTCAATGGAGAGCCGCCCCACATATCCCAGCACAAACGCTCCATCGTCCCCGCGCGTCCTCCGGCTCGGCCGGAACAGCCCGGTATCCACGCCGCGCTGCATCAGGTTGCAGGGCCGGCCTGTGCGCTGCTCCAGCATGGCGCACAGCTCCGCGTTGGGCGCATACAGTACCTTGGCCTGCTTGTAGAAGCGGACGATCGTTGCCAGCGCGCCGGCCTCCACGCTCGACTCCAGCCTCGCCGCCGACTCCAGCGGCAGCCTGCGGCTGAACCACGCCAGCCGCCGAGCTGCGTACTCATGCAGATTGGTATGCCAGCTCGCCGCCAGCTTCACTCCGTGCTTCCAGGCAAAGTACGCGCCAAAGATGCCCAGCTCGCTCGGCCCCGTAATGTGGATCACATCCGGCCGGAACGTCCGCAGTTGCCGCGACATCTCCTGGCCATAGCGCCAGAACAGCGGGTCGAACCGGAGGTCTTTCTCCATCCGCACGGCCAGCGCGCTGCGCCGCAGGTCCAGCGTCCGCAGCTCACCCGCCTGTGCCGTCGCGCACCGCTGTGTATGCGCCCCCGCGCTGGCTCGGACACACAGAAATGGCAGCCCTTGCCGCTCCGCATACGCCACAAAGTTGCGGCTTGTATGCGCCACCCCGTTCACCTCGTGGAACGAGTCGGGAAAGTAGGCAATTCGCGGCATGCTCATGTTGATAGCTCTTAGCTATTCGCTTTTAGCCGTTCGCTAAAGGCTAAGAGCGAATTTCCTGTTGGTTTGTAGACGTTCAATGTGGTCGGGCCTTGGCCTTTGGACCTGTGAAGTCGATCTGCACATCTATAGGAACTTTGCTCTAAAAGCTGGCCTTCACCCGCTCCGCCATCGCCGACCGCATGTCGCCCGCGTCGTTCCACGCCAGGCGCAGCCCGCTGGAGACTGGAGCCGAGCCCATCAGCTTCACGATCGACAGCACCGCCGTCAGGTATACCGGCGCAGTAGTGTCCGGCCACAGTTCCGCCAGCGGTCGCAGGTTGCCGTCCGCATCCGGATGGTAGACGCGCTCGTCCCAGCGGCGCGAGCCCTCGGGAAAGTCCGGGTAGTTGCGGATCGCCGCCAGTGTCGAGTTCAGGATGCGGTGCTTCCACGGCTCCGCATACTGCGGCATAAACAGCACGTGGCTTTCGCGCTCCCGGCGGACCTCCTGCACAAAGCCCGTGAAGGTGGTGGCGTGGGTCAGGTTTACGTTGGCATTCGGCTCAATGCCGTGGCGGTCGCCGCCGCTGATCAGCACCTGGTTCCACTGCGCCGCCAGCCGGGTGACATCGCGATTTTCATTCCACGTCCGAAGGCCGTTTAGCTCGACGGCGTGGAGGAACTGGCCATTGACGGCCAGAAAGTCATTGACCAGGAAGCGATGCTTCTCCTCGCCAATGCGATACAGGTCCCACAGCGGGTGATTGAAGACGATCAGCGCACTGGGAATGGAGTCCAGGTCCGCCAGCATCTCCGTCAGCAGCCGGGCCGGCCGCTCGCCCACAGGAATCGCGGTAAAGGCCTCCATCCGCGCCATCCACTCCGCGCCCGTCGCGCTGGGCAGGTTGTGGATGCCCAGATGGAACGCGGTGTTGGTGCCCGCCGGGCCATACGGCACGGTCCACTCCAGCGAGACCGGAATCTGCCGCGCCGATGCAAGCGATCGCAGCAGCAGCGGCGCGCGGATGTCGTCGTGGTCGGTGATGGATACCATCGCCGGCATCTGCAGCTTGTCCTCAATCTGCATGCGCTCCAGGTCGAACGCCAGCCGCGGCGTCAACGGCGGCGTCCAGAAGCTGCGCGCGTAGTCCGGCCGGATGCCCGAGGTGCGCAGACAGCGCCGCTCTGCCCAGCGCATCAGCGGCTGCAGCACGCCCCAGTCGGTGGAGAGTTCCGCGATAAAGTCCAGCGTCTCCCGCGACTGGTTGGTGTGGCTGTGCAGCGACACCCCGGCCTGAAAGCCGTCGGCCGCCTTCGGTTCGCGCCACAGATAGGAAACGGATTGGCTCATACTGCCTCCGGCTGAATGTGCAAATGCCTGCACTCCCAGTCTCGGCAAGTCGTATGACGGCACGATGACTGCACAAAGAATTGTGCGAGAAGGAGCATCCAGGTACACAACTTCAGCGGCAACCGTGTCTCACGGCGCGCCACGGCTACTGCTATCGGTCGCGCTGGATTCTCGTAGCGCTTCCCGGTCCCGGCCTGGGTTTGACAGCCGACGCCGGGAGAAGTACGTTTGTGTCAGCCAGCCCGTCCCAGCCCCCAAAAGGAAATATCGCCATGCAACGCAGAGACTTCATCAAGTCGCTCACCATCGCAGGCGTCGCAGCTAGCCTGGGAGCCGACGCGCAGCCGCCCAAGCCCTCGGCCCTCAAGCGTCCGGAGTCCCCCGACATGCCCTATCGCGAACTGGGCAAGACCGGCGAACGCGTGTCCGCAATTGGCCTGGGCGGCGCCCACATCGGCTTCGGCAGCGAGCCTGACAGTATCGCCCTGATGCGCCGCGCCGCCGACTCCGGCATGACCTTCTTCGATAACTCCTGGGACTATGGCGAAGGCCGCTCCGAGGAGCGCATGGGCAAGGCCCTGAAGGATGGCTACCGGCAAAAGGTCTTCCTGATGACCAAGACCGACAGTCACTCCGCAGCCGGCTGGAACAAGCAGCTCGAGACCTCGCTCGGCCGCCTGCAGACGGACTACCTCGACCTGGTGCAGATCCACGAGGTCGTCCGCATGGGCGATCCGGAAGCCGTCTTTGCGCCCGGCGGCGCCATGGAGGCCGCCATCGCCGCAAAGAAAGCCGGCAAGGTCCGCTACATCGGGTTCACCGGGCACAAGGACCCCTCGATCCACCTGCACATGATTGAGACTGCCGAGAAGCACGGCTTCCACTTCGACACCGCGCAGATGCCGATCAACATCATGGACGCGCACTTCCGCAGCTTCCAGCACCAGGTGGTGCCGGTCTGCAATCAGAAAGGCATCGGCGTGCTCGCGATGAAGACCTTCGCCTTCGGAGCGATCATCAAGGCCAATGTCGCCGACCCCATCGAGATGCTGCACTACTCCATGACGCTGCCGGTTTCGGTGGTCATCACCGGCATGGACACCATGCCGCGGCTTGACCAGGCGCTGACGGCAGCCAGGACGTTCAAGCCGATGACGCAGGAGCAGATCGCGGTGCTGCTGGCCAAGAGCAAAGACCTTGCCGCCGACGGTCACCTCGAGCTCTTCAAAACCAGCCCCAGCTTCGACGGCACCACCCGCAACCCCGATTACCTCACCTAGCCGGAGATGCGGCCCGATGCGGTTCTTCGGTGCGAAAGCCCGTCCTATCGCGTCTTGGCGATGTCGGGGCCGAGCAGTTCCTGGGCGTCGGGCGCGGGCGTACTGGGCACGCCGTCCGCGGAGGGCAGCGGGTGTTCGTGCTCCCACGCGGCCTCCGCCGCCATGTCTTCGCGCAGGTCGGCCTTCAGCATCTCGAACGCCTGCTGCGGCGTATCCGCAAACTGGAACAGGTCCAGGTCCTTGCGCGAGATGGCGCCCTTGTCCGCCAGGATGTCCAGGTCGATCACGCTCTTCCAGTAACTGGCGCCATAGATGATGACCGTAATCTTCTTGGCCAGCTTGTGGGTCTGCGCCAGCGTCAGCAGCTCGAACATCTCGTCCAGCGTGCCAAAGCCGCCGGGAAAGACCACCAGCGCCTTGGCCAGGTAGGCGAACCAGAACTTGCGCATAAAGAAGTAGTGGAACTCGAAGTTCAGGTCGGGCGTGATGTACGGGTTGGGCATCTGCTCGAACGGCAGTTTGATGTTCAGCCCGATGGTCTTGGCGCCGGCCTCGTACGCGCCGCGGTTGGCGGCCTCCATAATGCCGGGACCGCCGCCGGAGGTGATGACATAGCGATGCCGCCGGCCGGGCAGCGTCATCGCCCACTTGGACACCATGCCTGCCAGCGTGCGTGCGTCCTCGTAGTAGCGAGCCATCTCGACGGCGGCCTCGGCCAGCTTCTTCTGCTGCTCGCTGGCGGCGCCGCTTTCCACCTCATGCGGGCGGGCGGGCTGCTCGTGGGCGGGGGCCGCGGTGGCGGAGCCGGTATTGGCCAGCAGCTCCAGCTCGTGGCTGGCCACGTCCAGCGCACGGAAGCGCGCGGAGCCGAAGAAGACCACGGTGTCCTGGATGCGCTCCCGGCGGAAGCGGGCCATCGGCTCCTGGTACTCGGCCATCATGCGGAAGATGCGGCCGTCGGGCGAGTTCAGGAAGTCGGAGTTCTCGTAGGCGAGCGGCGCTTTTTCCAGTGGTGCAGGGTCTTTTCTCGGCATGGACTTCCATCTTACCGCTGCGCCGGGGGAGATACCGGATACCCCCGAAGAAAGGCGAATCATCTTCCCAGGTTATCGGCTGAGACGGAGGGCGAACTGTAGAACGCGCGGATCAGTTGTTGTCGCCGTAATCGAACCGAAAGCTGCGGAGCCGAAGCTGCCATTGGGCTGGGCGAAGGCCGGAGTGTTGGTGATGTCGAAGATTTCAGCGCGGAATTCGAGGTCGGCCTTCTCCGCCAGATGGGTGTGCTTGACCAGGGCGAGATCGAGATCACGGTAGGCGGGGCCGCGCACGGGGTTGCGCGAGGCGTTGCCGATGACGAACTGGGGCGCGGTGGCGAAGGCGGCGGTGTTGAAGAAGTGGGCGGGAGTGCGCTGGGCGGGCGCCAGGCTGGGGCTGGCGATGAGGTTGGGGCGTTGCAGCGCGAAGCCTGCGAAGGCGTTATTGTTGGTGGCCTGGGTAACGGTGACGGGCATGCCGGACTGCATCTGGAAGATGGAGTTGAGAGACCAGCCTCCGAGTGCGGTTGCAGCGATGCCGGATGAGGCGAAGCGATGTCGATGGCCTGCGGGCAACTGGTAGATGCTTGCAAAGGAGAGGACGTTTGGCATGTCGCCGTTGGAGGAGTCGCGTTCGAGGTTGGGGCGGAAAGTGTCTGCGGCGATAAGGGAGCTGGAGTTGGGCGAGGAGAGGACGGTGGAGGAAAAGACGGAGCTGGCGTCGTCGATGAGCTTGGAGTGGGTGTAGGCAAAGAGCAGATAGATGCCATGGTCGAGGCGCTGCTCCACCTTGGCCTCGAAGGCGTTGTAATTTGTGGTGCCGGAGTTGTTGCGGTACGTCGCGACGTTGAGGAAGCGGGGGTAGGGCTTGAGGAGTTGGGCGTTGGTGATGGTCTTGCCGCCGATGGAACTGGAGACAGGGAGCTGGCCATAGTACGGATTGGTGGTGGTGGTCAGCAGCGATGAGCCCTGGGCGAGCTGCGCGGCAGTGAGCTGATTGAGGTTCGAATCGGGGATGCCGACGTGGACGATATGCGACCCGACATAGGCGAGATCGACGGAAAGATTGTTGGTGATGGCGCGCTGAACGGCGAGGTTCCACTGCTGCGAGTAGCCAGAGCCGGCGGTGCGATTGACGGTGTAGACGCTTTGGCCCAGGCCGGCGGCGGGTGTGAGCGGGATAGACGCGACACTTGGACCACTGGAGAGTGTGAAGGCGCTGTTGATGGAGTCCTGCGTCTTCTGCGTGACGCTCTGGATGAAGGGGAATTGCGGGTCGGTAAACGGCGTGGTGATGCCGGACTGGTCGATGAAGACGATGCCGTAGCCGGAACGGACAACGGTGGCAGGCGTGACCATGAACGTGAAGCCGAGGCGAGGCGCGACGTTGTCCCAATGGAGTTCGCGTGCGTGGGTGGGATAGCCGTTGACACCGAGATAGTCGAGTTGCTGGGTGGAAAGGTTGAAGACCGCGCCCTGGTTGTTCTTCTCGGTAGAAGGGAAATGGAGGGTATAACGCGCGCCGACGTTGAAGGTCAGGCGGCCGGTGGCGCGCCAGTCGTCTTCGGCGAAGTATTCCTGGATGTGGTCGCGTGGGCGGAGCTTGGCGGTCTGAAGATCGATCTGGAAGGTATCGACCTGGCCTAGCAGAAAACTGGCGATGGAGTTGCCGCTGCCGGTGACTCCCTGCTGGTCGGTGCCCGTGGTGGTGAAGGCGAAGGAGCCGGTTGGGTTGGGCGGGGAGACGGTATTGAGCTGGTACCAGCGGAAGTCGACGCCGGCCTTGAAGGCGTGACGGCCGCGGGTGTAGACGACGGAGTCAACGAGCTGCCAGACGGCGGTTTGATACGCGGAGAAGGTGCTGGCCGAGGGGCCGAGTTGCTGGAATCCGGTGAAGGTGAAGAGTGGTAACGCGTTGTTGAAGGCTGCGTTTGTGGGGATGCCAGGGATGCCGAGCGCGCTGGATGCAGTGGTCGCGAGGGTGGGGCCGGCGATGGTGTTGCCGCGGCGCGTGTAGCCGAGGCGAAGATCGTTGAGCAGGCGGGGCCTGAAGGTGTGCGTTTCGTTGAAGACGGCCTGCTGGCCGAGCACATGGGAGAGGCCGACGACTCCGCCGGTGCCGATGACGGATCCGGTGACAGCGCCGCTGCCGTCGGGGAGCGGAGTGACGGGCAGTTCGACGTCGGAGAAATAGGAGTAGCGGCCGAAGGTGCGGTCATGCGTGCCGATGGCGCCATCTACGCGGACGTCGAACTGGTTCTGATGGTCAGAGTCGTTGGCGGTGCGGCTGTAGTTGTTGGCGCTGGCGGTGAGGTTGGTTGGGATGGGGAAGCGGGAGAGGAGAGCGACGGCGGCGGGATCAAAAGGCGTGTTGATGACGTCGTTGGGAAACTGCTGGCGGATGTTGACGCCACCAACGACGGTTGTAGTGGCCGGGTTATAGATATGCGGAGCGGCATTGTTTGAATTGGTAAAGATGCCCTGGCGCTGATTCATGGTGGGGATGGTGGAGATGACGGTTCGGCCGATGTTTGCCTTGATGCCCTGGTAGTCGCCGAAGAAGAAGAGGCGGTTGTGGAGGATGGGCGCGCCGAGGGTAGCGCCGTAGAGGTTGCGGCGGTACTCCGGTTTGCGCGCGGGCGACCCGGCCGCGAAGTAGTTGCGGGCGTTGAGGTCTTCGTTGCGAAAGAACTCGTACAGGCTGCCGTGGACCGTGTCGGTTCCAGAACGCGTGGCGACATTGACGACGCCTCCGTTGAAACGACCGAACTCGGCGGGGACGTTGTCGGCCTCGACGGTGAACTCCTCGATATCGTCGGGGATGGGGAAGAACGCGACTTGGCCCGGTTCCGGCTGGAGCGCGGAGATTCCGTCGTAGAGATATTCGTTGGTGCGCGGACGGCCACCGTTGATGCGTGGCAGGACCGTTCCGGGCGGAAGTTCGACTCCGGGCGCGAGCGTGCTGAGTTGGATGAAGTTACGCGAGTTGAGTGGTATCGCGACGACAGTTGTGCCGGGGATGTTGGTCTGGATGTTGCTGGTTGCGGCTTCGAGTAGCGGCAGGTCGCTGCTGACAGTGATGGTCTGCTGATCGCCACCGGCGGAGAGCGTGAGGTCGACGCTGACAGTCTGGCCGAGGATGACGGTGATGCCGGTTCGCTGCAGATGTTGGAAGCCGGTCGCGGTAACGTCGACAGAGTACTTGCCGGGATTGAGATTGGTGAACAGGAAGTCCCCCGACGCAGAGGTGACGGTTTGTTGGTGGACGCCGGTTGCAATGGCGGTGAGGTCGACGTGGGCGCCTGGGATGGAAGCGTCGGAGGCGTCGAGAGTCCGGCCGCGGAGGTCAGCGGTGATTTGGGCAAAGGCAACGGAGCAAGAGAGAGCTATGAGGAACAGGGAGGCAAGAATGCGGGGGAATTTCATGCGAAGATCTCCTCACGACGCAGCGGGCTGCATCCGGCAATGTCTGGCGGTCGGATTTCCAGACTGGACGTGCCTGAAAGCGAGGGTCAGAGTGAAAAAATGACAAGTGGTATCTGCGACTTTATACGCATGTAACCGTATAGTCAAACAGTTTCTTACAGCCGCTAACGGTTGGGCGCTGTCAATGACTTCTTTGGATTGCGTGAACCTTTAGTCGAGGCGCTCGATCATCACGTCGGTGGACTTGATAAGAGCCGCGGCGGTGTCACCCTTTTTCAATTGCAACTCACGGGCTGCGTTCGCAGTGATGATGGCGGTGACGTTGGTGTCGCCGACGGCGAGGATGACTTCGGCCAGGAGGCCTTCGATTCGGATGCTGACAACTTTACCCGCGAGTTGGTTGCGGCCGCTGACCCTGCGAAAGCGCTCGCGGGACGCAATGGTGGGCTTGGCTTTGTCCTTTTCAAGAAATGGCTTGAGGTTGGACTGCGCAATGCGGTGATGACCTCCAGGGGTCTGCACTGTTTTGAGCTTGCCAGTGAGAATCCATTGCTTGATCGAGGGATAGCTCACGCCAATCAGGCGGGCTGCTTCGCGCGGGGTCAGCATTTCGTTGTTCGTTGCCATGACATAAGTTCTAACACCCGCAGGCTCAGCTGGGCGTGCCGAGGCTACGCCAGGTTGAGGCGTGTGGCAGGTGAGTTGGAAGGGAAACCTTAGTCTTTCTGGAGCATAACCTCGGTGGACTTGACCACGACCTTAACCTCGTCCCCGGTCTTGAGTTGCAACGCGTCTACGCTGCGGCGGGTGATGACGCTTTCGATCAGATTGTCTCCGACCCGGACGGTTACGTGAGCCATGATCTGGCCGAGAAGAATCTCCTCGACCCGGCCAGGTAGCTGGTTGCGTGCAGAGATTGTCATAGTGATTGTGAATTGTAATTCAGTCAGTTCTAACTTTGCGGTATCCGGATGAATCTCATTCTAGTGAGCATCGACAGCCCTCTGCCGAGTGTGCACATCATTGAATGATGTCAATACGTTACCGATGTGGTTGCAAATTGCCAAGCGCATCCGTCAGCCGAGAGAGGACGGTGCTTAGGATCGAATACTGCAAACCGATTGACCCGCAGTCGCAACTCTGTAAAGATACGCGTAATCCCTACTGTTTTGGGGACATCTAGCCTGCGAGCGCCTGTTGTGATCCTAGCGCTCACGCATTTCATCAGGTGACCTCGATCCCGGTGGCATTGTCACCAATGTTTCCCTCACGGTTTCTTCCCTCCATCACGGAAAGGGGGACCACCTGTCGAAATATGACGAAGTCCCCGACCAGGAACTAAGCCGTCAGTCGATCAGCCGCGCGCACTCAGCGCTCACCGGTATCTACGAGATATCGAAGGCGTTGACTCGCCCGGCGCGTCTAGAGATGGCTCTCGCTCGGGTTATAAACCTTCTTGCCAGTTTTCTGGACATGGACAATGGCCTGATCGCCCTGCTGGACGAGGACGGAGAGACCACCACCGTGGTGGGGGCCGGGTGGAGTGAGGCTACGGCGAAGGAGCATTTTGAGCGACTTCCCGAGCAGGCGGTGGGGCAGATCGTTGTGTCCGGCATGCCGCTGGTCGTTCGTAACATCGCGGAGAGTCCATTGTTCACGGACTGGAGCGAAGCCGAACGAGCGGGTGAGCCCAGGGCCTTCGTCGGGGTCCCGATCAAAGGTGAGGTTCGCACCATAGGCACAATCATGATCGAGCGGCGGATCGGCCACTCGTCGCCGCACACGCTGGATGAAGATGTGCGCTTTCTGGCCATGGTTGCGAATCTCGTTGGCCAGGCGGTGGCGCTGCAGGCGTTGGTGGCCAGGGACCGCGAACGGTTGATGTCGGAACATCATCGACGCGAAGAAGAACTGCAGCGGGGACAGAAGGACAAGCAGGAAGGAATCTCCTGGATTATTGGGGAGAGTTCCGCCATCCGCGAGGTGGTTGGCAAAATTCAGCAGGTGGCCCGATGCAATCTTCCGGTGCTGCTGTGCGGCGAGTCGGGCACAGGCAAGGAACTGTTCGCGCGGGCGATCCACGAGTACTCCCCACGCAAGGAGCGGCCGTATATTCGGCTGAATTGCGCCGCGCTGTCGGAATCGGTGCTTGAGTCGGAACTGTTCGGCCATGAGAAGGGTTCGTTTACGGGCGCGGTTGGGATGCGCAAGGGACGGTTTGAGCAGGCGGATGGAGGCACGCTTTTTCTCGACGAGATTGGTGAGATTTCGCCGTCGTTTCAAGCAAAGCTTCTGCGAGTGCTGCAGGAGGGAGAGTTTGAACGGCTGGGCGGGAACCGCACCATCAAGGTGGATGTGCGGATGGTGACCGCCACCAATCGAAATCTCGAAGCGGCCGTCCTGGCGGGCGATTTCCGGTCCGATCTCTACTACCGCATCAGTGTGGTGCCGATCTTCCTGCCGCCGTTGCGGGAACGACGCGAAGATGTTGGACTGCTGGCGGATGAGTTTCTGGATCGCTTCAATAAGGAGCACGGCGTTTCGCTCAAAATGTCGACGCGCGCATTTGAAGTGCTCAGCGCCTGTGACTTTCCTGGCAACGTACGCGAGTTGGAGAGTTGTGTCCGCCGCACTGCAGCATTGGCGAAAAACACGACGATCGTGGTTGAGGACTTTGCATGCAGCAACGGAAGCTGCCTTTCGATGGTTTTGGGCAAGTCCGTCAACAGCAACAATAATCATCCCAAGAAGAAGGGCTATTTCGAGCTTCCAGTCGTGAGTCCGGCACCTATCCGCGCTCGACCTCCGCAAAGAGCCGTTGAGCCAGTTGCCTCGTCTTCCGAGTTGGACGGAGAAATCCTCGGTGAGGCAACGCGTGCAAATGCCGTGGACGTCGACTCCGAGGAGCGTACTCGCTTGATCGACCGGATGGAGCGTTCGGGCTGGGTCCAAGCAAAGGCCGCCCGGATGCTCGGCCTGACGCCGCGGCAGATGGGGTACGCACTCCGCAAGCACGGTATTGAAATCAAGCGCTTCTAGGCGGTACGCAGGTGGCTGATCACACGAAGGTCGGTGATCTCTTGCCGACAGTGAAATGCTGTTTCTGTCGGTTGGGCTGATCGGTTTAAGACAAAAGCAGTTCTCGAACGCATCTATGTCGTGATTCCGACATCTTCTCTAACCGCGTAATAGGCGATGAACCAGTAACTTGCCGTTTGGTCACCGACTTGCATACCCAGCATGCAGTACCCATCTCAATCTGCATCAGGACGGGTGTCGCATGGACTCTGGAAAGCAAGATGTAGTTTCGCTGTTGCGGGTGATGCAGCCCGCCGGGCAGAACGATGGAGCCGGCTGCGGCTCGAAAGGCGGCAACGGCAAGTCCGGTTGCGGTTCCTCGGCAGGGCAGGGTGACCTTTCTCCGGCAGTGTGGGAGAAGGTGAAGAACCATCCCTGCTACAGCGAAGAGGCGCATCACCACTATGCGCGCATGCACGTGGCGGTCGCTCCGGCATGCAATGTGCAGTGCAACTACTGCAATCGGAAGTACGATTGTTCCAACGAGTCGCGGCCCGGCGTGGTCAGCGAGCGCCTGTTGCCGGAACAGGCCGCGAAGAAGGTTCTGGCCGTTGCATCGACGATCCCGCAGATGACGGTGCTGGGGATTGCGGGGCCGGGCGATCCGCTGGCTAACCCGGAGAAAACCTTCAAGACATTTGAACTGGTGGCTCAGTCGGCACCCGACATCAAGCTGTGTCTTTCGACCAATGGGCTGATGCTTCCCGATCACGTGGACCGGATCGCAGCGCTCAACATCGATCACGTCACCATCACGATCAACATGGTCGATCCGAATGTAGGCGCGAAGATCTATCCCTGGATCTTCTACAACCACAAGCGCTATACCGGGGTTGAGGCGTCGCGGATTCTGAGCGAACGGCAGTTGCTGGGGCTCGAGATGCTGACCGCGCGCGGGATTCTGTGCAAGGTGAATTCGGTGATGATCCCGGGGATCAACGACCATCACCTGGTCGCTGTGAATAAGGCAGTCAAGGCGCGTGGAGCATTTCTGCATAACATCATGCCGCTGATCTCGGCGCCGGAGCATGGGACATTTTTCGGAATGAATGGACAGCGCGGACCGACGGCGCAGGAGTTGAAGCTGTTGCAGGACTCCTGCGAGGGCGAGATGAACATGATGCGGCACTGCCGCCAGTGCCGCGCCGATGCGGTGGGACTGCTGGGCGAAGACCGCAGCGCGGAGTTCACCACAGAAAAAGTGATGGCGATGGACGTGACCTACGATCTTGCCGGCCGCCAGGCATACCAGGAAACGGTGGAAGTGAAGCGTCAAGCCGTGGTTGCCGCAAGAAATGCGGAACTTGCGACGCTGGCCGGCGAGCGGAGCGATATTTCCATCATGATTGCCGTGGCCACCAAGGGCGGCGGACGCATCAACGAACACTTCGGTCATGCCAAAGAGTTCCAGATCTACGAGGTGAGCGCGGCGGGCAGCAAGTTCGTGGGCCATCGGCGAGTGGACAACTACTGCCAGGGTGGATACGCCGAGGAGGAGAGCCTGGAGACGGTGGTCCGCGCCATCAACGACTGCCAAGCGGTCTTTGTGGCGAGGATAGGGGGCTGTCCGCGGGACGGCCTGAAGAGCGCGGGGATCGAGCCGGTGGATCGGTTTGCGCTTGAGTATATCGAGCAGTCCGCGATCGCGTACTTCAAGGAGTATCTGGGGCGCGTGTGCAGCGGCGAGATAGAGCACACGGAGCGCGGGGACGCGGATATTCGCCAAGGCGCGCTGATCGCGTGATTTGCGGACAAGGTTTGATGAGCTTGACCAATCGGAGGAGGAAGAGAATGGCCTACAAGATTAAGGAAACGACCTGCACCGGATGTTCGGCCTGCCAGAACGAGTGTCCCAATAACGCGATCGTCGAGAAGCACTTTCTCTTCAGCATCGACCCAACCAAGTGCACGGAGTGCATCGGCTTTTTCAATGAGCCACAGTGCGTGGCAATCTGCCCAATTCCACGGACGATCAACATCAATCCGGACGTCCCTAGATTCGAGGCCGCTGTCTGATGACTCAACCGACGGAGATGCGCGCTCAACTGACACCGGAGGCCAAGGCCTTCATTCGTCGCATGTGCCGGTTCGCCGTAGGTCCGCAAGCCGGTTTCCAGCTAAAGGTGTCTCCGGGCGGATGTTCAGGATTTGCCACAGCGTTCGATCTGGTGCCTAAACCTGAAGCCGGCGATTTTGTCTGGGAATGCGAGGGGTTACGGATCTTTCTTGGTCCAGATAGCCGCAAGATTCTGGAAGGTGCGACAGTCGATTTCTCAGAAACTCTTTCGCACACGGGCTTTGTCATCACGACCAAGGGGCCAGCTCCGGGGGCTTGCGTACCACTCTCGAAGCTGGTGTCGATCGAGTCGTTGGTGAGCGGCAAGCCGAGTCAAAGTGGGAGAGCCAGCCATGGCACAAGCCGCTGAAAAATCCCTTGACTGGCGGGGCGACGAGGTATGCTGCGAGGGCTGCGTTCATCGCGAACTGCTGCAGGCGAGCCTGTGCCGGAAGAATCATATCTGCGTGCAGGACCGTTCGCCGTCGAGGATTGAGCTATTCTTCAAGACCAATCCCGAGCTTGCGAACGAGTTTTTGATTCATCCTTACTTTGAAGTTAGAGCTGCTGCGGCGAAGTTTGCGGACATCTTCTATCTCACGTCGTTATTGAATGATCCGGATGAGACCGTCCGCTGGCACGCGGCTCTGCGGCTGCCACGGCGCTTTCTGTTACGGCTGCGTGACGATCCGCACCGTGAAGTGCGCGCACGGGTCGCGGCTCACATTGAAGGGGAAGAGCTGGTGCCAATGATGGCAGACCCCGACTACTATGTGCGCCAAATTGTGGCCCGGCGTATCGGAGTGCCGTTACTGAAGCACATGGTCGACGACCCAGACCCGGAGGTACGTTGTGTTGTCGCGGAGCGAATCGCACAGGAATGGCTTCCGGAACTCATCGACGACCCAGATGCGAAGGTGGTGCTCGCAGTCGCCCAACGTCTGACGGCGACCCAGCTACTATCGCTGCGATTCCACTCGGACTTCCGTGTACGGTATGAGGTCGCAGCACGAGTTCCTGCTAAAGAGGTCGCCAGGATGCAAGACGATGAGGATCCCATGGTCCGTGAACGAGTTCGGGAGCGACTTGCTACAGCGCAGGCTGACAAGATCGGCGATCACGTGGTGATCGAGATGCATCCGTTGGCATGGGAAGGGAGGCGCTCCTAATGTCGAACATCGTTCGTGATGGGGGAATCGTGGAGTTGGATGGTCCGCCGACGCTGGAATACGGCGCTAAGGTGAGGTCGCGCTACCAGGTGCGGAACGATGGCACCTTTCCAGGCAAGGAGATCGGTGAGGTTCTGGTCAGGAAAGGAGAGGTCGGTTATGTGACCTCCATCGGCACGTTTCTACAGCAGTTCTATATCTATGGCGTCGAGTTTCTGGAGACCGGACACCGCGTTGGCATGAAGCGAAAAGAACTTGAGATGGCAGATGCCGCTCTAAATGGAGAGACAGCGTGAGCACCGCAATAAATCCACGTTTCGATTGGGGGCAGCGGGTGCAGGCGGCGGCGGATTTATTCAACGATGGCTCTTACCCGGAAGAGCGCGTGGATGCACTGCTCATAGGCGCGGGCGCGGAGGGAGAGGTGGTGCAGGTAGGCAAGCATGTCGACTCGGGAGCGACCGTATACATTGTCGAGTTCGCGCCGGACCGGTTGATTGGATGCTTCGAGCCGGAGTTGATGCCCGCGGAAACGAGAGGGGAAGCACCATGAAGGTAATGATTCGCAGGAATAGGGCCGGCGTGCTCTCCGCCTATATCGCGAAGAAAGATCTGGAGGAACCGATCGTCGAGTCCGAACGGCCTGAGCTTTGGGGCGGGCTGGTTAAGCTGGCGAACGGCTGGCGACTGGCGCTGCCTGCGATGGAGTCTACAACCGAACTGCCAATCACCGTGGAAGCACGGAAGCTTGGGGAAATGGAGATATAACCATGAATACCGCAGCAATCAATTCCATCTCTACGATGATGATCGAAGGCAACGCAATTCCTTACCTCGGACCAGGCGTCCTGTCATTGGGTGAGGTTGGGAAGCAATTGCCCGGCTCGCACAGCGAGTTGGTCGGCCATCTCACTTCGAAGTCGAGCGTGCCGTACAAACTGCGGACAAACCTGACGGCGACGGCGCAGTTCATTGAGAATTTCAAACATCGCACAACAGTGACCAATGCGATGACCGAGGCCTTCAACATGGAGGCACAGCCTACTCCGCTGCACACTCTGTTCATGAACATGCCGTGTCTTCCGCTGGTGGTTCACGCCTGGTATGACGACCTGCCGCAGAAGGCGATGCGCTCGCGCACGGACTGGGGTATGGCGCAGGGCGTCAGCCAGGCAGAGCACTACGGCAACTGGGTGAACTACTTCGACTCCGACGGAAGCCATGCAGGAGTCGATTCGGCGGGTCATGAGAGCTGGGAGACGCTGCTCTATCAACCGCTCGGTTCGGTTTGGCCGGCGCGCAATTTCCTGGTGTCGGATTCCGACTTTGTCGAAGTTCTGACAGAGATCGATATTCAAACACCGATTCCACAATCGGTGCAGGAGCTGCGCAAAGGCCGAAGCTTTCTCTTTCTCGGTTGCCGGTTTTCGACACAGATGGAACGGATGTTTGCGCGACAGATCATGAAGCGGTCATCGGAAAAGCACTGGGCTGTGATGCCGGAGGAGCCCACTCGCAATGAGGCGCATTTCCTTGAGCAGTTCAACATCGAGCGGATCGTGATGCCATTGAACGAGTTCGTCGCTGCCTTCCAGAAGGAGCAAACAGTGCACTGAGTGAACGTGACGTCTTTCGTCGCATTCACTACATCCGAAGAAGTTTGTAGTATTCAACACACCCAAGCACGAATCGCAACAAGAAGAAAGCTCCTGTATCTAAAGGCGCTTTCTTCTTTTTTGGTTTGGCGCATAGATTGCTATTGAGAGAGCAAGCGATTGCAAAACAAGCGAGCATCGCACCAGAATCCGGAACAACGGCAACAAGACAAAGCAAACGAAAGATCGATAGAGGAGGATGAGATGGCGGCATTACGGCAGATAGCGTTCTACGGCAAGGGTGGTATTGGGAAGTCCACAACCTCACAAAACACTTTGGCTGCGTTGGCCGAAATGGGGCAGAAGATCCTCATCGTCGGTTGTGATCCAAAGGCCGATTCAACGCGGCTGATTCTGCATGCCAAGGCACAGGACACTATTCTCAGCATGGCCGCAGAGCTTGGCAGCGTCGAAGACCTCGAACTCGATCAGGTAATGAAGACCGGGTATAAGGGGATTCGTTGCGTGGAGTCGGGCGGCCCGGAGCCGGGTGTCGGCTGCGCAGGGCGCGGCGTCATCACCTCCATCAACTTTCTCGAAGAGAACGGTGCCTATGAGAATCTCGACTATGTCTCCTACGACGTACTTGGCGACGTGGTCTGCGGCGGCTTTGCGATGCCGATTCGCGAGAACAAGGCGCAGGAAATCTACATTGTGATGTCGGGCGAGATGATGGCGATGTACGCAGCGAACAACATCTCCAAGGGGATTCTGAAGTACGCGAACTCAGGCGGCGTCCGGCTCGGCGGCCTGATTTGCAACGAGCGTCAGACCGACAAGGAGCTGGAGCTGGCTGAGAACATGGCTGCCAAGCTTGGAAGCAAGCTCATCTACTTTGTACCCCGCGCCAATATTGTTCAGCACGCGGAACTTCGCCGCATGACGGTGATCGAGTACGCACCGGACTCGGAACAGGCAAACCACTATCGCACTCTGGCTGAGAAGATTCACGCCAATGTCGGCAAGGGTGTGATCCCAACGCCGATCACCATGGACGAGCTTGAGGAAATGCTGATGGAGCATGGCATCATCCCGAGCATCGACGAATCCATGGTGGGCAAGAAGGCCGTCGAGGCTGTTGCATAAGCGAGCATTTCCAACTGGCGCCGGGCTATGCATTATTCCGGCGCCAGATGTGTCTAATCCATCCTGAGCGAGGTGTGGCGTGAGCGGAAACGTGGGCGTTGAAGAGGTAAAAGAGCGGAATAAGCAGCTTATCAGCGACGTGCTTGAGGTCTATCCGGAGAAATTCGGCAAGCGGCGAGCCAAGCATCTAACCACGTTTGAGGCGGACAAAGGCGAATGCGCCGTCAAGTCCAACATCAAGTCCATTCCGGGCGTGATGACAATTCGCGGCTGCGCCTATGCGGGATCGAAGGGCGTAGTCTGGGGTCCGATCAAGGACATGGTCCACATAAGCCATGGCCCGGTCGGATGCGGGCAATACTCCTGGGCGGCACGGCGAAACTACTACATTGGGACCACCGGTGTAGATTCCTTTGTCACGATGCAGTTTACTTCCGACTTCCAGGAGAAGGATATTGTCTTCGGCGGCGACAAGAAGCTGAGCACGATCATCGATGAGATTGAGACGCTCTTTCCGCTGAACAAAGGGATCTCGATTCAGTCGGAATGTCCTATCGGCCTGATCGGTGACGATATTGAGGCGGTTTCAAAGGCGAAGGCAAAACAATACAACAAGACGATTGTTCCGGTCCGCTGCGAGGGTTTCCGCGGCGTCTCACAATCGCTCGGCCATCACATTGCCAACGATTCCATTCGCGACTGGGTCTTCGACAAACTGGGTGACAAGCCGGCGCGGTTTGAGAGCACGCCCTACGATGTGGCGATCATCGGGGACTACAACATCGGCGGGGACGCCTGGTCGTCCCGCATTCTGCTGGAGGAAATGGGCCTGCGTGTCATCGCACAATGGTCGGGTGACGGTACGCTCGCTGAACTGGAATCCACACCACGCGCCAAGCTCAATGTCCTCCACTGCTACCGCTCAATGAGCTACATTTCGCGGCACATGGAGGAGAAGTACGGTACCCCGTGGGTGGAGTACAACTTCTTCGGACCAAGCAAGATTGCGGCGTCCTTACGCGAGATCGCCTCGCACTTCGACGACGCGATCAAGCAGGGTGCCGAGCGGGTCATCGTCAAATATCAGGCTCTTACAGATGCAATTATTGCTAAATACCTGCCGCGTCTTGAAGGGAAGAAGGTGATGTTGTTCGTCGGCGGCCTTCGTCCTCGGCATGTGATTGGCGCTTATGAAGATCTGGGCGTGGAAGTGATTGGTACCGGGTATGAGTTTGGGCACAACGACGACTATCAGCGCACTGCGCATTATGTGAAGGACGGAACCCTGATCTACGACGATGTGACTGGCTTTGAGTTTGAAAAGTTTGTCGAGAAGATACAGCCGGATCTGGTGGGCTCCGGCGTTAAGGAGAAATATATCTTCCAAAAAATGGGTGTGCCCTTCCGGCAGATGCACTCCTGGGACTACTCGGGACCGTATCACGGTTACGACGGATTCGCGATCTTCGCGCGCGACATGGATATGGCAATCAACTCGCCGGTATGGCGGATGACGAAGACGCCCTGGTAAGTGGTCAACAATTCCTGTTAGGAGGATGGCGAAATGGCACAAGATGCGGAAAAGGTAATCGACCACTTCGAGTTGTTCCGTGGTGCTGAGTACACGGGGATGCTGGCGAATAAGAAGAGGCTGTTCGAAGACCCGGTCGCTGCCGAGGAGCTCGAACGAGTAAAGGAATGGACCAAGAGCAAGGAATATTGCGAGAAGAATTTCGCGCGCGAGTGTCTCACCATTAATCCCGCAAAGGCGTGCCAGCCACTCGGCGCGGTGTTTGCTGCGCTGGGATTTGAGGGTACGCTGCCGTTCGTCCACGGGTCGCAGGGATGCGTCGCATACTATCGCAGCCATTTCTCACGCCACTTCAAGGAGCCTACTTCGGCCGTATCTTCCTCGATGACCGAGGATGCAGCGGTCTTCGGAGGACTGAATAACCTGATCGACGGTATGGCCAACGCCTACAGCCTGTACAAGCCGAAGATGATTGCGGTGTCGACGACCTGTATGGCGGAGGTGATCGGCGACGATCTGAACGCGTACATCAAAGGCGCCAAAGAAAAGAAGTCGATTCCCATGGACTTCGATGTGCCCTTTGCGCACACGCCGGCCTTCGTGGGAAGCCATGTGACCGGCTACGACAATGTAATGAAGGGCATCCTCGAACACTTCTGGAATGGAAAGGCGGGCACAGTGCCGAAGCTCGAGCGCCAGCCCAACGGCAAACTTAATTTCATCGGTGGTTTCGATGGCTACACCGTCGGCAATATGCGCGAGATCAAGCGCCTGTTCGACCTGATGGGCGTTGAGTACACAATTCTGGGCGACAACAGCGATGTATGGGACACGCCCGGTGACGGTAAATTCCGCATGTACGATGGCGGAACGACTCTGGAAGACGCAGCCAACGCCATACATGCGAATGCAACCATCTCGATGCAGGAATTCTGCACCGAGAAAACGCTGGACCTGATCGAGGCGCGAGGGCAGGAAGTGATTGCCTTCAATCACCCGATCGGCGTAGAGGGTACAGACCGCTTCTTGATGGAGGTAGCACGTCTGACCGGCAAGTCCATTCCGGATTCGATTGCGAAGGAACGTGGGCGCCTGGTGGATGCCATTGCAGATTCGAATGCCCACATTCACGGAAAGAAATTCGCCATCTATGGCGACCCGGATCTGACGCTTGGATTGGCAGCTTTTCTGCTGGAACTCGGAGGCGAACCGATACACATTCTTTCCACGAACGGCGGCAAGGAGTGGGTACAAAAGGTCGACGCGCTGCTGGCCAGTTCACCTTTTGGCAAGGACTGTCACGTATACGCAGGCAAGGATCTCTGGCATATGCGATCCCTGCTGTTTACGGAGCCGGTCGACTTCTTGATAGGCAACACCTACGGCAAGTTTCTGGAACGCGACACGAAGACACCATTGATTCGAATCGGCTTTCCGATCTTTGACCGTCACCACCATCATCGCTATCCGGTGTGGGGCTACCAGGGCGGCTTGAATGTCCTGGTAAAGATTCTCGATCGAATCTTCGAGCACATGGACGCGACGACGAACGACGTGGCGAAGAACGACTATAGCTTCGACATCATTCGCTAGAACTGTCTCGGGCTGGAGGATGGAGGGCCGATGAGCGATCTTCGTGCGAAGGTGCTGCAGGTGTTGGATGAGCCTGGCTGCGCCACCAATCAGGCGAAGCCAACCGGCGATCGCAAGAAGGGCTGCAACAAGCTGCTTGCGCCTGGTGCGGCTGCCGGTGGCTGCGCCTTCGATGGCGCCAAGATTGCTCTGCAACCTATCACCGATGTCGCTCATCTTGTGCACGGCCCTATTGCCTGCGAAGGCAATTCCTGGGATGGGCGAGGATCGAAGTCTTCCGGCTCGCAGCTTTACCGCACCAGCTTCACCACCGACATGACGGAACAGGATATCGTTTTTGGCGGCGAGAAGCACCTCTATAAGGCCATCAAGGAAGTGATAGAGAAGTACAATCCCGCGGCGGTCTTCGTGTACCAGACCTGTGTTCCGGCGATGATCGGCGACGACCTGGAATCGGTATGCAAGGCCGCCGGCAAGAAGTTTGGAAAGCCCGTAATTCCTGTGAATGTGCCAGGGTTCGTGGGCTCAAAGAACCTGGGCAACAAACTGGCAGGGGAAGCGCTGCTCGACTACGTGATTGGCACAGAAGAGCCGGAAGAGACGACTCCTTACGACATCAACATTATCGGCGAGTACAACCTATCCGGTGAATTATGGCAGGTCAGGCCTTTACTCGATGAACTTGGCATCCGCGTTCTCGCCTGCATATCTGGCGATTCGAAATATCATGAGGTCGCACGCAGCCATCGTGCGCGAGCGGCGATGATGGTCTGCTCCAAGGCGATGATCAACGTGGCGCGCAAGATGGAAGAACGCTACGGCATTCCGTATTTCGAGGGCTCCTTTTACGGCATCGGCGATGTGAGCGACTCCTTGCGCAAAATTGCACAGTTGCTGGTGGAACGAGGAGCGCCGGCCGATCTGCTTGCGCGTACTGAGGTCGTCATCGTGCGCGAGGAGGAGCGCGCCTGGCAGCGCATCGCGCCCTATAGACCGAGACTGCTGGGCAAGCGCGTTCTCCTGTTTACCGGCGGCGTTAAGTCATGGTCGGTCGTGGCAGCCCTGCAGGAGGCGGGCCTGATTCTGACTGGGACCAGCGTGAAGAAGTCCACGCCGGGTGACAAGGAGCGCATCAAGGAGTTGATGAAAGATGACGCGCACATGTTCGATGATCTGAAGCCGCGCGAGATGTACAAAATGCTCACGGAGGCCAAGGCGGACATTATGCTATCCGGCGGCCGCACGCAGTTTGTCGCGCTGAAGGCGAAGATGCCGTGGCTCGATATCAACCAGGAACGGCACCATGCCTATGCGGGATACGAGGGCATGGTAACGCTTGTGCGCGAGATCGATAAGGCGCTTTCCAATCCCATCTGGGAGCAGATTCGCAGGCCTGCTCCATGGGAGAACAGTGTGATGGCGGACGAACTCTCCATCCACATTGCATAGGGACGATATGGCCAATTTAGTCGTGAGTCAAAAGCAGTGCACGGTGAATCCGCTGAAGATGAGTCAGACCATAGGCGCGGCCCTGGCCTTCATGGGGGTTGAAGGTTCGATGCCGCTGCTGCACGGCTCGCAAGGCTGTACCTCGTTTGGACTTGTATTGTTCGTGCGCCATTTCCGCGAAGCAATTCCCATGCAGACAACCGCGATGAGTGAAGTCTCGACCGTCCTGGGTGGCTTCGACAACGTCGAACAAGCGGTCGTGAATATCTCCAATCGTGCGAACCCAGGTCTCATTGGCATCTGTACTACAGGAGTTGCCGAGATCAAAGGCGACGACCTGAACGGCTTTCTGAAGCTGATTCGCCGCGGCCACCCCGAACTCGGCCACATTGCGCTCGTCGACGTATCCACGCCGGACTTTGAGGGAGCATTTCAGGATGGCTGGGCGGCTGCCGTGACCCGCATGGTGGAGGAGTTGGTAGAAGCTCCACTGCACGATGTGCGACTGTCGAGCCGCGTCAATGTCCTTCCCGGTTGCCATCTCACTCCCGGTGATATCGACGAACTGCGGGATATCCTTGAGGCTTTTGGCCTCGAGCCGTTTTTCCTGCCCGATCTTTCTGGCTCGCTCGACGGTCATATCCCGGATGAGTTCACACCAACAACCTTGGGTGGTATCAGCCTGGAAAACATACGAAAAATGGGCTCGGCCTGCTGGACCCTGGCGCTTGGGGAGCAGATGCGAGGAGCGGCCATCACCCTCGAGCATCTCACCGGAGTGCCATACAGGCTCTTTGAGCGGCTCACAGGACTGGCCGCTAACGATGAGTTGGTGGGCTTTCTGTCCCAGATCGGCGGAGTGCCCGTTCCACGGAGGTATCGCCGTCAACGCAGCCAATTGATTGACGCAATGCTGGATGGGCACTTCTACTTCGGCGGAAAGAAAGTGGCAGTTGCGGCCGAGCCTGACCTGTTGGCGACCATGGTGCACTGGCTGCAGGAGATGGGTTGCGAGATTCAGGCAGCTGTTACCACAACCAGTTCGCCGCTGTTGGAGCACATTCCTACCGAGGAAGTGGTGATTGGCGATCTGGAAGATTTTGAACTACGTGCGGCCGGGGCCGATCTGATTGTGACCCACTCGCATGGACGCCAGGCGGCGGAACGGCTCGGCATTCCATTCTTTCGCATTGGCATCCCGGTGTTCGATCGTTTGGGAGCGGGGCATCAGACGACAGTCGGCTATCGCGGCACGCGCGACTTGATCTTCAGCGTCGGCAATCTGTTTCTTGCGGGTAGCCATGAGCCTACGGCGGAGACATGGCTGGTACCTGCACAAAATAGAGGTACGCCGGTTTCGTTACATGTTCCACATTGATGACAAGAGTGGTCGGGAGGAATATGAAAGTCGCGTTTGCAACCGAGGATTTGAAACGTGTGGATGCTCACTTTGGATGGGCAAAGAACATCGCTGTTTACGATGTCACGCCCGAAGACATCCATTTCGTCACCAACTTCGAGTTTGTCGGCAACCTGCAGGAGGACGGAAACGAAGACAAACTCGAACCCAAGCTCAAGGCCATCGAAGACTGCGCCATCCTTTATATTGCTGCGATTGGCGGCTCTGGGGCGGCGCGGGTAGTCGCCAGGAAGGTTCATCCCATCAAGGTCACCGAGCCTGAAGCGATCGACGGCATTCTGCTGCGCTTGCAAGCGGTACTGAGCGGAATTCCTCCGCCTTGGCTGCGCAAAGCTTTGAACAAGGGCAAAGAGCGCACGCTGGACTTCGAGGACGAGGTGGTCCATGCCTGAGACAGCAATTCAAATCGCTGCGCCGGCTGCGCAAGGATTTCTAAAGGAACTCATCAAGCAGTGGCGTGCGCAGGACCTGCATGGATCGTGGGACAGGAAGACCGATCTCGATCTGCTGGAACCATACATCCTCACCAAGGAAAAGCGGCGCGAGATTCCCATGATGAGTGATCCCGATCCGGAAACTCTCTGGCGGATGGAACTCTTCTACAACGCCGTCGGCCTAACTCTGGAACGAATTACTGGCGTGATGGTCTCGCCGCTGATGAAGCTGCATCACGAGGGTTTTGGGCGGCTGGTGCTGACTGCCGGACGCCTGATCGTCATCAACAAGAATCTGCGAGATGTGCATCGTTTTGGTTTTGAAAGTGTCGAGAAGCTCGAAGCAGAGGGCGAGAAGCTGGTCGCCACCGGCTTGGAGTGGATCGAGAAATATCCAGAAGTTGCACGTTACTAGATTAAGCACACATTGCTGAAGAGGACGAAGATCTATATGGAAGCGACGCAAGGTGAAGTGCAATCCGTAACCCGCGGTGGCCGGCCATGGCAACCATCCTACCTGCTCAGCATCGATCCGGAGACCTGCATTGGCTGTGGACGGTGCTACAAGGTGTGCGGGCGCTCCGTGATGGATTTAAAGGGAGTAACAGAGGACGGCGAGATCGTTGACCTCGACAGCGACGACGAGATTGAGCGCAAGATTATGACGGTTGCCGACGCCGACGCGTGTATCGGATGCAGTGCATGTTCCAGTGTGTGTCCCAAGGGTTGCCAGACCCACGGATCGGCATAAGGATCGAAGGATGACAATGGATACCACGTACACACTTCTCAATCGATCACTTTCTCTGGAGTGCGATCCGTTCAACGGCCATGTACTCGCGTGCGTGTTTGCGATCGCCGCGCAGGAGATCAGTCCGAGTCGCTCACTCGCCGAGTCTATCGGCCTCTCGGGAAAGTTTCTGCGTGGCGCCATCGCCGAACACTTTCCGGACGCATTGACTCATCTGGAAGATCTCGGCCTTGATTCCGAAGTCGTGGTCGACGACGAGGAGCAGTCTCTGCGGACATTGTTGCAGCGCTCGCGGTCCACTCCTGGCCCCTTCAGCTCTCTTCTGGCCGCGATCGTAGCGCGCAGAGCCACGCAGCCTAACCATCTTTGGCAGGACCTCGGTCTAACCAATCGGGGAGAGCTGTCAGCTCTGATGAAGCGCCACTTCGCTCCCCTGGCACTGCGCAACAGCCAGGACATGAAATGGAAGAAGTTCTTCTACCGGATGATCTGCCGCGATGATAGCTACCGCCTGTGCGCTGCACCTAGTTGCTCCGAGTGCTGCGATTTTGCCGCATGCTTCGGCGACGAATCGGGCGAAAGCCGACTGGCCCGGACCCGGTGGCAGATCGAGACTGAGATCCATGGCATTGCAATCCCTGCCGTCTGACGTAAGATCGACACGTCGCAAACCCGACATTCTCGCGCGACATGCCTTCACAACCACTAACTTATTGAAAGCTATCTCTCTCTGAATTGGCACTTGAAGTGCTTCATCTTCCTGCAAATGCGGAAGGGAGTGGCCAAATGATTCAACTGACTGAAGCTGCAGCTAACGCTCTGCGTACGGCAATCACAAGCACCTCAACCCCAATCGCTGGCCTCCGTCTGTCGGTGTTGGAAGGCGGTTGCTCTGGCTATCAATATCAGATGGGCCTGGTTGAAAGCGCCGAACCGGCCGATTTCTCCTGCGAGAGCCTTGGGCTTGCCGTATTCATCGATCCATCGAGCGTGCCACTCATCTCCGGGACGACGATCGATTACATCGAGCGTCTTGAGGGCGCCGGCTTCGCCTTCAACAATCCTCAGGCGAAATCCTCTTGCGGTTGCGGCAAGTCCTTCTGCTGAAAGACTCCCTGGGAGACACGCGATGACCAGCTTCCATCCTTCCGCTCCGTGGGTATACCTCGATAACAACGCCACAACACAGGGTGACTCACGCGTCGTCAATGCCATGCTCCCTTTTTTTCGGGAACACTTCGCCAACCCATCCTCGGCGCATGCGCTGGGCACGGCTTCGAAGGAAGCGGTCACCTCTGCCCGTCGCCAGGTTCAATCGCTACTGGGTGCAGAATCCGAAAATGAAATCATCTTTACTTCCGGAGGCACCGAGTCAAACAATACTGCGATCCTTTCAGCGCTTGAAGTGCAAACGGGGCGCAACGAGATAGTAACTTCCGTGGTCGAGCACCCATCCGTGCTTGCGGTCTGCGGTCACCTCGAACGAATGGGACAAGCCGTCGTTCGCCGTATTCCCGTTGACGAAAGTGGGCGGCTTGATCGAGACGCCTACCGGAGCGCTCTAAGCGAGAACACTGCTCTGGTGTCCATGCAATGGGCCAACAACGAAACAGGCACTCTGTTTCCTGTCGGGGAACTGGCCGAAGAAGCGCATGAAGCCGGTGCTTTGTTCCACAGCGATGCCGTGCAGGCGGCCGGCAAGGTGGCTATCCGAGCACAATCGACTCAGATCGATATGCTCTCTATCTCCGCGCATAAAATGCACGGGCCGAAAGGCGTTGGCGCTCTTTACCTGCGCAGCGGAACTCGTCTGCATCCTCTGCTGCGTGGCGGGAAGCAGGAACGCGGACGGCGTGCCGGCACTGAAAACACTCCCGCAATTGTCGGATTCGGACTTGCCGCCGATCTCGCGAACCAAAGCCTGCGCCACGAGATGCCCAGAATCGCGGCTCTTCGCGATCACATGGAAGACGAGATCCTTCGACGTGTTCCGGGATCGATGTCCATCGGCAACTGGAACAATCGACTACCCAACACGCTCAACATCGCCTTTGAAAACATCGAAGCAGACTCACTGCTAACCGTGTTGGATCGCTCGCACATCGCAGTGTCCTCCGGCTCTGCTTGTGCCACCGGCTCCATGGAGCCATCCCACGTGCTTCGTTCCATGAAAGTCCCTTTTCCTTATCTGCGCGGCGGGATTCGCTTCTCGTTCTCCCGAGAGAACTCAGAGGACGATGTAACACGAGTTCTCGAGGTGCTTCCGCGTGCAATCGAGAATCTACGCGTCGCCATGGTGCCAATGGAGGCCGCATATGCCTAGTCCGGCTCACATCATCATCAACGATTCAACCTTGCGCGATGGGGAACAGGCCCCAGGCGTAGCCTTCACGCTGCAGGAAAAGCTTGCCATCGCGTGCGCCCTGGAACGAGCGGGCGTCGATGAGATCGAGGCAGGAACCCCGGCCATGGGGCAGCGGGAGATCGACGAGATAGCAGCGATCGGTTGTGCATTGTCGACGACCGTCCCGATCGCCTGGTGTCGCATGACCCGCACGGATGTCGATGCTGCCAGAGAGACTGGTCTCACGCGCGTCAATCTCTCCATACCGGTCTCCGACATTCAAATGCATGCGAAGCTGAACGCAGACCGGCCAAAAGTTCTCGCCCGCATCCACGAGATTATCTCCTACGCGCTCGACTGCGGACTAAGCGTAGCAATGGGCGGCGAGGACTCAGGGAGGGCCGATCCAGGATTTCTCATCACAGCGGTCGAAGCCGCTGCTCGTTCCGGTGCTCACCGTTTCCGCTTCGCAGACACTCTCGGCAGTATGGAGCCATTCGGAGTCTGCGAAGTGTTTCGCACGCTACGCTCCGCTGTGGATCTCGAACTCGAGTTTCATGGACACGATGACCTCGGTCTTGCTACCGCCAATACGCTTGCCGCCATTCGTGGAGGTGCAACCCACGCAAGCGTCTGCATCCTTGGCCTTGGCGAACGAGCAGGCAACGCCGCGCTGGAAGAAGTTGTGGCCGGCCTGGATTGCTTCTCTGCCAGCAAGAGCAACGTTGACCTTGCGCAATTGCCAAGATTAGCCGAGCTAGTCGCCGCTGCCTCCTGCCGTTCCATACCTCCCGGGAAATCGATCGTCGGCGCCAGCGCATTCACCCACGAGTCCGGCATTCACGTCGATGGCCTTACGAAAGATCCTAGAACCTACGAGGAATTATCGCCCTACACCTTTGGCCGCGACCGCACTATCGTACTTGGAAAACACTCAGGAACCGCATCCGTAGCAAATGCATTGCAATCGCTCGGATTAACCGCGAATCAACTTCAGACAAGGCTCTTGCTCAAACAAGTCCAAGAGCGCTCAATTCAGGCAAAGCGCTCGGTCAGCCCACAGGAGCTGCTTGAGTTTTACGTGCAGATCGCCGAAGCGTCGAATTGCGCAACTTCACTCGGGGGAATGCCATCATGACTGTGCTCGAACAGCTTTCCAAACTCTCGTCCGCCGAGGAGTTTTTTCAGTTTCTCGATGTTCCCTTTGAGCCAGATGTGTTGCACGTCGCGCGACTTCACATTCTCAGGCGGATGGGAGACTACATGCGGACCTCCTCGATCGAGACGAACGAAGAGACACTTCGCGAAAATCTGCGTACGCACCTAGGCAACGCTTATCAGGATTTCGTCTCGTCAACACCTCTCAACGAAAGAGTTTTCAAGGTGCTGAAAGATGCAGTCCGTCCGAAGACGCCGCGGTTATTCGCACTTGAAGTTCCAGGTGACCACCATAACCGCTAGATTAATCTCATAACCTCCAAACTCACTTCGTCGCAAGCCGTAAACCAGGCACCGCGTTGCCAACCCATGAATGCACGTCACCAGACGTGTACGGCCAAAATCGAGGGCGCGCCGGTCTTGCCCTCGATGACACTAACCTTCAGGACGGCTTCTACATTCCGGTTGGCAAAGTCAGTTCCCGCCCGATCCTGGAGCAACTGCATGTAGTGGGGGCTGGTTGCGAACTGCGCGGCGGCTTCGGTTCCATTCCGTCCTATGCCGGCTAATACTACAACCCAACTATCGGTCGTGGTGTCGTGAAACCGGGCTAAAAGCGCATAGTCGTCCTCGTCGGAGTATGGTAGTGTCTCATCGCGCTCCCAGCGCACAGCAGGATGCTCCGCATCCACGATCGCCTCCGTTGCTGGGAGAGCGAAATGGAAGCGCAGCGGTTGCACCAGGCGCAGCGTCCACTGATTGTTGTAGGCTCCAAGCAGAAGCACTGGATGCTCCTTCAACTCCGTCAGCGGAGTGGTCGCGGCGCCCTGCAACTGGGTGATCGCCCCGCCATTGCTCGCGAGCAAAGCGCTCAATTGCGCAACCGCGGAGACGCTCTGCATGGAGACAAACGGATAGTCGACGTCCTTCGTGGCCGTGGCAACGCCCGAGGTGTGGGTCTGCGAAAAGACCGATCCCCCAATGCATACAGTCACGAAAGACTGGTCGTGCAACACCGGGGTCCAGAAACTATCCAGCGGCGTCTTGGGGTGAGCAGTACGATATCTCCAGGTCGCACCTGCGACTAAAGCAGTCACCAGTATCACGGCCAATGCCAGACGTGACCGGCGTCTGGCTCTTGCTTCGTTCTCTGCGGCTGCCGGGCGGCGATCCTCCGCTTTCGCCACAGAAAGCGAAGAGCCGTCCACAACAGCCGAGAGGGAAGCATGGCCGGACCCCTGAACTTCACCGCACGTTTCAGCAAACAGGTCCGAGCTGGGAGTGTCGGCGGATAGATGACCTTGAACCTCGCCGGGGTGGATCTGGTGATCCTCTTCGTGGAAGAACTCTGGTACATACGAACCCGCCGGAAGGGAGATTCGCATCCTGGATCTCCGCCCAAGTTCGCTGTAGTAGAGCGACAGGCGTTTGCGTACCTCTCCGGCCGTGTACCGCACCACGGTATCCGCGTTCGTATCGTAGGACGGCGACCGGTCAAAGACCTCCACGCCCAACGTCCTTTCCTTGAGTAGGTCAGCCTCGCCGGCCAGCGTCTTTTCGACGATGTATTGCAGGAGTGCAGGATAGCGTTTGCTGTTGCAGAAGTGCGAGCTGGCCAGCACTTCCTGCAATTCAGCAAGGATCTCTGCGCGGTCCTGCCCGGACAGCAGATGGGCTGCGTCGCGAGGTGAAATTACTTTGCTCATGGCGTCATCGAATGCTACTCGCCCGAAGGACACCTCGCAAGAGACGTTTGTCACAAGTTCTATGCTCTCCACAACTATCACATTCTATTACTGTTACGTACGCGCCTGGCGAACCAAACCGTGAGTCACTTGCCATTTCTGTCCTACGGGGAGGAGGGTTGGCTTGCTTCCGCAAAGACTTTACAGCCAGATGAACAGCGCGGTAACAAACGTGTGATTGGGCGGGCTCTCGAACTCCAAAGTCATGGCGTAGGAGCCCTCGCAACCATTGCCCGATCCAGAGGTTTCCTTGATGAATCCATCACGACGGCAGTTCTTGATAGCAGCAACCATGACAACTGCTGGTGCGCTGCTCTCCGCGCCGACGCGAGCCGCCGCAATGCGGTCCGCATCGGTGGACGGTACGGCTGTGCCCTCAAGGAGACTGGACACCGGGTGGCAATTTCGACAGGATCAGGCAGATAGCATTTCGGATATCTGGCGTTCGGAAGAGAGTGATCTTTGGCAAGCCGCATCCCTCCCCCACTGCTTCAACGCGACTGACGCATGCGATCCGGATCAAGCCTACTATCGCGGCAAAGGGTGGTATCGTACCCGTTTGGCCCTCGACAACCCCTTTCCCGATGGGCGAACCATACTTCACTTTCAGGGTGCAGGCCAGACCACCACACTTTGGGTCGGCTCCACGCTGATAGGAACGCACAAGGGCGGTTACGACGAGTTTGTTTTCGACATCACCGACGCCGTTATAGGACTGACGGCCGCAGACACGAAAGGGGGAGTGCCGATCGTTGTCCTTTGCGACAACTCGCCCGACCTCGACCGCGTCCCCTCTGATCTCAGTGATTTTTGCCTCTACGGCGGGCTCTACCGTCACGTAAACCTGGTCTACCTGCCGCCGGTTGCGTTGGATACCATTCACGTTCTTCCGGTTGTCGCGGCAGACGGTAGCGCACGGATTTCAGTGGAGGCAAGGCTCTTCAATCCCAATAGCCGCAACCTGGATTGCACAATCTCGGTTGAGGTCTTCGATGTAACCGATCGCGCCATCCACAACACGACGCAAACGATTCCCGCCTGGACCGGCCTCTCCGAACTCACAACCCTCCGCATTCTTGCGCCGGAACTCTGGTCTCCGGAATCTCCGAACCTCTATCGCTGCCGGGTTACTTTGGGCACACGCGCGGGCAAGGCCAGCCTCGACGAACGGTTCGGCATTCGCCAGACCGAGTTCGTGGAACATGGCCCCTTCAAGCTGAACGGCAAACGCGTGCTGCTCCGGGGCACGCAGCGCCATGCCGACCACGCCGGTGTCGCCGCGGCGATGAGCGACGACCAGGTGCGCGAAGAGATGCGACTCATCCGCGAAATGGGCGCCAACTTCATCCGGCTTGCGCACTATCAGCAGGATCGACTTGTGCTCGACCTGTGCGACGAGCTCGGCTTGATGGTGTGGGAAGAGGTCCCCTGGTGCCGTGCGGGAGTCGGCAGCGAGGCCTTCCAGCAAAATACGAAGCAAATGCTGACGAACATGATCGATCAACACTACAACCACCCGTCCATCATCCTCTGGGGGCTGGGCAACGAGGACGACTGGCCGGATGAGTATCCCGGCGTCGACCAGGCGGCCATCCGTGGTTTTATGACCGAGTTGCGCGATCTGGCCCATTCGTACGATCGTTCGCGGCTCGTGTCCTTCCGCCGCTGCGACTTCGCGCGCGACATACCGGATGTCTACTCACCCTCCATCTGGGCCGGCTGGTACAGCGGAAACTATCGTGAATACGAGCAGAGCCTGCTCACTCAGCGCGACCGCGTCAAGCGCTTCATTCACATCGAATGGGGGGCCGACAGCCACGCTGGCCGCCACTCCGAAGACCCCGAAGCCGTCGTGGGAAAGGTTGCCAGCGGCCAGGGAACCGCTGAGGTCGGGCTCGCCTACCTGAAGACCGGAGGTGCAGATCGTGTCTCCAAGGACGGCGACTGGTCGGAAACTTACGCTTGCAATCTTTTCGATTGGCACCTGAAGACCCAGGAGAAGCTCGAATGGTTTACCGGCTCCGCGCAGTGGCTCTTCAAGGACTTCCCCTCACCGCTGCGTGGCGACAACGCGATTCCCCGTATGAATCAGAAGGGCGTGGTCGAGCGCGACCTGACAAAGAAAGAGTCGTACTACGTCTTCCAGTCTTACTGGACCGAGAAGCCGATGGCGCACATCTACGGCCACACCTGGCCGGTGCGCTGGGGAAAAGCTGGTGAGCCACGCGATGTGCACGTGTACTCCAATTGCGATCGCGCTGAACTGTTTCTAAACGGCAAGTCTCTCGGCACCAGGCGGCGCGACAGTCAAAACTTCCCGGCCGCGGGACTTCGCTGGAAGGTCGCGTTCGCCAGCGGGATCAACAACCTTCATGTCGTCGCCACTCAGGGGAAAGTCGCAGTCACCGATGACGTCGAGCTCACTTATCAAACCGAACCTTGGGGCCAACCAGCGGAGCTTCGCCTCACCGAGAAAGCACACAAGGGAAACACCGTTTCGGTTGGAGCCATGCTCTTCGACGCCAAGGGGGTTCCGTGTCTCGACTCCCGCAATGTCGTCCGTTTCTCGCTCGCAGGTGCGGGGCGGCTTCTCGACAATCTTGGAACCTCTCGAGGCTCACGTGAGCTTGAGCTTTACAACGGCCGTGCAGAAATATCCGTGGCACACAGTGGCAGATGCACCCTCGGAGTCGCCTCTGAGGGCCTGCCAACCGCATTTCTCAATCTGTCTTAACCGGCGCCGCAACCGCGCCCAGAGTACGAACGCATTGCTTGCACTTCAGGAGAACCGCCATGACGCTAGCTCAAACTTCCAGGAACACCATTCACACAGTAAGCTCCCTTCGCGCGTGGGTAGCCGTGTTGGCGCTCGGACTGTTTCTTCTCGGCAGTGCACTGCAATCCCGCGCGCAGCTCAACACCGCAACCATGTTCGGTGACGTCGCGGATTCCACCGGCGCCGCCATACCGAATGCCACGTTGACGTTCACTCAAACGCTGACAAACTTCGCGCGTCAAACGACAACCAATGGAGAGGGCCAGTATCGCGTGGAGTTTTTGCCGCTTGGACCGTACACGGTCAAAGTCGCCTCTCCCGGATTCGAGCAGATCGTGCAACGCGGTATTGTGCTTGCCGCCGCACAGGAAGCTTCCCTCAACTTCATCCTTCATCCCGGCGCCGAGACCACTCAGGTTACAGTTACTGCGGATCTGCCGCTGGTCAACGTCGGTAATTCCACGCTGGGCAGTTCGATTGACAATCGCGCCATCGACAATCTCCCGCTGGTCAACCGCGATGCCATGCAACTGGTGACATTGACGCCCGGCGTTCAAAGCGAAGCTGAGGAGAATTCCATCGGCGTGCCCATGTATCACGTCATTATTAATGGGTCCACCGACAACATGGTCGGTCAGGTAACGTACTACCTCGATGGCGGTCTTAACATGACCGGAGTGCGTGACACGGGCAATGTGATCCCCAATCCCGACGCCCTGGATCAATTCAACATCCAAACCAACAATTTCAGTGCGGAATACGGCCGCACCGGCGCCGGCGTCGTCTCGGCACTTACCAAGTCAGGCACAAACACGGCTCATGGATCGGTCTTCTATTTCAATCAGGAGACCAACTTCGATGCAACCAGTTACCTGCAGTCCAGCAGATCGCCTTTGCACCGCAACCGCTTTGGAGCCACCGTCGGCGGTCCCATCCTGAAGGACAAGATATTCGCCTTCGGCAGCTACGCGGGTTTGCGCGAGATTGACCCGGTTAACTTCAATACGGTGGTTCCAGACGCGCTCCAACGGGTTGGCAATTTCTCTGAGAATCTTCCCACCACTACCCCGGCCACTGGCCTGGGTGCCTGCGCCACCACTCTCAACGCGGCCGACAAGGCCAACGTCAACTATGGTGGTTCGTTCTTCGTGTGTGACCCAGTTACCCACCAGCCCATCGCCGGCAATCGTGCGGACCTGGATCCAAACTTCACCGCCGAGTTGGACCGGGTCGCCGCAGCAGTGCTAAAGCCGAACGTTGTGCCGCTGCCCACCAATCCAACGACCAATCGTTTCGTCGGCAACGAAGGTCTGCCCAACGTCAGCAACGAATATCTCATCAAGGGAGATTTCCAGCTCTTTCCCAAGCACCGTACAACGCTCGCGTACTATCAGTCCATCGGCTCGGATATCACCCTTCCGTCCGGTGGCAATTTGCCGAACTGGGCGCTGAATAACTACGCCTACCGTGAGCAGGACAGCAACGCTAGCGATGTCTGGATGCTCTCACCCCGGTCGGTAAACCAGATATGGCTCAGCTACACCCGTATGCTTGCTGGCCGCGTCAGCAACCCCGGTGAGTCGCTGGCCGCCTATGGCTCTGACATCAATGTGCAGGGAACGCCTTCGCTGGCTCAGATCAGCGTCACCAGCTTCTTCACCCTGGCAAACGCCATCAGCGGTCCGCTGGCCGGGGATAACATCTATGGTCTGCGCGATGTCTTCAGCACCACACGCGGCACCCACACTATCAACGCCGGCGCGGAGGTTTACCTCGAGAAGGACCGTCTGGAAACTCTACTGAACAACTACGGTGTCTTCGGCTTCACCAGCGCAACGGTCCCCAGCACCGCATCCGCACAGGCAACATATACCCGTACCGGCGTCGCAATCTCCGATTTCCTGATCGGCCATCCCAATGCCATGAGTCAGGATTCTCCTGACGACGCGAACGAGAATTACTGGAACTATGGTTTTTTCTTACAGGATGACTGGCGTATGGTTCCCAGGTTGACCGTCAATCTCGGGGTGCGCTACGACGTGCAGACCGCGCCCACCGACACCCAGCGCCGCATCGCTGTATTCGAGCCGGGCGTGCAGTCAACCGTATCGCCAACAGCGATGCTCGGCCAGGAATTCCCGGGTGACCCCGGCGTCCCGGAAGGTGGTGTTGGCACCAACTACAACCACTTCTCCCCTCGAATCGGCTTTGCCTATGACGCGTTTGGTTCCGGCCACACTATTTTCCATGGTGGCGCCGGCCTGTTCTTCGACACCATCTCCGGCAACGAGTGGATGTTGTCGCAGAACTTCCAGCCATTCGCGGTCCGCGAAACCAGCGCGTTTACCCACGTCACCAGCTTGTCAAATATTTACCCTTCAGACTGCACAGACTTTGCTGGCTGTGTCTCGCCCTTCCCTTACTTCTACAGCAAGTCGAACCCGCGCTACGTATCGCCAGCCTCACTGGTCTTCATGCAGCAGGGGATGCGCTGGCCCTACAACGTTCAAGTCAACCTTGGGGTACAGCAGCAGTTCACCCATAATCTCGCTCTTACCATCAACTACGTTGGCGCTTTCAGCCGCAAAATCCCGCTATTCATCGACCAGAACGCGCCAATCTATAACACGGCGAATACCGCCTCCAACCTGACGGGCGACGTCAACTGCCGCCGACCCTATGACGCCATACCCTTCGCCAGCGGCAGCACCACTACCTGCGCCAGCCCGGCCATAGGCTCCAAGTACATGAGCAATGCCTACGTCGTTACGGATGGCCAGACGACCAACTATAGCGGACTCCAGGTTTCAGTGGAGCAGCGGCTTACCCATAACTTCAGCGTGAGTGGCTTCTATATCTGGAGCAAGTCACTCGCTTCAGGAAATCTGCAGACGACGGGCAACATTGGCAACAGTGCCAGCACCGAGCCCGAGGATTATTACGACCTTGGGCTTGAGCGGCAGCGCTCCGACGAGGACATGCGCCAGCAGGTGTCCATCCACGGTGTTTGGCAACCCAACTACTTCGGGGGCTTCAACCCGATCATTAGAACCACGCTGAATGGCTGGTCCGTCGCTGCAATCATCTCCCTCCACAGCGGCGTTCCGTTCAACATCACCACCGGAACCGATGACAACTTCACTGGCGAGACCAATGACCGCCCGAATGTGATAACCGGCCAGACGCCTGGACTGGTCCCCTATCAGCGGTCTGTCTTCACCGCCACCACCCAGAACTGGTTCAACACCGCTGCTTACTGTAAGAACGGCGCATCCGGATGTCCCACGGGCGCCGGAACGTCAGGCCTCGACGGAACCGTGCGCGCCAACTCGCTGGATGCTCCTGGCTATCGGGACGTGGACGCGTCGATATTTCGTGACTTCACCGTTCACGAGAGTTGGAAGTTCCAGTTCCGCGGTGAAGCCACCAATGTATTCAACATGGTCAGCCTGAGCGCGCCGGGCGGTACCATGAGCAGCACCAGCGGCTTCGGTAAAATTACCGGCGCGTCGCCCATGCGCGTGCTGCAGCTTGGTGGACGTGTGATTTTCTAACTTCACTCAACCCGATCGCGATTCGGCGCCAGGCGCGCCGAGTCGCATCGGCTCACCGCAACAGCAGGGTTGCCCGCATCACTTGGCTTTGGGTTGGGCTATCAAACTTACTGGAGGTTGCTTGTGCCGACGAATTTACAAAGATGGGATATCGATCGGCGCCTCTTTTGCACCGGCCTCACCGCGGCCCTTACGCGGGTGGCCGCGGCACGCGTACTCGCCGCCGTCACGACACCGCCAGGCTATGCCCTCGTCGCCTCAGTGGACAGGAGACGCATTCTCCTGGCCGCATCGCGATACCTCCCTCTGGCACCGCAGACGATCACAGCTCTTCCTTCCGATCGGAGTCCAGGCGGCCCCCATGACTTTTTCTCGGAGGCCGACTACTTCTGGCCTAATCCCGCCGATCCCAATGGGCCATACATAGATATAGACGGCAAGAGCAACCCAAACAACTTTCAAGGCCATCGCAAGGCGATGATCACGCTTAGCGTGCGCATGCCCGCGCTGACCGCAGCATGGCGTCTCACGGGTGAGCGGACCTATGGCGAGCATGCGGCAGCGCACCTGCGCGCCTGGTTTGTCGACGCTTCCACACGCATGAATCCAAATCTCGAGTTCTCGCAGGGCGTGCGCAATAAAGTAACCGGACGCTCCTACGGCATCATCGATACACTCCATCTCGTCGAAGTCGCTCGAGCTGCCAGCCTCATTGAAGAAATGTTTTTATCTCCAGACGAGCGTAAGGCGCTCCATACATGGTTTCGTGAGTATTTGCGCTGGCTGCAGACGAGTGAGAAGGGCGTCACTGAGGGATCAACGAGCAACAACCACGCGGTGTGTTGGGCCTTACAGGTGGCCGAGTTTGCACGGCTCGTCGCGGACGAGGACACTCGCGAAGCAATACGGGTTCGCTACAAGACAGTCCTCCTCAACCAAATGGCCACGGATGGGGGGTTTCCTAAAGAACTCGCACGTACCAAGCCCTACAGTTACTCCATCTTCAACCTGGATGTAATGGCGACGCTCTGCCAGTCACTGAGCCTGCCTGGCGAGGACATGTTCGGCTTCACGACTGACGATGGCCGCAGCATTTGCAAGGGGATGGTCTTTCTTTTCCCATATGTAGAAGATAAGCAGCGCTGGCCTTACGCAAAAGACGTCGAGCACTTCGGCGCCCTGCCGGTACGCGCACCGTGCCTTCTCTTCTGTGGCCTTGCTTGTTCGCGGCCGGAATACCTCGCATTGTGGAAGCGACTTGACCCGGATCCGGTCGATCCGGAGATCATTCGCAACTACCCCATCCGCCAACCGCTGCTCTGGTATTAGGGTTCGGCCGGGGGGCGGAGGTAGTCCTTGGTCTGCCCCAATCGCTGTACGCAGGCGATGGCGACTTCCTCTTCCCATCTATTCGGCGGAACGGAAAAAGGCCTCTCAGCCCTGACAGTCTGCTGAAGAAAAGCATTCGGCCGGCTCTGGAACGCGCCAAGATCAACGGCCAGATCGTAGGTTGGCATACATTCCGTCATACCCCTCGGAACGTTTTTCTCCGGGAGCTCGGCACGGACATTAAGACGGCGCAGGATTTATTAGGTCACGCCAGCAGCCGACTCACCCTTGACCTCTACAATCACGCCATTTCGCGTCAGAAGCGAGATGCCAACTTCAAGGTTGTGGAGCTGCTGTTGCCTGGACTTGTCAAGACTCAGCACCTTTCAGCACCTTCGCCCCTCTGAAAAGAAGAGGTCTGGGTTCGGAAGTGGTTCGTTCTTAGGGGGTTGTTGGTGGACCTGACCGGGATCGAACCGGTGACCTCTTCCATGCCATGGAATGAGACAAACACCAAAACACTGACGGCAAAAGGACTTATTAGTCGGCTGAGTCGGCAAAACCGGCCTAATTGGCCATATTTGCGACAAGAATGCGACAAACTTTCTAACAGCGGGCCATCGGGCTGACCTTGTGGGCGTCAGCCCGAATTTCCATTCTTGGCATATCCATTTGTGACGACGACGATTGCCCTGCCGGGCGTTCAGACTACGTCCCCAGCTTGGCTGGATGAGCGCATGGGCCCCACGATTTCAGAAGACTTGAGTCCGGAGAACCTCCACAATTGCTCCGAACATGGTGCAGCGGTAACATTGGGAGGCTTCCATCTACAAACCAGAGAGAGAACTAATGGCAGGCCCACCGTCGACCGCGCCCATCACCGCTCACGCGGCGCTAGGCAAACTAGATCCTCATGTTGTCGCAAGCGGGCCCGCAATCCCACCGATCGAGAGGGTCGCACTCTTCTCGGCGGAGCAGTGGGAACACTTTACGGACGAGTGGGCTGCAAGCCTGACAGACTATGCAAAGGTGGAACGG
>Ga0302278_10000154_pt1 | contig 87562 bp, 86 predicted proteins | sample III_Bog_N3_2_FD_194543 | JGI IMG/M metagenome (GOLD analysis project Ga0302278, IMG submission 194543) | Peat permafrost microbial communities from Stordalen Mire near Abisko, Sweden - III_Bog_N3_2 | ecosystem: Environmental > Terrestrial > Soil > Wetlands > Peat | place: Sweden: Abisko...
TTATCTTCGATGGTGGACTCCTTCACCGTCCCCGCTTTCACCGCGGGCAGCAGCGTTTCGGCGTTCATAAAGCTCGGCTCGGGCATCTCCAGATCCAGGCCGTTGTTGGCGGCCGCAATGCCGTCATAGGTGGCAAACCAGTCTGACATGAGAATGCCCTGAAAGCCCCATTCGCCCTTGAGAATCTTCAGGTTCAGGAACCCGTTCTGGGTGGCGTGCGCGCCATTGATCAGGTTGTAGGAGTTCATCACCGCGTCCACGTGCGCCTTGGTCACGGCCGCCTCGAAGGCTGGCAGATAGATCTCGCGCAGGGTCCGCTCGTCAAGGTCGGAGCTAACGTTGTGCCGGTTGTACTCCTGGTTGTTCACGGCGAAGTGCTTGACCGTTGCGACCACGCCCTGCGACTGCACGCCGTCGATATAGGGAACCACCAGCGCCGCATTCAGGAACGGATCTTCGGAGAAGTATTCGAAGTTGCGGCCCGCCAGGGGCGAGCGGGAGATGTTCACGCCGGGGCCAAGCAGAAAGTTGACGCCGCGCGCGCGGGCATCCCTGCCCAGACCCTCGCCGACTCTGCGCGCCAGCTCGACATCCCAACTGGCGGCCAGCGCAACGCCGGCGGGATAGGCGGTCGTCGGTCCCCAGGTGCGCACTCCCACCGGACCGTCGGACATCTTCAAGCGCGGCAGGCCGATTGCCGGAATGGGATGCGTGAACATCCAGTCGACGCCGCCCAGCAGCACAATCTTCTGTTCCAGAGTGAGCTTGGCCAGCATGGCATGGGCCTGGGCCTCGATTGCGGGTGAGTCCGGCGCAGGCGCCTGGGCGGAGATGGCTGCGGAGCAGTTCAGCAGCATCGCGAAAAGGCAGGCGACGCCAAAAGTCAAAATCGATCGACAAGTGAAGTGGGTTGTGTTTTTCATGGCTCTCTAAAAAGGCTATCGCATTTGCCCTGTCCATGTGTATCTGTTGGACCGTGATCTCCGGAGTTTTGGGCAACGTCAGGCGGACTCAGGGCGCTTCGAGAGCCTGCATTGTGACAGGAGTCACAGCGCGGGGTGAATGGGGTCACTGCCTGTGCTGCTTCCGGAAGCGCAGACTCGGTATCCTATAGGCAGAAAAGATGGGGGCGCTGTTCGGCGCCCGGAGGCGCCATGAGCTTTGCAAGCGGTTTGAAGACCATTGTTGTGGCCACGGACCTGGTTGGGCGGTCAGAGGCGGCGCTGGAGTATGCCCGCAAGCTGGCCACGGCCTATGGCGCGCGGATTGTGCTCGCTCACGGCATCGATCCCATGGAGTATGCCACGGTGGATGCGGTTCCCGGCCGGGTTCTGAAGACACTTCCCGAGGAAGCCCGCGCGGTACTGGACAAGCTCTCCGCCGACCTGCTCCGCGAGGGCATCCATAGCCACTCGGAGGTTCGCCAGGGTACGGTTGCCAAGATGCTCCTCGATGTGGCGCGGCAATACCAGGCCGGACTGATCGTGATTGGCACCAAGGGCGGGGAGGGTGCCGGTCCGGTGATTGTCGGGGCCATCGCCGAGGAACTGGTCCGGCTGTCGGAGTGTCCGGTGCTGGCGGTGGCCGCGGATTGGAATGCCGGGGCGTTTCGGCCCACTCCGGGGGGCCCGGTACTGCTGGCCATGGAGCGCAACGAGGCTGCCGCCGCCGCGGCGGCGACGGCTATTTCGCTTGCGCAGATATTTGAGCGCCCCCTGCTGGTGCTTCATGCACGCACGGCGGCCGAGGCCGGTCTTGACCCGTGCGCAACCAGCCTGGAGGCTCTCGGCATCGATGTGAGCGCGGAGATCACGGTGCGTTGCATCGTCAAGGACGGCAATCCCGAGGAGGCCATTGCCGAGGGGATTGCGGAGAATCATCCGTGCATCCTGGTGGCCGGGGTCAAACGCGCCAGCGCCACGCCGGGACCCCATGGCACCGCCTTCTCCCTGCTGGCCCGTTCGCGCGTGCCGGTGCTGTGCGTTCCGCCGGAACGGACGTCCGCCAAATGCAAGCTGGAAGCTTGCGCCTGCGCAGAGACCCGGTAGCGAGGGGGAGAGGCAGCAGAGGCGGCTTTGACTTTCACGCAACACGGGTGGAGAGAGGGTTCCCCCCGCCCGATTTCATTCTTCCGGATTTTCGGAAATTGTTGCATTTGGAGCGATTTGCCTTCAATGGGATTCGGCTTGCGGACAACTCGCATCGCCAAACGCCTTCGTTCGCCAGCGGCCGGCAGGCGGGTCGCATCTTCGACCCGCTGCGGGGCCGGGCCGAGGGCGGCGACGGCAAAGGGGGAAGTGACCATGCAACGTGAGGCAAGATCCAGGCGAATGGAAGCGGTCCGGGCGCACCCCGTGGCAGAACTGCTGGAGTGCCCTCCGGCCATCGGGCTTTTGCTGAATAGGGCGGCCAGGTGCATCAGTTTCGATGCCGGGGAGGCCGTCTTTCGCCAGTCCGGGAGCTGTGAGGGACTCTATCTGGTGCTTTCGGGCCAATTCGCGCGCAGTACCGAGCGGCGGGAGACGCATCTGGCGCTATCGCCGGTTCGCGCCGGCGATCTGGTGGAATTGGCTGCCGCCCTGGGGGATGGCTACCATACCTATACGCTCGCCGCCCAGACCGCCGGTTCGATTCTGATGCTGCCCAGCGAGTCGCTCGACCAGGCCTTTCAAAGCTATCCACCCCTGCGGATGCGGTTGCTGGAGGAACTGGCCCGGGAGGTTTCCCGCGCCTATTACAATTGCTGGCTGAGCCACACGGCGAAGCATCGACGGGAAAGCTCCGCGGCCTAGAGCAAAACCAGGGATACTCTATCCTGATTAGCTTCGTCCAAGGTCGCCGCTCCCTGTTGGTCGCGTCGACTTGAGTGCTTTGGTTCCGGGATACATCATCCCTGGTTTTGCTGTAGCCGACCGAGGGCGCCAATCCCCATCTGGCCAGAGTTTTCGTGTCAGGCCCATCCGTGGGGCCGCAACGGAGACGCGAGGAAATTCTCCGCCTTGCGTCCTGCCGGAATGCGGTATACTTCAAATTGCACAGTAGTGAACCCATGGCCTCTTTTCATCCCCATCACCCCCCGGAAGATTGCATTAATTGTGAACATCGCCATTTGAGGATGTTCTGCAATCTCACACCCGAAGCGCTTGCCGATTACGACGGAATCGGAATCATGATGAGCCATGCCCGCGGCGCCAAGCTCTTTTCAGAGGGTGACCAGGCACGGAACGTCTTTGTTATCTGCTTCGGACAGGTAAAGGTCTCTTCCACATCCCGCGACGGCAAGACGATGATCCTCAAGATTGCCGGACCCGGCGACGTGATGGGCCTGAGCGCGGTGTTGGCCAACGTTCCCCACGAGGTCACTGCCGAGGCCATCGAACCCTGTCAGGTGAAAACGGTGCGCAAGCAGGAGTTTGTTGACTTCCTCGGCCGCCACGGCATCGCATCCATGCATGCCGCCAAGTCGCTCTCCGGCGAATATCTGACGGTCTTCCACGATGCCAAGCGCCTGGCGCTCTCCGGCTCCGCGGCGGGGCGGTTGGCCCGTCTCCTGCTGGATTGGGGCCGCGCCTCGAACAACGGCAAGAACGAGATTCGCTTCACCATGGCCCTGACCCACGAGGAGATCGCCAATATGGCCGGAACCTCGCGCGAAACCGTTACCAGGCTCCTCAATCAGTTTCGCCGCGACCAGTGGATCACCATCAAGGGCTCCAGCCTCACCATTACCAAGCCAGACCAGCTCGAACGACTCACCGCCTAGAGCCTTTTCTCCTGAATCCTTTCTTCCGATCCGCTCTGCCGTGAAACGCCGCGCGCACCCTGGTTTTTCAGTCAAGTCAATCGCTCGCAGTGGAGTTGAACCGTCCGCCCGCTGGTTCGATACACTAGGTATACGAACCCTGCCGCCTGTCTTTCGCATCTACTCAGGAACGAAGGCTTCCGGGTGGGCAGTTCTTCGCTGAGAGCCGAACAGCATTGATGCATACAGTTTTTGCAAATGAGAGATCGATCGACCGCCGTGGCCGTTCATGGGCCCGGGCCGTGCGGCTGGGCATCGCGGTTCTGGCCGCGGGTCTGGTTAGCGGGGTTCTGGTTGCGCAGAGCGCGTCTCCCTTTCAGGGCAGCGTAGCGCGGGGCGAGGTCTCCGAACAGCCCGTCGCGCTCACGCTCGACGATGCCATCCAGGGAGGGCTCAGAAGCAACCTGGGCGTCATCCTCAGCGGCACGCAGACGGCAGCGGCGCGCGGCGAACGGCTGAGCCAGTTGCAGGCGCTGCTGCCCTCAGTGGACGGCAGCATCAAGGAAGCCGACATGCAGGTCGACCTGCCCGCCGAGGGGTTGCGCATTCCGGGCTTCCCGAAGATCATCGGGCCTTTCGGGTTCACCGATCTGCGGGCCAACCTGAACTGGTCGCTGATCGATGTGGCCTCGCTGCGCAACTACCTGGCCGCGCGGCACAATTTCGCCGCCGCCACGTTGTCGGCCCAGGACGCGCGCGAACTGGTGGTGCTGGTGGTGGGCAACGCCTATTTGCTGGCGTTGGCAGACGAGACACGCGTCGCCAGCGTGGAAGCGCAGGTGGCCACGGCGAAGGTTTCGCTCGACCAGGCGGTTGCGAACCATCAGGCCGGCACGGCCCCGCTGCTGGATGAGCTGCGCGCCCGCGTGGATTACCAATCGCTGGAGCAGCAGTTGATCGTGGCCCGCAACTCTCTGGAAAAAGACAAGCTGGCCCTGGCGCGCACCATCGGCCTGCCGCTGGCGCAGAGCTTCACTCTGGCCGACAAGGCGCCTTATGCGGCCTTCGACCAGATCGACGTGGACAAAGCCATTCGCGAGGCGCACGCCAACCGCAGGGATCTGGCGGCGATGGTGGAGCAGAGCAAAGCCGCGGAGCAGCAGCGCAAGGCGGCCACTGCCGGCCGCCTGCCCACACTCAGCTTCGCCGGCGATTACGGCGATATTGGCGTGAATCCGAAAAGCTCGCACGGCACGGGCGACGCCACGGGCACGCTCGCCGTTCCGCTCTTCAATGAATTTGCCTTGCGCGGCGAGGCCCAGAAGGCCCAGGCGCAACTGGAGACAGCGCAAGCCAAGTTGAGCGATGAAAACGCGCAGGTGGACGCCGATGTGCGCGACGCGCTGCTGGACATCGAGTCGGCGCAGAAGCAGGTTGAGGTGGCGCGCTCGTCGGTCGAGCTTGCGAATGAGGCGCTGAGCGAGGCGCAGCAGCGCTATGCCAACGGCGTCAGCGACAATCTGGCTGTGAGCCAGGCGCAGCAGTCTGTGGCCCAGGCCAACGATCAATACGTGACCAGCCTCTACCGGCACAATGTGGCCAAGCTCAGCCTGGCCCGTGCCATGGGAGAAGGCGAGAAATACAAGAACTATCTGGGAGGAAAGTAAAAGTGGCGGATTTTGTCCCAAAACCAGGCCCAACCGAGCCGGGAGAAGAGATCGAGAGCGCGCAGCCGAAAACCAGCCGCAAGGGCATCGCCGTTGTCGTGGTTGCGATCCTCGCGCTGGTGGCCATTGGAATCTGGTGGCGCTCCACCTATAGCGAGAGCACCGACGACGCACAGGTCAACGGCCATCTGATTCAGGTGAGCGCGCGTGTCGCGGGCCAGGTTGCCAAGGTGTACGTCGATGAGAACCAGGTAGTGAAGGCGGGCGACGTGATCGCGGAACTCGACCCCAGCGACTACAAGGTGGCGGTGGAGAACGCCGAGGCGGTCCTGGCCAGCGCACAGGCCAACGCCGCGGCGGCCAACGTGAATGTGCCCCTCACCACAATCAACACCGGCAGCAATCTGGCCTCAGCGGACGCGAACGTCAGCGGCTCGCAGGCCGGGGTGGGGCAGGCGGAGAAGCAACTGGATGCCGCGCACGCCCGCGTTGCCCAGGCCCAGGCCAACTTCACCAAGGCCGAGACCGATCTGGAGCGCTACAGGCCGCTGGTGGAAAAGGACGTGATCAGCAAGCAGCAATTTGACGCCGCGGTGGCCGCAGCCGACGCGACAAAAGCCGCTGTGGCGGACGCTCGCGCCAACGAGCAGGCTGCCGTGGATGCAGTGAAGGTGGCCCTGGAGCGCGAGACGCAGGCCCAGGCTGGTTTGACGTATGCCAAGACCGGACCGGAACAGGTGGCCGCGCAGAGCGCCCGCGCCAAGCAAGCCCAGGCGCAGGTCGAGGAGGCCCAGGCCAAACTCGACCAAGCCAAACTCAACTTGAGCTATACCAGAATCGTGGCCCCCGAGGCCGGCATCATCACCCGCAAGAGCGTCGAGATCGACCAGAATGTCGCGCCCGGCCAGAACCTGCTCACACTGGTCTCGCTCGAAGGCCTGTGGGTGACGGCCAACTTCAAGGAGACGCAACTGCGCCACATGTCTGCAGGACAGGCCGTCGAGATTGAAGTGGATGCCACAGGAAAGACTTATCACGGCAGACTCACGCAGATTGGCGGCGCGACGGGCTCGGTGCTCTCGCTCTTCCCGCCGGAAAACGCGACCGGGAACTACGTCAAGGTCGTACAGCGCGTCCCGGTGCGCATCGACTTCACCGATCTGCCCAGCGAAGATCCCAACCACGAACTAAGGCCGGGCCTGTCGGTCGAGCCGAAGGTAAGCGTGAAGTGAAGGGCAGCTTCTAGCTTTTGGTTCCTAGCCATGCAATCGGACAGGGAAGTTTCACTTTTGAGCAATAAACCGGCTTTGGCCGGTGGAGATGCGAAGGAACTCGGGATGTTTCCGGGAAATTCTTGCACAAGTTCCCTTCTTGTATGTTGTTGATGTTACTTGGTCAGGAAAAGTGTTTCTTAGGAGCAGCCCGACTCGCGCCTGCCAGTTCCGACCACCAATGAACCCGCTAACCTGCTGACTCGCAATCCCGCGAACCGGGGCTAACTTCCTGATTTTGTTATGAAAACCTCCCACCGAATCCTCTTGTTCATGAGGAGCGGAGCCGAGCTGAAAGCCAGCCCCGAGCGACGCCGAGCGGAACCTACCTTACCCTCCCGCAATCGCCCCGAGAATCAGCAGCGGCTCCCGTCCCTCCGCCACTGCCCGCGGCAGCTCCGCATCCACCGCCTCATGCGACCAATCTTCCTCGCACGCAAAGAAGCGCAGGAACGCCCGCCGCTGCCCAGTCCCGTACTCGCGAATTGTCCCGCATAGCATAGGGTAGCCGCCTTCGAGAGCGTCCAGGACCCGCCGCACCGTCACCGGCTCGCCCACCTCCAGCGCAACCTCCCCATCCACCCGCGCCAGCGTCCGCAGATGGTAAGGCAAAATCACGCGCACCGACACCGATTGCCCCATATCCGTTCCCTGTTCCCTATTCCCTGATCCCTGACCCCTGATCCCTGACCCCTGTCATTCCAGCGTCTGCACCTCAACCGAAAGCACCGCAGGCAAATCCCGCACAATCGGCTTCCAGTGATCCCCCGCATCGGCCGAGGCATACACCTGCCCGCCTGTCGTTCCGAAGTAAACTCCGCACTCCTCCAGCGAGTCCACGGCCATCGCATCGCGCAGCACATTCACATAACAGTCCTTCTGCGGCAGCCCTTTGGTCAGCGCCTCCCACTCGTTGCCGCCTGTCCGGCTCCGGTAAACCCGCAGCTTGCCCTCGGGCGGAAAATGCTCCGAATCGCTCTTGATCGGCACCACGTAGAGCGTCTCCGGCTCATGAGCGTGCACGTCGATCACAAAGCCGAAATCCGTCGGCAGGTTCCCGCTCACCTCCTGCCAACTTTCGCCCGCATTGTCGCTCCGCATCACGTCCCAGTGCTTCTGCATGAAGAGCACGCCGGGCCGCGCGCGGTGCATCGCCACATGGTGCACGCAGTGGCCCACCTCGGCCGTCGGCTCCGGCATGAAGTTCGAAACCAGCCCCTTGTTGATCGGCTTCCAGCTCACGCCTCCGTCGTCCGTGCGGAAGGCCCCCGCCGCCGAGATGGCGATATACATCCGCCCCGCGTCGCTCGGGTCCAGGATGATCGTGTGCAGGCACATTCCGCCCGCGCCCGGCTGCCACCGCGGCCCGGTCCCATGCCCCCTCAGCCCAGCCAGCTCCTGCCACGTCGCGCCCCCGTCCGTCGATTTGAACAGCGCCGCATCCTCCACGCCCGCATACACCGTCTCCGGATCGGTCAGCGACGGCTCCAGATGCCACACCCGCTTGAACTCCCAAGGATGCGCCGTTCCGTCGTACCACTGATGCGTCCCCGGCACGCCCTCGTAAGTGAACTTGTTGCCCACCGGCGTCCAGCTCGCCCCGCCGTCGTCCGAGCGTTGCATCGTCTGTCCAAACCATCCGCTGCTCTGCGACGCATAGATCCGATTCGGCTCCGCCGGCGACCCCTTCAGGTGATACATCTCCCAGCCGGCAAAAAGCGGCCCGTTGACCGTCCAATCCTCCCGTTTCCCATCTGAGGTCAGGATGAATGCGCCTTTGCGCGTTCCCACAAGTACCCGCACTGTGCTCATGGCTCTCCTTTTCTCCCCGCTCCAGCCCCCAGGCCGGACTTCCGCAAGGTCCGTTCTTGAGATTCTTCCCGAACCCAAGCCCAAAACGCAAGTAAATTCCTCTACTGCCGCACCGTCTCACTCCCGCGGCACGCCTGCGCCCAATGCTCTAAACTCGAATCTGGAACCCTCCATGATGAAGCTCTTCGGCGGCAAAAAAGACGCACCGGAAACACCCCCCTCGCCCTCGCCCGCCTCCGCCCCGAACGAGCCTCGGGAATCCAGCCTTTTCAGCCGCATGAAGCAGGCCGTCTCGCGCACCCGCGAGTCCCTCTCCAGCCGGATCGGAGACCTCGTCGCCCTCACCCGCACGGTCGATGAATCCACCCTCGAAAGCCTTGAGACGGTGCTGCTTACCAGCGACTTGGGCGTCCAGACCACCACCGCCATTCTCGCCGCCCTGCGCGACCGCGCCCGCCATCAGGCCATCCAGGGCGGCGACGAGCTGCGCGACCTGCTCAAGGCTCAGATCCGCGCCGTCCTCGAAGCTCCCATCTCCAACAGGCCAAGCCCTTTGCCTCCCTCCGAAGGCCCCAACGTCACCTTCCCCCACGTCACCTTTTTGGTCGGCGTCAACGGCACCGGCAAAACCACCTCTGCCGGCAAGCTCGCCGCCTGGTACCGCGCTCAAAACAAATCAGTTCTCCTCTGCGCCGCCGACACCTTCCGCGCCGCAGCCATCGAGCAGCTTGAAATCTGGGCCTCCCGCAGCGGCGTCGAGATGATCAAAACCCGCCACGGAGGCGACCCGGCCGCCGTCCTCTACGACGCCGCCAGCGCCGCCAAGGCCCGCAATATCAACGAGCTGATAGTCGACACCGCCGGCCGCCTCCACACCAAGACCGGCCTCATGGACGAGCTCGACAAGATGCGCCGCACCGCCGCCAAGCTCATCCCCGGCGCTCCCCACGAAGTCCTGCTGGTCATGGACGCCACCACCGGCCAGAACGGCCTCCAGCAGGCGCGGCAATTCACTCAATCCGCCGGCGCAACCGGCATCATCCTCACCAAGCTCGACGGCACGGCCAAAGGCGGCATCGCCGTAGCCATCGCCCAGGAACTCAACCTCCCCGTCCGCTTTGCCGGCGTAGGCGAGCAGATGACCGACCTGCTGGAGTTCTCCCCCGCCGCATTCGTCGATTCGTTGCTGGGGTGAATCAGGCAAACGAATACTTAAGTATCCTCGGGCTGTGCCGGAGGCTTCATGGTTGGCGGCCCTTCAAGAGGGGCCTGTGTAGAAGCGCTCCATGCCTGCAGCAGCCCGTCGCTCGCGCCGTAGGCGCAGTGGTTGTTAGCCCCGCGCTTCAGCGTGGGGTCCGCGAAACCAACAATTCATCCGGAGTCCCGGAGGGACGGCGCCCATGCTCTGAGCCCTTCTAAAGCTTTTGCGAGAAGAATGAAAAAGCAAACCGTGAGCGACTCCCGCAAAAGTCAAACTTCTACTGCCACCCCGGCAAAGCCGGGAGTTCTAACGGTCGAATAGCCGGTTCTTCGTTGCTGATCTGACCTGAGTGAGCCGGCGCATCCATTTAGCAATTTCAGAGCGAAGGCGATTCTCGTAATATAGAAAGAGAAAGGGTTGGCTTTCGCACCATGGAAAAAGCCGCCTGAAGAGGCGGCTTTTTCAAGTTCCTATGCCTTGGGGACATGCAAGCAGCGGTCACACCAAGACCTACATGAAGAATACTATCAAACCGGCTTTGGAGGGTCAAGCCGCATTCGACTACAGCGGCAAGCAGGTCGAATGGCTGAGAGTTTGTCTCTCACCGGAGCGCCTGATTCCATATTATGTGAAAGCACGTGGCAGTGACTGGGTCGCTTTCCACCTTTACGTCCGCAACACTGAACTCTCAGCCTCCTTGTACGGAGTGATCCAAGCTCTTGAGGCAGGGCTTCGGAATTTAGCGCACGTCAAGATGACTGAGGCCTTTGGGACCGAGGAGTGGTGGGACAAGCTCCCGCTCCACGATGAGGAACTGACGGACATCGCAAGGGCAAAGGACAGCATCTCTTCACGGATCAAGCAAGTCCAACCAGGCCGGATTGTTGCGGAACTCGGCTTTGGATTCTGGGTTAAGCTCTTTGCAAACTCATATGAGAAGCGACTTTGGGTCCCATACTTAAGCCGCCGGTTTCCCGCAAAGCTCTCAAGGAAGATACTTCATGAACGTCTTACGAATCTCAAGGAGCTTCGGAATCGCATTGCGCATCATGAAGCGCTCATCAAACGAAACAATGATCAAGACTACCAAGACCTTCTGGAAACCATCGGCTGGATTTCTCCCACCCTGCGTCGTTGGGTTGAGCACTACACAGACTTTCCTGTTGTGAGGGCAAGACGCATACCCAAGGAGCCGATACCTTCGCCACCAGAACAGACGGCAGAGGCCAATCCCGCTGAGAAGATTGCCGGCTTGGCCCCCTGAAACGACCCTCTCAACATTTGCCGCCCGATGACAGAGCGCCCCATGTTAACTTGAAAGTCTCTAGTGGCCATACACATGAACAACCAACCCGATCAAGACCGTACCTGGATGCAACGCGCCCTCGAATTGGCCCGCCGAGGCGTAGGCGTCACCTCGCCCAACCCCGCCGTTGGCTGCGTGATTCTCGACTGCGCGGGCCAGGTGGCCGGCGAGGGCTGGCATGAGTACGACCTCCTCGACCACGCCGAAATCGTCGCCCTCAAAGTCGCCCACGAGCACGCGGGCGAACGCCTGCGCGGCGGCACAGCCTACGTCACCCTGGAGCCTTGCAACCATATCGGCCGCACCGGCCCGTGCACTGAGGCGCTCATCTCCGCCGGACTTCGCCGCGTCGCCGCCGCCACCATCGACCCCAACCCCGCCGTCGCCGGCCAAGGCCTTGACCGCCTCCGCGCCGCCGGCATTGAAGTCGCCCTGGGTGTCTGCCAGCCCGAAGCCCGCCGCCTCAACGAGGGCTTCGCCCACTGGATTCAGAATCGCCGCCCGCTGGTCCTGATGAAGGTGGCCATGACCCTCGACGGCCGTATCGCCCCGCCGCCCGGCCAGCAGGCCCCGCGCCAGCCCTACTGGATCACCTGCGAAGCCGCCCGCGCCGCCGTCCAGCCCCTCCGCTGGCAGGCTGACGCCGCGCTTACCGGCGTCGATACCGTGCTGGCCGACGATCCCATGCTCACCGACCGCAGCGGTCTCCGCCGTCGCCGCCCGCTCTTGCGCGTCGTCCTCGACTCAGCCCTCCGCATGCCCCTCGACTGCAAAATGGTCGCCACGGCGAGCAACGACCTGGTCATCTTTACCGTCTCGAAGGACGAGGCGCGCATCAGCGCGCTACGCAGCCGCGGCATCCGCGTCGAGGTGCTCCCCGCCGAAGCCGGGGTCCCCGGCGACAGGTCTTCGTCGCCGGGGTGGCAAGCCGGCCGCGTTCCGCTAGGCAAGGTCCTCGACAAGCTCGGCGAAGAAGGCATTCTAACCGTTCTCACCGAGACCGGCACGCGCCTGAACACGGCCCTGCTGGCCGGCGGCCTGGTAGACCGCGTCCACCTCTTCGTCTCACCGCAGATCATGGGCTCCGATGCCGTCCCCGCCTTCAAAGGCATGGCAACCCCCATCCACATGGCCGAAGTAGAAGTCGAGCGCTACGGCAACGACCTCGGCCTCTGCTCCCTGCTCCGCGACCCCTGGCCGGGTGAAGCAGGGAATAGGGAGTAGGGAACAGGGGATAGGAAGTGCAAAACGGTTACGCCGGCGACGTACCCTATTCATCTTTGTCGCTGCCTACCTCATTCGTTGCGCGAATCGCCTCCTCGATTCCGCTAACTTCTTCGTCGCTCAGTTCAGGGAATTGCCGCCGCTTCTTCGCCGATAGCGTGCCGTGATTCTGCAGAATGCACCGCACCAGCAAGGAGGCCCGCGCATTGGGCATGTCTACGACAGTCCGGACCGCGGCCATGGCTTGGTCGAAGACCTCAAGGAATTCAATCTCCTCTCTCAAGTCCGTGCGAATGGTCTCGGCAACCGCCTCGTAAAGATATTCCGCCTGGGGCGTTGCATCGTGGTAGCGATATAGCTTGTCCGTATTGCTCAGAACAGTCAGCCGTTGCTGTTCGTCCATTTCATATTCGATCAGGGGCATGATGCTCCTTGAAAAGACATTCAAGGCGGCATCATATGCCTTGGGGGAGCGAAGCATGGCCGCGGAAACTGGAAAGAGAATGCCTTGCGGAGCAAATTTCAGCTTCGCCAGGCTGCGATGAATGAGGAAACGATGGATGCGGCCGTTTCCATCTTCAAAAGGATGAATGAAGACGAAGCCGAAACCCGCAACCGCCGCAGCACAAATCGGATCGACTCTTCCGTCTTCAATTCGAGCGACCATGCGCATCCAGCCATCCATAAGACCGGGGACATCTTCCGGTTTCGGACAGATGAAGTGGACAATCTCAGAGTAATTGGACGCGGTTTGGCCAACGTAATTTTGAATCCCGCGCCAGTCCTTCTCGGCATAGCGGGCGTCGACGATGGAGTTTTGAAGTTCCACGAACGCCTGCTGATCGTTGATGTTGAAGTCGTCTGCTCGACCGAGAGCCGCGACAAATCGCATTGTCCGGTCCGCACTCGGCACTTCGCCTTCGATAGCAAAAGAAGATTTTGTCTCCTTCGTAAAAAGGTACTGAACCGCCCGGGCCAATAGGGCAGGCTCCGCGCCTTCGACGATCTTCTTCGCTTCTTCTCCCAATTGCTGCCGTATTCCTGCGTTCAGTCGGTCGGTGCGGCGGATCATTGGGCAGTAATCGCGATTGCCTAGAAGATTGTCGACCACACGCTGCCGGCGGATCCGAACACCGGTGGTTGTAATGTGCAATGCGGGGTCCAGCAGGAGAACATTGTCCGTGGGCGGCACATCGGGGATATCAAGCGTTTCGCTCGTCAGAAACTCATACAGATACCAGGCGCGCCGCGCGTACTTGCCTACCGGCTCACTCCGCACCCAGGCCTCAAATGTTTGGCGGTCCACCTTCTCGAAAAATGCCGCGAGCACATTCAAGTCAACCGGCTCATAGCGCATGGCGAAGCGGAGATGCCCGAACAAGTCCGTGGGGCCGTATGCCAGCGGATATTGCTCCAGAATCGCTCCATCGGCGATTCTCGTCTTCCGCGCGCCGCGGATCGCCTCCGAACGCACAGCGGGAAGAACAACGGACAACCCAAGCTCTTCAATGAGCCGGTGAAGCCCGATTGCCGTGACACTCGGTTTCGGTTCGGAATCGCTAAAGCTCATGAGAAAACACTAAATTTCACCTTGTCTTGAACGAAAATGCTAAACTCCTACAAGCATGAAATCATCCAAAACCTCTAAAGTCAATCCGAAAACACTAAAAAGGTAGCCTCTTTAACCCAAAACGCTAAATAATAGACAATTCCCCCCGACTCCGAGGCCTATTCCCTGTTCCCTATTCCTTGTTCCCTGATCCCTTACACTAAAACCATGTTCACCGGCATTATCGAACAGACCGGCACGCTCATCAGCCTGGAAAGCCGCGGCGGCGTCCGCCGCATCACCGTCGAGGCTCCAGGCCTCGCCGGCGGTCTGCGCGAGGGCGATTCCCTCGGCGTCTCCGGCGTCTGCCTGACCGCGCTGGACGTGCATCCTACGCTCTTTCACGCCGATCTCGCGCAGGAAACCCTCGACAAGACCTCCCTCGGCGCGCTGTCTCCCGGCGCCAAAGTCAATCTCGAATTGCCCACCGCCGCCGGCCGTCCTCTCGGCGGTCACATCGTCCAGGGCCACGTCGACGGCTGCGGCGTCATGACCGCTCTTGACCCCGTCATCCCGGAATCCAGCCCCAACTTCGACCGCCAGACCACCGACTGGACCCTCAAGGTCCGCGTCCCGGAAAACCTGCGCCCCTGGATGGTCCACAAGGGCTCGGTAGCCGTCGAAGGCATCAGCCTGACCATCGCCGATTTCGACGGCGAGTCAATCTCCATTGCGATTCTGCCCCTGACCTATTGGCGGACAAACCTGCACACCCTCTCCATCGGCGCGCCGGTAAACGTCGAGGCCGATGTGCTCGTAAAGTTGGCCCACGCCCAAATGCACGCCCAGAAAAAGCCCTCATTGGAGCTGACCGAAGCCTGGCTGGTGGCCAGTGGCTACTGACTTGCAGCTCTCTCCCATCCTCTTCAAAAGACGCGCCTGCGGACCCGCCGGCTGACGAATTCCGCGTCTAATCCAGTAGAGCGCAAGCCGCCGCGCCTGTCGCTCGCTCAAGCAGAATCCCGTATGCTGTTGACCAGGGAGGCCGTCATGTCTACTCCACGCCCATCTCTCTGTATTCTTCGCCGCTTCTCGTTCGCTCTCCTTGCGTTGGCTCTGGCGGCCGTTGTCTCCGCGCCGCTGAGCCGCGCCCAATCCCCCGCGCCAGCGCCCTCCGCCGCCCAGCAGCCCGATCAGGCCGCGCCCGACTCCGGCGGTCCCAGCGGCGACACCGGCGTCATCGCCCTGCCGAAGAAGAAAGACAGCTCAGAAGAGCCGCCTCCGCCCGCTCCCGCTGCCCCCAAATTCAAGAATCCCGAGGGAATGGCTACCTATTCTCTGCGCGTTGAGGTTCCCGAGGTCACCGTCGATGTGGGCGTGCTCATCGAGAAGACCGGCCAGTTTGTCCCCGGCCTCAAACCCGGCAACTTCCGGGTCTATGAAAATGGCGAACTTCAGAAGGTCACCAGCTTCAAGCGCACCGAAGCCCCCATCACCGCTCTGATGCTCTGCGAGTTTGCCGCCAACGGCTACTCCTTCAGAAACGACATGCGCAATGCGGCCTTCACCTTTGCGAGCCAGTTGCGCCCCAACGACTACGTGGGGCTCATCAGCTTCGACATGAAGACGCACATTGTCTCCGACTTCACCCAGGACAAGCAGCAGGTCCTGCAAGCCATCGACTCGATGCAAATCCCCATGTTCAGCGACCGGAACCTCTTCGACGCTCTCTATGAGTCCGAAGACCGCCTCAGCCGCATCGAGGGCCGCAAGTACATCATCCTCATCGCATCGGGCCGCGATACCTTTTCCAGGATTACCTTCGACAAGATCCTCCAGAAGATCAAGAACACCCCCGATGTGACCATCTTCACCGTCTCCACAGGCGGCTTGGTGCGCGTCATGACAGAAGGCCGCGGCGGCATGAGAGGCCAGATACACGACATGGATTATCTCCAGGCCGACAACGAGATGAACACCTTCGCCAGCCTTACCGGCGGCAAGGCATTCTTTCCCCGTTTTGCAGGCGAGTTGCCCGACATCTTCTCCCAGATCAACCAGAACATCCGCGCAAAATACCAGTTGGTCTACCGCCCCACCAACACCAAGCAGGATGGCACATACCGCAAGCTCCGCGTGGAACTGGTCGACGACGAGGGCAAGCCCCTGCGCATGCAGGATGAAAAGCACAAGCCGCTCAAATACGAGATCATCGCCCGCGAAGGTTACCGCGCCAGGCAGGAAGTCGAATAGTCAAGGGGATTGGAAGGGGCGGGAACACAGACGCTGAACGGCTGGCGCGGACCCAGGGTCGTCGCCAGCCGCTCAGAATAAAAGCGGATTGAACAGAGAAAAACTCCAGCCTACTGGAACTGCCTGGCGATGTCGATAACGTAATAGGCAATCACAAAGACCGTCGCGGCCGCAATCAGCCAGAGAGCGGTCTTCACCAGGGGCTCGATCTTGTTGACCTTGGCGACAATGGCTTCCTGCGCGGCCTTCTCATGCTCGAAGGCGTCATCCAGGTAAATCTGGTCGTCCTCGTCGCGGGTCAAACTGGAGCGATAAAGATACAAGGCGGCCGCGATCGCCGCCAATACTCCCCAAACTGTCCACATCAACGGAATAAATGTCATGCTCTACCTCCGAAAGATTCTTCCAGCCCCGGATGCCGGCGGAACTCGGGAAATTCAGGTCCCGTCCAGCAGAGAAGCCGTCCCGGTGACCATAATAGCCCCGAAGGGCTATCGCTGTGGTGACAAAAATCACAGGAATCTTTTGGGTCAAGACGGCAGGCGCCTTGCCTCCTCCATAGGCTGCTCCGGAGCCGGCTTCAGCGCGGCGCCCCTTCTGCGACTTTCCCATCTCCCGCCGCATCCAATGGAATGAAGCTGTCCCCGCGCCTTGATTCCTCGCCCGCGGAGCGGTAGAGTACCAATTACGGCAAGCATTTCACTTTTTTGGAGAATCCATGGCCACAGCAACCGCCGCACCCGCACAGGAAACCGTCAAGAAAGCTCCTCTCAACCTGACCCCCCAGGCCATTGCCAAGGTGCGCGAGATCATGGCCACCCAGGACCCCCTGCCCGCCGGACTGCGCATTGGCGTGGTTGGCGGCGGCTGCTCAGGCTTCCAGTACTCCATGGCCTTCGAGAACCAGAGCGGCATGATGGACAAGGTCTTCAGCTTCGAAGATCTCAAGGTCTTCGTGGACGCCACCTCGTTGATGTACCTCAACGGCTGCATTGTGGATTATGTCGAAACCCTTGAGGCCGCCGGCTTCAAGTTCGACAACCCCCAAGTCAAGTCCACCTGTGGCTGCGGCTCCTCCTTCAGCGTCTAACAGTCGGCACCCCAGCCCCGCTCTTCACTTCGGTTCGCTGATGCAGCAAGGCCCGTCCCTTTCGTGGGGACGGGCCTTGCTGCGTTTGGATAGGAGTTGAGCCTATTGCGAAGGGGTCGGAGTGGGAGTAGTTCCTCCGGCGCCGCCAATGCCACCAGTGCCGCCAATGCCACCAGTGCCGCCAATGCCACCAGTGCCGCCAGTGCCACCAATTCCACCAGTGCTACCAATTCCACCAGCGCCGCCGATGCCGCCGCTGGGCGTCAGTCCCCCGCCCGGCAGTCCGCCCGCCATGCCTCCATTCGCCAGCAACTGCTCTGCAATCGGATCGTAGACAAACTCCCACTCGTTGTATTTGCTCTTCGTCTTGTAAATCATGATGGATTGCTTGGGGCTGTTGGGCGAAAAACCCATGATCGGTCCCCCGCCGAAGGTCTGGCCGCTCAAGCCGGTGGTCGAGCCAGGAGTGGTCGAACTCGCATTGGCGGCATTCGGGTCCGTCGGGCTCGTTGGAGTGCCGCTGCTCGGAGTCAGGCCAAGGTTGGCGCAACCCGCGCTGCCGCCAGCCGCGGAGCCGGGCGTGGTGCTGCCTGTGTCGGACGGGAAGCCAGAGGAGGAGGTGGACGAGGTGCCGGAAGTCGGAGTTCCGCCCATCGGGTTGGCCGCGCAGCCGCCGGTCCCGCCCAGCGGCTTGCCAAAGAATCCCATCACCGTCGGAGCCTTGTTCATGCCCACCGGAATCGGCTTCCAGTCCTCCTTGCCGGTCGTCGGATCGGCATATTTTTTGCGCATGAAGCGGATGCCGTTGGTGGGCTTCACCAGCGCATCTACATTGGCCGGATAGCTTCCGAATTTCTTGTAATACAGCCTTATCCCTCGGATGTACTGCTTGCCGCGGTGCATCGTTTCCAGCTCGCGGTCGCGCTGGATCTGCTTGGAGATCTTGGGCAGGGCGACGGCCAGAGCGATCGTCAAAAGCGCCACCAGGCAGATGACCGCAACCAGCATGAACCCCTCCTCGGAGCGCTGGATTCGACGGCGGATTGGGGCGGACTTTGTCATTCCCCCTCTAGCTTCTAGCTCCTAGCCACTAGCTGTTTCCTCGCAGCGGCAGCTTTATTGGCATACCGAAAATCTACTCCCAGGCAAACCAGCCGAAATTCAAAAGAAAAAAGCTGGTAGCTAGAAGCTAATAGCTAAAAGCTGCACTTCAATTCGCCTGGAACGCCAGCGTCTGCGTATTGTTGTAGCCCATGTCGGTGATCTGGACGCTGGCCGGAGAGATGGCAACAACCTTGTAGCGGTGGTCGACAATCTCGCCGGTACGCGCGATAAAAATGTCCTGCCCATGGACGAAAAAGGCCTGCAACGTCTTGTCTTTGGTCTGGCTATAGCCGAAGTACTTCAAATCGATCGCCGGCGGCTGCGGCCGTGCTGGCTCCGCCGTCGCCGTGGTCACGCTGCCCACTCCGGTCCGGGCGTCGGCTATCGGATTCTCAATGTGCACAGGCGGCGGCGCCGACTCGGCTGAAAAGATGTTCCTGCCCGTCCCCAGGTACTCCACATCTTCGCTCAGCGCCAGTTTTTCGAGGTGCAGGGCCGGGTCGATCCCGGCATTGGAGAGCTTCTGTGCCTCCTGCCCGCCGGAGAGTGTCACCGTCGTCGTCCGCCCGTTCGCCGGGACAGGTTGAGCGGTCGCAGCGCGGGCCACCGCCGCCGGGGCCGCCGGCGCAGGGGTGCTTGGAAAGAAGTTGCTCTTGATCTCGAAGCCGCCAATCACGGCGATCACGGCAAAGAGTCCGATCGCCACGCGGACCTGGGTCTTGTTTTCTGTTCCCTTTTGGAGGGCCATGCTATTCACCCTCCTTTCCCTGCGCCTTTTGAGGCGCATTGGAAGGAGCCGCGGCATCCCCCGGTTGCGGCGTCAGCGGCAATCCGCTGGCCGCGGCATCGGCGGGCCGCAGCCACGTTGAAACCTCCAGCCGCAGATTCACCGTCCCGCCCTGCTGGCCAGTCAGCGTCAGGCCGCGAATGATAAAGAAATACTCGTCGCGCTCCAAGCTGTTCACAAACCGCATGATCTCCGGATACGCGCCCGTGATGCTCGCGTCCATTGAGATCTTGGTCAGATCCGAACCCGGAGGATCCTGCGTGTACTGCACCCGGCTGAGCCGCACCCCGGATTTGACCCCCAGCTCGCCGATGCGCCGGTCGATGGCCGAGTAGTTGGGCGGGATGCGCTTCATATAGAAGGCTTGCATCTGCTTGCGGGACTCATCGACGCGCCTGTCCAGGCCGCGCAGCGGAGCCGTTTGCAGGTCGAGGGCCTTCAACCTGATCTGTTTGGCTTGCAGCGCGTCGGCGGAGCTGCCGTTCGTGGCGGCCCAATCCAGTCCGAAGCGGACTGAAAGGACAATGACCACGGCCAACAGCACGGCAAACGCCACCGAGTGCCAGGTGAGCGGGGAAGTCAGGCGTTCGCGCCACAGTGAAGGAGCCCGGCTGCTCATCGCTGGCCTCCCGTATTCTGAACCGGATTGGGAACGCGATTCTGGTTTGCCCCGGGCCGGAACGGCTGGCCGTAGGGCGGCCGGCCGGGCTGCTGCATGGGATATCCCGTCGGTGGGACCGGGAGAATCGCTCGGGGCGGCGGTGCGCTCGGCCCGGCGTGCTTTCCTGTGGCCATGGGCCTAACCGCAACCGTTGGCTTTTCTTCGCCCGCCGCGGGCTTCTCTTTTTCTTCCTGCTTCTTCTCCGCCTTGCGCTCGGCCGGCGCCACCGGGTTGTACTCGGCCAGCAGCTCGAAGTTGAAGCGGTTCGAGGCGCTCACCGGTTCCATGCGGTCGCTGAACCCGCCCGAGGTCTCGGAGGATTCCTGCACGATGTGAGGCATCAGAAAGTGCTTCGAGTGTTCCAATTGCTCGACCAGATCGTCGGCGCGGTCGCGCGCTCCAACCACGCGCAGCTTCAGGGTGATCCGGCCGGTCTTCGGGTCGCGGGAGGGGTCGAGGCTGGTCACCTGCACTCCGCCCGGCAAAACGGTTTCTAGATCTTCCATCGCCAGCGTCCAGGAGAAGGTCTTTTCGTCGATAAGCTGGTTGAGCATGCCGGCCTGGACGAGCAGTTCCGCGTTGGCTGGTTGGCGCATCATCTCCTGGTAGCCATGCCGCTCTCGCTCAATGGCGTCGATCTTGTTCTGAACGCTCTGTTCGCTCGCGCGGGCATCTTCGGCCTTCTGGTGGACGGCGCGCAGGCCGAGCAGCAGCCCGCAGCCGAGCAGGAACAGGACGCCCATGGCGATGCGCAGCCGCTTGAGCGCCGGACCCAGGTCGGCGTAGGGGCGAGTGGCGAGATTGAGGCTAATGCGCATAGGTTCAGGCTGCTCCCGCCAGCGCGCCGACCACCCCGGCCAGGCTCATCAGGCCGCCAAGCGGTGTTGCGGCTCCAGTCTCCGGCTGCGGCGCAAGGTCTACGACGCTCAGCTCGGGGTCATCCAGCCAGCGCGCAAAGTCCTCCGCCGCGCTGTTCCCGCCAGCCCCGATGCCTGCGTAATACAGCACCCTGGGGCGGACGCCCAGCTTGTCTTCATAGTAGGCCGCGGCCACGGCGATTCCCCGCTGCACCTCATCGAGCCGCGTCGCGGGCTCCTCGGGCAGGTCCAGGGTGCGATAGAGCAGCAGATCCTGGCCGTCTGTGATGCAGGTGGTCAGCGCCACCGCGCCCAGATTGGCAGCCAGAACAGGCTCCGCCGAGTCGATGGCCGCCAGCGCCGCAAGGCTCGTGGGAAGCACGGCCCCTGCCTCAAAGCCGGCCTGCCGCGCCGCCGATTCATACTCCGCCAGCACCGGGCCGGGCATTACCGCGGCCAGCGCCTTGCATTCGTTCTTGTTCTCCACCAGCACCTGGTAGCTTAGCCCGGCGTGCTCCACGTCAAAGGGAAGCATCTTGCGAAGCCGGAAGCGCAGCACGGGAATTGCCTCAGCGGCCTTGCCGGGCAGGGAATCAAAGTCCAGAACGAAGACCCGGACCGCGGTGTCGGAGATAACCAGCGTCACGGCGCGGGTCCGCGGCGCAACCTGGCTGAGCGCGGCGCGCATGGCGTTGGCTACCACCTCCGGCGCTCTCAGGTTCGGCTCGCCGATCCCCGGAATCAGCGCGCCCTCCGGCAGCGGCTCAAAGGCAAAGACAGCCGGCTGCCCCGGCCCCGGCGTAGCGGCCGCCAGCACACCCTGCGGCGAAATCTCCACCGCCACCGGCGGACGCGCGCCCGGCTGAGAACCGAATTTGGCCTTGCTCAAGATCGAATTCACCGTTCTCCCATCCCCAACTTCAAGTCCCTCAGTCCCTAGTCCCCAGTCCCTTAATCCCTAGTCCCTAGTCCCTGAGTCCCTAGTCCCTGAGTCCCTGAGTCCCTAGTCCCTGAGTCCTGAGTCCCTAGTCCCTGAGTCCCTGAGTCCCTTAGTCCCTAGTCCCTAGTCCCTGAGTCCCTAGTCCCTGAGTCCCTAGTCCCTATCTTGACGCCTCAATAAACGTAACCTTGTTGATCTCCTTCAGTGTGGTCAGCCCCCGCCGCACCCTATCCAGCGCGGACTCGCGCAGAAAGCTCATGCCCTCCTTCTGCGCCAGCTTGCGCACCTCGGAGGTGGGTTTCTTGGCCAGAATCAATTCTCGGATCGGGTCGGTCAAATCCAGCAGCTCATGAATCGCCGTCCGCCCCCGATACCCGGTCCCGCCGCACTCCATGCACCCCTGCCCCTCGCGGAAATCGAAGCCCCGCCACTCCGCCGGGTCCATCGCGCTCGCCCGCAGTTCCGCATCGCTATAGGCCACCGGCCGCGCGCAATGCTCGCAAATCGTTCGCACCAGCCGCTGCGCCAGAATGCAGTTCAGCGCCGACACGAAGTTGTAAACCTCCACGCCCATATTCACAAACCGCCCCAGCACATCCACCACGTTGTTGGCGTGGACGGTGGTAAACACCAGATGCCCGGTCAGCGCCGAGTTGATGGCGATCTGCGCCGTCTCATTGTCGCGGATCTCGCCTACCAGTATCTTGTCCGGATCATGCCGCAAAATCGACCGCAGGCCGCGCGCAAAGGTCAGCCCCTTTTTCTCGTTCACCGGAATCTGCGTGATCCCCCGAATCTGGTACTCCACCGGGTCCTCGATGGTGATGATCTTGTCTTCGTCGCTCTTGATCTCGTTCAGCGCGGCATAAAGCGTCGTCGTCTTGCCCGAGCCGGTCGGCCCCGTCACCAGCACCATCCCATAAGGCTCGCGGATATACGCGCGAAAGCGCTTCAGGTCCTCCTCGGCAAAGCCCACCACATCGAGCGTCAGATGATGGAACTTCTCGCTCATCGATTCCTTGTCCAGCACGCGCAGCACGGCGTTTTCGCCATGAATCGTCGGCATGATCGAGACGCGGAAGTCGATAAGCCGGCTCTTGTAGCGCACTCTGAAGCGCCCGTCCTGCGGCACCCTCCGCTCGGCGATATCCAGCTCGCTCATGATCTTGATGCGCGACAGAATCGTTGCGTGATGCTCGCGCGCGATCGGCGCCATCGCCTCCTGTAGCACGCCGTCGATGCGGTACTTGATATGCACTGAATCGTCGTAAGTTTCAATGTGAATATCCGAGGCTCTCCGTTCCAGAGCCGTGAAGATCGTCGTGTCCACCAGCCGGATGATGGGGCTGATGTCCTCCTCGCTGGTCAGCTTCTCAATCGAAATATTCTCGTCGGCGTTCTCCTCGCCCGTGAGCACATCGAAGGTCAGCCCCTCGCTGGCCTCGTCCAGCACGCGCTGCGATTGCTCGGTCTTCTTCAGCAGATCGGTAATCTGCGAGAGCGTCGCCACCCGCGGAATGATGCGATGCGCCAGCAGGCCGGCAATCTCATCCAGAATCATCAGTCGCGAAGGGTCGCTCACCGCGATCACCAGCGCATCCTGTTGTTGTTCGATCGGCACAAAGTTATAGCGGAACATCAGCTCCACCGGCACGGTCCGCAGCAGGTCGTGCTGAATCTTGAAGTTCTTCAGGTCCACGAACTCCGCGTGATAGCGCCGCGCCAGCGCCTCGGCCTGGGCGCGCTCGTCCATGCCGGCGGCTAGAGGTATAGCAAGAACTGCATCAGCCATGGTTTACCCCTGACTCCCGCCCGCCTGCCCCAGCGAGAAAATCGGCAGATAAAGCGAGATGAGAATGAAGACGACCACAACGCCCATCACGACGAGAATGGCCGGCTCGATCAGCGCCAAAGACGCGGTCAGCGCCGTGGCCACATCCTCCTCAAAGAACTCCGCCACCGAATTGAGCATCTGCGGCAGCGCGCCCGTCTGCTCGCCCACCGTGATCATCTCCGCCGCCAGATCGGGAAAGATTTTGGTCTGGATCAGCGCCTCGGCCAATGGCTTCCCCTCGCGAACCGTGGTGATCGAGCTCATCACCGCCTTTGAAACCCTCCGCGAGGAGATCGAGCGGGCCGCCGTCTCCAGCGACGGCACCAGCGACAGCCCGCCGGTCAGCAGCGTCGACAGCGTGCGCGAAAACAGCGCCACCTGGTACTTCAGCCAGATCTTGCCGAAGACGGGCACCTTGATGCGGAAGCCGTCGATAAAGTCGCGCCCCCGCTCGGTCAGCGAGAAGCGGTATGCGCCGAAGGCCGTCGCGGCAATCCCCAGCAGGATCCACAGTAGATTGCGGTGCAAAAAATCGCCAAAGGCCAGCAAATCCACCGTCATCGCCGGCAGCTTGGCCCCCATCTGGTCATAGAGGCTCTTGAACTGCGGCACCACGAAGACGAACATGAAAAACATCAACAGGCAAACCAGCGTGAACAGCACGCTTGGATAGATCAGCGAGGTAATCAGCTTCTTGCGGAAGGTCAGCGAGGTGCGCTGAAAGCTCACATACCGCTCCAGCACCTCCTGCAGGTTCCCCGAGCGCTCCCCGGCCAGCAGCGTCGTCGTGTACATGATCGGAAAGCCGCTCTGCGCCTCAAAAGCCGACGAAAGCGCGTCCCCCGTTTTCACGCGGGCTGAAACGTCGTCCAGTTGCGCCGCAAAATGCGCGTTCTTCTGGTTCTTGGCCAGCATCTGAAGCGAGCCGAGAATCGGCAGCCCGGCCCGAATCAGCGTCAGGAACTGCTGATTGAAGATCAGAAACGGCTCCAGCTTGACCTTGGCCCGCTTGAAGCTGCCAAAACCCGAGCGAACTTTGACGGAAAAGACGTGGTAGCCGGCATGGGCAAAGCGGGCGCGCAGCTCCTCGGCGGTCGCCGCCGTCTGCACCTGCTCCTGCACGCGGCCGCGCTCGTCGGCCAATTTGATTACGAACTCCGCCATGCCTCTCGCCGCCGGGTGAGCCTCGAATCAGGCCCGGTCAGCAGCCCGACCCGCCCATCCGCCTCTTCCCAGGCCATTTCTTCTCAGGTTTAAGGTTACCAGCTTCCGCCCGCTCCGCTCTTACCCGTTCTCCTGGTAGTGGATAGACGCGAACGCCCGAACCACCGCTCAAAGCGGCCAGGGCCTCCCAAGCCGGGTGCCCCACCTTCGGCGCAGTCTCATCGCGCCTAAGGTGGGATACCACGAACCCCCGGGCAGCCAAAAGCACAAATGCCAGCCGCCCCGCGCCGTAGGCGCAGGGGTGTTGGCGCAACCAACAATTCATCCGGAGTCCCATCGGGACGGCGCCGCCCCGCGCCGTAGGCGCAGTGTATGTCAGCCCACCTCCCGCGCCGTAGGCGCAGTGGTTGTTAGCCCAGCGCTTCAGCGCTGGGAAGAAGCGAAAAAAGAAGAGAACCGGAGTCCCGGAGGGACGGCGCCTCGTCCTCCGCGAACATCTTTTTGGGTGTACGCCCCAGCACCCGATTCTGACACCCGGAAATATCGCCCTTTCGCCTCGTCTTCCTGCTTCGATGAAATAGAAATGTGGATTGAGGGCAATCCTACTCGACGCTCTAATATGAATTTCCCAGGTTTCAAGCCTCTCGACCAAGCCCGGCAATCGCACTATAATGGGCCTTCTGCCCAATAATGGGCGACTGACCCCTTGAAAGTGAGGGAGCTATGAAACTGTCATTTACGTGTGCATTGATGGTGTTTCTTTTCTGTGTTCCTGCCTTTGCCGGATCCCCAAAAACTCAATTCAAAGTGAAGGCAAGGGCTGCGAGCAGGTCTCTCAGAGTAGCGACCGGCAATAGTCTCGAACTCTCACTAAATCCAGACTCGGTCACAGCGGTTGTCAAGGGTTGTACTCAGCCTATGAAGACAAACAGCAGCGGGCAGTTGGAGTGTCCGGGCGATGAAGATTCAATCGCTGCGCAATTCCCACCCTCTGCCATCACCGAGGTTGTGTCTGGACAGGAGGCCCATTTCGTAAGCATCCTCTGGAATTCGAACGGCAAGAAGGCCATGTTGATCTTCGAGCCAAGCCAGAATGACCAGCCAATGATCATTAGCATCCTTGAAAAACTCACCGGCAAGAAATCGGTGAATGCCGATGCTCAGGACGACAACCCGCCTCGTGTGCTTCTGCGTTCACAGAGCTACGGGAACCAGCAGAATGCACTGCGCGATCAATCAATGGAGATGGCTATGGACTTCAATGATGTTTGTCCCACTGTCCAGGTCACCATCAACGAACAAAGGGCCGACTTTACGGTGATGCTCAACCACATCGAGATTGGTCTTATTAACCGCGACAACCAGGTCCAGGTTTATGACAAGGATGGCGACCTCATCAGCGGCAAGGAAGGCGGTAGCATAATGGACGGGGTCAAGGGCGCATGCGCCCTGATCGCAACCTTATGGGCCGACCATCCGAAGTGAGCATTGAGGCTGGCGCGCAGCCCAGGACTCGATTCTGAAACCTTGAAATCGCCCCTTTGCCTTGTCTCTTTGCTTCGATGAAGTCGAAATGTAGTTTGAGGGCAATCCTATCCGAACCTCTGATATCACCTTTCTAAGTCTCAAGAACGGGATCTGTGCCGCTCGCCCATCTTAGGAAAGGCTGAGGACGTCCAGTAATAAGTCCTGCTAACCAGGTGTATAATCCCCTTGTTGCTCCAAAGGAAAAATGAACTACGATAGTCTCCAGGCATCGTACTGGCAGGATCAAATATCGCGAATTACCGCCCTGCGCGATAAAATCAGCGCGGCTCCTGATCTGCAGTCCGGGAGAGTTGTGCCAGACGATGACGACCTCGCAATCGGCCAAGGAAAGCGCCTCCCTATGGCCGTTCTTTTCCTTGACATTAGCGGCTTTTCAAATCGTCGGTCCGAGACCGAAGAGGAGCAGGGCCTGATCCTGAAGATCCTTAACCTGTTCTTCACAGAGATGATTCGGATCGCTGAGGAATATGGTGGAACCGTCGAAAAGAATACCGGGGACGGATTGATGGCGTATTTCGAAGACGGGGGCGGAACTCCATCTGAAACTGGTTCAAAGCGTGCCGTCGCATGCGCGCTCACGATGATGGCAGCAAACGACCACCTCATAAAGCCGATCCTTCAAGCGACCCCAGCCCCCGAAATAATGTTCAGGATTTCGATTGATTACGGGACGGTAACCGTCGCACGTCTTGGCGCGCCTCGGCGGTTTAATTCAAATGTGGCTATCGGCGCAACGGCCAACTTCGCGTGCAAGATGCTGTCGTTCGCGGGACCTGGCGATATCGTCATTGGCGCAACTGCCCGACTCCAACTGCCCGGGTCATGGTACCAATTCACAAAACCCATGGACGTAATGACGGGTTGGTCGTACCTCAAGTCAGGTCTTCCATACATCTTGTACAAATACACAGGGAGGTGGAGCACTCTAACCTAACCCATTATGAACAAGCCCACACAATCCGAAGGTGGAACGGGGTGGTCGCAGTCGATGCCGACAGAGGTACAGTCCCCTCTGACGATATCGCCCAAAGACCAGACTGCAAGCCTAGTTTTAGTCGAGGATAAGGCGTCTGCAGGGGAAAAGAAGCAAGCTACCTCAGATCGTCATGCGAAGTTTTCCGAGGATGTGCACGATTACCTCCGCGAATACATTCGGAACGCCGATCAGAAGGCAACGTTCTTCTTCGCAGCGTTTACCGCGCTTCTCGCCTTCCTCAACACGCAAAATGTGACAGCACGTTGGCTCAAGGATGTCCGGCTTTGGTCTCTCGTGGACGGCCTAGGGTTCCTCAGCATGTCCGGTCTAGCATTAGGAGCAGCTATTCTGCTCTCGGTCGTTTTGCCCCGGTTTAAGGGATCTCGCCGGGGTCTAATTTTCTTCCGCGCCATAGCTGAATATGAAAGCTCAGCAGAATACGCGGCGGATGTGTTGACATACACGGGAGACGAAATCGTCCGCAGAAAGCTCTTGCACTGCCATGACCTTTCAAACATTTGCACTGCGAAATATCGCACACTCATTGTCGGTTTTTGGGTGGGAGCGGTCGGCGTGGTGACAGCACTCCTATTTCTCCTTTTAGCGAAGAGCGGCTCAGCTTAACCGAATACTGGCCGGGCGGGCGACCCACATCTCGATTCCAAGATGTGGGAGACGATGAACCCCAACTCGCCAATCGGATCTCGGAGGTCTGGGAAACCACGAACCGTCCGCGAGCGGCAAGCGTCGTTAGCTCTTACCTTAGGCGTCTGATGGTTGCATATAATTTACCATCCTGCCGGACGGAAGCGTCCACGTCCCGCCATTTGGAACTCGGGAAACCCCGAAGCCCATGCGAGCGCCAAGCGAGCCATTGGCCCCACTGCGGAGCCTTCCTTGAGCGAATTCGAAAGCTGGTTTGCAGATTATTTCCCTCCCCGCGCGCACAATGGAAGCATGAACCACAACCAGAGGCCCGGGCCGTCACTGTCCACTGTTCACTGAGTGCTGCCCTCCCCCCGGGGGTCCATTCTCCCTCTGTTCGCTTTTATCGAGTCAACACGCTGATTCCGTGTGACTTGTGGATCCTGTTTTTCCGGAATTTGTTCAAAATAGGGTACATTTGCACGAAACAGGGTGCATTTCGCGGTGCTTCCAGCGCCAGACCGGCGGTCAGTGGCCAAAATGTCGATCCGCTTGCGAATAAATTCGGGCGCCTGAGAGTGAAACCGAAGGCTGCCTTTTAACCAACATAAGATAAACGACTTACAAAAACATAAGATAAACGACTTACAAAAACCGCCTCCGCCGCGGCCGGAAAACGGTCAACCTTTGAAACTCCGCGCTTCCGGCCACGCCGAACCTGTATCCTGATTGCGTTCCATCTTGCAGCCGGAAAGAGCTGCGGCGGGAAGGAGCGCAGTCTCATGCGGACAATGGACCTTCCGATGCGCGGGGATCGTTTCGGGGCGGGATTCGCCTCTCGCCTTGTCGCGGCGATGCGCAACCACTGGCGTCTCGCCTCTGGCGCCGCGCTGCTCCTCGTCGCCGCCATCGGCGCAGCCTTGCTGCTCGGCTCGCACGCCAGCCATTCGGCCGCGGCTGTCGCTCCTTATCCGCACGAGTTGGCGCAGGTCAGCTTTGCCGTCGCCGGCGACGTGATTCCGCACGAGCCGGTCCGCGCCGCCGCGGCCGCAGCCGGGGACGGCGCAGCGGGCTGGGGCGCGCTCTTCGCCGATGTGAGCGATGTCTTCAAGGGAACCGACTTCGGCTTCGTCAACCTCGAAACTCCCGTCGCTCCAACCCACTCGCACGGTTCCAAGCCCTTCATGTTCGACGCGCCCATCGCGCTCATCGACGCGCTCAAGGCCAATGGCATCAAGCTCGTCTCCTTCGCCAACAATCACGTCATGGATCAGGGCTGGGCCGGATTCACTGAGACCCGCGAGCACCTGCGCGAGCAGGGGCTGCTCTTCGTCGGCTCCGGCGACACGGGCAGCCAAGCCTGGCAGCCGGTCATCGTCGAAGCCAACGGCATCAAGGTAGGCTGGCTGGGCATGACGCGCTGGCTCAACGGCAACCGCAATCCCGATAAGGACGATCAGCCGCACGTGAACTTCTTCCCGTATCCGAATGAATCCGGCGGCGCGCCGGGAATGGACGAGGCCGGAGTCTTGGAAGCCATCAAGCAGGCGCGGCTGAAGTGCGACCTGCTGGTGGTCTCCATTCACTGGGGCATCGAATACGCGCCCGCGCCCCGCCCTGAAGACGTGGAGACCGCGCACAAGATCCTCGAGGCCGGAGCCTCGGTGATCGTGGGCCATCATCCGCATGTCCTCGAGCCGGTGGAGACTTATCGCACCACCGACGGCCGCGACGCGGTCATCTTCTATTCGCTGGGGAATTTTCTCTCCAACCAGTCGCGCACCTATGTGGACGGCTTGATGCCGGACAAGGAAGGTGACCCGCGCGACGAGATGATCGGTCTCTTCTCCGCCGTCCGCAAGGACTACGGCCCTGCCGGGGTGCGCGTCGAACTCGGCCACGTCGGCGTCCTGCCCGTCTGGGGCGAGAACAACCGCAACGAGCTGGCGCGGGGCCGCGCCAAAATCGCGATCATTCGCCCCGTCTTGATCGACCGCGAGATGCCGCGTCTGCAAGGCCGGCTCGATGAGTTGACCACGCTGAACACGCCCACGACGCCGCTCACCGCTGCGCAGAAGCAGGAGTTCATCGAGGTCACAAGCCAACTGAAGCTGCTGGATGATCGCCGCAAGCAAATTGTGGCGCGTGTCGGCGACGAGTACATCACCGATCCGCCCAAGCTGGCGGGGAAGCCGTAAGAGAGTGCCCTACGCCAGAAGCGGTACGCCCGCAGCCAAGGCGGCGTTGCGAAGGTCTTTGTCGATGGTCGCCAGTGGAATCCGGTTGCGTTGCGCTACGGCAAGATATGCCGCATCGTAAAAAGACAGCCGATACTCCCGTGCGAATCGAAAAACCATAAGCTCGTCCTCGACCGGGTCGATCTGAATGGGGAATGAAGAAAGCAATTCGAGGTAATGGGCAGAATCGTCAACTGTCATCCGCTGACGCCGTTCGTTGACGATCAATAGGTTCCGAACCTCGTACCACCATAACGGCGGCACCAGGGCATTCTCGGTTTTCATGCGGTTCGCGGCGATGTCGGCCACTGAAGAAGATTCGTCGGCCAGCGCCCAAACTGCCGAAACGGAGGCGTCGAGGACGAAAGCCATCAGGCGCGGCCTTCATTTTTCATGGAGAGTATCTCCTCGAGAGATACCTTCCCAAGGCGTTGCCTCAGCGTGCGCATCCCATCGATGGCTCGCTGAACGCGCTCGCGATCGATTTCGACCTCGGGAATGAGGCGAGCCACGCGCTTGCCATGGCGGGTGACGATAACGCTCTCTCCGCGTTCGACGTCGTCAAGGATACGGAGGAAATGCGTCTTGGCTTCGGATGCTTGAATCGTCTGCATAGATTGACCAGTCAAATCGACTGGTCGAAGTATAGCAGAGATCAGAAGGGTCAGGCTAGGATTCTAATCATGCCGCTACTGCACCGTCCCCTGCGGCCTGAGCCGTCTCAGGTCCAGGGCGCATTCCACGGCATTCTGCGCTTGCAGCCGCAGGTTGTCGGATGCCGCCCAGATCCACAGCCGGGTAACCAGATTCGGGTTGCGGCCGCTCGGCTCCGGACGCAGCCGGATCAGCACATCGTTCTGGCCAGTAGCGGCGAGATTGGAGGGCGAATCGGTGTCTTCGAGAACCAGGTCCAAATGGCCGCCGCTCAGAGCCTCTTCGAGTGCGGCAAGCTCCGCCGGCTGCTCCAGTTCAATAGCGATCGAGAAGGTGTGGCCGTGAAAGACTGGCGCATGAACCACTTGCAGAGCCAGTGCGGGCCAGCGGCCGGCTGAGAGCGCGGCATATTGCCGGCGAACTCGCGCCTCCACCGCGCTCAGGCTGACCTTGGCGGCTTCTCCCAGGCCGGAGAGCAGGTTATAGGCCGCCTGCGCGTCGTAGAGTTCACGCGGCGTCCCCTGGAAGTTGAGCAGGCTGATCGTCTGCTGGTGCAGCTCGTCCAATGCGGCGCGGCCAAACTCGCTGGCCGGTTCGAGCAGCGTGGCAAAGGCTATCCGCACCGGCGCAGCCTGTTGCAGCCGTTCGAGCACCAGAGCCAAGGCCAGCGCCGCGGGGTGTGCCGGAACCACGGCTGGTGTAAACAGATCCACGGCAGCCGCCTCGAAGCCTAGCCAGGGGGCCTGCACAACCACACCCGTCTCCTGATCGAGAGCGCCTGAAAGGTCAAGCACGGTCGAGCCGGCGCGAAGCGCCGCCCGCCAGTGCTTACGGGTCAGGTCTTCCGTGCCGCAGAAAAAGGTGAAGTCGATGCGGTCGAAGGCGTCCGGAGCAATGGCCTGGACAATGGTGACCTCATCGCCCACCTGGTCCAACTGGCCCTGCACCTCATCCTCGTCCAGCAGCGTGAAGCTGGCCGCCGCCAAAGGCGACTCCGACAGGGCTTCCTTCAGCTCCCGGCCCACCAGCGTTGAGGCTCCGGCAATAGCGATCTTGTACACAGGCATCCTTCACTTCGTTGACGAAGATTAAGGGCGGTCCAGCGGCTCCGGTTCGGTGGCTGCCGGTTCGAGCAGAGGAGCAGGCGCGCCGGTCAACCGCCAGCGCCGGCGCCGCGACCACGAGTATGCCGCCCGCGCCCAGATGCCCGAGAACATATAGGTCAGCGCCCAGGTAAAAAGCACCACCTGGGAGAATCTGAAGATGAAAAACAGCACAAATGAGAGGAGAAACAGGACCTGGAATGGATGGCGGCGCGAGAGACTGAGTTCCTTGCCCGACCAGAACCGCCAGGTGCTGACCATGAGAAAGCCGCTCGTGCCCACCAGCAGCAGCCAGATCATGGCAACCCACCACGCCCGGTTCGGATAGCCGTAGCAAAGATGAACGCTGGCGGCCAGCAGACCGGCTGCGGCGGGGATCGGCATGCCCACAAAATACTTGCGGTCCGGCCGCCCCGGATTGCGCGGCTGGGCATCGTGGCTGATGTTGAAGCGCGCCAGCCGCGAAACCCCGCCGATAAGAAACAGGAAACAGATGAAGTCCCCGGCATGAAGCAGGTTCTGATGCAGCGCTGGCGAGATGGAATCGGGCAGGAAGTGAAATCCCCAGATCAGCGCCAGCAGGCTGGGCGCCACGCCGAAGGTGATTGCGTCGGCCAGCGAATCCAGCTCCTTCCCGAAGTCGCTGCACGTGTTGGTCATGCGGGCGATGCGGCCGTCAAGCGCGTCGAAGGGGATGGCGAAGAGGATGGCGATGGCCGCCCAATCGAGGTGAGTATGCACGTCGCCGGTGCCGGCGATGGCCGCCATCGTCTGGGTGATCGAAAAGAAGCCGGCTGCAATGTTGCCCACGGTAAACAGTGAAGGCAGCAGAAACATGCCCCGGCGCAGCCGCGCCTTTGCCCTTGCCTTGGCGAGTGCGGCCTCCTGATGGCTCATGAGCGGCCTCCTTCAGGCATCGCCGCCAGCACGCTCGAACCGCCTTTGACGCGCTGGCCAACCTTGACGCGGACAATTGCCTCGGCCGGGATCACGACGTCCACGCGGGAGCCGAACTTGATCAGGCCCACGCGCTGGCCACGCTCCACCCGGTCGCCCTCGCGCGGATCAAAGACGATGCGCCGCGCCAGCAGGCCGGCAATCTGCTTAAAGGTGACCTCAAGTCCCGCTCCCCGTCCGTCGCGGACAGTTACGATGTTCTGTTCGTTCTGGTCGGCCGATGCGGGGTTCATCGCGTTCAGGTACTGGCCCTTTTTGTAGCGTACGCTCGCGACAACGCCGGCGATCGGCGAACGGTTCACGTGCACATCAAAGACGCTGAGGAAGATGCTGATCCGCTGCCGCGGTCCATCGGGCGTGGCGATGGCGGCCGTTTCGGTCACCAAGCCATCTCCGGGCGAGACAATCAGGCCGGGCTCCAGGGGAATTGTTCGCTCCGGATCGCGGAAAAACCAGAGGAAAAATACCGCCAAGAGCACGGGCGCCATGCTCCACGCCCAGTTGCCCGTGGCCCACGCCAGCACAGCCGCCACTGCCAGCAGACTCAAACCGTAAATGTAACCGTCACGAACCATCGTCCCCAACGATTATACGGTGCTTCGGCTCCAATGATGAAGGAGCCGGGCCGGCCGGACTTGATCTCAGGCACACACCACACCTGGGAAGCCACGCTGGGTGGGCGCTCCGGCGTTTCGTCTGCGTTCAAACGTTACTCAAAGGCCCTAAGCCACAACCGGCATCCTGCGCTCCAGAGCGAAGATCAGGTCCTTGGCGTGCAGCTTGAGCTTCTTCAGCTTGATTTCTTCAATCTCTTCCTCTACGGAGAGATAGGGCTTTTGGAGCAACTCTTCCAACCGCTGAGCGTAGTGACGATGTTCTGCTTGCAGGCGGTAAATTTCTTCGCTCAGCGTGGAATCCTGAATTTCATCCATCCGGCACCTCCACTTGTTAATAAACATTTACACATATCGCCGCCGGGGGGCAAACGGCAAGCCAAAAAAGAATCCAAAGTAACCAAAATCCGTGGAATTCCGTACTAAAAACGGTCCAGCGTGACGCCCGTCACCACCCCTTCTCCCGGCAATCACGCCCAGGACTTCCGGGTGCACGGGGAGCGCATCCCTCAGAGCCCGAGGCGCATCAGAACCGCATCCTCTTGAGGATCAGGGTAGTAGGCCGGCCTGTAGCCTGTCCCAACGAAACCCAGCTTCCGGTAAAGCCCGAGCGCCGGTTGGTTTGAGGCCCGAACCTCCAGAATCACCTCCGTGACCTGGTTAGCGCGCAGCTCGGCCGCCAGTCCGGCAAAGAGTTGCTGGGCCAGCCCGCGCCGCTGAAACTGGGAAGCAACCGCGATAATCTCCAGTTCCGCCTGTGGCGGAAGCAGACTGGCCACGGCAAACCCCGCCAATGCGCTCGTCACAGGGTCCTCGGCCACCAGGGCAATCCGCGCCGGCGCCGTCTCCGCGTCCACCGCATCCCGGTAGGCGGAGCGAGGCCAGTGGGGCGCATCCTTCAGCCTCTCAGCGATCTCGATCACCCGGTCAAGGTCCGCCGCTGTCATGCGGCGAATGTGCGCGGCCTGGGGCGCAAAGTTCATGGGCGTTCCAGAGCCGCAACGGCCGACTCGCCAAAGATCTCCGCATCGGAACGTCGCAGATAGTGGCCGTCGAGCAGGGCCAGATCCACAAAGTCTCCAGCCGCCGCCCTTGGCGCGCAAAGGCGGAGAGCGTCGGCGGCGGTGGGCGCTTCCGAGCGGACCAACTCAGCGGCCGGCCACACCGAACTCACCAGTTGGGCAGCAGCGTCGTCGCAGAGGGCAATCCGCGGCGGCGGCGCGATGGCTGCAAACTCGTCAGCTCCAGCCAGCAGCTCCCGCGCCTGCCCATCCTCGCAAAGCCGCAGAAAAACCTCGTGGCGATGCGCATCCAGAGCCGCCGATTCCACGCCCGTCTTCGCGGCCAACACCTCCAGCCGCGAAACCGCTGCAACCGGAATCCGCGCCGTCTCGGCCAGCCCCTTCACGGCGGCCAGCCCCACGCGCACCCCGGTAAAGCTCCCCGGCCCGTTCACGGCCACGATCGCGCCCACATCCCGCAGCGCAACGCCGTTCTGCGCCAGCAATTCGCCGACAGCCGCAACCAGGGTCGAAGAATAGCTCCGCCCTTCGAGCTCGATCTGGCCCAAAACCTCCGCCGAGCCGTCCGCAACCAGCCGCCCCAGCGCCACCGAGCCCGAAGGCCCGCAGGTGTCGATGGCCAGAATCAGGCGACCCTCGCTCACGACTTTCGACGCACTGTTTCCGCTCGTATTCATCAGACCTCAGCATCGCACAGCTGGCGGCGATTTGCCTCGCTTTTTTCCGCAAACGCCGGCCTTTTCGGCGCCTGCGTTTTTTCCGTATTGCAAGTTGCATCAGGAGCGATAGAATCGCAGGCATTCGGGGTCGAGATAACAGATTTCAGTTCAGAAAAGGCCCATTGTGATTCGTGCAGGTTGCTTCGCAGCGTGCGGCAGCCAGCCCGGCAGTGGGAGGAGGTGTTGATTGAGGTATCGATTCAGGTATCGGGCGATTCTCATTGCAGCAGCGTGCGTGGTCCCCATTGGTGCTTTGGCGGTGTCAAAGGACTTCAACGGGAGAATGTGGCTCGCTCAGGTGCCCGCTCTTCCCAGCGATGCAAACGTTGCCTATCAACAGTGGATAGATGATGGCAACGGGACCCTCAAGCCCGGCGAGGCGTTCAACACGGTCGACCAGGGCATCAACAATGTAATTGCCGACCAGGCTAAGGCCAACATGGCGTCTCCGCAAAACCAGGCGCGAATGCAGCAGCAGGTCTCCGCGGCCCAGCAGATGGCAGCCAAATACAGCACTCCCGAAGGCCAGGCCGCCCTCAAATCCATGACCCCTGCGCAACTGATGGCTCTGGCCCAGCAGATGCAGCCTCAGTCAAACATGCCGCACACGGTCTCGCCTCAGGACCAGCAGTTGCTGCAAAAGATCGGCAACGGCGCTTACTCGGGGCAACAACAGGTTCTGGCCGATGTGCTGAAGTTGCAGAAACAAGTCAACAGCCTTGAAGGCCGATGGGACCAGGATGTATCAGCGCTCGTGCCGCAAGAACAAGCCCAGATGCGCGCGTTGCCGGTTTGCCCCGGCGAAGCCAGCATCCCGTCAAGCCAGGACCAGGAGAAACTGGAGCTCAAGTTTGCCGATCAGCGCATCTCCATAGCCTCAACGTACCTGGCCCAGATTGCGCCCATCGTAGGCAAAGAGCGCGTTGCCGTACTGCCGCAGATCGACTTCGGCGATGATGCGCTTGCTGCCTGGACCCAGATCTCCGATCCCGGACTCAAGCAGCAGGTTTCGCCCTCGGCCCACGGAGCACAGCAGCAGGGGCTCGGCGATGTGGGCATCGTTGAGAAGTTGGTCGAGGAAGTCTCCTCAAGAGCCGCCCATGCCGTGATGGACAAGAAGGCAATCCAAAAGAAGTACGCCAACGCCGGCGGATGTGGACACTAGCGCGGGTTCTCAGTTGAGAACCAGGCCATCGAGACGAAAAGGCGCTGGTCAATGGGGGATCACCGGCCTTGATTGTGAGGAAGCCCGGCCCAAACCAAGCCTCGTGGAACCGTCGGACTGGGTGCCCCACCTTCGGCGCAGTCTCATCGCGCCTAAGGTGGGATACCACGAACCCGAACCGGCCCTCTGTTTTTAAGGAGCTGTTTGGCATTAGACCGCGGCCAGCGCCTGCTCCAGATCCGCGATCAGGTCTTCCTTGTCCTCGATTCCGACTGAGAGGCGGATGCGTCCCTGCGTAATCCCCATCGACGCGCGCACCTCTTCGCTCACCGAGCCATGCGTGGTGGTGGCCGAGTGCGAGGCCAGCGACTCAACCCCGCCCAGCGACTCCGCGCTGAGGAAGATCTTGATCGCCTTGAGGAATCGTCCCGCGGCCTCGCGCGACTCCACTTCGAAGCTCATCATCGAGCCAAATCCCTTTTGCTGCTTCACGGCCAGATCATACTGCGGATGGCTCTTCAATCCCGGATAGGCCAGCTTCTGCACCTTGGGATGCGTAGAGAGAAATTCCGCCACCGCACGGCCATTCTCCTCATGCTGCTGGATGCGCAGCGGCAGCGTCTTGATCCCGCGCAGAACCAGGAAGCACTCGAAGGGCGACATCACCCCGCCGGCCGCTTTTTGCACCAGCAGAAAGCGCTCCTTGTGCTCGGGTGTCGAGCCGATCAGCGCCCCGCCCAGCCCATCCGAGTGGCCGTTGAGGTATTTGGTCGTCGAATGCATCACGATGTCCGCGCCCAGCGCCAGTGGGCTTTGCAGCACCGGCGACAGGAACGTATTGTCCACGCTGACTTCGACGCCGCGCGCGTGCGCAATCTTGCTGACTGCCGCAATATCCGTCAGGACCATCAGCGGATTGCTGGGCGTCTCGATGTGAACCAGCTTCGTCGCGGGCCGGATCGCCACTTCCACTGCTCTCAGGTCGCTGGTGTCCACGTACTCGACGTCGATGCCGTAGCCGGCCACGATCCGGTCGAAGAGCCGCACCGTCCCCGCGTACACATCCTTCGAGCAGATCAGATGGTCGCCCGCCCGCAGCATCGCCACCAGCGCCGAGATGGCCGCCATGCCGGTGGTAAAGGCATGGCCGCTGTGGCCGCCTTCCAGGATCGCCAGAGCCTCTTCCAGCCGGTCACGCGTGGGGTTTCCGGCGCGCGAATAGTCCCAGCCCCGGTCCGTGCCGATGCCGGTCAGCTCAAAGGTCGAGGAAAGGTAAACAGGCACATTCACGGCGCCTGTCTGTGGGTCCGGGTACTGCCCGGCGTGTACGGCAAGGGTCGAGTATTTGTATGGGGAAGTTGTCATGATTCGCGCTCTATCTCCTGATTTCCAGCTTATCGTGTCGCGACGGGTTTTTTCGCCACCCGCACAACCGGAAAATACCCGGTCCGGGTCCGGACGGTCAGCCCATGGTGGCCCTTGGCTTCAGCCGTCACCACGACCCGCCGAAAACCCGGCTCAGTGGTTGGCTTGGTCGAGTGGTACCCCAGCGTGTACTGGTTGCGGATGTCCCGCGCCACCTCGGCTGCGATCTGGTCGATCTGCTCGATGTTCTTGGGAAAAAAAGCCATGCCCCCGGTCTCGGTCGAGAGCAGCTCGAGCGCCCGCCGCGCATGTTTCACCTCGGAATGGGTCATCTCGTCGCCGAATAACAATCCAATGGAGTAGATGACCGGCCCGGAGAGCCGCGAGACGCGGCCGATGGTCTGCTCCAGAGTGAGGGTCGAGGCATTGTCTTCGCCGTCGGTGATAAGGATGAGAACCTGCTTGGGGCGCTTGGCGTCGGCCACCAGCTTGTCGGCCGAGGCCACCACCGCGTCGTAGAGAGCGGTGCCTCCGCGAGACTCGATGTGACCAAGCCCCTCGCGCAACTTGTTGATGTCGGAGGTAAAATCCTGGTCGATGAAGGCCTCGTCGGAGAAATTGACCACGAAGGCCTCGTCCTGGGGGTTGGAAGCCGCGATCAGATCAAGGGCGCTCTTATTCACCGAAGGCCGCTTGCGGCTCATCGACCCGGAGTTGTCCACCACCAGCGCAATCGAAACTGGAAGGTCTGTGTGCTGGAAGCTGATGATCGTCTGCTCGACCCCGTCCTCGGAGATATGAAAGTCTGCCTTCTTCAGGTCCGGAACCAGCTGGGTGCCTTCGAGTACCGTACAGTTGAGCAGCACCTCTTCAACGTCGGTGTGCAAGACGTAGCCTGTACCCTGCTTGCGCATCGACGGGAGCGCGCCCGGCTCACTATCCGGCGAACGCACCGGATCGCGGTCCACCGTGAGCGGCGGGCCTTGCGGTGTGGCGGCTCCGCTAACTCCGCCAGCACCGTTAGCCGGTGGCTCCTGCTGCCCCGCGAGCGAATGCGCCGGTGCGGACAACAGAATCGAAAGAACCGCGAGAGTTGCTTTATTGCAAAGGCGCATAGTAGCCGGTGCGAGCGTGAACAGTCAGCGGAGGCAGTCCTTCTGGAGGATTGACCTTCACCTTCACTTTACGCCACTTGCCGTCGCGGGTCAGGTCCTTGGGCCGGTAGGCGATGACATACTGGTTGCGCAGTTCCATTGAGATCTTCTCGGCGATGTCGCCCATCTCGGCAAGATCATCCACGCGGAACAGGCGCCCGCCCGTCTCCTCGCTAACCTCGTTCAGCAGTTGCGGCCCGGCGCGCTCCTCGGCGGTCGGCGCAGCTGGATCGAAAATGCCGATTGAATAGATTTCCACATCTGCCTCCCGCACCTGGGAGCGTACTTCTCCCTCCGTGTACCGTGACCGGTTGTCGCCTCCATCTGAGACCACCAGCAGGGCCTTGCGCTGGTGCCGGGCGTCTCTCATCTTGATCATGCCATAGTAGATGGCGTCCAGCAGGGCGGTCCGATGGCCGGCCTGCACCACTGCCAGGCGCGCCTCGATCTTCTCCACCGAATTGGTGAAATCCTCGATCAGCTCCGGCCGGTCGTTGAATCCGATGACAAAGAATTCGTCCTGGGGATTGGCGGTCTTGATGAACTGGAGAATAGAATCACGGGCGCGAATCAGCTTCGATTTCATGGAGCCGGAGAGGTCGAAAATGATGCCGATCGATACCGGCGCGTCTTCGCTGGCGAACGAGATGATCTTCTGCTGGCCGCTGTTTTCATAGATTTGGAAATCACTCTGCTCCAGGCCGGTGACCAGCCGGTTCATCGGATCGGTGACCGTAATCGGAACCAGCACCATGTCCGCGTTGACTCGGATGCGCGAGCCGGGATGAATCTTCAGCGCGCCGGGGCCGGATGCGGCCGGCGGCTCCGCTCCCGCGGGCGCTCCCTTGTCTGGCGTCGCGGCCGTCGGCGGAGACACATGCGGGTTATCCAGCGGATTGTCCTGCGCCTGGGCGCCGCCCAGCATGAGCGCCGCCGCCGCTCCGCAGATCCACAACCGGCTGCCGAGCGGTTGCCGATGGCCGCGCAGGCTGGAGGACTTGCGTTCAAGGGGAAGCATCTTCATGCCACAACACCAACGATTGATGCCGATATTAGCACGGTTGAAGCTTCGCTGGCGTCTCCGGCATGTCATCGCCTTGTCAAGCCGCGGTCGCTGCTGCGTCCAGCCGGCAAGCCAGACCGTCTGCCGCCGCTGGGATACAATCGGTGCTAAGCGCGCAACCGTCCCGGAGGATGCTGAACCGGACTGTTGAGAGCAAATTCTGCCGTTTCAGCAGGAAGAAAGATCATCAGTATGGCTCATATCTATCCCTTTCGCGCCTGGCGCTACAATCCCTCGACCGTCCGTCTGGAGGACGTGGTAACCCAGCCCTACGACAAGATCTCTCCGGCGATGCAGCAGGCCTACTACCAGCGCAGCCCCTATAACCTGGTGCGCATCATCCTGGGCCTGCCGGAACTCTTCGATGCCGAGCGAGGCGAGAGCGTCTATACCCGCGCAGCCCGCGACTTCAATTCATGGCGCGAGCAGGGCATTCTGGCGCAGGAGAAAGCCCCCGCAATCTTCGCCTACTCGCAGCGCTTCAGAGTGCCCGGCACTGAAGTCCTCAAGGAAAGGCGCGGGTTCATCGCCCTCGGCCGGCTGCACGACTATGCCGAAAAAGTGGTCTTCCGCCACGAGCAGACGCTCAGCAAGCCCAAGGGGGACCGGCTCAACCTGCTCAAAGCCACGCACGCCCACTTTGGCCAGATCTTCATGCTCTACTCCGACCCGGCCGGAAGCGTGGAAAAGACTCTCTACGACGGCGCCGGGCCGGCCGAAGCCGAGATCACCGACGAGTACGGCGTCCTCCATCGGCTGTGGAAGGTCAGCGATCCGGCCTCCATCAACCTTCTGACCACGGCCATGGCCGACAAGAAGCTGATTATCGCCGACGGCCATCACCGCTATGAGACGGCGCTGAATTATGGCAGGGAACATGCGCCCGCCTCCCCGGCAAAGACCGAATCCAGCACCAGCCTGTTGCCCCAGCCGGCTTTCCCTGAGGCCGCGGTGATGATGACCTTCGTCAACATGGACTCCGACGGGCTGGTGATTCTGCCCACCCATCGCGTGGTTCACAGCCTCGGGAACTTTGATCCGGCCGCTTTTGCGCGCGCCGCCGATGAATTCTTCACGGTGGAGGCGCTCCCCGCCGCCGAACCCTCGGATTACATCGCTGCACTGACCGCTCAACAGGGAACTGCCTTTGTTGCCGTAACTCGCGCCGGGGTAATCCTGCTGCGCTCCAGGCCGGTGCCTGTCGCCGCCGCGCTCGCTCACCTTCCCGAGCGCCAGCGCCAGCTCGATCTCAGTTGCCTGCACTCGATCCTCCTCGACCGGCTGCTGGGCCTGAACGAGGAGAAGGTTCGCGAGCAGACCAACATCCGCTATCTGCGCGACGCCGCCGAGGCCGTCGAACAGGTTCGCCGCAACGAGGCCGACGTAACATTCCTCACCAACCCCGTTACCATGGAGCAGCTCCGGGAGGTGGCCTTTGCCGGCGACGTAATGCCCCAAAAATCCACCGATTTTTATCCCAAGCTGCTCAGCGGTTTGACCATTTATGCGCTGGAATAAATGCGGGAGCATGGGTCAATAAATCGAGGAGGCCAATGCCGACGATCAGCAGGTTTTACGGAATCCTGATTCAGATGTATTTTGGCGACCATCTTCCACCTCACTTTCATGCGTTGTATGCTGAATTTGAGGCATTGATCGACATTCGGACCTTTGAGGTCATTCGCGGAGACTTGCCCGGCCGCGCAATGGCGCTGGTGCTGGAGTGGGGGCGGCAACACAGCGACGAACTTATGGAGGACTGGGAGCTATGCGAGCGGAATCAAACGCCGGCGAAAATTCGTCCATTGCTTTAGCTACGGAGATCGCGCCCCGGTCGCCTTGGCGTGTAACCGAGGTTGAAGCCCTTCCGGGGTTCCGGCTGCGGGTCGCGTTTGCCGATGGCCTTACTGGTACGGTCGATCTCTGCGGCCTGATACATTCGCCGAAGGCCGGGGTATTCACCGCGCTGGCCGATCCGTCCCTTTTCGCGCAAGTCACGCTGGATTATGGCGCTGTGACGTGGCCCGGCGAACTGGACCTTGCTCCGGACGCGATGCACGCGGCGATCCTGGAGCGCGGCATCTGGTCGCTCTAGAAGCGGGGTAGGCTTTTGCCGGTCAGGCTCACAATTCGGCCATTTCTTGCGGCTTATCATCCGGCCCTTCGTGCGCTTCCTGTTGCATCTGCACTCCTGGCCCTCGCGGTTGCCGCGCAGCAACCCCCGCCAGCTCCCTCGCCCCCGCCAACCCGGTTTGTCGTGGTGCTCGATGCGGCCCACGGCGGCGACGACACCGGCGGCCGCCTCGCCAACAGTCAACTCGAAAAGGCCATCACTTTGGCGCTGAGCGTGCGTCTTCGGTCGCTGCTCGGGGCGCGTGGAATCCAGGTGGTAACCACTCGCGAATCCGATGCCGCAGTCGATCCCAATCGCCGCGCTGAGATCGCCAACCACGCGCAAGCCCAGGCTTGCCTGATTCTGCATGCAACCCAGAGCGGCTCGGGCGTTCATCTGTATGCCTCCTCGCTGGCTCCCGTTCAGCCCGCGCGCTTCGCCGCCTGGAAGACTGCGCAGGCAGCCTGGGTGACCCGCTCGCTGGCGTTGGCCGGAGTGCTCAACTCCGCGCTGCAGCAGGCCCAGATGAGCGTAACTCTGGGCCGCACAACTCTGCCGGGAATCGACAGCATGACCTGCCCGGCCGTGGCCGTCGAGATCGCCCCGGAGTTGGGCTCAGACAAGAAGATCACCGCCGAACTGGACGACCCGGACTATCAGGCGCGCGTGGCCGCCGCTCTGGCAGCGGCGCTGGTCGAGTGGCGCTCGGAGGCCCGCCAGCCATGATTCCCCGCTATCAGAGATTCATCTTCGGCATTCTGCTGGTGGCCTCGCTGGTCATGAGCGGAGCGTTGTGGCAGTTGCGCGAGCGCGCCCATCAGCGGCTGATCGCCGGAGAAGACTCGGCCCCCACCAGCGCTCCCGTGGTGGCGCCGGCCGAGCAGGCAACCCTGTTGGTCGCCAACGACGGCGACGGCTCCCTGCTGACTCAGATCCACTCCCTGCCTCTGCCTGCCGATCCCGGCGCACGCGCGCGCGCCGTGCTGGGCAAATTGCTGGACCTCTATGCCGCCCCCGATGCCGCGCACCCCGTCCCCGGCGGAGCAAGCTCCGTGCTCCAGGTCTTTCTGCTGCCCGCTCCGGAAACCGCGGCGCAAGCCCCGTCACAGTACGCCCCGCAAACCGGCCCGCAATTGGCCGTCGTCAATCTGACAGGCAGCTTTGCGGCCGGCCACCCCTCGGGCATCGAGACCGAAACCCTCACCGTGCTCTCCATCTGCGCCACGCTGCGCGCCAACTTGCCCCGCGTCACCCAGGTACGCTTTCTGGTGGACGGAGTTCAGCGCGCAACCCTCGCGGGCCACGCCGACCTGACCCGCACCTATCTGGCCGCCGACGCCCTGCCGGCCGAAGGAACTCATCCGTGACCAGACCCGGAGTTCCAGCCTGATTGCCGCGGAGAATCGCAATTCGCGGTATGATGGATGAAGGAGGAGCAGCCATGCCTCGCCCTGTCGCACACATCACGACCCCCTGGCCAACCCAGGAAGAGATAGAGAAGCGATTCCCTATCCCAAAGGCTCGCAGGAAAGAGTTTCAGGCTCTCGTGGACGAGTTCAAGGCCCTCCTTTCCCATCGGGAAGATGCTCCCACGACCTCCATCGAACCGGAAAAGAGGCGCAAGCGTGCCTCCGCTGCCTGATCCCAAGGCTGTTTTTCTGAACGTTCCCTACGACGAAGAATTCTCCAGCCTCTACGTCGCTTATGTTGTCGGACTCTACCAACTGGGTCTGGAGCCTCATCTTACCTCGGAAGTCCCGGGCGGAGATCGCAGGTTGAACAGAATCATTCAGCTCATACAGAGCTGTCGCTATTCCATCCATGATCTTTCCAGGGTGGAGTTGAGCAGCGCGCCATCGGCAGCGCCACGGTTCAATATGCCCCTTGAACTGGGTATGACAATTACATGGGAAATTCTCAACCCTGACCAACATACTTGGTTCGTTTGTGAATCGGAGCCTCATCGGCTTCTGAAATCGGCCAGTGATCTGAACGGAACCGATGCCTACATCCACGACGGCACGGTAGAGGGCGTCTTTCGCGAACTCCGCAAAGCTCTCCGGCGCGACCTTTCACCGTCCGTGCCAGATATGTTAACGGCGTATCGCGTTGCCGATAACGCACTCAATTCATTTCTGGTCAATAACGGGACGGACAATCCATACGGCCGAAGCGTCTTCACGGATTTGTGCAGGTTGTCATCGAGACTTGCGGCTTGGATTCGCCAGACAAGGCCTGCGGTTTAAGAACTATGACCCCCACCATCGGCGTCTTCGATTCCGGATTCGGCGGCCTCACCGTCCTGCGCGCCCTCTTGGCCCGCTTGCCGCGCGCGCGCTTCGCCTTCCTGGGTGACACCGCCCGCCTGCCCTACGGCTCCAAGTCCCGCCGCACTATCGCCCGCTACGCCGCCCAGAGCGCGCAGTTCCTGGTCAACCAGCAGGGCGCGGAGTTCCTCGTCATCGCCTGCAATACGGCCAGCGCCCTGGCTCTTGACGCCATTCAGGATGCGGTGCCGGTTCCGGTGCTGGGCGTCATCGAGCCCGGCGCGGCAGCCGCCCGAGCCGCCTCCCTTACCGGCGACGTGCTGGTCATCGCCACCACCGCCACCGTCGAGAGCCGCGCCTACACCGCCGCCTGCTGCGCCCTGGGCTTGCGCGCCCTGGAAATGGCCTGTCCGCTGCTCGTCCCGCTCGTCGAGGAAGGCTGGACCGATCACCAGGTCACCGCCGAGGTCATCCGCATCTACCTTGCGGAACTGAACGCCGAGGCCGCCGCCCAGGGCATGAATCCCGACACGCTGGTCCTGGGCTGCACCCACTATCCGCTGCTCCGACCCCTGATCGAGCAAGCCGTGCCCGCTGGCATGAGGGTCATCGACTCCGCCGAAGCCGCTGCCGAAGCCGCCGTCCGCCTCTGCAACAACTCGCTCCCAAAGGATGAAGCTCCGTGTCCCATCCTTTCCGCGTCCCTTGCGGAAAGGGTGGGAGGCGACTCCCCCTCCGCGGACGCCGAGCCGTCACCCACGCAGATTCGCTGCTTTGCCACCGACTCGGTGGAAAAGTTCGAGCGCCTCGGCTCCCGTTTTTTGGATCGCCCCACGGGCAAAGTCGAGTTGGTAGACCTCGGCGGCTGATACTCGCTGGTATTCTATAAACTGGCAGGTCCGGTTTCCCCTAAGCACGGACCTTGGAGGAAGAAAGCAAGCATGATCAATCTGGCGGGTAAGGCAGCCGTCGTCTTCGGGCTGGCCAACAAGCGTTCCATCGCCTGGGGCATCGCCCAAAAACTTCATGAGGCCGGAGCAACCCTGGCCATCTGCTACCAGAACGAGCGCATGAAGCTCGAGGCGCAGAGCCTCATCGACGAGTTGCCCGGCGCCTCCGGCTTCCAGTGCGACGTCTCCAGCGACGCTGAAATCGACGCCGTTTATGCACAGCTCAAGGAGAATTACGGCAAGCTCCACATCCTGGTTCATGCGGTAGCCTACGCGCCCGCCGAAGAACTGCGCGGCGAGTTCATTAACACCACCCGCGAAGGCTTCCGCATCGCCAACGACATCAGCGTCTATTCGCTCATTGCCGTTTCGCGCGGCGCCGCTCCTCTGATGACCGAAGGTGGCAGCATCATGACCCTCAGCTACTACGCCGCCGAAAAAGTCGTCCCCAACTACAACGTGATGGCCATCGCCAAGGCCGGCCTCGAATCCACCGTCCGCTATCTCGCCTATAACCTCGGCTCAAAAAATATACGCGTCAACGCCATCTCCGCTGGTCCGGTTAAGACCCTCGCCGCCCGCGGCGTCGGCGACCTCAGCGAGATGATGCGCTCCCACGCCGAACGCGCCCCTCTGCACCGGAATATAGACCAGTCGGAAGTCGGCGGCGCGGCGTTGTTTCTGGCCAGCGACCTCTCCAGCGCCACCACCGGCGAAATCCTCTACGTCGATTGCGGCTACAACATCATGGGATTCTGACCTCAGGGAACAGGGATCAGGGATCAGAGAACAGTTGTCAGTGGCCTCCAACCAATAGATCGCTTTCCTTGACCTGCGTCAAGAGCTCTATTGTCCGCAGCACTTCTTGTATTTCTTGCCGCTGGCGCAAGGGCAGGGATCGTTCCTGCCAATCTTGGGTGCGATTCGCTTGAACCCGGTAGCAGCATCCGCGCGGCGCTGGTTTGCCGTTTCCCTAGCTCGCTCCCGGCGCTGCTCATCCTGATTGAAGCTCGCCCACCCTGCCATCTCCTTCACCGTGTCGTCGATCAGGCGGCGATGGGGATCGCTTGCAAGCTGTTCCATCGCCCATTCATTGCCCTGGGCAAGATCGCGCCGGACTTCCTTCAGACCAATGAACTGCCGGTCAACCAAATCTTGCTCATAGGCCCTTTCGATTTCATCGAGCAGTTCCGGCGCGTATAAGTCCGTGGCGAAGCATACCAACTCACTCCAGGCGACATCGTTCTTGTCCGTCAACTTTCCATGAAACAACTCCGCGAAGTAATTCAGTATCTCCTCGCGGGTCTTTACCCCGGCTGCGACAAGAGACACCAGAGCTCCCAGCGCCGCGCCCCGGACCCATTCGTCGGCAGCCGGATTCTCGATGATGGATTGAATCCCTTCCAGATTGCCGTCGCACACCGAGGCAAGAACCCGGCCGAAATCCTCCGTGATGCAGTCTCCAAAGAGAGATTCGAGCAAATCGCGCGGCAACAGCGCAATCCGCACCATCAGCGGGTAAGCGCGCGTCTCGCGGAACTGCGCCAGCAAAAACATGGCATAGAGATGCGCCATGTAATCGCCATCGGCGTTGAGATCGGCCGCAATCTCCGGATCGGCGATCTCTTCCAGAACAAGGAGAAGCTCAGGAATTATCTCATCCCTGCGAGCAATTGCTGCCTCCACGGCTTCTTGCTCAAACTTCCCGTTGAACCACTCAAGCTGCTCGATAATCTCGTCAATTTCCATTCAATCGAGTCTAATACAAAAAGGCTGACTGGACGGCATTCTCCAGTCAGCCTTGAGTCGATCAGTGAATTGCATCCGGCGCCTTCGAGTTGTGCCTTGCCGAAGCCGCCAGATCCCTCGACTGCTCTTTACTGCACAGCCGTGTCCCCCGTGTCGTCGAACGTTGCACCCGAAGGAATCAGAGTGGTTGTGACCGTCTTTCCATTCTGAGAACCTGTGTAAACGGCAATCCGGGTTGAATCGATGCCCTTTTCGCTGACCAGGTAGGCTTTTGTATTCACCGCGCGTTCAGTGGCGAGTTTCTTGCCGCCCCTCTCGCCGCTGGCCGCGTTCCCAACAATGGCAAGCTGCGCATTCGAGCTGCGCTGCAGGTCGAGAGCAATCTCATCCAGGCAGGCCTTCCCTTCGTTGTCCACGCGGGCAGGTCGGCGCGCATCCCGATCAAAGTGAATCGAGCACAATTCGCTTGTTACGGGCCTGGGCGCGGCGACTGGAGCTTCAACCGTCACCAAAGTCGTGCCCGAAGCAGTTTGGCCCTTGTCATCGACAACACTGCAGGTTACGGTGATGGGTCCAACCGGTGCGCCAACGGTAGACAGGGTAGCCGTCGTGCCCGATCCGCTCATGGCGCCGGAGGTTGAGCTATAGCTGTAAGTCAGCGGACGATTTTGCGGACTGACGCCGGTTGCCGTGATCGCCGAAGACTCCCCGGTAAGCACGCTGCCAGGATTGGCGATGCAACTGACTGTCGGCGGTTCAAACGCCTTCACGGTATATGGGGCGGTGGCATCCGCATTCTCGCTCGGCTTGTCGCCCTCCGAGACATGGCACTTGAGCGTGTAGCCGCCGGGAGCGACACCCGTCGTGTCGATCTTCGCGGTGTTCAAGCTCCCAGTTACTATTCCGCCATCCACTGACCATGTGTAGACGGCCGTCTTGGCGGGGTCCAGATTTACAGCCGTGCCTGAAGCTGCGATCAGCTCTCCGGGGAATACTGACGGCGGAGTGACCGAGCAGAAATAGGTTACCGGCGAGGGTGGCGGCAATGAAGGAGCTGCATTTCCGCCAAAGCGGTAGACGAGTCCGGAAGACAGCCGCATGTCATTCTGCGAAGCGCTTCCTCCGGTCGAGTAATTCTGGAACCTGGTCATCATGTATTCGGCTTGAATGACCCGGACGGCGAAATGGCGATGCACCCTGACATCCAGCCCGCCGCCTGCCGTCAAAGCGAACGTGTTTTGAGCGGGGAGAAGCGTGCAACTGAACGTGCAGGGGGTGAGTACCACCTCGCTGGCGTGCGCGCCTCCAAACAGAACCTGGGCAAAGGGAGTGAACCTGTCGTGCTGCCGGAAGGAATAGCGCGGACCAAAGAGATAGCTGAGGACACCCCCGTCCGCGTCGTTCACGTCGACTGTAGACCCATATGCGCCCTGGAATCGTATCTCCGAGTTCGTGTAGTCGCCAATGTCGGCAACGATGCCCAGATGCCGGTTCAGGTTGTAAGCGATGGAGGCGCTGCCGCCATTCAGCCATACCACCCGGTTTCCGGCCGCCAGTTTCGGCACAGCCTGCACATAGGAGTAGCCCAGAAACAGCTCTGCCTTGGGAGTGCCGATATCCTGGCCGCCCGAATACGGCATCGCTTTCGATGTCTGAGCAGCCGCCCCGCCCGAATGGAAAAAGAACGCCGGCATGAGGATTACAGCAAATGCCGCTGTGGCAATCATCCTTGCACTCAATCTCATTGTCGCCTCCCGAACTGCGCGTCGCGATCATCGAAAATCTCAGCGCCGGATTAACTCGACGCGAATAGGAAATGCCAAACAGCGCATTGGCTGAAAACTGGCTGAGACTGCCCTCCGAGGGCGGTCTCAGCCGGGGCCTTACGGCAAGTTGATGACGGTGTTCACCAGTGTGGTCGATGCTGTCAGAGCAATCAGTCTGCCGTCTATCGTCACGATGTCCGCGGGGGCATTATTTCCGGTAGTTGAAACCGCGATTCCCGCCTGCGAGATGATTGTTCCCACGAACGTTCCGCCTCCCGCCGGGTTGATGGTCGCGGCGCTCCCCACTGCCCAGAAGACGTGGCTGGCCAGGGCGCCGTTCTCCAGGATCACACTTTCAGAGTTTGCTGCAGGCGTGCCTGGCGTGCCTACCGTGAGATACGATGCCATCTGGAAGATCCAGTACGCATTGGGATCGTTCCCCGCGTTGAGAGTAAGAGGCCCCGTCGTGATGTCATAGAAGCTCGTGGACTTGTAGACGCCAGGGGTCAGGACTCGATTGCCCAACTCGTTGGTTGCCAGAGTGATGCCTAAAGGCAGGCCTTGAAGAGTGGTGTATGCGGTTTGAGCTTCCGACAAGGCTGTGGTCGCCGTGTAGAATGTCGTACCCGGCTGGGTAGCGGGTCCGGTCCCTTCATCGGGGCACGAACCGCGAGGCGGCGGCGGCGCGGTGGTGATGATCCCCTTCACCAGCCCATAATTGGCTCCAAATCCCGCACTATAGGAGCATGGGTACACGCCGGCAACGGCCGGAACGCTCTCATCGTAGAATCCGGTCATCGTGGTGGATACGCCGGTGGTTCCGATATCCGCATTGACGACTGTTAAGTCTCCCGCGTTGGTCATCCCCGCGGGACCCCCAAAGCCGCCAAACAGTGAGATGGTCTGTCCAAGGATGATGGGCGGCACAAACGGCGCGTTGCCGGTGGTGAAGGTCCAGGGATTCGGCACCAGCGGCGCGTTCCCCAGCGGATTGCCTAACTGGTCCGTTGCCCCATCGGTCACCAGCACGGTATAGAGGGTGCTGGGAAGGAGCGCTGCCTTGGGCGTGAGAGTAGCAACGAAGCTGAGCGGGTCATAGCCTATCGTTGCCTCCACCAGCGTTCCGCCCAGCGCAAGCGTTTTGCCCTGCGTTAGTTGGAAGGTTGCCGGGTTGAGGGTCAGTGGGTTCATCGCCTCGCTGAAGGTTGCGGTGACCAATGGATTGGTGACCACGCCTGAGGCTCCGTCCACCGGGAACGTCAAGACCACTTCCGGCGACACAACCACGACAAGCGCACTGGTCTGGAACTGCCAGGTGTACGGGGCGTCGGCCAGCGGGTCACCCGCCAGGTCCTGTGCGCCGTTTGTGATCGTGGCTGTGTACGTGGCGCCGGCCACCAAACCTCCCGACGGCAGGAAGACCAGTTGATCTGAAATCGCTGCGTAAGCAACCAGGCCGGTCACCGGAGTGGTGACGGCCCCCACCGTTGCTGTCAGCGTAAAGGTGGTCGAGTTGATGGTGGCGGGGTTCATCGGCTCGCTGAAAGTGGCGCTGACTATCTGATTGAGCGGCACGGCCACGTCTTCGGGGACGGTGGGTAGGTTTGGAGTGACAGGGATGGTCGAAATGACCGTCGGCACGATGGGTACCGGGGCGAGGGCGGTGGTGAAGGTCCAGGTATAGGGAACCACCGCCGCGTCGTCGTTAAAATCCAGTGCCCCCGTGTTGATCGTGGCCGTGTAGTTGGTGTTGTACAGAAGGGGGCTATCCGGCGTGAACGTTGCTATCGAGCCGTTTGGTACATAGGTGATCACTCCGTTTACCGTTGCGCCGCCCGTGACGGTCACCGTAAAGGTTGCCGAGTTGATCGTGGCCGGATCCATTGCCTCGCTGAAGGTGGCAGTGATGGCCTGGTGGATGGGCACGTCCGTGGCCAGATTCTGCGGGTCAGTCTTGATGACCGTTGGTTGGGTGGGAGCCGCAAGCGTCAAGAAGGTCCACGCGTAAGGGGGGTTGGACAGGAGAGTGCCCGCCGTGTCCATGGTTGCGCTGTTGAACGTGGCCGTAAAGAGGGTGTTGGGTGCAAGGAGGCTGGTCGGCGAGAACGTCACGACGGAGCCCGAGCAACCGATGGTTCCGTTGACGACAGTCAGGCCGGGGCCTGTGACTGTAAACGCTCCCGCGGCAAGCGGGCAAGTCATCGGCTCGTTGAAGGTCGCGCTGATCAGCTGGTCGACGGGCACACCCGTGGCTGTATTCAATGGTTTCGTGGATACCACCGCAAGTGCCGGGGAAAGCGTGCTGAACGTCCACACGTAATCGGTGGCCAGCCCGGTGCCCGCCAGGTCCTGAGCCCCGGTTGTGATCGTGGCAACATAGAAGCTGCTGTAGGCCAGAGGGTTGGTCGGTGTAAAGGTCACACCCGAGCCGGAGGGCACGACAGCTCCAGGTACGTTCACTCCGCCCGGCCCGATCAGCGTGAAGGTTGCTGCGTTGAGCGTGGTAGGGTTCATCGCCTCATTGAAGGTCGCGCTGAGCACCTGAGCGATCGGGACCGCCGAACTTCCATTCAATGGGAGCACACCTGTCACCTGGGGCGCCATGGTAATCGTCGTGAAGGTCCAGGAGTAGTTGGCAGCCAGCGGAGTGCCGGCTACGCTCGTTACCCCGGTTGTGATTGTGGCCGTGTAACTGGTGTTGTTGGCAAGGGGGGCAGCAGGCGTGAACGTCGCTACTTCACCGGCGTACGCCACGGCTCCAGTTACGGCTGCTCCGCCCGTCACAGCCAGCGTGAAGGTTGTCGCGCTGAATGTGCCGGAGGCCATCGGCTCGCTAAAGGTCGCGCTCAACACCTGGCCGACGGGCACATTCGGGGCTCCATTTGCAGGGACCGTCGACACGACTATCGGCACAATAGGCGGCGCGGCAACCGTGGTAAAAGTCCACACGAAGTTGCCGAGCAGCTCAGCGCCGCCGGGGCTCGCGGCCCCATTGGTGACCGTTGCCGTGTAGGTGGTTCCGTTTGCCAGATTGGCAGCCGGCGTAAACGTGGCAACCAGGCCAGTGTACGAAACGGCTCCTGCGACTGCAGCTCCACCCGGGCCCGCCAGCGTAAAGGTTGAGGTGGTGATCGAGGCTGGCGCCATCGCCATGCTGAATGTCGCGGTAACGTTCGTGGTGACGGCGACACCTACGGCGCCTTGAGCGGGGGTCACTGACACCACGCCAGGAATGGTTACCGTCTCTTGACCGCAACCGGCCACGAAGGCGACTAGCAGAGTCGCCAGGAAGCACATGAATCCGATCCTGTATTTGCGCATTTGTAACCTCTCGTCCGACCTTGGTGGCACGGCGTCCAACGCTCGTCATCTTGCCGGCAGAGGTAGAAATGTCGGCTGGGTGTGACTCTGCCGAAAATAACAAGTGGAATGTTGAGAGGTCTGTACAAATATGCTCACCCTGTGCTGGATTTGAGCGGTGAAAGTCTCGCATTCTTGAGCAAAATTGACCATCTATCTATCGGAAGTAATGCTCCGCACAAGACCCTTCTCGCCCAAATCGGAACGGCATTCGAGCAGGAATGGCAGTAACTCTCCTCCGGCTGCGCCGTGGGCTTTATCGTTGGTGGTCCCTCAAAGGAACCTGTGACGCAGCGCTCCGTGCCGACAGCAGCCAGTCGCTCCGCGCCGCAGCCTGTCGCCCCGCGCCGTAGGCGCAGCGGTTGTTAGCTCCGCGCTTCAGCGTCGGGTAGGGTGGGGAGGCGCGAACAACAATTCATCCGGAGTCCCTTAATACACAACAGTTATAGATAGAGATTCCGGAGGGAGCTGAGGGCTTCAAAGGCTGCGGAAAAGCGCGTTGCTTTGAAAGGGCACGACTTTAGTCGTGCCGTAAGTCTCCCAAAATCAACGTGGGCTTTAGCCCCTGCGGGTCTTTTGTCTGATCAAGCCGATGCCTTGAAAGGGCACGACCTTAGTCGTGCCGTACGCCGAACAAAACGAAGGCCGGGCTTTAGCCCCTGCGGGATGTTTTCACCGATTTCGCCCAAACCTCTGACTTCTTCCGCAGCCTGTTCAGGCCCCTGAATGAGGGCGTATTTCGGCGGCCTTCAGGCCCCGATCTTCACCGTCTTTCCATGACTTTGAGGATCTGCACCTGTAGTACTAAGGCCGATCCACAATTGCCGCACCTTGAATTGGCTACCTCGGCCGCGTCTCCCTTCCGCGGCAGGCTGCGCGCCGGGTTTTGCATATAATTAACTTCCACTGGCGGAGAATGTAAGAAGGTTCTGGAGGAAAGAGATGGCCAGAGAGCGCCGGGCGTCGATACAGATCGAGCGGCATTGGGAAACCTCTGTCAGGGATCTGCCCGGCCTGTACCTGAAGGGCGCCCCCTCCCCCCTATTTACTGTGAAACCGTGAAACTGTGATGCGACGGATGGCCCCCCTACCCCCCCTTTTATTTTTTCATCCGGCCAGAAAACTTGCAGATGAATGAGCGAAATTGTGAACGTCTTTGCGATTCGGCGTTGGAACCGGCGCCATCCGGGTACTGTCATCCTGGGATTTCCATAAGGACGGCGCATTCTGATCGCGCGTATCCTCTTGGCTCTATTGCGACAAGAATGGAATAACACAAACCGGAACGGCTCTCGTAAATGTCAAACACCAACTGTCGCCCCGGCAGAGCCGCGGGTTTTCCCTTACGTAATTAAGATTCATCCATGAATCGGGGAGAACCCACGCTCAGAAGAATCAGGGATGCTTCAAAACCCGAAGCAGCACCTCCGCCTGGTAATCATACGAATTCACGCCGCCGCCGTTGTATCTCCTCACGGCATAAGGCCAGTCGCAGGGAATGTTCGCGCGCACCGGCACATTCTGGTAACTTCCCAGGTGATATTGCGTCTGCCCGTAAGTAAGTTGGCTTCCCGCATAGACCGGAGTTACCCCGGCAGTAATGTTGAACAGAGTTGCGTTGGCCACGCAATTGGCGCAATCCGCCATGTAACGGCTGTCGCCTGGCTGGTATTGGCAAACGCGCAGAGCCCCCGTCCCAACCTCCGCAATCCGGTCGTCCGCTTGGGTCTCCGGCGTTGAGCCATTAACATCATTGTCAAACTTGCCTCGCAGCCCCGAGACCGCCTGCTGAACGTTCTTCGCCGGGTCGGCAATCACGCCCGCGACCTCATCAGGCGTCGGAGGATGATGAAAGAGCGTGTACTGCCCAATCCCAAATCCGCGCGAAGTGATGGCGGCGGGATTGGAGGCGTTGTTCCTGTCAAGCCCAATCGTGACGCAATTGTCGCTGTTGGCCCCGCTCGGAACCTGAAAGTGCATGAGTGCGCTCTCCTGCATGAGAATCGCCATGAGGAATGGAATCGGAACCGGAGGAGAAGCCATGGAAGTTACAGCGGCGATGGCCGACTGGTTGTCCGCCGCGGGATTCGGCGAAGAAGGAACCTTCGGAAACGCGGCATCGCCAAGCATGGCCACAATGCACGCCACCAGCTCCTGATCCACGACTCCAGTCAGCGAAGTTACGCTCCCGTTGTTATAGTTCTTCACCGCAACCGGCGCGCTGCCGTCTCCCTGGCTGCTCGATCCGTCATTGTTCATCAGATCGAATTCGAGCGCCCTCACCGCGTTCCCTGTCCCCGGTCCGAATACCCCGTCGATAGGGCCCTTTCCGTATCCGAGAGAGCGCAAGTCCTGTTGGAGATCCCGAACCTGGGGAGAGAAAGCCGGATTGGGCGACAAGACAAGGCCTGCCACCGCATAACTTGGAGTACTCATTCGTCTGACCTCCTGAATGGACCCAACCTGAGTTGGCGTCCTCTGTTTTGAGTTTGCTTGCTTGAAGAGTGTTTCCACGTGCAGCCCGACTGGGACTCAAAAGAATTCCGCCAAAAGCAATGCGCCCAGATCTGCGGCCGGTGAATCCGCTACTCCTTCAGCGTCACCGTTATCTTTCGCGCATCGCCGCCCGCGGAGACAATGGCTATCTCGCCGGTAGCTTTCTTCTGGATGCTCTTGAACTTCTCGCCCCACTCCACCAGCACCAATGCATCCAGCGCGAGTAACTCATCCAGCCCCAGCGTCTCCAGTTGGCGCTCGCCTTCCAGGCGATAGACATCCAGATGGAACAGCTTCACCGGCCTGCCTTCTTGCGCCCCGTCAAACTCATGCAGCAGGGTGAAGGTGGGGCTCGTGACCTCATCGGCCTCGGCGGCATTCAGGGCCTCGGCTATGCCTTTCACCAGCGTAGTCTTGCCCGTGCCCAAGTCGCCGCGCAATATCAGCAGTTGCGGCGCAACAATCAGGTGCGCCAGTTGCCGGCCGGCCTCGATGGTCTCGGCGCCGCTCCGCGTGGTGAACTCATGAGTCCGGCATGTGGCGGGAGGGGCGTCATTTGTCATTCCTGGGCCTCTCAATGGGCTGCTCCATGCAATGGCTCCGCCGGGTGCCCTTGCAACCAAAGATACCCGTTCGGACCCGTGGCGCGAAAGCGAAAAGCGCTCGAAAGCTGCGCAAGGCTGTCAGTAGCCAGCAGCGTGTGCTCATCGGCCGCGCGCACTGCCAGGTCGGCAGCCAGCCCGTGCAGATAGACGGCTGCCTCCACGGCCCGAGCGAGCTCGTCCGGATGCTGCGCCAGCAGGCCCGCGATTAGCCCGGTGAGCAGGTCGCCGCTGCCGCCTTTGGCCATGCCTGGATTGCCGCTTGTGTTCACGGCCACGCGGCCATCGGGATGAGCGATGAGCGTCCGCGCCCCCTTGAGCACCAGGGTGACTCCAAGGCGCTGCGCGAAGCCGCGCGCTACCTCCACCCGGTTGGCCTGCACCTCGGCCACGGGAATGCCGGCCAGCCGCGCCATCTCGCCTGGATGCGGCGTGAGCACCAGCGCGCGCCCTTTCGCGAGCTTGGCCAGCAGCACCGGCTTGACGGCCAGTATGTTCAGCGCATCGGCGTCGATAACGGCCGGGATTTTGGTAGCCGAGAGCAGGCCTGTGGTGAATTTGACTGTCTCCTGGCTTAGACCCAGGCCGGGGCCTATGGCGAGTAAGGTCTTTCCGGCCATGAGTTCTTCAATCTGGCCTGTCGCAAGATTCTGCGCGGCAATCGAGCCGGCCGGGGTCGCAGCCAGCGGGAAGGTCATCAGCTCGGCCGCAACGGCCGCCACCAGCGGCAGCACCGGAGCGGGAACAGCCGCCGTTACCAGACCGGCCCCGGCTCGCAACGCCGCCAAAGCCGCCATCGCCGGCGCTCCTGATTTGCCGGTCGAACCGCCCACTACGAGCACATGGCCGAAGTTGCCTTTGTTGGCCGCGAATGGGCGAGGCGTCTGCGCCAGCGCGAGCGCCGAGCCGGCCCAGCTCAGCTTCAGCGAATCAGGCCCCAGAGCCAGAAGAACCGCCTCCTCCGGCGAGCCGATGGGCGCCACAACGATAGGCTGCGACCAGTTCCAGGTGAGCTGGCCAAAGACGTGCGCCGGCTTGGGCGCGGTAAAGGTGATCACTGCATCGGCGGGGAAGACCGGGCCGCTGACAGTGGCGCTGGTCTCGTCGGCCGGCCAGCCGGAGGGCAGATCGACGGCAAGAATCGGCGCTGTGCTGTCTTCGATCCACTTGAGCGCGGCCAGGGCCAGACCCTTCAGCGGCGGCTTGAAGCCGGTCCCGACCACGGCGTCGAGGATCAGATCGGTCTCCAGCGCGGCTTTGTGCGGGACAAGATGCTCGGGCGTCTCGATGACGTGGATGAGGCCGTGGACCGGGCTCGTCAGTTCGCGCCAGGCTTCGGCCGCGTCGCCCGTGAGGCCATCGCGTGCGCCCAGCAGCAGCGTGGTCACCTCCAGCCCAGCCGAGGCCAGCAGCCGCGCGGCCATCATGCCGTCGCCGCCGTTGTTGCCCCGGCCGCAAAGGACCGTCACCCGCCGCGCCTGCGGAAACCGCTGGCGCGCAAAGGCAGCCACCGCCGCCGAGGCCGCCCGCATCAGGTCGACGGAAGGGATTCCATAGCGCTCCGTGGTCAAGCGGTCGCAGCTTTGCATCTCTTGTGCGGACAATACGTGCATGGAAACCATGGTAACGCACGAGGGATTCGGGATTAGGGAACCGGGAAAAAAGAGCGAACACAGCCTCGCGCGGGGGCGGCTATGGAAGATGAGAGCATGTTTCATTTGGTGCAGAGTGCGGCGTGGACCGGGAGGTCCACGCGACAGCCGACCAGGAGGCCAGCGCTACCTAGACTTGCGGCGACCGGCAGCCTTGCGGGTTCGCGAGTGAGAGCGGCCGGTTACTGAATCAGATCTGATTCGAATGGACCGAGAATCACAGTTCCTTGGTAGACGCGATTGGTGATGATTCCTTTCCCGGCGCCCTCGATGGATATTCGTTTCTCTTCGCTGGTCGTATTCACATAGAGGATGCGGCCATCGACAGTTCTTGCGTACACCCCGTCGGGCGTCCTGGGACCGGGCCGAACCCCCGTCAGCTTGCAGAGGTAGCTGATAACGGGTCCGAGCGCGGATGCATTCGATTCGGTAGCCAGATAGATCGCCTTGCCATCGCCGAAGTTGTTGATTGTCACCGCGGGAGAATGCTCCGGGAGATTCGTGAATCGGGAGAGAACCGTCGCCGTTGATGGCTCAAGCACTTCATAGCGATGCACGTCCGTCTGGACCGAGCGACCGTCCAACTCAAATTCCAGAGGGCGCTCAAGATCGTAAAACGCATTCGTCTTCAGGCCAAAGAGATCGCTCAAGCGCCCAGGGAGCGGCGTCTCGAACCACTTGCCGTGCTCGTCCACCTTTGCCGATAACGCAGTCATCAAAACCGTGCCGCCTCCGCTCACATACTCGCGGAGAGCCTTCGCGCTGGACGCGTCCATCACGTAGTCAGTCGGCACAATCACCAGCTTGTAAGGCGAAAGACTGGCCTGCCCGATGTTGATGATGGCCGTGTCAATGTTCGCGCGGAAGAAGGGATCGAATGCGCTTTGCACCTGCTCAGTGTAAGAAGGCTTGAAGTATTGCAGTGTCGTACTGGAGGGGCCGTTCGGGTGCGAATCGATGAAGGAATCAAAGGAGTAGGCGATGGCCACTTCCGGATGCGTGTAGCGCGGGAATCCAAGCTTGGCAAGCTCTTTGAATTCCGAGGCAATGCGCGCAAACTCGTCCACCTTCCACGAAGGCGTGCCGTCGTGATCGACAAGCCCGAAGAGGGCCTGCTCTTCTCCGCCAGTATGGCTGTTGAAGGTCCATGCCAGGATCCCTTGCGCGCCCATCACGAGTCCGAGATAGGCATACATGCGGCTCCGGCCCGGCGTTCCGTAGTTGCCTCCGCCGCCCGCGGTGAACTCATTGAACCAGATCGGAGTGGCCAGATCTCCTTTGGTCATCAGCGCGCCAAAAGCGCCGCTGATTGGATCGCCCGGATAGAAGCCCTCGGCACCATAGGAGACATAGGACTTATAGGTCGAGAGATAATCGAAGCCGCGCCGCGGCGCGGTGTCCCAGAGATTCGAGATAGCGGGAAGATCCGGCATATTGCGGCGGCGGATGGCGTCAAGTTCATTCAGTCTGGCCACTGTCACATCCGACCAGTAACGATGCAGATCCAGATAGCGCTCGGGAGGCCCGGGACCGTCGGCTAACGGCAGGTCCATGTCCTCAAACCGGTTCAGCCGGCGCGACCATCGCTGCGTCGCCCAGGCCTTGTTCAGTTCGCCGATGCTTCCGTACTTCTTCTTGAGCCAGGCGATGAACCGCTGCCGGTCGGCCTCCGAATATGACAGGAAGCCATTGCCAATCTCGTTGTCATAGCCCACGGCAATGATCGCGGGATGATGCGCATAATGTTTCGTCAGCGCATCCGCCATGATTCCAGCCTCGCGCGCGTAATTGGGATCACTGATGTTGTCCATGTAGCGTTCAGCGGGAGGAAGGCGCGTGCCGTTCTGGCTGACAAGATCGACGCCGGGGTAGGCGCGATGCAGCCAGATGGGCGCAGGCAACCCCGGAATATCCAGGACCACCCTGATTCCGTTGGCCTGCATCTTGTCCATGATCTTGTCAAACCATTCAAACTCGAATTTGCCTTGAGCGGGCTCAAAGGAATCCCAGGAGAGATCTCCCATGCGCACGACATTGAAGCCCGCGCGCTTCATGATGGCGATATCGAGATCGATCTGCTCCGGTGTGCGGTCGATGGGTTGATAACACGAACCGACAAAGAGTTGCCCAGGACCCGGCCAATTCGAGAGCGCGGAAGGATTCTGCGCGCTGGAAACGGGAATCAACGTGACGACAAGAATAAGAACGAGTGTGAACTGTCTCAACAAAATGCCCAACCTTTCCTGATGGATCGCGAACCGGATTCGGCGGATGGCGATTAGCTGGAGGTGCGCTCCTTGACCTATCCCGAACTTGTATGCCGGGGATCGCAAAGAAGTATAACGCGTCTCCAGAGACAAGCTGTAACGTGTCATGGAAGAGACAACTCCAGAGCCGGGGCGTTCATTCATTATCAGGCAGTCAGATATAGAGCATTTTCCCTATTTGAGCAGAGTGCGGCATGGACCAGGAGGTCCACGCGACAGCCGGCCAGGAGGCCGGCGCTACCTGTTTGCTCAACAATCGGCAACCTTGAGCCAAGCATCAGCACACTGCCTCACTGCGCCATCAGCACCAGCAGCCAGGCGTTTAAGCCGGCAATGAGGACGGCGGTCGTCCAGGCCAGCGCCTTTAACCAGCCGGCGTTCACAAACTCTCCCATCATCTTCCGGTTGCTGGTGAACATCACCAGCGGCACCACGGCAAAGCTCAGTTGCAGCGAGAGAATCACCTGGCTGAGAATCAACAGCCTTTCCGTGCCCTGCTCGCCGGTAACCGCAACCACAATGATGGTGGGGATGATGGCCAGTGTGCGGGTAATCATCCGGCGCAGCCACGGCGAAACCTTCAGATGAATGAATCCCTCCATCACCACTTGGCCGGCCAGTGTGCCGGTGATGGAGGAGTTCTGGCCCGAGGCCAACAGGGCCACGGCGAAGAGCGTGCTCGCGAAGGTTGCGCCCACCAGCGGACTGAGCAGCTTGTAGGCGTCCTGGATCGCGGCTACGTCGAAGAGGCCGCGGCGATGGAAGACGGCGGCGGCGACGATGAGGATGGCGGCGTTGACAAACAGGGCGATGGTGAGCGCCAGCGCCGAGTCGATGTTGGCCATCTGAATGGCCTCGCGCTTGCCCTCGGGCGTGCGCTCGTATTTGCGGCTCTGCACGATCGAGGAGTGCAGATAGAGGTTGTGCGGCATCACCGTCGCGCCCAGAATCCCGATGGCGATATAAAGCATTGCGGGGTTTGAAACGATGGAGGCCGAGGGAATGAAAAGATTCCGAAACACAGGCCAGTACTCCGGCTTGGACAGAAACATCTGTACGCCGAACAGCACCACCATGGTCCCAATCAGCGTAATCACCAGCGCCTCAACGTAGCGGAAGCCCCACCGCTGGATCAGAAGGATCAGCAGCACGTCCAGGCCGGTGATGAGCACGCCGTAGAAGAGCGGAATGTGGAAGAGCAGGTTCAGAGCGATGGCCGAACCGATCACCTCGGCCAGGTCGCAGGCGGCGATGGCGATCTCGGCGCCCACCCACAGCGCAAAGCTCACCCTTCGGCCATAGGCCTGGTGGCAGAGCTGCGCCAGATCGCGCTCGGTGGCCACGCCCAGTTTGAGCGAGAGGCTTTGCAGCAGAATGGCCATCAGGTTGGAGATCATGATGACCGAGAGCAGCGTGTAGCCGAAGCGCGAGCCTCCGGCGATGTCGGTGGCCCAGTTGCCTGGGTCCATGTAGCCGACCGAGATCAAGAATCCGGGCCCGAGAAAGCCGAGCAGCCGCCGCCAGTATTGCGGTGAGCGGGAGAGGCCGACCGTCGCATGAACCTCCGGCAGCGAGGGCACCTGGTGTTCGGCGCCGGGCGCGAGGCCTGGGATTGCGGGCAGAGGGGATTCGACCGCTGTGCTCATGGAAGATAGTATGCCACAGATGGTTAACTATAGTTAATATTTTTCATTAAATTTCATTACAATGAGGTTTCCGGCTTGAGCCAGACCGCTTCGGCAGCCGGGCGGCCGAGAATAGCATTGCCCGCGGGAAGCTCAATCGAAACGGTTTGGTCGTAGTTCTGGCTGATGACCCGCAGCCTTTGGCCCGGACCGATTCCGTTGTGATGCAGAAAGAGCAGCAGCTTGTGATCGCGCTCGTGGAGGCCGACGACGGAATAGCGCCGGCCTTCGATGGCCTCCGACAGCGGCGTCTCGCCGCGCTGCTTGCGCTGGGCCGGACTCTCCGGCAGCACCTGGTTGCCATGCGGACAGGCACCGCCCTCGCCCAGCTTTTCTCTGAGTTTGGTTTCAAAGGCCGGCGAGACGGCGTGCTCCAGCCGCTCGGCCTCCTCGTGAATCTCATGCCACTCCATGCCGAAGATCTCGCTCAACATGCGCTCAATGAGGTGGTGGCGCAGGGCGGTGCGATAGGCAGTCTCGCGGCCCGTCTCCGTCAGGCGCACAATCCCGTCCGCGCCCACCTCGACGAAGCTGTCGCGCTTGAGCCGCTTGAGCGCCATGGTCACCGCCGGCGCGGAGACTTCAAGCCAATGCGCCAGCACGGCCGGAATCACCTCGCGCCCCTCGGCTTCGGCTTCGAGGATGGCCTTGAGGTAATTCTCCTTCGAGACGTAGATCGAGTCTTTCATTTGGTCTGGCTTCCAGCCTCTAGCTTAAGGCCAAATGCGGAGCCGCACGGGGCCGGGGCGGAAAATCGCAACGATTTTATTTGATTCCTCCTGCGCTCCTCATGAACAAGGGGATTAGGTGAGGCGGTTTCAAAACAAAACCAGCAAGTTGGCCACCGCCCTTCGACTACGCTCAGGGCAGGCTTTCGCGGTGATGACGAGCTAGCAAGTTAGCGGCAGTTCATTGCGACCGTAACTTGCAACAGCGGGTCGGACTGCTCCCGATGAACGGAGTTCCGGTTGGGGTTCGTGGTATCCCACCCTAGCCGCAAAAACAAGAGCGCGGCGAGGGCTGGGCACCCAATTCTGGGATCCGGGCTGTTCATTTACGGGAGTAACTTGCAACGGCGGGGGTGCTCAGAATTACGGCACGGTGCAGCCGGCTGGGAGGGTCTGTTCGAGATCATTTGGCGGGGATCTGCGCCAGGACCTCGGTGGGGGTTGGCTTGGAATCGAGAACATTGACCAGCGACCAGGGATTGCCGGCCAGATCGTAGTGAAACTCTCCCTGCGGATCGATAACGAGCTTGCTTGCCGGATAAAGGAATCCCGTGCTCTTGGATGGGTCGGCGTCATTGAGGTCAAATTGGCCGACGGCCAGGTCGAAGGGCGGGGAGAGGCCGGTGGGGTCGGATTCATTGAAGGGATGCGGGCGGCTGGTGATAAAGGTGATTTTGCGCCCGGTTGGGGTTGGAACCATCTGGATGAAGGCGACGTCATAGCTGAGAGTCCCGGTAATGGAGCAATGGCCGACGGCTTTAGTTTTGAAAAGCGCGGCGGCCAATCCCCGATCCTGGCCTTGCTGGAAGGCCGCGGAAAGAAGCTGCAGGTCCAACGGAGTGGAGTAGTTGTAAATGATCAGGGTTACGGCGATGGCGTTGCCGGCTTGAGAGTAGGTGGCCTGAATCGACTCGGATTTTGCTTCGCTGGCGAAGCCCGAGGTGGTCTCCAGCATGAATGTGCCCGCCAGGAGCAGGATGGGGAGTCCTGAGTTGCGGGCACATCGGAACACGCGCGCGAGTGGTCTCATTTTGCGATCCTCCAGGGCATCGGCGTTGAGCCGAAGCCCTTCGTGCCGCAAGCTTCAGGCTATGCGGCGGCTTTGTGTACGCCGGGCTTTTCCGGCACGATGAGCTCGTCGAAGATGGTGCGATATTGAATCATGGCGGTGCGGAGCTCTTCGGTAGAGGCTTCAGAGCGGCCGAGGCGGACAGCGACGGCGTGCGCCAAGCGGTAGTTTTCCATGACGCGGGGGTAGGAAACCGAGAGATCGTCGGCGCGCTGCTCGAAGCCGGCCTGGGGGTAGCCGCGGGCTGCAAGGAGCGAGTTGATCAGGTCGTCGGCTTCAGTGACGGAGGCCTTGGGATGATCGACAAAGCGGGATTGCACGGTGTGCCACTCGTAGACAAAGCGATCATGCTCGGTGGGACCGAGTTCGCGGATCTTGAGGGCTTCGACGTGGGTTTCGCGGTCGGCCAGCTTGGCTTCAGCCTTCTTGGTTGAACCGTGCTTGCGGACGGCGCGATCGTACTCGGTGCCGAAGCGATTCTTCAGGGCGACGGTTTTGGCTTTGCGGCGTTCAAAGAACACGGCAAGCGCAAGGATCACCACGACGACGAGCACAAACGCGATGATGAAAAGCTGGAAGATCGTGAAGTGATAGTTCATGAAGGTCATTGCATTCTCCTGTGCGGGATTTCCGGGACGGCCGGGGCGGACGGCGGGGAACCTTTACACAATCCATCTTGCGCGGACGGGCAGGAGAATGCTGACCAGAATTGCTCTGTGCGGAATCAGCTCTTAGCTTCTAGCTTGTTCCTGGCGATTCGATCTGCCCAGCGGCCCGGTGGGCGTGGTTTTCCACTCTTGCCGCAAAGAGACATAGCGGGCCTCCGAGCAAGGTTTGGGGCGTGGCGGCCGGAAGTTTCAGTCCCGATCGTTTTCTCTGGAATCGCGGAGACGGAAAGGAGTAAAGCGGGATTGGCGATCTGAGCGCCAGTCTTCGCCATCGCTCATGGAGCTGAGCTGGCGGAGGTCACGGTCGTACTCGGAGCCGAAGTAGTTGAGGAATGGAGGCGTCTTTGCGCGGCGCTTGAGGAGAAACCTGGCGAGAGTGAAGACGATGATAAGGAAGAGGACAAGACAGCTAGCGAGGAATTGCCAATTCGTCAGGTGGTAGTGCATTGGGTTCTCCTGTGCACGGAATTGCCGCAATGGCTAACAGAGGGCTTGGCCAGGGCAAAAGGGTATGCCCATGAAGCATGAACGGGACAGGAGGGGGAAGGCTGTTCAGAATTGCTCAGATTCCGGGGAGAGGAGGAAAACGTGTGGAAAAGGCTCTAGTGCTCGTCCCTGGCGGGGCGGAGCATGAGGGCTTTGATGGCTTCGCGGGGGTCTTTGCCTTCATTGAGGATCTGTTCCATCTGTTCGGCGATGGGCATTTCGATGCCGTGGCGGCGGGCGAGGCCGAGTGCGGCGCGGGTGGTGAGGACGCCTTCGGCGACTTTGCCGCCGAGCGAGGCGAGGATCTCAGGAAGTTTGCGGCCCTGGCCGAGTTCCTGGCCTACGGTACGGTTGCGGGAGAGCGAACCGGTGCAGGTGAGGACCAGATCGCCGACGCCGGAGAGTCCGGCGAGGGTTTCGCGGCGGCCACCGCAGGCGACGGCGAGGCGGGTAATTTCGGCGATGCCGCGGGTCATGAGAGCGGCGGCGGAGTTGTAGCCAAGGCCGACACCGGCGGCGACACCGGCGGCGATGGCGATGACGTTCTTGAGGGCTCCGCCGAGCTCGACGCCGATGACGTCGGTGGAGGTGTAGAGGCGGAGTGTCTCGGAGGAGAATTCGGTCTGGATGCGGGCGGCGATGGCAGGATCGTCAAAGGCGACGGTGAGGGCGGTGGGCTGGCCCTGAGCGACTTCCAGGGCGAAGCTGGGGCCGGAGAGGGCACCGATTTGGAGGGAGAATCCCTCAGGGGCTGAAGCCCACGCTGGTTTTGCGGCATTTGCGGCACGACTGAAGTCGTGCCCTTTCAAACCCTCAGGGGCTAAAGCCCGCGAATCATTTTGGTGGGCTTGCGGCACGACTGAAGTCGTGCCCTGATACAAAGCTTCCGGGGCTAAAGCCCGCGTTGATGCGATTGGGCTTACACGGGGGTTAAAACCCCCGTCTCCCTCCGCCGATTCAAAACCCCCGTCTCCCTCCGCCGATTCGGCGAGGCAGGAGGCGATGACCTGGGTCATGCGGAGAAAGGAGTGGTTCTCAACACCCTTGGTGGCGCTGACGATGATCTGACCGGGGCGGAGATGAGGGCCGAGGCGGGCGAAGGTGGAGCGGAGGAACTCCGAGGGAACGACGGAGAGGATGATGTCCGCGTCGTGGACGGCGGCGTTGTCGCCGGTGATGACGATCTCAGGCGGAAGAGGGAAGCCGGGGAAAAAGAGCTTGTTTTCGCCGGCATCGATGATTTCCTGGGCGAATTGAGGACTGTGGGCCCAGAGCGAGAGCTGGTGGCCGCCGCGGCGATGGAGCGAGAGGGCGAGGGCCGTTCCCCAGGCACCGGAACCCAAGACGATGATGCGGCTCATGCGGGCCTCTTCTCTCCGGAGTTTGCGCCGAGGCGGGATTCCGTGCCGGCAAGCAGGCGGCGAATGTTCTGGTGGTGCTTGGCGATGATGAGGAGGGCGACGGCGATTTGAACGGCGATGAAGAACGGCGGGCGGTCGCCATGGACGAGAAACCAGGCAAAGACTGGGAAGCTGGCTGCGCCGAGGACGGAGGCCAGCGAGACATAGCGGCTGAGGAGAAGGACGAGAAAGAAGACGGAGATGGCGGCTAAGGCAGCCCAGGGAGCGGCGACCAGGAAGACGCCAAAGCCGGTGGCTACTCCCTTGCCTCCGTGGAAGCCGAGCCAGACGGGGAAGAGATGGCCGAGGACGGCGCAGAGGGCCGCGAGGGCCATCAGGTTTCGCAGCGAAGCCTGGGGGAGCAAAGAGCCGTGATCGGCTGCCACCATGACGGCGATGAGCGCGCCCAGCCAGACGGCGGAGCAGCCTTTGAGCATGTCGAGCAGGAAGGTGGCCGCGCCCAGGCCCTTGCCGCCGGAGCGAAGGACGTTGGTGGCGCCGATGTTGCCGCTGCCGGATTGCCGGATGTCTTCCTTGCGAAAGAGGCGGAAGATGAGGTAGCCGGTGGGGATCGAGCCGAGCAGGTAAGCGGCGACCACGATGAGCAGGCTTGCAAGGACCATAACGAAAGAGAGTTTAGCAGGTGAAGGCGGCTGATGGCTGAGGCTTGGCGCGGGCGCAGTGGCGCTGCGGATCAACAGAACCGGTTGGGGTTCGAGGTATTCCACCCTTTTCGCAAGGAACGCGAAAAGGATGGCGCCCCCGCTGTGCTGATTGACGGGGTTGTGAACAAAGGCAGCGAGCTGGCCCGCTGCGCGGGGTAGCGAGTTGGCAAGTTGGCGGGTTCATTGGCGGCGTAACTTGCCAGCGCGAGTCGAGATGCCCCTGATGAATGGGCTCCGGTTGGGGTTGGTGGTATCCCACCCTTGGCGCAAAACAAGAACGCGCCAAGGATGGGGCACCCAATCGTTGCCGGAGGGTCCGGCGTGGGGGTCATCGGGGCCGCAACTCTCCAAGGCGAGTCAGGCTGCTCAGAAAGACACCGGCCAGGGTGGGCGCCCAGTCCACAAAGATGTCCTAACGGCTTGACAAGGCGCGGCGGGCGGAGCGAACCTCGGCTGCGAGGACTTGAAGAATCTTGAGGGAGAGATGCGGGCTGGTCTGCATGAAGCTGGTGAATTCGTCGCGGGTGACAAAGCTGAGGCGGGCGCCATCGCGGGCGATGGCCGTGAGCGTGTAGGGCTCGTCGCCGATGAGTCCCGGCAGGCCCAACAATGAGCCGGCGGGGGCCTGGATGGAGATGAGCTGCTCGCCCTTTGGAGATGTCATGGTAAGGGTGAGTTCGCCGAGGTCGAGGATATAGAGGCCTTGCGGGATGTCGCCCTGACGGAAGAGCACGCGATCTCCGCCACAGGAGATGGCGGTGGAACGCTTTTCGAGCGCATCAATCAGCTCCGGGTCGGCGAGAAATGCGGACGAGTCTAGCTTCATTTGCGGGCCTCCATGGATAAAAGTTGGTATGAACGGGGCGAAAGATGTGTCGGATGCCATATAGGGCCATGGTTTCACGCGGGGCGATTGCTTGTAGTGACGGGCGTCACATATTGGTGGTTAACCGAACGGGGGCTCCGCAGAGGGCGCGCTGCAGCCGGTTGGCGGGCTGGCGGGCGCGCTTTTGCGCCTCGTGCAAGAATTGAAGGAAGGGAGAGCGCGGTTTGAAAGCTTGGCCTGTGGTGGGCATCGTGCTGATGCAAGGCATCCTGTTTCTTGCCCACTGGTTTATCTATCACACGTGGATCGCCTTCTGGTGGCCTCTGAGCCCTCTGGCCGCGTTGGCGCTGCGGTGGGCGCTGTTCCTGCTGGCCCTTAGTTTCATCGCGGCGGCGCTGCTCGGGTTCTATTCCGCGAACCGTTTCGTCACAGTGCTCTATCGGCTTGCCGCAGTCTGGCTGGGGCTGCTCAACTTCTTCTTTATGGCTGCCTGCCTGTGCTGGCTTGTGAGTCCCGTGCTGGCGCCTCTGGGGATGACGGCGGAGAAGCCGCTGCTAGCGGCGACGCTTTTCAGCCTGGCGGTTGCAGCCGCGCTCTATGGCCTGGTGAATGCTCGATTCATCCGCATCCGGCGCATCCCGGTTCAACTTGTGGGCCTGCCCACGTCCTGGCAGGGGCGCACCGGCCTGGTGTTGAGCGATTTGCACCTCGGACACGTGAACGGCCCCGGATTCAGCCAACGCCTGGTGGGGCTGGCCGCGCGGCTCAAGCCGGAGATTATCTTCTTTCCCGGCGACCTCTTCGACGGGTCAAAGGCCGACGCCGACGCTCTGGCGGAGCCCTTTCGCGCGCTTGCCCCGCCCTTTGGCAGCTACTTTTCGACCGGCAACCATGACGAATTTGGCGACGCCGCCCACTACGGCGAGGTGCTCACCCGCGTCGGAGTCCGCGTGCTGGCCAATGAAATGGTTACGGTGGACGGGCTACAGATCGCGGGCGTGGCGAATGGCGACGCCAGTTATCCCATCCGGCTGCGGGCCGCTCTGGAGAGCCTGCACCTAGATCGAGGCAGGGCGAGCATTCTGCTCAACCACATACCCCATCGGCTGCCGATCGTGGAGCAGGCCGATATCAGCCTGCAACTCTCCGGGCACACACACAGCGGACAGATGTTTCCCATCACCTGGTTTACACGGCGCATCTTCGGCAAGTTCAATGATGGGCTACAGCGATTCGGCGGCTTGCAGGTTGTGACATCGAGCGGGGTGGGGACGTGGGGACCACCGATGCGGGTTGGGACGCATTCTGAGGTGGTTTTGCTCAGGTTTGAGCGGGGGTGAATCATGCTATAATGTAGCAACGTACCTACAGCGAGGAGGCGCCGTGGCAATTACAACCTTATCGAGCCGGGAATTCAACCAGGACACGGGAAGAGCCAAGAGAGCCGCGCGCAAAGGCCCGGTCTTCATCACGGATCGCGGGCGGCCAGCCCATGTGCTGCTCTCGATTGAGCAGTACCAGAAGATTACGAACAAGCGGAAGAGCATTGTCGAGCTGTTAGCCATGCCCGAGGCCGATCTGGTTGAATTTGATCCGCCTCGTTTGGGTGGCGAGCTTTTCAAGCCGGTTAACTTGTCATGATGTATCTGCTCGATACCAATGTCGTCTCAGAGTTGCGCAAGGCCCGATTTTTTGAAGGCAAATTAAGCAAAGCAGATCTCCAAGTAACGGCTTGGGCAAATGGCGTGTCCTCCGAATCCATGTTTCTGTCGGTTATTTCCGTACTGGAATTGGAGCAGGGAACGCTCCAGATGGAACGTCGCGATGTGCTCCAGGGAGCGATGCTCCGCTCTTGGCTCGATCGTCAGGTTCTGCCGTCTTTTGCCAATCGCATCGTGCCGGTAGACAGTGTCGTAGCGCTGCGATGCGCAACCCTGCATATTCCCGATCCACGCCACTACCGCGACTCTCTGATCGCCGCAACCGCCCTGGTTCACGGCATGACGGTTGTCACGCGCAATGTGAACGACTTCGAACCTACCGGCGTTGCAATACTCGATCCCTGGCAACCCAGATAAGGGTCTCGTGCGCTTGAGCCGCTCGGCTCCGCAGTCGCCGGTAGGAGGGCTGCCCGAGGTGTGATGCGCGCAACACGGGATAGCGGCCGGGGCGGAGTAGCATGAGATTTAACCTTAAAGGGAGCGAATGCATCGCTAGAAAAGAATCCGCGGCGGAATCGCGTGAGGGGGAAGAGTGAAATGAGTGAGGAAACGCAGGCAAAGCAAGGATGCTGCGTGGTCCGGACCCGTTTGCATGGGATCGAACTGCTGCTGAATTCCCGGCTCAACAAGGGGACGGCTTTTACCGAAGAGGAGCGCGACGCATTCGCTCTGCACGGGCTGCTGCCGCCTCACATTGGCACGCTGGAGGACCAGCGGAAGCGGCGCAAGAGGGTTCTGGACGGGCGGGCCACACCTTTTTTGAAGTACAGCAACATGCGCGACTTGCAGGACAACTGCGAGACGCTTTTCTACTCGATGATCGAGCGCTATACCGAAGAGTTGCTGCCGATTGTCTATACGCCGGCGGTGGGCGAGGGGTGCCAGCGCTTCAGCGAGATCTGGCGGCGGCCGCGCGGTCTTTTTCTGAGCTATCCGCAGAAGCACCGGATAAGGCAAATCCTGGCTGATCCGCGTTTTGACGAGGTGCGCTGCATCGTGGTTTCGGACGGCGAACGCATTCTCGGGCTGGGCGACCAGGGCGCGGGCGGCATGGGCATTCCCATCGGCAAGATGGCGCTCTACACGGCGCTGGGCGGGATTCCGCCGGAGCACTGCCTGCCGATTCTGCTCGATGTGGGCACGGACAATGAAGCGCGGCTGCAAGATCCGATTTACATCGGCTGGCAGCACAAGCGCGTTCGGGGCGCTGCGTACGACGAGTTCATCGAGGCCTTTGTGACCGCCGTCAAGGAGCGCTGGCCGAATATTCTCTTGCAGTGGGAGGACTTTGCCGGGGTCAACGCGGCGATCCTGCTGAGACGCTACCGCGACCGGCTGTGCACCTTCAACGACGACATCCAGGGAACCGCCGCCGTGACTACCGGTACGCTGCTGGCCGCCGTTCGCGCCACCGGGCTTCCGCTGAAGGAACAAACCATTGCGATGTTCGGGTCAGGCTCGGCGGGGATCGGGATCTGCGATCTGCTGGTTGCCCGGATGCAGGAAGAGGGACTGAGCGAGGCCGAGGCGCGGAAGCGGATCTACGCCTTCAATCGCTACGGGCTTCTGGTGGAGGGATGCGAGGGGATCCGCCCCGGCCAGGAGACGCTGCTGCGCAAGAGAGCCGATGTGGAGGGGTGGAAGCTGTCCGGCTCGTCTAAAGACGAGTGCGCAATCTCGCTGCTGGATGTGGTGCGCAACGCCCGAGTGACGGTGCTGGTGGGCGTCTCGGCACAGACGGGCGCGTTCACCGAGGAGATTGTCCGCGAGATGGCCAGCCACACGACGCGGCCAGTGATCTTTCCGCTGTCAAATCCCACTTCGAAAGCCGAAGCGACGCCGGCCGACTTGCTGCGCTGGACCGATGGGCGCGTTCTGGTGGGGACGGGAAGTCCGTTCAAGCCGGTCGAGGTCAACGGCAGGCCGGTGCGCATCTCGCAGGTGAACAACTCGTTCATCTTTCCCGGCCTTGCGCTGGGGATTCTGGTGTCACGTTCGACGCACGTCTCCGATGCCATGATCATGGCATCGGCCAAGGCGCTGGCCAGCCTGTCGCCGACGCTGGAGGAGCCGGAGGCTCCGCTGCTGCCGCCGATTGCCGATTGCCGCAAGGTGAGCCTGGTGGTGGCTGAGGCCGTGGCCAAGCAGGCCATGGCTGACGGTGCAGCCGAGAAGGTGGATGAAGCAACTCTGCGTGAGCGGCTCTGCGCTTATGTGTGGGAGCCGGTTTATCTGCCGTATGAGCGGATTGTGTAATCCGCCTGGCTTCGCATAATTGCCGATGGCCAGACCGCTTCCAAGAGACTGCGGGTTATTCGGTCACGGCCTGGGTTCTGGAGTTAGTGCTCGTCGTGGATCTCCTTGAGGAGTTGGCATTACTGTTGCCGCTCGGTTTCGGTCGCTCCGGGTGAAACACCGCGCAGGCCTTCGACGGGACGAGTGGGCTGTCTACCACGAGAAGGAAGACGCCGGAGTTCCAACGCGGCGGATTGGCAGGATCGAGCCTGATCCAGACCCGGCTGCCGTCCCTTGCGGCGTCGATGGCGCCCGGCTGACTGTCTTGATTGGCGGAGGTCACCAAAAGGATGCTCTTTGACCAGTCAACCGAGGGGAGCGGAGTGCTCCTTGTCCATCCCGCCGGAACCAGGATTGCTTCAAGTTGCGATAGGTTCGCAACGACCCGGCAACTGTCGGGCTCAGATACCCGTGTAGTCACGAAATACCAGCTCTTGATGGTCTGTGAGGACGCGCTCGCGGTGAAGCCGAGCAAGATGAGTACAAGCGCACAGCGGTTTCTTGAGATCAATGATTTGCCTCCTTTGCCGCAGTTGCCGGATCTCCGGGATTGGCTGGGGCGGGCGACCAAGCATCCGGCATGGGAGCGTTCACCGTTGTAACGCCTTGCGCGGGCGGTTGATCGGTTGCCTCGGTGGTCTTTTGGTAGTTGATATCGCCCTTTACCACGAGAGCGACGATGGTCAATAACACGCCAAGGGTTACGATGACCAAGCCCGGCGAGGCGGTGTGCAATGATCCTTGGATATCTCCTTTTGTAACAGCCAGCTCAAAACTCGCCTCCGCTGTTCTAAGCACGTAGAGCGTCCCAGTGAAGATGAGAATGAATCCGAGGAAGAGTGACGAAGTCTTGATAAAGGCAGCTCCAAGGGCACGGGCGTAGGTGATGACTGCCGCGTGATCTACCGGATCTTCCGGTGCGCCCACCGCCCCGGCGGGGGCGTTGGCGACGGCTGTCGCGGCGCGCAGACCTCCAAGGTAGGAATAAGTCTGGATGCCCAATCCCGCCACCAGAAGAATCGCTACAAAAACCAGGATCACTGAGACCACCCTGAACAGGCTCTTCGAGAGAATGTCCAACTTGGGCGCCGGGCCAGTTGGCACAGGTGGAGTGGTGGCCATCAATACCTCCGGGCTAAAGCATTTTCACTTCACAGATTGACATGAGGACAGCGGAGAAGGTGTTTCTTCCCTGGGGGAAAAAGCCATTCAGCTGCGTGGATTCTCCAGGACGGCAAAATCGGGGAAGCTGTAACCACCCAGCATAGCTCCGAATTTTAGGAGATGGACACGCGCTTTGCAAGCGATTTCCGCTGTCTTTTTTCCAATCGGCCAACGCTCCCCGGCCGAGCCAGGCTTCTCGCGCTTATGCCCCAGCCGCTCGCATGGTCTTGTAGCCCGACAAGCCATAGTAGGCAATAAAAATGTAGCAAATGATCGGCAGGACGAACGCGTATTGAATTCCGATCTTGTCCGCCAGGAAGCCGAAGAGCGGGGGAATCACCGCTCCGCCGACGTTCCCGATGGTGATGACGCCGGAACCCTCACTGGTCAACGGTCCCAGTTCGGCGATGCCGAGGGCGAAGATGGTCGGATACATGATGGAGTTGGCGAGGCCGCAGAGAACCAGGCTCCAGATGGCGACCTGACCCGCAGTGAACATGGAGACCAGCATAAGGGCGACGCCAAAAATGCCCAGTACGACGAGCATCTTTTCGGCTTTGATCACGCTCATCAGGGCGCTCCCGATAAATCGGCCCGCCATGATGAGGAGGTAGTAGACCGTCACCAGGATTCCAGCCGTTTCCAGGCTCCCAATGCCCTGCTCCTGGAAGAACCGGATGCCAATCGCGGCGAGGGCGATCTCAACGCCCACATAGAAGAAGATGCCCACCATACCCAGGACGGTGTGTGAAAAGCTCCAGATGCCGCGGCCCGCCGTCGGAGCGCCTTCGTTGCCGGGGCGGTATGACTCGCTCCGGGTGATCGCCGGCAAATGCATGAACATCACCGCAAAGCCCAGTACCAGCAGTCCTGCGGCAATGTATACGTAAGGCATTTCCAGCATATGAGCCTGGCTGGCCGCATCGGAGACCTTGCTGGTATCGGAGAGGATGAAGCGGCCCGCAAACCACCCGGCCACGGCCGATGCGCCGGAGTTGAAGGCCTGCGCCAGGTTCAGCCGCGCCGAAGCGCTCGACTCGGGGCCGAGAATCGCGACATAGGGGTTGGCCGAGGTCTGCAAGGCGCAGACGCCGGAGGCCAGCACGAAAATCGCTGTTAGCGTCAGAGGAAAACTCACCAGATTGGCTGCGGGAATAAACAACAAGGCGCCCGCCACCATAATGAAGAGCGAAATCACCATCGTGCGCTTGTAACCCACCTTCTCGATGAGCTTGGCGCTGGGGACTGAAAAGACCAGGTAGGCAAAGAACCAGGCTGAGGTAGCCAGCATGCCCGAGAAGTGGTTCAGCTTGAAGATGTCCTCGAGTTTGTGCACCAACTGGTTGTTGAGGCTGGTGAGGAATCCGAAGATGCCGAAGAGGGCGGTGACGATGATGAACGGAACCGTGTAGTTGGGCGCGCTTTGAGCCGCCGGTCGTGTGGATGGTGTCGCCATGAAGAATTTCCCTCGCTTCCTTTGGAAGGCTCTCTGATCCGGGTTGTTAGCCCGTGGACTTGCCGGCGGCTCGAAACCGTCGCCCCGGCCTCCGGCCGGGCCGGCGGGCAAGGGCACGGAAAAACCGCGCGGAAAGTATCCAAACCACTCTACGCATCGGGGCGCGGGCGCGTCCAGCAGAAAATGGAAAGGTTTTCATAGGTTCTCGCTCCAGAGCGGCGCGCCGGGGTTTTGGGGCCTGCCTTCGGCGGCAGGCAGGCTCTGGCCGCTGCTAGTGAGCACAACCGCCTGGGATTTGGGGATTCTTGATTCTTTCGCTCAACGCAGAGGAATTTGGAAACGATTTGGCGGGTTAGCCCCGCTTCGCGGGATTGCAAGTTAGCGAGTTAGCGGTTGATGGCTGGAGCGACTCGGAAGGGGGCCGGGCTGGCGGCGTGAAACAATGCTTTCCATGCCCCGCTTGCGCAGCGACGCGCTTGGTCTTTACATCTCGATTCCTTTTTGCCGGTCAAAGTGCACCTATTGCAACTTTGCCTCCGGGGTTTATCCGGCCAGCGAACATGCGCGCTATGTTGGGCGGCTCATTGAGGATTTGGCGGGCGCCGGGGAGTGGGCGGAGCGGATGGGCGTGGAGTTGCCGCGCCGCGTAGACACGATCTACCTGGGCGGCGGAACGCCCAGTCTGCTTGCTCCGGAGTTGGTAGCACGGCTGTTTGCTGCGGTGCGGACGGAGTTCGAGATTCTGCCAGGGGCGGAGGTCACGGTGGAGTGCGCACCGGGGCAGCTTGGGGATGCGACACTGGCGGCGATGGCCGAGGCGGGGGTGAACCGCGTGAGCCTGGGCGTGCAGTCGTTCATCGACCGGGAGGCTGCGGTGAGCGGGCGGTTGCACAGCAGGGCGGTGGTGCTGGAGGATCTGCGGCGGCTGCGCGGTGCGGGGATCGCCAACCTGAATGTGGACCTGATTGCCGGGCTGGCGGGGCAGAGGTTCGCATCGTGGGAGGAGTCGCTGGGGGTGCTGGCCGAGACAGGCGTTCCCCACGCCAGCGTGTACATGCTTGAGGTGGATGAGGACTCGCGGCTGGGCCGGGAGATGCTGGCGCACGGCGTCCGGTACCATGCGGAGCTGGTTCCCACGGACGATGCGATTGCGCGCATGTATGAGACGGCGATTGAAAGGCTGGGCGAGGCAGGGCTGGAGCAATATGAGATTTCAAACTTTTGCCGGCCGGGGATGGAGTCGCGGCACAATCTGCGCTATTGGCAGCGGCGGCCTTATCTGGGAGTGGGGCTGGATGCTTCGTCGATGCTGCGGGAGACACTCACGGAGGATGGCGGCAAGATGCGGCGCGTTTTGCGCTCGACGACGACGGACGACTTGAACGCGTATCTGCCGGGCGCGGAGCCGGTGGAGACGGCGTGGCTGGCGGCGGAGCGGCAACACGAGGAGGCGTGGTTTCTGGGGCTGCGGCTGAATGCGGGCGTGGAAATAGCCGCGCTGGAGCGGGAGTTTGGAGCGGCGATGGTTGCGCCGGCGCTTGATGCCGTCGCGCGGCTTGTTGAGGCAGGTTTGCTTTTCTCCGACGGCGGGAGGGTTTGGCTGAGCGCGCGGGGACGGCTGCTATCGAACGATGTTTTTCAAGAGTTTCTTGGGCTGGAGGCGAGTGGGGTGGGGCCGGGCATTGGGCGGCTGCGGAAAAAGGCATGAATTCAGGTCGAATTCGAAAAGACATCCCGGAGGGGCTGAAGCCCGGCTTTTATTTTGTTGCGTTCCGGCAGCCTTCGACAAGCTCAGGGCAGGCTAAAAGTCGTGCCCTGATACAAAGCAAAAAAAGAGCAAGAACAAAAGCAAAAGCAGGTCCTTCGACTGCGCTGCGCGCCGCTCAGGAAGACATGTCTAATGAGATTCAGGATGACAAGCCTGAACCGGTGGCTACCAGGCAAGGAGTTCGTCGCCGGAGGTGGGGGAGAGGAAGGCTACGGGGGCGGCGCAGGATTGCAGGGAGTTGCCGGCGCACTGGATGGACTCAGGACCGGAGGCTTTGGCGACGAGGAGGGCCTGTTCGGCCTCGCGGAGGACGACGACCGGCGAGCGGCCCAGGCTGGAGGCGATTCCGAAGCAGGCGGAGAGGCGGATGGCGTCGCCGTCGACATGGAAGGGCGAGCAGAAGACATCGACGCGCAGGCGCTCGGCCATCATGACGGCGTTGGCGCTGGTGCAGCCGGGGAGGGCCATAAGGAACTCGTCCTTGCCGGGGCGGCCGAGCAGGTCGTAGCTGCGCAGGAGGCGCGAGGCGCGGGTTGCGACCTGGCAGAGCAGATCGTCGCATGCCTCGGAGCCGAGGCGCGAGTTCCAGTGGCCGAAGTCGTCGATGTCGAAGAGAATGAGGCAGAGGGAGCTTTTCATGCGCTGGACGCGGTCGGTTTCGCGAAAGAGCATGGAGAGCATGGTTTCGCGGTTGTAGACGCCGGTGAGGTGGTCGGTCTGGGCGTTGAGGGCGGCGGCTTCGCGGAGGAGTTCGAGCTCGCGGAGGCGGCGATGGCCGCGCAGGACGGCTTCGAGGCGAAGGCGCAGGAAGGCCGGTTCGATGGAGCGCGGGGCGAGGTCGTCGATGACGCCCTCGGCGAGACGATCGATCCACTCCTGGGTGACGGTGTCCGAGGTCAGGACAATGGGGAAGCGCCTGCCGGTCGCCTCGGCGCGGGCCGCGGCAAGGAGGCGGCTGATTTCCATGCCGGGCAGGTTGACGTCGATGAGGGCAACGGTGGGCGGATGGGCTGCGGTCAGCGCAGGGAGGGCGGCTTCGGCGGAGAGGAAGACTTCCACGCGGGCTCCATTGGCGGCCAGTACGGGTTCGACGGCAGCCAGCAAAGCTGGCTCGGCCGAGGCGAGCAGGAAGGTATGGGGGAAGTGGGTGAACATGGTGGAAACCCTCGATAGGGAATGCATCGGCGAAGATTAGAAATTGATTAGAGAGCGGGGCTGGATTCTTCAGAGTTTTTCAATGACTTTTGAGCGCGAAGAGGCGTGCCGAAGGTCACCGGGTGAGGGAAGCGCCGGAATGCCGTTGGGTCCAGGGCGCTACAAGATGGAGTCAAGCCAGAGGTTCCAGAAGCGGGCCGCAGCCTGAGCGAGGGCGGGGGCATGCTGGTGGGCGGAGGAGCGCAGGCCGGCGGGGGAGATGCGGGCATGATTCAATTCGCAGGCATGGCCCACATACCAGGACTCCAGGCCGTCGGCGGTGACTTCGGGATGGAATTGCAGGGCCAGGGCGAAGCCGCCGATGGCGAAGGCCTGATGGGCGTAGCGTTCTGTCCTGGCCAGATGGAGCGCGCCGGGGGGCAGGTCAAAGGTATCGCCATGCCAGTGAAAGACGGAGAGCGAGGGCGCGAGGAGCGGGGCGAACCATTTGGGAGGATCGAGATTCGGCGCGGGCTGGAGAGGCGACCAGCCGATCTCTTTTCCATTGAGGCCGGGATAGACGCGCGCGCCGAGGGCGGCGGCCATGAGCTGCGCGCCCAGGCAGATTCCGAGAATGGGCTTGCGGGCGGCAAGGCGCTGGGCGATGAGGGCGATTTCATCTTTGAGAAACGGGTATTCCTCGTGGTCATAGACGCCGATGGGACCACCGAGAACGATGAGAAGGTCGCAGGACGCGGCCTGCGGCAGGGGGAAGGCGGCCTCAGAGGCGTTGACGTGCTCGATTTCAAAGCCTCGCGCGCGGAGCGGGGCTTCGAGGGTGCCAAGGTCTTCGAAGGTTACGTGGCTGAGGACGAGGGCGCGGGAAGTGTGGCTCGGCATGAAAGTAGTTTAAGGGGTGACGCGGGGGTGGGCCAGGGGGTCGTGCTATCCCACCCTTTTCGTCAAGAGCGCGAAAAGGATGGGGCACGGAGCGTGGCTGGCGAGATCGGCAAGAACAACCGCAGGTCCTTCGACTTCGCTGCGCTCCGCTCCTGATGAACAAGAGGACTCGGTGAGGCGGTTTCAAAACAAAACCAGCAAGTTGGCCACCGCTTCGCGGTGATTGCGAGTTAGCAAGTTAGCGGCAGTTCATTGCGGCCGTAACTTGCAAGAGCGAGGCGGACTGCTCAGGGCGACAGGCCAATCATCTAATCGACGAAGTCGACTTCGGGGGCGATGGGGATGATGCCGCGCTCGTGGCCCAGGTCGAGGAGCTTGCGGATGGCCTCGCGGCCGTCTGCGCCGTAGTCCAGGGTGCGCTCGTTGACGTACATGCTGACAAAGCGGCTGGCGAGGCGTGTGTCGAGGTCGCGGGCGAATTGCATGGCATATTCCAGGGCTTGCTCGCGGTTATCGAGGGCGTGCTGGATGCTGTCGCGCAAGGCTTTGGAGATGATCTTGTGGGACTCGGCGCCGAGGGAGCGGCGGATGGCGTTTCCTCCCAAGGGCAGGACGAGGCCGGTGGTCTCGCGCCACCAGACGCCCAGGTCAAGAACCTTGTAGAGGCCGCTGGAACTGTAAGTGAGCTGGCCCTCGTGGATGATGAGCCCGGCTTCAAATTCGCCTGCCAGGATGGCGGGGATGATCTTGTCGAAGGGCACGGTCTCAGTGCGGAGCTCGGGATTGAAGACCTTGAGGGCGAGGTAAGCGGTGGTGAGCGTGCCGGGGACGGCGATCTTGATGCGGCCCAGATCCTCGGGGGCGAGGGGCTTGCTGGAGACGATCATGGGGCCGTAGCCCTCGCCAACGCTGCCGCCGCAGCCCATCAAGGTGTAGTTCCGCTGCAAGTAGGGGTAGGCGTGGAAGCTGATGGCGGTAACGTCAAAGAAGGCCTCGTCGCGGGCGCGGCGGTTGAGGGTTTCAATGTCGCAGAGGGTGTGGGAGAAGCGGTAGCCGGGGACGCGGATCTTGTTGGTGGCCAGGCCATAGAACATGAAGGCGTCATCGGAGTCGGGACTGTGGGCGATGGAGATGTCGATGATATCGGTGGAAGCGGCGACTGGCGAACTTTGATTACTCACGGGGAACGAAGATCCTTTCAACGTCGAACTGCAATCAGTTGTTAGATGCGATTAACGGGCTTTGCGGCGCAGGCGCTGGAAACCGGCGGCAAGGCCGGCGGCTGCGGCCACCTTAAGAGTGTCTCCTGCCAGGAAGGGCAGAACGCCGAGGGCAAAGGCCGTCTGAGCCGAGGCGTGGGTGAGCGCGGCCAGCCAGAGGAAGCCGCTGAAGAGAATGGCCAGGTTGCCGGCGGCGGCGCAGGCAAGGGCCTGCCAGAAGCCGCGCTCGCCGCGCCGCCAGAGAAGTGAAATCAGCAGGGCGGCAAGGGGATAGGCGAGGAGGTAGCCGCCCGTGGGTCCGAGGAGGTGGGCAAGGCCGGAGAGCGGGCTGGGAGCGAAGACCGGCAGGCCAAGTGCGCCTTCAGCGAGGTAAGCGCCAAGGGAGGCGGCGGCCATGCGCGGGCTGAGCAGGAATCCCAGGAGCAGCACGGCAAATGGTCCCAGGGTGAGCGGAACCGGCGTGAAGTAAAGGGGCAGGGCGAGATGAGAGCAAACGGCTACCAAGGCGCTGGCGGCAAGAGCGATGCCGGCGGAGCGAAGCCAGAGGGAGGTTGCGGGAGCGGCGGCGGGGGCCAGTTGCGCGGAGAGTGTTTTGCTCATTGGGGTTTCCTCGGGACCGGTTTGTGGGCCCTAAATCTCTGTTTCCTGGTCGGTTTCCTCAGCCGGATCGGGAGCCGGACCAGCGCCCGCCGAAGCTTTGGAGCGAAGCCGGGCGCGCTGCACCCAGACATGAATCGTCATCCCAGCAGCCGCAATCAGCAGCGCCGCAAGGGAGACGAGAAGGGCAATGAGCAACCAGCGCATGAGCAGCAAAGCAGGCTCAGAATACCAGACTGATCCGTTTTTTGAAGCTGGCCGCGGAGCAGGGAGCCGGGCTTCAGGGCAGGCGGAGGCAGGATTCGAGCCATTCGAGATAGGGCGGGCTGGCCGCGTCGACCTTGAAGACGAGGAATTCGGGGGTCTGGTAGGTGTGCAGTTCGCGCAGGCGGGCTTCAAGGGCGGCAAGTTGGCCGGGGCCGGTTTTGATGAGCAGCAGGGTTTCTGAGCCGGACTCGATCTTGCCCTGCCAGCGGTAGATGGACTGGACGGCGGGAATGAGCGTGGCGCAGGCGGCGAGGCGCTCTTCGACCAGTGTGCGGCCGAGGCGCGCTGCCTCTTCCGGGTTGGCCGTGGTGGTGAGGACGAGGCGGGCTGGCGGGGTGTCGGGCACGGGGTGGCTCCACTTTCAGCGGGACAGCGCCAGTGTACGAGCGCGGGGCCACTGTTGACATGATAGGTCTCATGGCGGTCCGGAAGACCGCCCCTTACCGGCTCCTCGCGTACCTACCCACCCCCACCCGTATTCTGTAAAGAAATTCCTTGTTTTCAATATGATACAGTGATGGTGCTGCTCCAAATCCTTCATTCCAATGGAGTTCTTTGCAGATTTTAGATTCCAAAGGGGTTACGGTGTTTTTTGTGGCGTTTGTGAGTCTTTGGCAGCGCACCGGGGCATTTCCTTGCTGATCTTCTACTGATGATTATGCGACAACGGTGGGAAATTATCTGCAAACACATTTCAGTCGCCGCCGACTCGCAGGGATGGGGTGGCGCAGGCGTGCGGCTTCTTCGGGGTTGGCCGCGGTGGGGAGGACGATGCCGGCTGGCGGGGTGTCGGGCATGGGGTTCCATGGTCAGTGTACGTGGATGAGCGCTCGCGCCGCACATTCTCGATGGCATTTTTTCTTCTATCCTGCTACGCTTTTTCCATGCAGATCACGGTCACCATCCCGGATGATTTTGCCGCGCGGGTACAGGCTCGCGGCCTGGCGCCGGAGAACTACGTAGAGAGCCTGATCGATGATGCGGCGCGCGTGGCTCCCAAGCCCCTGCCTCCGGCCAAGCCGAAGATGGATATGGAGACATTCCTCCGGGAAATGGCTGCTTTTTCCGATAAGATTCCTCAACTTCCCGATGAGGCCTTTACCCGCGAGAGTTTTTATCAGGACCATGACTGATGTCGTCCGCGCCGAGGTATTTGATCGATACCAATGTTCTATTGCGGATATTTCGGCCCGACGATCCCCAGCACCACCTGGCAAGGGCAGCTCTCGATGAGTTGGACAGGCGTGGAATTGAAGCTTGTTTCTCGCTGCAAAATGTAGCTGAGTTCTGGAACGTCTGTACCCGGCCCCTGGAACGAAACGGCTATGGCCTCTCCATCTCCGACACCAGCCGGTGCGTCGACCGAATTGAACGCACAATGACGTTTCTGCCCGACGATGGGGAAATCTATTCGATATGGCGCCGGCTGGTGGTTGAACATCAAGTGCGTGGCGTTCAGGTACACAATGCGCGCCTTGTTGCGATCATGCAGGCCTATGGTTTGACCCATATTCTGACGCTGAATCAGCCTGATTTTCTCCGTTACGTTCATTTGCAGGTCGTTCATCCCAGCCAAGTGCAGCCCGCCGGCCGATAGCCGCGATTCCCCTCCGCAAAGTGGTCCGAAGAACTTGCCCCGTGGGGCTGAGTAGGGCAGTATGAAGTTGGGGCCGGTAGAGCCGGCGCGGGGGAGTTTGACGATGGCAAAGATCAGGTTTGGGACTTCGGGATGGCGGACGATTGTGGCGGATGGGTTTACTGTGGCCAATATCCGGCTGGCGGTGGAGGGGATTGCGGCTTATGTGAAGACGCAACCGGCGCCGCACCGGGTTCTGGTGGGCCGCGACCCGCGCTTTCTGGGAGAGAGCTTTGTGGATGTGGCGGCGCGGGTGCTGGCCGGAGCGGGGATCACGCCGATTGTGATTTCAGAGGCCGCGCCGACGCCGGCCATCTCCTATGCCGTGCGCAGGCTGAAGACCTCCGGCGCCATCAACTTCACCGCCTCGCACAATCCGCCGGAGTACAACGGCATCAAGTTCTCGACGGCCGACGGCGCGCCGGCTCTGCCCGAGGTGACGGACGAGATTGAGGCGGCGATTGCGGTGCAGGAGGCGAGCAGCGCGGAGATTCCCGCGGCAGATCCACCCGAAGGGGGCTTTGAGACGGCAGACGTGAAGCCGGCGTTTTTGAAGCGGCTGGCTGAACTGGTGGATCTGAAGGCGATTGCCAAGTCGGGAATCAAGGTAGTCTACGACCCGTTCTGGGGCGCGGGGCGCGGATACAGCTCGGAGATTCTGCGCGAGGCGGGCGTGGCTGTGGAGACGGTTCACGATTACCGGGATGTGTTGTTTGGCGGCCATGCGCCAGAACCGGATGACGAGTTGCTGGGCGACGCCAGGGCAAAGATGCGGGAGATTGGCGCGCATCTCGGCATTGCGACGGATGGGGATGCTGACCGCTTCGGCATTGTGGACGAGGATGGGAGCTTCATCCAGCCGAATTACGTGATTGCGCTGCTCTTCGACTACCTGGTGGAGACGCGGGGCTGGCGGAACGGCGTGGCCAAGAGCGTGGCGACAACCAACCTGATCAACGCGCTGGCTGAGTACCACAAGGTTCCGCTTTATGAGACGCCGGTGGGGTTCAAGTTCATCGGCGAACTGATCAACGAAGACAAGATTGCCATCGGCGGCGAGGAGTCGGCGGGACTGACCATCCGCGGGCATGTGCCGGAGAAGGATGGGGTGCTGGCCGGGCTGCTGGTGGCCGAGATGGTGGCCACGCGCGGCAAGAGCCTGGGCGCACAAATGAAGGAGCTGTTTGGCAAAGTTGGTTCCTTCTATCCAAATCGGCAGAACTTCCGCTTGACTGCGGAGGGGATGGATGCGTTCACTGAGAAGTTGGAGGCTGATCCGGCGGAACTGAGCGGGCGCAAGGTGGTCGGGGTGGTGCGGACCGACGGACTCAAAGTTATTCTCGAAGACGGGTCATGGGTTTGTTACCGGCTTTCCGGAACGGAGCCGGTGGTGCGGGCCTACACGGAAGCGCGCAGCGAGCAGGATATGGAGGCGCTGAGCGCGGCGGCCGAGAAGTTCGTGCTCCAGTAGGAGCAGGCTGAGGTTGAAATGCCGATTGAGAGCGGACAAACAAGGAAGAACACGGCGGGGGGCGGAGCATCAGCCGTTCAGGGCCGCACGCCGCGGCGCGCGCTGAGTTGGACGGAGCGGGCGTGGCGTCCGGCGGCAACCGCGGTGATGGTGGCGCTGACGCTGCCGCTGGGCTGGCATATCGTTAACGGCAAGAACGGGCTTTCGGCGTGGATGGAGAAGCGCGCCGAGGAGCGGCAGTTGCGCAGGGAGATCGACGATCTGAACGCGGAGAATGCACGGCGGCGCGACCGCATCGAGCAGCTCAAGAACGACCCGGACGCGATCGGAATCGTCGCGCGCGGCCAGTTGCACTATGTGAAATCGAACGAAGTGATTGTCCCCGTATCACCGCAGCCGCAGAGCCAGGCAGAGCCCGCCGGAGCGGGCAAGCAGGCCGGCCGCGTCGATTGAGAAGCATCCATTCCGCAAAAAATGAAAGCAGCGCGCCAGCGCCAAGATGACCAACGAAGCCGTTGTCGTTATTGACGTGCAGAACGCCATCCTGGGCGCTGCCAGAACGGAGCGGCAGGCGGCAAATCATGCCGCGCTGGATGCGGTTGTGGCGAGGATTGCGGAGTTGATCGGAGGGGCGAGAGAGCAGGGCGTTCCAGTTCTTTTTGTGCAGCACGATGGAGCGCAAGGCACATTCGGTTCGGGTTGTGCCGCTTGACCGGGTTCTTGAATCTCAGGCGCGCGGATAGAACTGCTGGTGATGGCTTTGAGCTTCGGGCTCCTCGGGAAGAAGATGGTTGTGAGGGGGTCTCCGTTCTTTTGCCAAGACGCAGAAGGGCTGGAAAGCGAACCAGGTCTCTGACCGGATGAAAAGGTGGTTTGCTGGGCGCGATCGCGGGCTGGGAAGCCCGCGCTACAGCCGGCCGGGAGGCGGGCCCTACACTTTGACAGGTACAGAACCATGCGGTCAAAGAGCTAGCAGGTTAGCCCCGCTTCGCGGGATAGCGAGTTAGCAAGTTAGCGGGTTCGTTGCAGGCGTGGTTTGCAAGCGCGAGTCGAACTTCTTCACATGAACACGACCTGTGGGGTTCGTGGTCTCCCACCCTTTCGCCAAAGAAAAGCGAATGGATGGGGCACGGAGCATTCGGCATTCCGTGCACACAAGAACAAAACCAGTTGGGGTTCGTGGTTTCCCACCCATTCGCCCAAAAACCGCGAATGGATGGGGCACGGAGCTTCCGTGGCAAAATATTCCTCTTGACAATGAGTCTAGTGTATTAGTAGAGTAGACACATCGATGAATCTACGAATCAATTTTTCGTCGGGCGTGCCGATCTATCTGCAACTGATGGAGCAGATCAAACATGCTGTGGAGACGGGCGCAATCCGTGCTGGGGAGCAGTTGCCGACAATCCGGAGCGTGGCCGGAGAGCTGACGATGAATCCCAACACCGTGGCCAGGGCCTATCGGGAGCTGGAGGGCGAAGGGGTGGTCGAGGTGCGGCACGGGTCGGGAGTTTTTGTGGCGGGGCCGCGAAGCTCCTCGGCGAAGAGCAATGAGATTCGCAAGGCGGGCGAGGCGCTGCGAACGGCGATGGAGAAGGGGACGGCGCTGGGCCTGTCGGAATCTGAGCTGAGGCGGGTTTTTGAAGACGAACTTTCGCGGCTGCCGGAGAAGGCAACCGCGACGCGGAGGCGCAAGTGAACGAGATTGTGATTGGCGCGCGTGGACTCAAAAAGAGCTATGGCGACAAGGCGGCGCTGCGGGGGCTGGACCTAGCGGTGCCGCGCGGATCGATTTGCGGCTTTCTGGGACGCAACGGCGCGGGAAAGACGACGACGCTGAAGCTGCTGCTGGGAATGTTGCGGCCCAATGCCGGGGAGATTCTGCTGTTTGGAGAAGCAGTGCAATCGGAAGCGTCTTCTATTGCGGGGCGGCGGCGCGTGGGTTTTGTCAGCGAGGACAAGGAGCTTTATCCATTCATGACCGTTGGGCAGACGATACGGTTTACGCGCCCGTTCTTTCCCGGCTGGCGGCGCGATCTGGAAGAGAAGTATCTCGACCTGTTCCGGCTGCCGATGGGAATGGCCGTGCCGAAGCTGTCGAGGGGAATGCGCACGCAGTTGATGCTGCTGCTGGCGATGGCGCGGGGCGCGGAGCTGCTGGTGATGGACGAGCCGACTACCGGGCTCGATCCGGCGATGACGGAAGATGTTCTGCGGGAGCTGGCGGATCTGGCGGCGAGCGCTGGGACTACCGTCTTTTTTTCTTCTCACCAGTTAGCGGAAGTGGAGCAGATCTGCGACCGCGTTTGCCTGATTGATGAAGGCCTGGCGGTGATCGACGGGGAGCTGGACGATTTGAAAGCGCGGTACCGGCGGATCCTGCTGGTCTTCGATGGGGATGCGCCGTGGGAGTTGGCCAATATTCCGGGCGTCGATCATGCGCGCCGTCGGGGCCGGACGGCATCGCTGCTGGCGGGCGGGGATTTTGACGGAGTGGTGGAGGCAGCGCGCGCTTTCAAGCCGACCTCGGTCGAGGTGCGCCCTGTAACGCTGAAGGAACTGTTTCTGGATCAAGTGAGGGGGGAGTAATGCTCTGGTACAAGGCTTGGCTTGAGACGCGCTGGCGCTTTGCTTTTCTAGTTGGATCGATTCTGTTGGTGTGGCTTGCGCCCATGTGGATCACCGCGACGGGAGTTCAGCCGGGAGTGCCGCCGTCGAAACAATGGATGGGCATTCAACTGGGTTCGGTTCTGCTTTACATCTTCACGGCGATCTACCTTGCGGGGTCGGGGATCAACAGCCAGACCCTGTACGCCACGACATCGGGGTTTCATGGCTCCATGCTGTTTACTTTGTCTTTTCCGGTTTCGCGGCGGCGGCTTCTCTTTGCGCGGGCGGGGCTGGGCGCTGTTCTCACTTGCATCCTGGTCGTCATTATGGCGGGATACATCTTGCATCTGCGACCGGAAGCTACGAGTGCCTTGCAAGCCCTTTTCTATCTGACTCGGGTAATCGTCTGTACGATGGCCATCTACGCTTTTTCGGTGCTGTTGGCTTGCGTGCTGGATGAGATGTGGCAGTTCATGGGCGCGTGCTTTTTCTGGGTTGCGGTTTTTCTGTTGCAGGCCAGATTAGAGGTGGTGGCGCGCCTCAGTCCTCTGCGCGCGTTGGCCCTGAATTGCTATCCGATCACTGCGCCGATGCCGTGGGCGCCGGTGGTGGCGTCGCTGGCGCTGACGGCCGTTTTGGCGTGGATTTCGGTGGTGGTGGTTCAGCGGAAAGAATACTGACCGCGAATTCTCAGAAGTCAACATGGGCGCGGACGGAGCCTACCCAGGCGGGGCCGCGGTCGCGGTTGTAGCCGGGATTGTCGATGTGCTGGAGATCGACGGCGTAGAAGAGTCCGCGCCAGGCGTGCCAGTTGTAGTAGCTCTCGACGATGTTCTCGCGGCCGTAGTTGAGATTGCCGTCGCCGAGGAGGAAGCCGAGGCCGCCCAGCTTGAGATAGTTTTGGTGGTCAGCTTTGATGGCGTTCGAGACTACGGCCAGGCCGATCTTGTCCGCCGGGCGATGCCAGCGGGCGCCGGCGTAGTCGCCGCCAGCCTCTACAGTCTGGTCCACCTCGGTGTAGGCGAAGGACTCGTGCTGTCCTTCATTCCAGCCAAAGCGGCCAAAGACGCGCAGATTCTCCGTCAGCTCCTGCTCGGTGTTGTAGCCGAAGCCGTATTTGAGCGCGCCGTAGTGCTCGTGGAGGGTGATTGTGGGCGTCTTGTCGGTTCCAGCGAGGAAGGCGTTGACCGCCTCGCGGTAGGTGCCCATGTGGGCTCGGTTGGCGAAGAAGAGCAAGCGCGTTATTCCCTTGCGCTGAGCGATGAAGCTGTGGCGCAGCTCGAACTCGCCGTTTTGGCCGTGGGCGCGGCTGAAGGCCCAGTCCATGTCGATGCCGTTGGCCACAACGGGCATGGCGAAGAGGCCGTAGCGGAGGCTCCAGGCGCGGTCGTCGTACTCGGCCATGCCGCCGACCGTGTAGCCGCGGGTGTCGGCGGCGTAGTCCCACGCGCCGTTGTTGTCTACTGTCCAATTCATAAACTGCAGGTGGCTGTCGGAGCCGGGGCCGTTGATGTCGAAGAAGTCGGGCAGCGTCAACTTGCCGGCGCGGAATTCGATGCGGCGAACAGGGACGCTGGACGCGAGACCAAAGAAGCCAGGCTCCTGGGGAGTGGTCTCCTGGGTGAGGCCAATGACCTGATGGAATCCGTAGCGGGCCAGATAGGGTGTGGGACCCAGGTTGGGGTTGCGGACCACGTCGAGATTGGTGAAGCCGGCCAGGCCGAGGGCTTGACTGAGGCCGCGCCCGCCCGCGCTTTCCAGGTCCAGAATCAGGTCGGTGTTGTATCTGATGGAAGGTGTGGGCCTTAAGGCGGTGTACAGCGTGCCCAGCAGGGAGGTTTTGTACTCGGCCGAGTTGTGGAAGCTGTTTGTGCCCTGATAGAGCGAATGGAAAGGCAGGCGGCCCTGAAAGATGATGTTGGCCTGGCCGGAGAGCCAGTAGCGGTCGTTGCCGTGGTGCGAGGCGATGGTGACAACGGGCTCATTCTGGGTGGCTTCCACGGTTTTTGGGGCGGCGGGGCTCGGGTTGGCAGATGGCTTTTCGCTGCCGCCATGCTGGGCATTGACGAGAGGCTGCGCGGGATGGGACGGGGCCGCTTGCTGAGTTGAGATCAGTTGGGGCCGGGGCTCGGGCGGCAAGGCTTGGAGCGCCTGGGCGCGAGCGGTTGCGGTTCCCAGCATCACGAGGAGGGCGGAGAGCAGGGAGAGGACGGCGCGCCGGGAGCTGGAGTGCATCGGGTGTACGGGGCGGGCCGGGAACATGGGGGAGCCTTCCAAAAGTAGCGCATGGCGATGAGGATTGGGGATAGAATTGAGACGGAACGGTACCCCCACTCCGTAGATACCATACCGGGGGTGGGTATTGTCAAGAGGAGGTTGATCTTCATGTCCGGCCATGAGCGCGAGAAGGTGAAATTGTTGCAACGACTGAGGAAGCTGCGCGGGCAATTGGATGCCGTGGAGCGGTCGCTGACGGCCGACCAGGACTGCGGCGACCAACTGATGCTTCTGGCCGCTGTCCGCGGCGGCATCAACGGGCTGATGGGCGAGGTGCTGGAGACACACATCCGCTTCCACCTGGCTGATGGAGCGAAAGAGCAGATCGCTCCCGAGCTGGCCGAAGACTTGATCGATCTGGTGCGCGCCTATTTGAAGTGAAGTCATTCTGAATGAGCAACATAAAAGTCTTGGGGTGAAGACCTTTCCGAGCTGGTTCGGGAGGACGGCCTCTCTCTATCGTAAAGTGCGGGTGGGCGGGGATTGTTAAGGTTCGGTTGATTCAGGGGTCAGAAAAGGCTGTGCTTGGCGGCTTTTGCTTAGTTTGCAGATTAGAAAACTTTCCTATTGGTGTGGAGTGCGGCGTGGACCGGAAGGTCCACGCGACAGCCGG